>ERZ780208.658-NODE-658-length-32549-cov-5.383271_pt1 | contig 32549 bp, 26 predicted proteins | sample MGYA00511167_ERZ780208 | MGnify/ENA primary metagenome ERZ780208 (study PRJEB29588, sample SAMEA2159202) | human gut metagenome | biome: human gut; feature: human-associated habitat; material: faeces | place: Denmark | collected 2008/2010 ...
TTCTGTACATATTCTGTCTCTTCTGGTTTTCTTCTTCGTGCGGTAAAAAGATTATACGCTTCTGGATTTATCTGTTTCCAAACATGAAAAATAGTATGCATAGGAAATCCACAACTTCCTGCTGCGGTATCTATCATTTTTTCATATGGTTTGGGATTTAACATCTTTACACACATATCAATTACATATCTAGGTGTAAAATATTGTCCCATACCTTCCTTTTGATTTTGATTCACTAGATGCTCAAAAGCATCATCCACAACCTCTAAGTTTGAATTGAACAGTTTCACATTCTGCAACTCTTTCACACAAGACTTAACCGTTGCTTTTTGCATATTTAAAGTTGAATTAGCTGGAAAAACTCCTTGCCATTGTTGTTGAGCTCTTAAAAATAATCTATTTATTTTGTTGTAAACACCATCTAGTGAATCATTCTCTGTAGCTCTAAACTCAAGAACTCTAAATGCAGAATCATCGATATCTTTCAATAACATATGATGTCTATTTATATCACTTGCAATGTCATCAGCATCTCCACTTGACATTTTTTCATCATACAATTTAGTGAAAATTAATTTAAAAATTTCTTCAAAAGCTTTATCACTAGAATCATTGGCTCCAAATCGTTGTTCAACTTCAAGAATAATATCTTTTAATGTTTCAGTTTGTAATCTATCCGACTGCATCAACTGTTTTAACGTAAATCTTCTTTTATCTTTCCATTCCTGTATATCCTCATTTGCATTAGGAAATCTATCTAACACAAGCTGATTTTCATAATCTGGAAAATCATAAAACTCAGGTGGCGTAGCTCCATTTACTAATACACCTATGCTTGGATGTTTTTGATTTGCATATGATTGCATCTGCTGAAATGGAGTTGTTGATTCACCATCCCGTATCTTTTGATAATCATTTATTTCTGGTCTTTTTACCTCGATTATCATAATTACATTTTTACGTTCTTCATCAAAAACGCATATGTCAATTCTCTTGTCATTAATTGTCTGTCTTCCCGCAAAAAGAACTGGCTCCTCAAAAGAAATCTGTTCTTTTTTGTAACCATATTCTGACAATAATTTATACGCATAATATTGACGTATTATTTCTTCAGGGGTTAATTTGAAATAATCACCCTCTCTATTTGTTCCTCTCACTACGCATTCTACCCCTGGTTCTCCATCCCTACGAATTTGTATTCTGTCATTTAACCAATCCCTATCTGTTTGATTCACTTGATTCAAATTCTCATACTCATCTGGCTTAAGTATATCCTTTATTTCCATCTAATTATTTCTCCCTTTCTTCAAGTATGTTTTTTCTTTAATTACCTTTTCTGCTTCAATCAAAGCAGTTCTCCTTATAAACTCACTATATGAAGCATATGCTTCCAATCCCGCTGCTTGTTTTAATTTATTTAATTCATCTTCGCTCACGCGAATACCCATTGAAATTGTCATATTCATTGACACACCCTTCTTATAATAAATTTTATCATTCGTGTGCAACATTTACAATACATTTTTGCACACTGTTATGAAAATAAATAAGCCACAATCTCGGTAGTCTCCTACCAGCGATTTTGGCTTTTAATCATTCATATTCTACCTCTAAGTAGTCAATTACTACTAAGAATTTCTCCCTAAACATTTGCCTTTACCCCACTTCTTCCCATGATCCTTAGTAATTGAAACCGTAGTATTTTCAATACTTTCCGCCATATTCTACCTTGTATTACCCCAGTCTGCAAAGGTATGCATTGTCATAAAACTGAAGTGCAATGGCTGATGAAAAGGATTTTTACCATAGTTTTTATTTACTCCTTTTTTTCCTAATACGCCCTGTATTGCAAAGGTTTTTGATGGTATGATGGTATGCTCTGAAATTACAGATTGTGGCAAATCAGAGCAAGATTGAGCAAGTTGTTACTACCCGGTAGTAAAACGAAAAGGTTATTACTAAAAACTTGGCACATTTCTGTACCAAGTTTTTTTATATGATTTCATCATTCTCATCAATATTGAAATTATCGAAATACAATTCTTGATTCTTTTTTCAAACCACTATATCCGTCTATAGATTTCTCCTCTTTCGGTGCATTTCTGCCCTCGATGATTGCCTCAAACATCTATGCCACATCCTCTGTGATTGGCAATACTCTTATGTTGTCATCTGTCTTTGTAGTTACTAGGATGTATCGCATATCTGATGTTCTCTGCAACTGGTGGTCGATATTTACGGTTCTGTTCTCCAAATCAATGTCCTTCAGCGTCAGTCCACAAAACTCCGATATTCGCATTACTGTATGAAAGAGTATGTACACTACTTCGTAATACTTACAGTACACCACATCGTCACGCACAAACTTAAGGAACTTTCTCATCTGATCTTTTGTAATTTTCTCTCTTGTGACTGCATCATTTACCAATACTCTGACAAGCTGAAATCCGAATGTTTTTTACCGCCTGCATCCTCCTTGATTGTCTACTACCATACACATTAGTAAAATGTTTATATTCCCTTTCAGGCAATTCAAATAAAATATCCAAATCACATGTATTAAATGCTATTGTCTGCTGAATGGCATATTCTCATTCGTCTTCTTTAAGAAATGCAAATATTTCACATTCATTATTCCAAAATGTGCAACATGGGTATGTGCCAATTTTCGAAACAAAGTTTTGCGAATAATAATTTTTCATTTCTTTCTCAAACGGTCTATGAGAGCCTCTCCAATATCTTGCATGCATACGCCATGCAAATATTTCTTCTTTCTTTTCATCATTTTCATCACAGACAAACATAAATAACAATATCTCATATTTCTGCAATTTTATATACGAATACAAGTATTCTTGTACAATTCCCTCTTTATATTTTAATCCAAAATATTCTCCAAACTCATTTATATATTTCTTAGCCCCCTCTTCATAATTCAGATTCTGCATACAACTAATATCATATAACACTTCATTTCCTATATTCTTACTTTTCGCTACATTAAGACACTCATATCCTTCAGTCTTTTTTCCAAATAGAATCCAAATTCCCTTTTTTCTAATATAGCCTCGTATATTATTTTCTACTACTTTTCCTTTTTGTATCTTATAAATTATTTCAATATTATTTGCCATTATTTCACCTTTTTATCACCTTGCCTCAACCTACATTATCATCCTCCATACATACCCAAACGAACAAAAAAAATTCTTTTCCCCACACCCTCTCACGCCACATACCTCTCAATTGCCTCCCCGATCACCCGGTATCTCGGCGAATCCAGCAATGCGATCAGTGCCTCATAAGGATCCTTTTTTTGTTTATTCGCCGCCACCCTCATAGCGTTTTGAGAAAATCCCGAAAGAAGGCACAAGCCTTCCTCGTTGTCTACTTTTGGTATCGTATTTGTCCGTCCACACACATTCCAGAAGATAAGACGAGGCATACGATAGCCGTTTTCTTGGTATCTCCTTTCAATCTTTCGAAATAATGTCTCATCGGGTCTGTCCCATTTTTCATTTTCCCACGGCACGTAACCGGAAGCAGTGGCCTGATCAAACTCCATATCCGATATGATCAACACCTGCTTCGGAAGCTCTTCTCTTGGGACATTTTGACATTTTGCCATGTCAAGAATCAGATTAAAAACTGCCTCTATATTTGTATTGGCAACGTCACTATAGGCACGCATGATCTCCAGCTTGTCCCTCAGGCTTGTATCGTCCTGCAGATCGATAAACTCCGGATGTCCGCTGAAGGTAATGGCCTTATTATGAAAAACACCTTTGAGCTGCTCTGCAAAATAAATCGCAAGAGAATTACAGATTTCTATCGCCAGGACGGAACTGCTGCCGGATGCCTTAGCATACATACTTCCGGAGCCATCCGCCACAACAATGGCATCCTCGAATCCCCACTCATTTTTGAAGCCATCCTCAATTATTTTTTTCCACAACATTTCTGCCAGATTGTCCTCCCGCAATCCACCGTAAAAACCGTTTTTCGTGAGACGATGTACAATTTCATACGGCATAAGACCATTGGTATTAAGCTTGCCATCCCCCATAAACACTTTGATCAGATACAAATATCTTCTGTAGATATCATGTTTTTCAAACGCTTTATCATATATCATATTCGCCTTCGCCGGAACGGTTTCGTAATCAATTTCTGACCAGTTCGATGCAGACATTTTTGACTCTACCACATTACTGTATGCCCGAAGCTTGGATAATGTCTGACGATATACCTTAGGAGACATTTGAAAATATCGACAAAGTATTCCTGCATATTTTCTGGTCTGCGCAGATGATGTATTGATGCTAGGCAGCCATTTTGCCAGAAGCGAAACCGGTCTATGCTGCTCCATATCTTTCAGATCCTGAGCAAGCTGTCTGCGATACATAGATGCCACGTTTCCTGCCAGCTCCGTCTCCAGCAACACCAGCGCATCATCATATCTGCCATACTGTGGAATATAAGGGAGCACAGCTTTTGCAATATCAAAATGAGATTTCGCCAAATATTTCAGGCAGATCCGGAAGGTTCTTCTCTCTCCCAATCCTTCCAGAATATCTCTCAGGTAAAAAAGCCATTTAACCGCATACTTTGGCGATTCATGATATGCTTTTATAAATTCTTCGACAATGTATTCCTCATCTCTATCTCTCAAATAGGAAACCTTGAAATTCAGATCAAGCAATGCTTTACCGGTCGTGCGGTATCCCATGGCACCGTTTTCCGTCACAGAGCGGTTTTTATATCTTTTCATAAAATGAACTGCGTGAATCTTTTTGGTGCGCATTGCGTCTACCATTTGCTGGTCCGTATAGGATTCATCAAACCAAAAGGCTCTTTTCATGGTCTCCCTCCTTCATTTGCAAACACGGGTGTAACATTTGTCACCCCCGTGTCATTTCACCAGACGCAGAAAATATAAAACTTTTTTATATATTGTCATCCATTATAATTTAATCAAATAATCTGCTGTATGCGTCTGTATTTTGTTGATGAACCTATCATACCCTGCCGGAAGAAAGATGTCGAGCAACCAGTAGTTCACTTTTTCAAACTCCATATTTATATTCCAGCTGTATTTTCTCTATGCCGCAATTTTCCCTTGAACGCAAACAGAGGAGGACACAAGGTCCTCCTCCACTAAAAGCTCCATCGGGCTTACGTGATATAAGATTGCTAAGGCTACCAGATTGTCGGCCTGAGGATAACATTTTCCTGCTTCCCATTTATATACGGCCTGTGTCGATTCAAATCCCATATATTCCATGACCTGCTTAACAGAGAGATTCCTCTGCTTGCGAATCTGTCTCATTCGCTTTCCGCTTGCCACAATATCAAAATGCGGTCGTTCCATACTGTGCCTCCTTCTTTCAAATCACTATTTGCTTGTCAGAATTTTGTTGTACCAGATACTGTCATGTCAATATAGAAATGATTATAGCACAAATTATGGATCTTGTGTTGTAAACTGCTGGTTAATTTTCTGATTAATTTTCTTCCTTCATCTTACCTATACATCGCAATCTCAATACTATCCATATACTGCCCCATCGACATATTAAACTTCTGATAATCTGCCGTCTGGAACTCTTCCGTCATCCCAGCAACATTCACATCAACCGCCTGTAATTGATTATAAAATGTAATCATAACTGGAACCCCTATGATTTTAGACATTCCCCTGACCGTGAGATTGCTGACTTCTTTCAGTCTGAGAAGCTCCATTTTATTGTCAATCTGTACCGCCTGGCCATCCATTAATATCTCTACATCAGCATAATAGTCATATACAAAATGAACCGCCTTACAAAGCTTCGCCCATTCCGCCGGATATGTTAAATTCCATCTCGACATTAACCAGCCTGCTTCTTCCTTCACACCTACTAACAGCATAATTATGCCTCCTCATACATACATTTTAATAAAATATCACAATGATTCTTTTGCAATCTAATATCATCTGTTACATTATCATAATGTAATTTCTCCTTGTTTTATCAGCTTCATTACACCTTTCATGTTAAATCTGAATTTAAAACAATTTCTATTGCTGTGCACTTGAAACTCTCCCATACTAACCCCACAATATTTCAATGTATTAGACTCATTCCAGGACTTCAACGACTGGGTAAAACTAAATTTTTCATTATTCCATACAGGTGGCTGTTCCTTTTCCAAAAACAGATAATTATTTAAAGGATCAGCATAACTACCTAAATTAAAAAAATGAAGATAATAATCACAATCAAACAGATTTTCCCAGTACATATTAACAACCATTGCAGGTCTGTTTATAGATATCCTCTTGAATATTTCAGATTTATTTTCATTCGTCATTTTAATATTATTTTCATCCAAAAAATCCTCTAAGCAAAACCCCTTGGCGTATCGTCTCAAATGTCTAAAATATGTATCAGCCGTAGGCTGTCCTATTATTTGCGGTGCAACCTTTCCTAATTCTCCCTGATTCGTTTTTACTGAAAGCGTCTTTCCTCCCGCTAGTTCAAAATCAACAGGATTCTGCCCTTCTGCGACATGACATACGGGTTCGGGAATATTTTCTTTTTCAAAAATTTTATTAATTTTATCATCATCCATCAATAGTTCTACAATTTCCGGCTCTGAACGATCCTCATAATAAGGATTCACATATATCCCAAAGCTTTTTGCAATTGCTACTTCAGCAGATATTCCCATAGATTCATTGTTATATGGCATTTTCATCTTCCTCCTTTGTTCTATAAATTAAAATAATTATAACATTATTTCAATATTTTTCAAATAGTATTTTTCATTATTAACTTTTTTGTCTTGAAAAAATCCCCCATTCTCCCCCTTTGATTGCTTTTTCCCTCGAAATATGGTACTCTTTTTCATTGTATAGATGTATAACATACGACTTAGAAATGAGGATTAAAATGAATTATATTGGCTCGAAATACTCTCTAATGGACTTTCTGGAAACGACCATTGAAGAGGTGACCGGCTACAAAAACGGTGATTATGTCTTTGCAGATTTGTTCGCAGGCACAGGTGTTGTCGGCCAGACCTACAAGTCAAAGGGCTGTACTGTGATTGCAAATGACATTCAATATTACAGCTATGTATTAAATAAACACTATATCGAGAATGTACCAGAGTTAGATACCAAGTGGCTGGATACATTAAACTCTCTTCCCCCTATGGAGGGCTTTATTTACCTGAATTATTGTGAGGGTTCCGGTTCGGGACGAAATTATTTTACAAATGAAAACGGCATGAAATGCGATGCGATCCGGACAGAGCTGGAGCGGCTTCATACAGCCGGCAAAATGGATGACCATACTTATTTTTATTATCTGGCAAGTCTGGTAAATTCCATTGATAAATATGCAAATACCGCATCGGTTTATGGTGCTTTTCTGAAGCATATCAAAAAATCTGCCCAGAAGAAATTTCAGCTGGAGCTTCTTCCGGTCATTGATGGACCGGTGGGGACTGTTTATAATGAGGATATCAATACATTGATCCAGACCATTCGTGGAGATGTATTATATCTGGACCCGCCTTACAATGCGAGACAATATTGTTCCAATTATCATGTTCTGGAGACAATTGCCCGATATGATCATCCGGAGCTTCGTGGCGTAACAGGGCTGCGCAGCTCCACCGAACAGAAGAGCAAATACTGTTCCAAACGCACCGTAGCAGAAACCTTTGATGACCTGATCCGGCATGCGGATTTTAAATATATTTTCTTAAGCTACAACAATGAAGGATTGATGTCTCTGGAAACGATCCGCGAAATTATGTCCCGTTACGGTAAATATCAGACCTTTACAACGGACTACCGGAGATTCAAGGCAGACAAAGACGAAAACCGCAACATCAAGGCAAATTCCACGAAGGAATATCTGCACTGTCTGATCAAATAATACAATTACAGAAAATAACGTTTTCCATCAGGAAATCATCAAAAGGGCAAGTAAAATGGCAAAATATAATGATTTAGATCCAAAAAAATGGAAAGAATACAGCGATATCAATACGGATTCCTTATGGCTGATCGAGAAGCGGGACAATTCCGGTGCACATTCCGGAGATTATCATGGGAATTTCGTGCCACAGATTCCCCATCAGCTTTTTACCCGGTATACCAAAAAGGGTGACTGGATCCTCGACCCTTTTATGGGGAGTGGTACTTCCCTGATCGAGGCACAGCGTCTGGGACGAAATTCTATCGGTATTGATCTGCAGCCGGACGTGGTCCAGGAGGCCGAAGAACGGATCCGGACGGAGCAGCGTAAGAACTGCATTGTCAGGACCGTAACCGGAGACAGCCGCACAGTGAACATCGAGGAGGTGATGTCATCCGTCGGCATTGACAAGCTGCAATTTGTTATGATGCATCCGCCGTACTGGGATATCATTAAATTTTCCGACAATGAAAAGGATCTGTCAAACACCTCCACGCTGGATGAATTTCTGGAATCTTTCGGAAAAGTGATTGACAATTCCACAAAATATCTGGAAAAGAACCGTTACTGCGCCTGTGTGATCGGTGATAAATATGCCAACAGCCAGGTGATCCCTTTGGGATTTTACTGTATGAACCAATTTATGGAACGAGGCTTTTTATTAAAAGCAATTCTGGTGAAAAACTTTGGAGAAACCAAGGGAAAAGCAAATCAACAGGGCATCTGGCGATACCGTGCCATCACAAATGACTTTTATATCTTTAAACATGAATATATTTTTGTATTTAAAAAGGTGAAGTAATCCTCTTCACCTTTTTCTTTTAATTAATGCAAATATATGATATCACTTTTCAGCCGGTATGTTTTTCCTTGATCCGTAATCGTAATTTCGTGCAATCCATCTTCTTTCACCTGCTCCATAAACGCCGAGATCTGCTCCCTCATCAGGGAAAAATTGCTCTTCATAGCAAGCTTCTCCTCCCCGTCAGCCCCATCACATACTACATACAGACGATTTAACAGCTGCTTCCTGCTCTGCTGGGATTGACTGGCGTAATACCAGCGAATCATTGCATCCTTCCCCTCTCTGGTGGACAGATCGTACGGCCTGGAATATAACTTTGCCGGATACACGGTCAGTTTCACATCAAAGGGAACATGGTTAATATAAATGTCCACATCATGGTTATATACATTTGTTTCATGAATTGCACCATACTCACAAAAAATATATTCACACTGTACCGATGTTTTAAAATTGTACCAGCGGTGAAGTGCATAATTCTTATCAACACCTGTTTTTTCAATTTGCCGCAGACATTCTTCCAACGACTGGGTCCTATAAATAAAGCCGGTCTGCTGATCCTTCCTGTTATTTTGCATTTTCCACTTGGAAGAAATCAGGGTCAACGTTTTATGTAGATCTTCCTCTAATTCTATCTGTCCCCGCAAACGTATATTTTTCTCCAAATATATCTTCCTTTCTTTTGGTTCTATTTCTTCATTGATATAATGTATCCGGTACATCCGTGATCATCCGGCTTCCCCCGGAATGTCCCGAAGCAGCCACTCTAATTCCTGCATAGGCAACCGCTGAATCTGCAGCTCCTCTTCTTTTTCACTCTCTGCAATCGGTATCCAGACAAAGCATTTAATGGTATCTTCCAGAAAAGCATCTGCTGTAGTATATTTATTACGCATGGTTTCACAGTCAAAATTCGGGGTAAGATTTACTTCACAGATAGCATTTCCGCAAAATTCAGCCATGTCGCAATAATATCCCGTTCCATCCGGGAATTCTTTTTTGCGGTAAATTCCTTTAATATCATATTTTGTCACCAGCAGATATTTTCCGTTATATTTTATTTTACGGATCACATACTTCAGATCTGCTATATGAAAATCCGTCGTACACCAATACACATTGGACAATGTGATATCAAGCTCCTTTTCCTCAAAGCTCTTTTCCTCCAGAATCTCAGCATGTTCATCCTGCTGCACGATATTTAATTTCTCTGAATCACTGTAATAATCCGTCACAATCTCTCCCGCTTTAGATCGATAATAACGTTTTAACCGTTCTTTCATATTCTTCTCGGCATAAGGCACCCACTTCTCTTCAAACTCCTCAAGACTGTCCACATAATAGGACACCGTACCATCTGCGATCGGATTACTGCAATCATCATATAATGTTATCTGATACATTATTTCCTCCTTTTTTCCACCAGAGTCGCAAAACCTTCGATCATCCGCTCATTATGGAGTGTCAGCTTACGGATGGCCGGATTTTCAAAATCTACATAAATCCCCAAAACAAGAATTGCCGGGACAATATCCTGATGATTTACCGTCCATGACGTTACTCCGTCAAAAATCACGGCCCAGGGAGCTGTAACCATCAGCCCATCAAAATAACGATTACAGACAAGTTTTTCTCCTAATGTTGCCTTCACAATGTCACAACGATATAAGCATTCCACTTATATTTTATTACAACAAAACGGCATCCGCAACCGATAAATTGCGAATGCCGTCTATTTATTACTATACTATGGCAAAATTGTTGGTTTTTTGTTTATCGCAGAAAGGCTATTTTAATACAATATCACTGATAACCGGTGCTCCGCTTCCGCCACCAACACCACAATTCAGGGTAATGGTCTTTCCGGCAGCCCAGTTACCGTCCCAGCCCGGATTACTTATGCGGTAACGATTGCCGCCAAGGCTTGTGCACTCGCCGCTCCACATAGATGTGATCTCACGGTCCAGCGTGAACTCAACGGTCCAGCCGTTTGTGAAGCTTACGCCGGAATTATTTGTAAGGGTGATCTGTGCGATTCCGCCGCTGCCCCAGTCACTGGTGAGTTTCACGGTTCCTGTTACCTTGCTGTCGTCAGACGGTGCTGTAGTAGGTGCAACGGTTGGCGCCACTGTCGGTTCTGTAGTAGGTGCGGCTGTTGGTGCCTGTGTTGGTGCAACGGTCGGCTCTGCCGTTGGTGCAATTGTAGGTGCTGCAGTAGGCTCTACCGTTGGCTCCGGTGTCTCACTGCCATTACCTGCAATGGAAAGCTTCACAATCTTTCCACCATTCCATACAGACAGGCAGAGATATGATACATTGGAATTATCCTTAATATTCAAAGATGCTTTCAGCTCTTTAACTGTATATACTCTGGTGATCTCCTCTGCAGCATTGCCTGCGGCTGAATAATTATCACCGTTCTGCCACTGATCATCTACCGACGCTCCCCAGCCGAGAATGCCCCAGTTTCCGTGAGAAGGATCCGTACAGGTATAAACAACTGTTACAATATCATCATCTGCTGCATCCATCAGCCATGATGCATCATTAGTTGCATAAGTGGATGCCAGATTCGATACGATCACCTTTTCTCCTGTGATCACCGGAGGCTCTGTTGGTTTTACAGTCGGTGCAACAGTCGGCTCTACCGTTGGTACTTCTGTCGGTTTTGCTGTCGGTGCAACAGTCGGTTTTACTGTTGGTACTTCTGTCGGTTTTGCCGTCGGTGCCTTTGTCGGCTCTGCCGTCGGTGCAACAGTTGGTTTTACTGTCGGCTCTACTGTTGGTGCTGCGGTTGGCTCTGTTACATTTCCGTCAATTCCGGATACCTCGAAGTTTATCTTAACGGTATTCATCGTCTTATAGTTTACATTATTAAAGTACGCCTTATAATTTGAATTTTCTACCGTCACATTATTGATGTGGGTATTTGCCCAAACATTAATAAATGAGAAATTAAAGATTGGACAAATCAGACCATCATCGGATGCCTTCTGTGATACATCATAGGTAAAGGTATCATTTTTCATGGTATATTTCTGTCCATTGATCTCGAAGGATTTTACCTTTACCGTTGCTTTATTAAATACTGAGGCCTCATCATCTGCCACATTGATATCTTTAATGTAAAGAGAGCCAATGTTCTGCAGCTGGCTCTTGGTTGCCTCCAGAGACAACGAGAAGTCTCCGCCGCCGGAATAAATATCAACATACTCATCACTGATCACAGACTGCCAGCTTGCGGTTTCCAGCAGATACATTTTAGCTCGTACATATTCTGCCTTTGGCACTGTCACCTGACAGGTTGCCTTGTATCCCAGAGGCACAGACGCTGTAATGGTGCAGGTTCCTGCTCCAACTGCGGTTACCTGTCCCTTGGAGTTCACAGAAGCAACGCTCTCATCGCTGGAGCTCCACACAACCTTGTCCTTGCTGTCGGCCGGTGTCAGCGTCGCGGTGAGCTGCTGCTTCTCATCTCCGATATGAACGGTCAGAGATGATTTATTCAGTGTAATTCCTGTAGCAGTTGCAGACTGATCTCCGCCATAGATCTCCATCATGGCATCCATCAGCTCCTGGTGAACAACCTTATTGGAATAACGGTCGATAATTGCAAATCCATATTCTCCGTTATAACCGTTGTCCCATGCAACCGGAATCATACCATACTGCTTTGCATAGTAGCAAACCTTCTGATAATATTCGGCACGGCAGATCTTATTCTGACTGTCGTAATTTCCCTTATTGATGGCACCAAACTCTCCAATGACCACAGGATATCCCTGGGAAACAAATTTGGTGTACATTTTTTTGAACTGGGATGCCATATAAGACTCATCGCCCCAGCCTGGTTTCTTGGATGCATCTGTGACACTGTCACCCCACTGGGTCACAGCTCCGGACTCAGTACCACAGAAATCCCATGGATCATAATAATGAACAGAGATCATAATTCTTTTCTGTCCGGATGCGATATTAGAAGAAAGATAATTATCTGTCGGCATTTCAAAGCCATAATCCCCTGCCGTATAATCAATATTGGTATTCCATCCAGGGATCAACAGCCATCTCTGATCGTTGTTACCGCCGGATCTGCGTACGGTATCCACGAAAATCTGATTGTACGCATTTATATTTGCATAGGCACTTCTGCCGGGGGTTCCGTAAGTTCCATCAAACTCCTCGTTCATAGACTCAAAGATCAGATGCTCGTCATAACCTTTGAAACGATCGGCAATCTGCTCCCAGCATGCTTTGTATTTTGCTTTAATCTTTGTCTGGTCACCACTTCCGCACAACAGCCATCCGCCGTTTACTGTGGTGTAGCCGTCACCGTGCATATTCACAATGGCATACATATCATTGTCCACACAATAATCCACCACCTGCTGCACACGGTCAAGCCATGTAGAATCAATCTTGTATCCGTTATTGTCATCGATCATGCTCAGATAAGATACCGGAATACGGATTGATTTGAAGCCGGCATCCTTCGCTGCAAGAACCAGATCCTCTGTGAGCTTTGGATTGCCATAGGCTGTTTCGTTCGGAGTGCCTGCACTTGCGGCCTCCAGTGAGTTTCCGAGATTGTACCCGACCCCCATCGCCTCCGTGATCTGCGACTGGTTCAGGTTCTGAAAGCTGCTTCCGGCAGCTTTTGCTGTTTTCGCTGTCATATTTGGGAGCGACAGCGAGGTTGCCACCATTGCCATACTCAGGACAATGGCCATTGCTTTTTTTCGTAAAGCCATAAAAGTCTCCTTCCCGGCTGATCAGAATGTAATTGTCCAAAAAACAGGACTGAAGAAAGGATAAAAAACAATGATAAATCCCCACAAAATATAAACTGTTTTTCACGATCGTTCCCTGTTTTTGGCTCAGAAAAAAGACATCCTTTGTCCCCACAAAAAATGTCTTTCCACATCCTAATCACGCCCAATACATTACTGAAACAACTCCCCCACAGAGTTGTTTCTTTTGCTACAAAAAATATATTATCATCCTTCTCCAAAATATGCAATACGATTTTACAAATTTTGTGTACAATTTTTACAAAATGGAATTCGAAATAAATAATTTTTTGTGCACGATTTATTAACACTTTTAGATATTTTTTTATAATTTCTAATTGAATATCAACAAAAAATTCTGTATCATAGAAAGTGAATAATTACGAATGAGAGCGTGTAAAGCATGAGCAAAATAATCGAGAATATATTTTACAAACAACGGGAGGACTTCTACCGGAAGTACAAGAACCGCAACAAACGTTTTACCTTTCCGGAGGATATCACCATGACAAAGGGGATTCCCTATGCCACGGATGGTATCAAAGCACATCGTCTGGATATAATGGAGCCGTCAGGCACTGCCCCGGCAGAGGGATGGCCTGTGATCATCAATATCCACGGAGGTGGCCTGCTTCTCGGCAGCAAGGAGTTTAACCAGTATTTCTGTGCCAGACTCTGCACTCTGGGTTATCTGGTCTTTAATGTGGAGTACCGGCTGATCCCGGACTGCACGATCTATGACCAGATCAGTGATATTTTTCAGGCGATGGATTTTATTCAGAAGAAACTGGACAGATATCGCGGCAATTCCGCTGATGTTTATGCCGTAGGTGACAGCGGCGGTGCATGCCTTCTGGTATATGCCACGGCCGCACAGCGCAATCCAAAGGTTGCAAAAGCCGCCGGTGTGACACCTTCAGCATTACCTCTGAAGGCACTTGGTCTGATCAGCGGTATGTTTTATACGAACAAATTCGATCAGATCGGACTTTTTATGCCAAAATACCTTTACGGACCGAAATACCGCCGCTCTGCGTTTGCACCATATGTCAACCCGGAGCACCCGGACATTATGAAATCCCTGCCACCATGCTTTCTGGTCACCAGCGGCAAAGACCATCTGCGCCGTTATACCATGCAGTTTAAGATGGCACTGGACCGTGCTCAGATGGAGTCCCAAATTATGGACTTTCCTGATGATCCACGACTGACTCACGCTTTCAGTGCATTTGAACCGGAGCTGCCGGAAAGCACACAAGTATTTCATGCAATGACAGATTATTTTAAAAAGCTGTGACACACAAGAAATGAGGAAATTCTATGAATTACGACGAAAAACTATTTAAAGAAAAAGCAAATCGGAAGGCACGTAAGATCTGGTTGATCTTTGCCATTCTCTTATCTGCCAATTATGGTTCTGACTTTTCCCAGGGGCTGTACAGTGCCGGTTATTATCTGACATTTCTGGCATTATGCTGGATCCCGTTTATTGCCGGAGAGATCCTGCTCCGGGTCAGGGGTTGGGATACCACCCGTTACAAATTTGATCTGGTCATTGGCTACGGTATCTTCTATACCTATGTGATCAGTACCACATCATCACCGATCGCATTTACTTATATACTGCCGGTGACAAGTCTTCTGGTGATCTATAAGGATCAGCTGTTTATGCGGTACTGCGGTATTGTCAATGCCATTATCATTATCGGAAGCTCCATATACCGCTACATGGTGCTGGGTATGAATTCCGCCACCAATATGAAGGACTATCAGCTGGAGCTTTCCTGCATTATCCTTTGTTATATCTGCTACGGCATGTCCATCCGCCATCTGAATGAATCGGACGGCGCTATGACTGACAGCATCAAAAATGATCTTCACCGCGTGATCACTACCGTAGAGAAGGTAAAAACAGCCAGCAATTCCATTATGGACGGCGTGATCGTAGTCCGGGAGCTTGCCGGCGAGAACAAACACGGAGCTGATATTGTTGCTTCCCGGATGGATACTCTCAACGACAACAAAACAAATCTGCAGGATACGACAAGCTCCTCTGTGGATATGACCTCTGATATCAGCTCACAGGTACAGCAGATTGCTGTCATGATCGGAGAAGTGGTAACACTGATCGATGAGTCCGGCACTCACGCCAAAAACAGCTCCGTTGACTTAAAGAGTCTGCTGCAGACCACACAGACCATGTCCGAACTTTCCTCCGAAACGGAGCAGACACTGCAGGCATTTAAGACAGAGTTCGAAATGGTGAAGGAGGAAACCGGAACTATCGAAAAGATCAACAACCAGACAAACCTGCTGGCATTAAACGCTTCCATTGAGGCCGCCAGAGCCGGAGAAGCCGGCAAGGGCTTTGCCGTTGTTGCAGATCAGATCCGTACCTTAAGTGCTGAGACTAAAGAATCCTCCGGCCAGATCCAGGAGGCGCTGATCCGTCTGGAAGGAACCTCCGACTGTATGACAAATGCGATTGAAAATACCCTTCATCTGATCCAGGATACACTCCAGAAGGTATCCAAGACGAATGAAAGTGTAACCACTATTACCGCAGATTCCACGGAGATCGAGAAACACATACATACCATTGATGATGCAATGAAACAGGTGGAGCAGTCAAACCATCAGCTTGTAACAAATATGGGACAGGTATCCGCGACCGTAGAGGACATGACCTCCGGCATTGCGGATTCCAATGAAATCTGTCACAAAATGTTAAGTAAATACGATGAAACTGCCGTCAATATCGACACAATTGAAAATGTCGTTGAATCCCTGATGTGCGAGCTTGGCATTGGCGGATTTATGGGACTGGAGGATCTGACACCCGGTATGAAGGTGATCGTCTCTCCTGATGATACATCAAACAACACATACCATGGCGAGCTTGTGGAGGAAACACCGCAGGGCATCTCGATCACACTCCCTTCTTCTGCCAGAATCACAGAAACCACACCTTGCCACATACAGGTTACAGCAGGCAATGTCCTTTACTGCTGGGATAAAGCAAAGATCTTCCCGGATGATAATGGAATCTATCAGGTACAGATCAGTTCCCGTCCAAAGATCAATAACCGCCGTAAATATCCTCGTATGGATATCAATAACGACTGTCTCATCACTGTCCCGGAAACCGGACAGGAGTTTACAGGCAGGCTGGAAAATATCAGCGGAAACGGTTTTGCCTTTACTACAGACGCCGCTTTCTTTGCTACTGCAAAGGGTACAAGGATCACCCTGCAGATCCAGCATTTTGAAGTTCCATCCCATAGCCTGCTGGAGGGACGTATTATCCGCTGTTCTAATAACGAGGGACATTACATTGTGGGCTGTCAGATGCCGGAGGACGATCTGTTCCTGATGAAATATGTTGAAGAGCATCAGTAAACCAGCCGCTGGCTATTGTCGAAATATTGGTAACTCAAACTTTCTTATATCAAAAACACCACGGTTTGAAGTTGTTATAAAGAATATCTTTTTAACTCTCCAGATCGTGGTGTTTTATTATTTCAACATTTTGTTATTTAACCCCAGAAATCCTGTGTGGCATAAACCAGCCATTTGGCAGAAGCATTGTATGCGACACCGACTCCAATATATTTAAAGCTTGGGGTCAGGATACCGTTTCTGTGACCGGAGGAACCGATCCAGCCAATCACCATATAAATTGCATCGCCACTGCCGGCACAGATATTCTCGCCGCACGAGCGGTAACTGATCCCCTCCGCCTGCAGGCGGGCAAAAAATCTTGTGCCATCCTGACTATTGTGTTGGAAATAATTATTGTCTGCCATATCCTGACTATGACCTCTGGCTGCCGCCTCCGCTTTTGATTCCCATTGCAGATTGGAAAGCCCCATATAAGTCCGATATGCATTTGTCATTTCCCAAACCTGTGTTTCTGCCGCCCGCAAAATCTCATCATTATATGTCATATACGTCCGATAGATCATTTTATACTTGTTGCAGTCTTTGGAAAATGCATAAAATCCATAAACTGCTTTGTCTTTCCCATCATAGAAATCACTGAACGCATACATATAAGCATTGTCCGTTAAACGGTAATATGCCTCCGTGCCTTCCTTCGCCTCCTGCTTGTCACTATTCAGGGCGTAAAAGTTATCTGTATTTTCACTCCATCCGGCATCCACCATAGACGCTGCACTTGCGCCCTCCTGCACCAGCTCTGTCTGCTGCGCCGCAGTACCGTCCACTGTGTTCACCGTAGCATCATAAACGGTAAAGCCCTTTCCAATCGTGAAATAAGAAGCAACCTTCTGATCCTTGATGCCAACCAGAAGATATGGTTCCGTGGTACTGTTACCATTATAAATATATGCCGTCATATTTGTCTGCGGCAGTGGATCGATACGCTCCGGTTCTCCCCAATCCGCCTGCAGTGCCTCCGTACTCTCTCCAATATATAGAGATTTTTCCGCGAAGCAGAGACGTGTCGTTTGCAACGTAGCCGCCGGGACATCGGTCGGTGTCGTCGTTGCACTGACTGTCGGTGTGATGGTCGGCTTTGCTGTTATGATTGGATCTGCCGTCGCACTCGCTTTTGGTGTAGCTGCCGGAGTCATTGTCGGCTTTGGTGTTGCACTTACCTTTGGTGTAGCTGCCGGTGTTTTCGCCGGCTTTGCCGTTGCGCTTGCTTTTGGTGTGCGCTCCGGTGTGACTGTAGCTTTCGGACTGGATGCCGGGGTATCTGTAGTTGGAAGCTCTGTAGGAGTTGGTTTCACAGACGCTTCCGGCTGCTCTGGTGTCCCCGGTTTCTTTGTCGGCGCCACTGTCCCTGCCGGTTCTGCGCTCCGGTCTGGTTCTGCCGATGCCGTCACTCCCGGCTCTATACCCGGAAGCTGTGATGGTCTCGCAGAAGGCTTTATGGTTGGTTTTGTGGTTGGTTTTGTGGTCACTCTGACATATGGACTTGCCGACGGTCTTTTCGTCGGAGCTTTTGTCGGAATAACGACCTCAACCTCTCCCTCTTCATCCGGTACAACCACTACGTTTACCACACATTTCTTCATATGATATGCCGTCAACGTAACCTTTGTCTTTCCCGGCTTTTTCCCGGTAATCCGGATCTTCTTTTTGATCACCTTTACCGAAGCAATTTTTCGATCGGATACCTTGGCTTTGATCTTCCTTGTCCCGGCGTTTTTGACCTTGATCGTAATTCGATCTCCCTTTACAACTGTAACCTTTGTTTTGGATACCCTGATCTTTGCTGCCGCAGATGCCGTATCCATCTGACACGGTGACAATACTGCTGTCAAAAACAGCAGCGCAGCCAGCAGGGTTGATATTGATTTTTTCTTCATATAGAATCCTCCCTGATTTCCTTATAGATAGTATATCGGCATATAGGAGCAAAATATAAAAGAACAGGAAGAAACTTTCCATCAATAAAAAGGGCAAACGAGCATTTTCCTATACCTAAAAAGGATGATACCACGAAAGATATCATCCCTTAAAAATTATTCAATTGTAAATTCATCAACTAATTCATATCTACTAGCAATACCTCGATCGCTACTAAACCCTTTTACATCATAACCACGGTTTTTACAAAATTCCTTAACATAACTATCAGCCTCTTCTTTTAAAGTATTCCAATTAAAATATGAATGCATATCCCTAGCATATTCAAATTTCATGCTAATAACAGCATAATAAATAGAATAAGTGTGCAAGTCTCTTTTATATATCTGAATAGGATATTCCTTAAGACGTAATTTTATGAAAGTTTCATCAAATAAGTTAGTATTTTCATGAACATAATAAGCTATACTTTCAGCGAAAAATTCCCACTTATCATTACTTCCATAAGTTCCATATTTTTTAGGATTCTTTTTATATTCACTATAAGCTTTTAGATTTGTATAATCTTCCGCGAATTTACCATATATATGAGCACATTCATGTGAAAATACTAATGAACTTTTTCTATTAAATATTTCGACTAATTCTAATCCAATTGCTGCACCTTGTTCACCATCTTCGCCAGAATCTTTAGAACAAAATTTAATTTTTGTGTTAAGATAAATAATAGTACCACGAACATACGCTGGAAGAGTCTGCCACTCTTTATTAACCATATATCTATCACTATCACCCATAAAATCTTCATTCCAATTAACCTTGTTAGGATAGTTGTTGAAATCAAAATATTCTGGATTATCATATCCAGCCATAATTTCCTGAAGCTTGTCCTCATCGTAGTGAGATTTATTCGGATTAAAAGCAGTGCCAGTAGTAACTGCTACAGCCTTATTACTTGCCGTAACCAGAAATTTAATATTTCTTATTTTTTTCTTTCCATTCAAAGTATAACTAAGTCTAACAGTGGCTTTACCGGGATTCATTCCGGTTACTCGATTCTTTTTTACCTGAAGGATCTTTTGGTTTGATGATTTCATCTTTACCTTCAGGGAGCCCCTCACATTCCTTTTTATGATATTGATCTTTACAGAATGTCCCTGCTTAATCTTGTGATTTTTTACAGAAAAACGAACCGTCCCTTTATTTATAGCCGCGTCAGCATTTGCAGGGACATATATGCCCCCTAAAATAATAGAAATAACCAAAGTGAAAATGACAATTTTATTTATGTATTTCATAGTAGTCTCCTTTTTCGCATTAATCATTGTTTCCAGATCACTATTTAAGATTTTCGTAAAAATCCTTAACTGCTTTATTTTTATCCTTTCTGATTCTGTCTCCCCACCCATTTTGTAATAACGGATGATTCGTCTTAACATATTTTGTTTCAGCTCTCCTCCTGTCTCCCTGATTTACCGTTTTCATATTTGTTGGAAAATCTAAACAGGAAAACTTTAATGTAATTTTATTATCCTGCAGCATTTCATCCGTAAAACCAAAATACTCCGGTTTCCTGCATAATTTGTACAAATGCGTTGCTCCTCGTATCAAACGGCAATACGACTGTCCAATATACAGCACCTTTTCTTTTTCCTCAGACTGATCATTTTTTACCTGCATATTAATTTGATATATTCCACCTTCCAGGGCCTCGATAATGCTACCCTCAAAAAACTTTACTTTAATATTTAGCATACGTTCTCCTCCATTCTGTAAATAAACTTGATTCATTAAATAGATTTTAATAAGCAATTATCCCAATGTAATCTTATTAAATTCTAAAAACACAGTATGATTATAACATCAACTCCAATCGTTAGTCAACTTTTAGCATACTTTTAGCACTATCAGTAGACTATATATGTATATAATACATGTAGATAGGAGTTGATGCTATGCAATACTTTGGCGAAAGACTGCGGGATCTGCGCCATGAAAAGCATATGACCCAAAAGCAGTTGGCAGATAAGCTGGATCTGGTGAAGGGGACGATTTCTGCTTATGAGCAGGGCAAGAAATATCCCTCCATTGAGGTTCTGATCAAACTTTGCAATGTATTTCAGATATCTGCTGACTACCTGCTGGGGCTTTCGGATGATATGCAGCTCATGAAGTCCAATCTGACAGACGAACAAATGAGCACCTTCCGCAAACTGATCCACGACATGGAACAATATAATACGCTTAAAAATTCACCAAAATAATGCAACACACTTCAGCCACCCACCCGCTGAAGTGTGTTTATTGTATCACGCCCTATGTGCGTGAGTTTTTCCTATTTTGCATTTTGTTTTGTATAAAGTGCAACATTCATTTTTTCAAAATCTCCGTCATATCGTATAGATAATTTTCTTAAATAAACTTGAAAACGGAACAAGAAACCCCTCTGTCAATTTGCTGAAAAGATTAGCAGAGGGAATGGGAATGGTTCTTAAAATTGAGTTTGTTCCGAAACAAAAAATTTGAGTGAGCGACACATTGCTATATATTATTCTTTCATGGAATTTAAGATCAATATTACTATATTTTCTAATTTAGGATAGAGATTTAACCATATCTTTTCTGCCTCCTCATAATCCTCCTCGTCAACAACATCCTGATAATCATAGTTGTCTCGAAAAATAAATAAGATGTTTAATTCGTTTCCTATGTTTCTAATATCAGAAATATTTACATTAAATTTTTTCAAAAAATCATCATGTTTAATTTCACGATTAAAATAGCTAATCAACGAACTATGACTTTTGTACTCAATTCCGGTATCCAGTACAGAAATCGCTTTCACCAAATGATATATACTATAATAAAAGTTTTTTATCAACTGGCTCTCATTTGGAAGCAATTGTCTCGAATTATAAATGTATTCCGCCAGATCAGCTGCCATGTTCAGCTCCTTACCGGCTTCCTCTGCCTTATCCTTTTCTGTTTTGTATGTTACATTTTTACTTGCTCTGGAATTTCCCGCCTCTCTACGGAAGCTGTCCCGCAAAGGATTCCTTCGTTGCCTTCGGCAATTTTCCCGCAAAGGATTTTTGATTCGAAGAACCGGTTTTCGGAGAGGATGACTTTTTCCTGTCAGGTGCAGCTGACCTTATAGCAGCCGGCTTTGTTCTGGCGGTCGCACCCGCTTTCTGAGCTTTGGCCGGCTTTTCGGACGTCCCGGCTTTCTCCGGTGTTTTTCTTCCGGAAGGTTGTTTCGTCGCCGGAATCGCATCGGATGGAGTCGGAGTTGACAACAGTGTGGTTGTTGGCGTTACAGTAACGGCAGCGGTGTTCACTATGTTTGCCCCTGTCGTCCCGTCTTTTACATTATTATGATTTGTTCGTTTCATTATCCCACTCCCATATATTCCCGCTCCAATTACCAGCAGGAGCAATATCCCCACCAGACTCCATCGGGACATATGCAAGCTGTTTGCTTTGCTTTTTTGCAGCTCTCCGTTGACAATATCCACATTTTGGTACAGATCTTTACACAGCAGCTCTACATCTGCATATCGTTTCTGAATGTCCACCGCCATTCCCTTTTCAATCACTTTTTTGGCTGAATCCGGCAGATCAATGTCCCGATATTGTGACAGAGGCACAACCCGGTCGTGAAGAATCCGGCGAACAGATTCTTCCGGACTGACCCCGGTCAGCATAAAGTACATTGTGGTACAAATGCCGTAAACGTCTGTATATGGTCCCTTTTCTGTATGAGGTGCATATTGTTCCCCGGCAGAGTAACCACTTTTATAATATATTGTCATTGTCTGCTCATCATCTGCACTTAAAAAGCGGGCGGTGCCAAAATCAATCAGAACCAATCGGCCATCCTCCCGCAGGATCAGATTATCCGGCGCAATATCCCGGTGCAAAAGCTTTTCCCTGTGAATCACGGAAAGACAGTCCAGTACCGGCTTCATAAGACGCAGTACCGACAGCGGCTCCATCCTGCCTTCTCTTTCGACAAGCTGTTTTACCGTTTCCCCCTCGACATATTCCATCACCATATAGCCGGTTTCATTTTCATAAAAAAAATCCTTGACGGATACAATGCTGTCAAGTGCTCCAAATCTTGCAAGCGTCCGGGCTTCTTTAATAAATTTATCCAACTCTGTCCGAAAGATTTCTGCCGAGGATCCGGCATATATTTGAAGAGATACCTCCTCCGGTATCCGCATTGCATAACGTCGTGGAAAATATTCCTTGATCGACACCTTTGTCTCAAGCACCGGATCATAGCCCAGATAAACAATACCCATGCCCCCCTCGGCGATCACATCCCTGATCTCATAACGGCCATGCAGCACGGTATTGCGCGGCAGCCAGTATCCTTCATAAACGGCAGGTATCTCTGTATCGTTACTCATATGCTTCTCCTTCATTCAATTCTTATTTCCCGGAAATCGTTTTTGACAGACTGTTTTTTGTTTTTATAAATATTACTCCCAGCCTTGATATTCCAGTATAATATCATATAAAGACAGCATTCCAGTCTCACCAAAGCATACATCCAGTATCGTGTCCAACTCATATTTCCCCGGCTCATAACATGGCATATTGCAGGCAGTCAGGATCTGATTGGCGAGCAGCGAGAATGTATTCTTTGCCTCTTCCCTGCAATATTCCTTGCGGACATTATCTGCCTGATATCTCCGCTGGGCCACTTCAAAGATCAGTGGCAGAAGATCGTGACGGTCGATCAGACGGCATCGTTTTCTCTGCTCCTGAAGCCGGCGGTTATCTGCCCCTTCCAACATAAGCTGAAGCTCCCGTTCCTTCTGCAGACCCACGTTCAGAATTTCAGATAAATATTTGTCGTCCATAATGCGGATCTCTCCCCGTTGCATCCGGCTTCCCTCCGGTGCTCCAATATCTTCCCTGTCCGGATACAGATTTTCCAGAAACTGCGTATTAGAATCACAGGAGCGTTCCAAAATGTGGATATATTCCTTAATTCGTCCTACTACATCATCCGAAGGTGCCGATGTCTTCCCCTTTTCACACGCCCGCAGGTAATGACGGATATGATCCAGCTCCAGCGGTTCCTCTTTCTTGCTACCCGGAAATATTCTCCCCGGTTTCCACTGATAATATGAGGTTTCCGACAGAGTTGCCTCCAATAAAGATTCATACTCTCTCCTCAGATATCCCAGAATTTCATCTTTCAAATCCCGGAAATATTCCAGCACTGTCATGCTGTACCCTTTGAAATATTTCTGCATGGACAACGCCAGCTCCATAAACTGATCCTCCGGCATATTGCAGTTCTGACGATACGCCTCCCACATTTTGCCGGTTTCATGATGCTGTTCCATCAGAATGTCCGGTGACATCTGTCCCAAAAATGTCCCTATCATCTCCTGACATTTTTCATAGGTGAAATGATGCTCCAGTCCATACATCATAAAAAATTCGCGAAAATCATTGACCTGAAATCCCGGCTCCAATGCTCCGTTGACAAGCCATTCCTCTGCTTCTTCCGCTGACAGTCCCAGTGCAAAGAATAGCTTTAATAATTGTTCTCTGCCCGGTTTATGGTACTCATCAACAGCAAACCATCGTTTCATCGTGCGGGTTGAGCATGGCCGTTTCTCTCCGCATCGCTTCAGACATTCCCGATATGCTTCATAACGCATTTCCTCCGAAGCCTCCTGCGCCTGCTCCATAGTAATCCCCTGCATTTTTGCGATCAAATATCCGTCAAAACGATAATATCTCATCCTTTGTTCCTTTCTCATCTGCCTGCAATCTGTTTTTATACAATATCATTACATTTCTCACACCTTGAGTCTGACCACATTAGAATAGGCACTGTAGCGTTTCTTTCCATTGATCTTTTCCCATGTTCTGATCCGCAGGGATATTGTTCCTTTCTGACTGCCATACGCCAGACGGTATTTTGCCTTATATGATTTGATCGTTCCCTGACGAATAGGAATTTTCTTATATTTTCCGCCCCATTTTCCCTCGATCACAGCATATTTGCCCTGATATTTCTTTAATGTGATCTGCACACCTTTTCTACCGTCGTAGACTCCTTTTTTAGCAGAGATAACTGGTTTCATCAGCCAAGCTGCTGTCACCTTAATGGGTTTGATCTCATCCAATGACGTATGAGAGCCGTCGGCATTGACAGCCATAATCTTATAATAATACGTCCGACCTCTTTTTGCCTGATGGTCTTTATAGGTGCCACCGCCTTTAACGATCTTGACACACTGGTACACTCCCGCCTTCTTTTTGCTGCGGTAAATATGATATTCACAATCTCCCTGCGCTTTCCATGTCAATTGGATATAATTGGTTGTCACATTCTGGATCTGCACCTGATTATTTGTTACCTGATTAGATACATTTGATATATTTGTCTGGGAAGGCACTGTCGGGCTTGCGGAAGTCTTCGGTTTTTCAGACTCTGTCGGTGTCGGACTTGTGGACACTTCCGGGCTTGCGGAAGTCTCCGGTTTTTTGGACTCTTCCGGTGTCGGACTTGTGGACACTTCCGAGCTTGCGGAAGTCTCCGGTTTTTCGGTCTCTTCCGGTGTCGGACTTATGGACACTTCCGGCAATATTGTTTCCGTGACTTCCGGCGGCAGAGTCTCCTCCGGAGACGGCTCTGGAAGTGTTGCCTCCGGATTTTTCTGTCCGGAAAATGTGATCTCTTCCTGGGAAAAGTCCGTATCGGAAGTGTTTTGTCCGAAAAATTCTGTGACCTCCTGACCATACAGACTGCCCGCCACACCGCACCGGGCAATCTCCACATCCTTTCCGCTGCTGATGCCGTCTCCGCAATAGTCGCCACCATTTTCCTGACCAACGCCATAAACAGTCCGGGCGATCAATGTCCCGGTCATATTGACATTGACCAGACTTCCCAGAAATGTATTTCTGCCGGTAATACCACAGACAGTCCCCAGTTTCTTACTCCCCGCAGAAAGCCATGCACTCAGGCTATCATTCCACAACATATAATAATTGCATTTCGTCAGACCATAAATGCATGAATCATCAGATCCATTGGTGTAAAGGCAGGTTCCTGTCACCTGACAATCGCTGATAACCCCATAGTTATTACCGCATATGATTGCAAGAGGCATCTCCACATTTCCCTCCTCCTGACGGTAATCCACAGAAAATACTATGTTTTTAATAATTCCTCTGTTATTACCAAAGGTACTGAGATACCGGGGGGCTTTCTCTCTGGCAGATGCCGTAATGGTCCGGAACTGCCGCAGATATATTTTATGTCCGGCTCCGTCCAATGCTCCGGCAAAATCCGTCACCGCCTCTGTCCCATTTTCGTCCCAGTCGGTTATAGCAATATCCGAAACAAGCTTCAATACCCTGTGGTCTGTATCCTGCTTTACCGCAGCGATAAACTCCTCTCCGCTATGAATCTCCTGCACCTCATAACAATCATCAACGCTTACATCCCCACTCAGCATTCCGGTATATGTCCCGTTTTGCAGATAGATCAATGTATCATTCCAACGGACTGCATCACAGCTTTTCCCATCCTTGCAACGGATCTCCACCTGATTCCCCATATATATAGTGTCCGGTTTTTGGACCATACTGCCATCCACAAATACATCTGTCCGGTCCAATACATAGGAATCCACGAGCACGGAGTGCGTCGTTATTTCCTCAAAATAATAATCATATTGATCTGCAAACTGAGCCAAAGTACTCCCCGCATACCCGCAAAGCTTCGTCCGGATAGAAATGTCCGAATTCTCTCCGGTAATCTTCATATCCTTGTTGAGTGCCGTAATCTTTTCGAGATTGCTGCAGCCGTACACTGCACCGGTATTAAACTCCTTAATGTTCGCCGGCAGCACAAGCTCTTTCAGCTTTCCACAGGTTCCAAACGCAACTCCCCCCAGACTCCGTAAATGTCTTGGCAAAATAATCTGTTCTACATTTTCACAGCCATACAGAGCTCCCACAAAACCATCACTCGTATATTCATTCCAGTCAATGGAAGTGATATTATCAGAAAAACGAATTTCCTTTAATGAGGTCATATTCCAAAAGGCCCTGCCCTCAATGCGGGTTACAGAAGATTTCATTGACAGACTCTGCAGGCTTTGGTTTCCTGCAAAAGCCATGTCTCCCACCGTATCAACTCCCTCCGGAATGCAATAAGAGAGATCCGTAAGTCCTTCCGGATAAGTCACCAATGTATTCCAGCCATATTTACTCCGACAGACCAGTGCATGATCCTGCACATAAAGATATGGATGCCCCGTTTCTACTGTGATACTCTCCAGTGCCTTATCCCCCAAAAATGGATTCTCGCCTACTGCAACCGTATCTTCCTGCAATCCCCGTCCTATGGACACACTCGTCAATGAGGTGCAGTCCTTAAAACAATAGTCTCTCCACGTCGTAACTCTGCGTGGAATATCTACACTCGTTAGACTGCTGCACTTTTCAAAGCAGTTGTCCCCAAGCAGCTTTAACCCTTTGGGAAGGGAGATTTTCTGAAGCTTTGTAAAACCGGAAAACGCACTGTCCCCGATCTCCGTAATCCCCACCTCTATCACCAGATTGGTGGCAGTATCTTTATAGGATCTCCATGGATTTTCCTCTCCATCTGTCTGCTTTTCAATGGCACCGGTTCCGCGAAAGGTCAGGGTTCCATTTTCATAAGTATATGTAACCGCAGTCTCTTCTGCCGTTACTCTGGTTGTATACGCCATGCTCCCGGCCAGACAGACTGCGATCAGTAATAGTCCGTATATGATTCCTGTGTGCTTTTTCATCATTTTCATGTTTACCTCCTATAGACGGCATCTCTTTTGTCCTCGCACACATTCTATCACATATCCTTTATTTTAACCACAGGAAATGTTCCCTTCCCACCTCCAGCCTGATCCGTCCTGAAATTCGTACACGTTCTCCATTTTGAAGCTGTTTTAATATTCTGCCTCCCTGACGTAACCCGATATTCTCTGCTGCATGACTTGCCACAGTATAGCTTCCATCCTCCGGATGATAAATGATCTGGCAGTTGTGATCTGCGATCTGCCCTGCCGCTTTCATACTTCCCGTTTCTATCCCTCTCATGGCCTCCGGTGTAGTGCCGATCGTTACCGCAGAGGATTTCCCCTCCGTTAAATTCCACGAAAGTCCACTGTAAATACCGTTTCCATCACCGACACTTCCTGCCGCTTGGATTCCTCTACTTCTATTTTCCTGCTCTCTTTGCTTCTGATCCTGCGAATTCTTTTCGTCCTGATCCTCATTCTTCTTTCTGCTTTTTTCGTTGCTTTTATCTTTCTTATCATCCTTCTTTTTGGAATCTTTGGAAGAACGGCGTTTCTTTTTCCCCTTAGATTTCTTATGTCTGCTGCGGCTATGGTCACGGGATTTTTTCCGGTCACGGTCCTCGTTTTTCTCCCGGTCTGCCCCGTCTTTGCCGCGCTTCTTCTGCTTCGGCTCACGATAGCCCCCCAATGTCCAGCCAAACAGGATCAATATCAACGCCATAATATGGAACAGCGCAAATAGATAGACTCCCGCCAGCAGAAACGGGTGAATCGCCGTAAAACCTGCCAGAACAACCAAAAGCTCTGCTGTGACCGCCGCTATAAATATAGTAGGCAATACCATGGTCTTTTTTCCTTCTGCCAGAAACAGCATACACATAGCAAGAAAGCAAAGTATTACCGGCAGACAAACCGCCACTCCCGCAGCCACCAGCAGATTGGAATTGCCTGTCTGGTCTGCATAATGTATGCCTTCCTTCACATCACCCCATGTAAATGGTGCTTTCAGCACGAAATCGTCCGGTACGCCACCCTGCTGCAAATAGGTGTACCCTGCCTTTCCTCCTGCCGTGAGCACCTCCACACCGGACAGCGTCATATCCTGTCCTTTTGCCTGAAAACGGCAGAAAGGCAGTAAAAGCGACAGTAATGCCAGAAGCAGAAGCAGTGCCGCTGTATTTTTCATAAAACGTCCATAAGCTCTCATATCTCTCATCCTTTCTTTTCTTTTCTCGTCCATACATACGCGATCAAACAGATCACAATGGACAACAGAGACCCTGCCGGTGCTGCAAATCCCATAGGAAACAATGTATCCGGATACATCCTGGATGCCAGATAGGAGCCCGGAATTCTCATGAGCAGGATTGATAAAATATTATGGATAAACCCAAGATACGACTTGCCATACGCACAGAAATATCCGGTAAAACAAAAATGAATTCCGGCAAAGATCGTATCAATAATATAAGAACTGATATACTGACTTCCCAGCAGGATCACCGCCGCATCTGCGGTAAACGCTCCCACCACCTGTCTGGAAAACAGCTCCACCAAAACCACCATAACAATACCGTAAATCGTTGTCGTCATAAGAGCGTACCGAAGAATCTTCTGTACCCGGTCGTGCTTTCCCGCTCCAATATTCTGCGCCGACAATGCCGATACCGTTGCCAGCATAGAGGACGGGACGATAAATATCATTCCGATCATTTTCTCCACAACACCTACTGCCGCCGCATCATTCAAGCCCCTGTGATTTGCAATCACGCTGATCACGATAAACGCAATCTGGATACAGCCATCCTGTACCGCCACCGGAATACCGATTTTCAGGATCTGTCCCAGAACATCTCCTTTGATCTTAAACTGCCGGCCGGTCAGATGAATCCCCGTCTGCTTCCGGCGGATTGCAAACAGTGCCATTATGACGCTGAAGGTCTGGGCCAGGGTGGTTCCAAGCGCAGCACCCACAGGTCCCATTCCAAAGTATCCAATAAACAGATAATCTAACAGAATATTTGCCACACATGCGATCGCAATGAAGTACATAGGACTTCTGGAATCACCAAGTCCCCGGAAGATCGCGCTGATAATATTGTATGCCGTAATAAACGGAATACCGATAAAACATACCAGAAGATATTGCCTCGTCCCGGCTACCGCCTCCGCAGGAATCCCGATCAACATCACAATCGGTTTTACCAGAAAGATCAAAGCCACCATAAACACAAAAGATAATCCCATAAAAAATGTCACTGTATTGCCAATGGACTCCGATGCGTCCTCCAGCTTTCCGGCTCCTACGGACTTTCCTATGGTCACAGTGGTTCCCATGGCAAGTCCCACGATGATCACAGTCAGCATATGCATAACCTGACCGCCGTTGGAGACTGCCGTAATACCATCCACTCCCCCAAACTGGCCTATGATAAACAGGTCTGCCATCCCGTATAGCGTCTGCAGAAAATAAGACAAAAGATATGGCAATGCAAAATATGCGATCGTCTTTCCAATTTTTCCTGTCGTTAAATTCTGTTCCATATCTGTAACCGTACCTTTCGATATTGATTTTGTCCAATAAATATTAAACCTTATAATTGCTGCAAATTCACAAAATAGATGATTTTCACTCCCGCGGCACAGTCCCCAGCATACTTTTTGCCAGCCAGAAGAAGAACACCAGCACCAGTACCGGAATCACACATGATGTCACCAGCATAACTGCCAGTGCCTCAATAAAGTTATTCAGAACAGATTCTACTTTGTCCGAAATATCGGACACACCATTTTTAATCCCGGAAATGATTCCGGACAAAACACCACGGTTATCACTGCTGTCACTGTCCTGCTGCCCCTCGCTGCTGCTCTGGATTTCCTGTGTTGCTTTCTTGGCGGCATCTACCGTTTCCTGTATGGAGGACTGATAAGTATGCTCGATCAGATCTGACACCTTAACACTCACTGGGATCACCAGTGCAATCGCGATCCCAAACAATGCCAGCTTCCTGGCGATCCGCTCCCAGGTATGACGCCCGAAGCCAATCCCTGCCGCATACATTATACATCCCAGAGGGATCAATATGAGAAAGGCGGCATATCCTGTCATCGTGACAAGATATTTCTCGACATAAATGGCACACAAAACGATCAGAAAATACGTGCTCAGGTCTGCCAGCTTCTCCGCGATCGGCGTTGCGGTATCTCCCGGCAGAAGTGTTAATGCAGCTGATGCCGCAGTAGAAGCCGCTGTCAGCTCCATCACTGTAGATTTCTTATCATCCAATGATGCAATGGTCTTTGCATGGAAATCCCTGGATGTGGAGATCCTTGTCAGCACCAGCATAGAGATCAGCGCCAGGATCAAAGGCAGCACGATCCGGAGCATCCTCCTGTTATCCTGTATTTTTATTTTATTTGAATCGTTATTATTTTTTATCTCATTCATCGGCTTTTCCTCCGGTTTCCGCATTTTCTTTTTGTCCATTTTACCAGTTTTGTGTATTTTTTCAAGCCAATCCCCGGATCAGTTGAATTTCTGGTAAAAAGTGACTATACTTTACTTTGCAATTACATTCGTCTGCCCCTTAGCATTGACAGACTTTTTGAAAGGTTTGATGACTGATATGAAACAAATAGATTTTGAAAACGGTACTATCACCGGCAATATTATTAACGCAGCGGTTCCTATGCTGACAGCGCAGGTACTGAGCCTGCTGTACAACATTGTGGACCGTATCTATATCGCACGGATTCCGGGCATCGGCAGCACTGCTCTCGGCGCAGTCGGTCTGTGCTTCCCTGTGATCATTATCATAACTGCATTCAGCAATCTGTTTGGCGGTGGTGGTGCCCCGCTTTTCGCAATCCAGCGGGGTATGGGTCATGACCGGAAGGCCGGAAGGATCATGAACACCTCTTATACTATGCTGTGTGGATGTGCTGTTCTTTTAATGAGCCTTGGTCTTGTATTTGCCGGACCTTTGCTGAAGCTTTTTGGGGCTTCCGAGGCCGCCCTGGTATATGCCTGCCCTTATATGATGATCTATCTGCTGGGCACCTTTCCCTCCATGGCTACCACGGGATTAAACCCCTTTATCAATGCACAGGGCTATGCAACCACCGGTATGCTTTCCATTACCATCGGTGCCGTTGCCAATCTCATTTTAGATCCTATCTTTATCTTCGCATTGCATCTTGGCATCAAAGGCGCCGCCATTGCAACCGTGATCTCGCAATGCCTTTCTGCCGGATTTGTATTATATTTCCTGATGAAAAAGGCCGAGATCCGGGTTCGTCTGCTACAGCATAAAGAACTGCCCGGCTCCTGGCAATACGCCAAAAATATTGTCAGCCTCGGAACCTCCGGCTTCGTAATGCAGCTTACCAACAGCCTTGTTTCCATCTGCTGTAATAATGTTCTCGCCCATACCGGCGGAGATCTGTATGTTTCTGTCATGACGATCATTTCCAGTGTCCGGCAGATGGTTGAGACACCAATTCTTGCCATCACCGAAGGCTCCTCTCCCATCATCAGCTATAATTACGGAGCCCGCCGCCCGGACCGCGTGATCCGTGCCGCCATGACCATGGGAATCATGGCATTGGTCTATTCTGTCCTGATGTGGGGATTGATCCTGACCAAACCGCGTTTCCTGATCCACATTTTCAGTTCCGACCAGGAGCTTTGGAAGGATGCTGTTCCCGCTATGAAGCTGTATTTCGCTGCTTTTATCTTTATGCTTCTCCAATATACGGGTCAGACCGTTTTTAAATCCCTCAATAAAAAGAAGCAGGCGATTTTCTTCTCCCTGCTTCGTAA
>ERZ780208.667-NODE-667-length-32260-cov-8.441422_pt1 | contig 32260 bp, 31 predicted proteins | sample MGYA00511167_ERZ780208 | MGnify/ENA primary metagenome ERZ780208 (study PRJEB29588, sample SAMEA2159202) | human gut metagenome | biome: human gut; feature: human-associated habitat; material: faeces | place: Denmark | collected 2008/2010 ...
GAAATAGGAGATTTAATAAATGGATTACAATAACAATATGACCAATGAAGAATTTGTAGCAGCCAGTTTTAAGTTTTTTGTTACTAATATATTAAATCAAATAATTAATTCATACAAAGGAAATCATTATAGCTTAGAATTGCAGGAAAATGTTTTATATGATGGTGATAGTTATTGGTTAAAAACTTCAGAAATTAATTTTAACTATGATTTTGATTTGTTTAAATCAGAAAGTATTCTAAATCCATATATTGGCTATTTGGAAATGAAAAATGAAGTTGCTATTTATGGAGATTTTGAAACGGAACAGTGGAAATATAAGTCTAAGCAGGAAGCTGCGTTAGCTTCTGATGTAGTTGATTTTTGGAATGGTAAACATTTCAAATTTACATATGGCTATCAAAATGGGCAATGGGTAAAAATTAAAGTAGAATACATTCACCCAGTTTTAAATCCTAATGAATGGAAAGAAGAAAATAAAACCTTTTCTGAATATGAATTTTTTTGTAGTGATAAAATAAGAGATTAAAAAGCAAAAATTTTCAATAAAAGGAGTTGCAAAAAGTGAAAATTTATATTAAAGAATTAATGTCAAAAAGATTTACTTATGCAGATAAAAAATCAAAGGATTATTTGGTAAATAATGGTATAATAGTAAATAATAATTAAAATAACGGTAAGGTGAATTTAATGAAATTCAAACTTATTTTATTTATATTATGCTTACTTATACCATGTTTAGGTTATGCGAAAGAAGAAACGAATGTAATAATAACTAAAGATACGGTTTTAACAGGTAAGTTGATTACACCAGTTAGCTCTAAATATAACAAGGAAGGTGATGTAATATTATTTACACTTGATGAGAGCTATTGGTATAAAGATATAGAACTTATTCCTGAAGGTACTACTGGCAAAGCTGTTGTGGTCAAAAGGCAAAAAGCTGGTTACTTTGGCGTTGGTGGAAGCGTTTTCTTTGAACCTAAATCGATTATATTAAGAAATGGCGTTGAAGTGCCGCTAACTTTTATAACCGGGAAAAATAGCAGTTGGGAAAATGACGCAAATATGGCTGCCGGTATTATAGGAATAGGAATATTTTCTGGATTTTTACATGGTAGTAATCAAAAATTTCCTGCTGGTACTAAATTTAAGATATTCGTAAAAGAAGATGTAAATTTAGGAAATGAGGAAGAAGTAAGGAAAGCATTTAACTATTAACTATAAGGAGAGTGTAATGATGAGAAAATTTTTATCATTATTATTTACAGTAATTTTATTTAGTTTAAGTACTTTGGCATTTGCTGGTCCTCAACCAGAAGTTGCACCAGATGAATCAATGCTTAATAGAGATACCCGTCCTTTTAGCGAAAGATTAAAAGAAGCAATAAAAGCGCAGGAATCAGAAGAAGTAAGAGCTGCAAAGAGAGCTGCTAATTTGGAAAAAATGCCTAAAGTAGCAGTTATGTATATTAATAATTCTCAAACTACCTATAATGATGAAATTGACCAATTAGTATTAAATAATTTAGCCAAAGCGGTAGATTATGATACTTACCAATATATTGACGGTAAGCCGTATATTGAAAGATTAAGCAAAATTGGCATTGTTGATATTACTACTGCTGAAAGAGCAGATATTATAGACGCTTTTGAGGGTGAAGATATTGATTATGCTGTGTTTGTTCAGATAGACCCATTCATCAGAAAAGATAAAGTTACCTTTTTTACTGTAGGCAAAGAAATGACAGCTAATGTTCCTTTTAAAATTATTGACGTGAAAAATAACAAATATCTTTATAATGGTAAATTTACAGAAATAGCAAAAGATAGTTCTATGATTGGCGGTATTGGTAATAAATCTGTTTCTATTGAAGCTATTGAAAAAGTAAATGAAAAAATACTGTCAGTAATTGATGTTCGCTTACCAAAAGAAAAAACAGCAGTTACTACAAATGTTGCAAGTACACCAGCCAAATAAAATGCAATGAAAAAGGTATATAAGTTATTAGTTTTTCTTATTATTGCATTATTATTTGTTTTTAATTGCAGTTATGTTTTTGCTAATACTCATAACGCACAATTAAGGACTAAAAGCCAGGTTCTATTAATAATTAATAATATAGCGCATAGTAAACACGATAAAGCACTTAATCAATTAATGAACGAGAAATTACAAGAAAAAATTGATGTTATTTATCGTCAAGAAGATAGTACCCCATATATTAAAAACTTGGTTGGTCAAGAAAATGCTAAACTTACTGTTGAAGAAATTATAAATAAAATAGCTGGCTCTAAATCTGACTATTTAATTTATGCCGAATTAAAGCACATTGATAAAGATACAAATTTTAATTTAATTTATCACGGCAAAGAAGTTGAAGTAACTTTTTATTTGAGGATTGTTGATATCAAAAATAAAAAGGATTTATATGCTTCAGAATATTCGTTGAAAGCAGAAGATGATACAGATTACTTTTTTGTAGGCAGTGGTTCAGTAGCAAAAAAGGCATTAGAAAAAGTTTTGTTTAGAGCTGGCGAAGCTATTTCGGTATATTTACCTCTTTAATAAAATATTATGAGTCGTTCGTTATCGGGCGACTCTTTTTTGTACAACAAATATAAATCTTCTAATATTTAACATGCACTTTTCTTAATTAATCTTAACTATTTTGCGTATGTTATCGGCTAATATTTCCGTAATTTGTAAACTAAAACAAAAAACTATTGACTTTTTGACTTATTTGTGATATAATTAAATTATCAATTAAAGAAGTAAGGAGTTGAGGATTACTATCCTTATTGATATTTCAGTGGTTAGCTGTGATAAATAGTTGTGAGCGGATTAGCTAATGTCTAACTGAAATTTCAAAGGAAACAAGCATAAAAGTTGTTCTATTCTTGGGGCAACTCTCTGTCATTAGACAGAGGGTTATTTTTATTTTATTAAATCTTGAAAGAAAGGACTGTTTTTTATACTTAATTATAGTACTTATGATGGCATTGAAAAGATTATAAAGAAAGGATTACCGAGAGAACTGCATTTACCTCATTATATTGCAGTTAGAGTTGGACACAACGTTTATGTAAATTTGTTTCCACATAAGCGTTTTCAATGTCAAAGACGTTTAATTAACGAAGAATCTGTTAGTATGTTACCGGCAGAATTATATGATTTCATCTTATCATTGCTGTCTTTAGCAAAAGAAAAAGAAAATTATATTAAACTTCGCGGTAAATATTTAACCATTGATGATATAGCCAAAGAATTTAAAAGTATGGGTTATACGTTAACTAAGTTAAAACATTATATGAAAGAACTTGTCAAAACAGGCTACATAGAAGAAGTAACACATACTCAGACTCTACCGTTTGGCACAGAAACGCAGGAAGTCACGGTTTATAAGCTGACCGACAAGACCATATTGCCGGAACGTCCAGAAGAAAAGTTCAAAGTAATAGCGATATGAAAGCAGGTACAGGATATGGCAAAAAAGACCAAAACGCAGGATATTAAACCAGATACAGGGCGTAAGTACACGTTACGCGAATTACTCAAAAAGAAAGTAAACGGAGAGCGCGTCCTATTCTTATACAATATCGCGGTTATATGCGGCGTAACAAGCAGACAAGGCGTTTATGATATTTGCGACGGTAAAGCAGTAATATTTACCAACGAATTACGCGGCAGATAGCCAATGACGTTACCGGCTACGGCTTACCAATTACCGAAAACGATATAGACCAAAGCGGCTTATGGGTCAAAGAATTTGGCTGATACGCCGCCGCGTTTCGTTTATACGCGTTTTAATACCGCAAGGCAGGTAAAACTTACACGCCGCCAGCTTTTCAACGCCTTAAAACGAATTTTTGACAGTGCACAAGCCAGTTTAATAAAAATGTGCGAAAACGTGTAAAAATCACGCGTAAAAATGTGCAAAATAAGCGGTTAAAATGGGCTAAAAAAGTCAAGTAATTTTCGGTGGTATATAAATATATGCCTTGCCGTTTTACTTGACCTTTTTGCTACATTTAAGAAAATAGGCAAGCCCAGAAACGCAGACACAGAGCGGCTTTTCAGGCACGGTAATTTTACGCTTGTTTTAAAATAACGTGTTTTATAATAACATGTTTTATAATTTTATAAGGCACTGCTTGTAAATATAAATCAAGTAATTCTATGATATAATAATTATATCTAATCGAACGTATTTATAATGAACAGAAAAGAGGTTTATTTATGTCTGATGTTCGTTTGAAAGATATTTTTATTATTGATTCACCTACTGGCAGTGGTAAAACTTCTGCTATGAAGGAATATGTTAAAGAAAATCCTAAATTAAAGTTTATTTATATTACCCCCTATTTAACAGAAGTAAGCACATTAGCTGAAAAGATGGGTTTTTATGAACCAAAAGCTGATGATAACAAAAATAAATCGCAGGCATTAATACCGCTCTTGCATAATGGCAAAAATATAATTTGCTCTCACCAGTTATTTTTTAGACTTGATGATTATCACCGTAAACTTATTGCAGAACAAGGATATGAGCTGATAGTTGATGAAGTGCCGGAAGGATTAATGGAAGTAATAAGCGACCCAAGCAGAAAAAATAAACCAGACAGTGATATATTGGATAAAATAACCATTGCTGATTTGGAAATGTTGAAAAGTAAAGACTATATTAAAATTGACAATAAAAATCATTTAATAGTATGGAATGAAAATTTACCCGAAGAATATCAAGGTACATTTGAAAAGTTTAGAAATACTATTAGATTAAAAGAAATTTATTTGGTTAATAAATCACTTATCGCTTGTGTTAAACCGCAAAACTTTTTGTGTTTTAATAATATTACTTTTTTGACATATCGTTATAAGAACAGTATGCTTGACTTTTATTTAACTTACAACGATTTTGCTCCCTATAACAAATACAAGCACATTGAATCAGCAAACGGAAAATATATAATAGCAGATGGTTATAGAGAGGAATATCCTAAAGGACTGGAACGCATAAAATTACATGATGGAAAATATAATGATTTTACCAAAGACGAAAAAGAAATAAAATTATCAAAAAGATTTTTTGAGACCTGCAAAAAAGGAAGTAAAAATGATGAATATTTAGCTAACTTAAAGAACGCAGCCAAAAATTATGTAAGAAATATTTTGCAAGGCGATTATAAAAGGCTTATATGGACAACCATTGATAGCGTCAAAAATAGATTAGAAAATCGGTATTTGAAAATAGATTATAAAAAGGACGGAGAAATTATTGAATGTTTTAAATCATGTAATTACAAGGCAAGCAATGAATTTAGAGATAGAACAGCAGTTGCTTATATTTGTGAAATAAACCTTAACCCTAATATTCTTCATTTTTTAAAGATATTTGGCATAACAGTTAATCAAGAAGCAAAAAACGATTTCACATTATCAATATTTTTACAATTTTTATGGCGTTCTAATATTAGAGACGCAAAAAGTACGCAATCAATAGATGTTTATATACCAAGTCCAAGACTAAGAGAGTTATTTGCCGAATGGTTAGAACGTGGATTACATAATAAGCAAAAAATCGACCAAGAGGAAAGAAAAATGGCAATTAAAAATGCCGAAAATTAAAACAACCCCAGTCTACAAGCGGGTTTAGAGACTTTCCTCTATAAGATTATACACTGCTTTTTAGTACTACCTTCGATTACATTACTAACCTACAATAAAAAATAACTAAATAAACTATACTTTCCATGAGTACTACTGGCTTATCTCGGTAGTGCTTTTTCTTTTAAACATAAGTATTTATGTTCGAGAGATTTATCCGAAGAACATAGCGATTACCAGAGTGTCAAAAGTTGTAAGTATATACAAATTACGTGGTAAATTGCACTGATATAACTAATAATAAGACTACTACTATCACGGTATTATGACACGAATGGTAAGCGCAACTCGAAGAACTATTACTAACCGTAATTATCTTGGTATATATTGGTACTGGTAAACCATTACGAATTGCACCGTTCTCGTGATACTGGGTATCACTTCGGTCTCGCTTGCACTCGACACACTACCAATCAAACAGCGACAGTGTACGCGTAGACTGGCATACTCATACACTTACAAGGATTTTGCTCATATACAAGGCAACAATGTTGCCACGGTCTAAAAAAGTGGAATCCGCATACACTGTCTTGTTTTCTTGGGCAATTCAATCTGATTTTGGTTTGTTGGCAATACCGTTTTACAGCTTTTGAGCGATTCAACATTAATAGACCGTGTAGACATTGTCACGTCTATATATGTAGCTATTATCGTAGTGTTGCTGAATACGAACGGAGCAAAAGATTTCTTTTATTAGTAGCTTTACACGAACCTTCGGTTAGCTGCCCTCGTAGGGAGCTCTATTAATTACCGGCTTAATAGAATTGCTCAATTTTCACGGTCTTTGGGGTTGTTTAATAGTTACTTGGTGAAAACTTCGCAATTCGTATTTACTGGTTTAAAATGTATTATTCTTCGGCAGGCAATAGAACGAATATAAACTCTATTCTGTTTAGTTTTAAATTATAGATATTATAGATTTACCTTGGTTTATATACGTTGGATTACGCACAACATTAGTATTTATGAAGTTTGTACGTTGTTATGTATAGAGATGGTAATATATAAACTATTTAGCAGTTGAATAATCTGCTATAAATTTATAGTGATAGTAGTTAATATTATATTCATGTGATAGCTTTGAATTTTCTGAATCATAAACGATAGATAGTATACAGATTATTACTTACTGATTAGCAGAACTATTTTTGAGTAAGATGTGTTATAACCTTGCTATGTTATTACTGATTTTTATATTTTGGTATATATTATTACGGTTTTTAACGGCATATATATTAACATGGTTATATAATTTACTTGTTTTGAATGATGAAAAGTTGATATTTAGATTATAAAAAATGCCTGCAATAGGCTTGAATACTGGCTTTGTGAGTTTTTACAGCTGAATTATTTACATCAAAACACTTCTCACCCAATGCCAACGAGTATAAAAAAAGGCTGAAAACGCTCAAACTCCGCTTGTACTCTGGCTTTGCAGGTTTAACACGGTCTTAACAATAATGTTACACTTTGGTATTAAAAACACTTATAAACAGCGCTTTTTAAATATAAAGGTATAGAGCTTTATTACCTTGGCGTATTGTGGCGGCGAGTATTGGCGGCTGTAGTTATTACATTGATATATTTACATTCGGCTACATTTTTAGCAAGTCTATTCTACGTTGACACAAAAGCCGCTTTGAGTTACAATAAAAGAAAGATAAAGATTTTTTACACTCAATATTGTAATAAATTAAAATTAAATAAGATTTACCATAAGGGTGGTTATCGGACACTACAATTTATATTATGGTTTGTTTATACAGTAATAGTGTATAAAGATTCTTTTGGCTTATTCGTACTATACATTGATACTGTAATATTAGTACATCATCTAAAATGTTAGCGTTAGCTAACCTATCATACAGGGTTACAGCGAATATATGTTCTTATTATAATAATTATACAGTGAATATAATAAAATAACTGTGTGCTGTACGCATACAACGTAAGGGCTGCTATATAGGGGTACTGCTGTCGTGTTGTGGTAGTCTTTTTTTATTGCTTTGGCGCATTACAGCTTCTTATATATTGGCTGTTTCTTTTATATGGTTACTGTAAGGTATACAGGGGTAAGTTTATTTAAACCAAAGGGCGGCTCATTATCTGTAAAAGCGGATATAGATTTTGTGAGCCTTCTTGTGGTAATTATTATATGGCAAAAATATAACTAAAAAAATTTTTTCTTTTTATTCATAGACAAAAGGAAAGCTACTATGTTATACTATGTAAATGGCGAGGAAAGTTTTCTTTTGCGTCAGTAGAATTAAAATTACAGATGGCTTTATGTTGTACTTGTTAACGTAAACATTGCTTGTATGATATGAGGTTGAAATGCTTGAAACGCAGACAGCAAGCCCACATTTTAACCCTTGACTAATTACAGGCTTTGTGCTAAAGTACTGACAGTATGAGTGTGAAAAGCAATCGCTGACGGCTTTGCCGTAAGAGGAAAGTCCGGGCTCCACAGGGCAGAATGCCGGATAACGTCCGGCGAGGGTGACCTCAGGGATAGTGCCACAGAAATGTGTACCGCCTGCTTCGGCAGGTAAGGGTGGAACGGTGCGGTAAGAGCGCACCAGCGGACGGGTAACCGGTCGGCTAGGTAAACCCCATTCGGAGCAAGACCAAATAGGGAAGGGATGAAGCGGCCCGCTGATCCTTCCGGGTTGTGTCGCTTGAGCCTGCAAGTAATTGCCGGCCTAGATAAATGATTGCTGCCGCTTTGCGGAACAGAACCCGGCTTATTGAGCACTCGTATTAAGAAATTAAAAGGCTGGCAGAAATGCCGGCCTTATTTTTTGCAAATTTTCAGCAGAAATTCAAAATAAGATGTTATAATATATAAGAAATTAAAATTAATGTAAAAAAACTATTGGCTAAAGGTTGGGTCTTGACAGTGAAACGGATTTCATTTGTTGTTCCTGTATATAATGAAGAAGAAAATTTACATGAGTTTCATAAAAGGCTGGGCAAAGTTATGGAAGCCCTGCCCTATGATTACGATTTAATTTTTGTTGATGATGGCTCAAGCGACAGCAGCTATTTAATATTAGCCGAACTGGCTGAAAAAGACGAACATGTGCAGGTGTATTTCCTTTCGCGCAATTACGGGCACCAGCTTGCGCTGACCTGCGGGCTCGACAATGCCTGCGGCGATGCTGTTATTACCATGGACGGTGATTTGCAGCATCCGCCTGAACTTGTGCCGGAACTTTTAAAGCTGTGGGAGGACGGTTTTCAGATTGTACAGACGGTGCGCACGGCAACGGAAGACGCCTCTTTTTTTAAAAACATTACGTCAAAGGCTTATTATAAAATTATTAATTCCATGTCCAAAGTGGAAATTACACCCGGCGGCAGCGATTTCCGCCTGATGGACAAAGTTGCGGTGGAGGCATTCAGGCGTTACCGCGAACGTGCACGTTTTATCCGCGGCCTGGTTAATACGCTGGGCTTTAAAGTGGCAACTTTTGAGTTTACGGCTCCGCCGCGTTTTGCGGGCCATTCCAAATACAACCTGCGCAAAATGCTGCATTTTGCTCTGGACGGCATTACTTCATTTTCCAATCTGCCACTGCGCTGGGCATTTTATATCGGCATTGTGTTCGGTTTAATGAGTTTTCTGGTAATTTTACACGTTCTTTATGTAAAATATGTTGCAGATGACGCAGTGCCCGGCTGGGCAACAATGACGGCCAGCGTACTCTTTCTTGGCGGCATTCAGCTTGTAGGCATAGGCATTTTGGGCGAGTATATAGGCCGCATTTTTGAGGAAGTAAAGCAAAGACCACTGTATATAGTAGGCAGACACCTTGGCAAACGGTAGTTCTGGTTTACAAAAGCGGCATTTTGTGCTATAATTTATTTGTTTATAAAAGCACAAGGAAGTGATGCGGGTGATAAAAAAAGGGTTCCTTTGTTTGGCATTGACATGTGTATTCTGTTTAGCAAACATGGCAACCGCATTAGCCTCGTTTGAATACGGGGATAATGGTCCGGAAGTCCTGGCTATTCAAAAACGCTTGGTTGAATTGAAGTATGAAATCAAATTGCTTGACGGTGATTTCGGTTCTGAAACGGAAGCCGCTGTCAAACGCTTCCAGGCGGATCAACAGTTAGAAGTTGACGGAATAATCGGTGAAGCAACCTATACGGCTTTGATGCAGAAACCTATGCCTCCTAACCGTTCCGGCAGGAGTGCTACTGTAAGAAACGTTATTCGTGCTGCCTATGGTGTAATCGGTACACCTTATGTTTTTGGCGGAACGAGTGTATATGGCTTCGACTGCTCCGGTTTTACCCAGTATGCTTTCGCGCGTGCAGGCATCAGCCTTCCGCGTACTGCTGATGTGCAGATGTACAGCGGACGCCAGATTAGTGCCAGCCAGCTGCGCCCGGGCGATTTAATCTTCTTCAGCACTTATGAGCCCGGTCCGTCGCACTGCGGTATTTATCTTGGCAATGGTCAATTTATCCATGCTGGTTCCAGCACCGGCGTAACGGTGTCTTCCGCATTTACCGGCTATTGGGGCGCACGTTATTACGGCGCATGCCGCGTTATTTAAAAACATTAATAAACTATCAATAAAGCAGTGCTTTGTTGGTAGTTTATTTTTTTATCAGCGTGATTATATCTCTGTTTTGTAATATTTTTGTGAAAGCATATTGCAAAAATACCCAAACAGCGCGATTTATTGTATAATAATGCTAATAACAGTTAATGGCGGTGGTAAAGATGGATAAACAAAAAGTTTTGATTGCTGATGACGAAGCGCCGATTAGGGAAATATTAAAAATTTACTGCGAAAAAGAAGGCTTTGATGTAATAGAAGCTGCCGATGGTGCAGAAGCCATTTTAAAGGTTCAGTCGGAAAAACCGGATATTATCATTCTTGATATTATGATGCCTGTGCTGGACGGACTGGAAGTTTGCAAACAGGTACGCAAAATGAGCGATATTCCTATTATTATGCTGACTGCTAAAGACGATGATGACGACCGTATTTTAGGCCTTGAAATAGGCGCGGACGATTATATTACCAAACCGTTTAATAACCGCGAAGTTATTGCAAGGGTTAAGGCAGTTTTACGCAGAAGCTCTGCCGTAAAGAAAGACGAAGCAGGCGGGCGTTCGCACATTGAATACCGCGGGCTCAGCATTGACATGGAAAAATACCAGGTTATTGCTTTCGGCAAAAAAATGACCTTTACCGCGAAAGAAATGGAACTTTTGTGGTGCCTGGCCTCCAATCCCGGCAAGGCTTTTTCGCGCAACCAGCTTCTGGAAACAATTTGGGGCTATTCCTATTACGGCGATACACGCACGGTTGATACGCATATTAAACGTATCAGGCAAAAACTTAATATTCCTTCCGATTCCGATTGGGATATTACAACCATTTGGGGCGTAGGTTACAAATTTGAGGTTAAAGATAAAAAATGAATAAATCTCTGAGTACAAGGCTGATGTACAGCTTCATGGCTCTGATAATGGTTATAGTAGTCGGCGTTACGGCAGGTATTTCCTATCTTATCGCCGATTATTTTTTTAAAACCAACGAGCAGGAGTTGGCAGAAAAAGGCAATGAAATGGCTGCTACGGTAGAATATTTTATGGGATTTTCCAACAGCATGGAAATGCTGAACCGTTATGTGTTTGCCGTAGACAGGCTTGTTGGCGCCAGAATATGGCTGTTTGACGATAAATTTGAGCTTCTGGCCGCTTCCAACATCAATACAGATTATAAACAGGACGGCACACGCCCCGGTATTAAGGATTTAACCATGCTGGAAGGTTCTGTTGCCGAAATTGCCAGGGAAATAAAAAGCGGCAAGCTGGATACCAAAGTAATAACAATTTTAAAGGATGTATACAGCGGTAAATCCGTTCAGTCGCAAATTTATCATCCGTATTACAAAGAACAGGTAATGCTGGTAGGTGTTCCTTACGGCAAGCCCGGGCAGGCACGCGGGGCAATTTTGCTGGCGCAGCCTTTAAGCGGGTTCGACAGCTTTTTGCGAGATATTTACATATACACTTCTATCGTTGCTATTTTAGCACTTATTTTAAGTATGTTCATGGTGCGCAGCCTGGCCAGAACCATTATCAAGCCGCTGGTTTCCATGAAAGACAGTGCCATGGCTATTGCTGCCGGCGACTATACACGCAAGGTTAACGTGCACGGGCAGGATGAAGTGGCACAGCTCGGCAAAGCGCTTAATGCCCTCGGCAATGATTTGAGTGCGTTTGTTGCCAAAACGGAACGCGCCGAAAAAATCCGCCGCGACTTTGTTGCCAATGTATCGCACGAACTGCGCACGCCGTTGACTATCATCCGCGGCTATAACGAGGCGATAAGCGACGGCACTGTTACCGACAAGGACATGATTCAGCGTTACCGCCTTTTGATTAACGAAGAAACAATGCGTCTGGAGCGCATGATAAGGGAACTTCTGGATATCAGCCGCATGCAGGCCGCCGATGAACTTGCGCCAGCCAAAATGCAGCCGCTGCCTTTGGGGGCTATTGTGCGCAATGTAGCGGAAAAACTCATGGTGAACGCCGTTGAAAGAAACGTTAAGCTGCTGGTGCATGTTGATGAAAAAATACAAATTATGGGGCAGGGCGACCAAATGGTGCAGCTGGTGCTGATTATCGGCGACAACGCATTAAAATATACGCCGGAAAACGGGACGGTTACGTTTGTAACCGAACTGCAGCAGGATGGCAGCGTGAAAATGACCATTTCCGACCAGGGCCCGGGCATACCGGAAGAAGATTTGCCGTTTATCTGGGAACGCTTTTACAAAGTTGATAAATCACATTCGCGCAACGTGCCCGGTACAGGGCTTGGCCTTGCCATTGCCAGGGAAATTATCCGTATGCACGGAGCCAAAGTGCAGGTATTCAGCAAACTTGGCGAAGGCACGCGTTTTGAAATTACATTCCCTAAAGATAAAGTTATTTCGGAGTGATTGGAGGGGGAAACTTGAAACTTGCATTATTGCAGATGGAAGTTCTGGAGAAAAATAAAGCAGGCAATGTGGAAAAAGCCTGCAATTTGTTAAAGCAGGCCGCGCCGCAGGCTGATATTGCCGTGCTGCCGGAAATATGGACAACGGGTTATTCGCTTGGGCATTTAAGCAAAGAAGCTGAATATCTGAACGGGCCGGTAATTGAAGAAATCAGGCACATTGCCGCCGAAAACAGCTGCGCCGTTGTGGCAGGTTCAATTCCTCTGCGCAAGGGCGACGGCAATGTTTATAACACTACCGTTGTTATAGATAAAAACGGAGAGATTGTTTTCTGTTACAGCAAACTGCATTTGTTCAGCATGTTTAATGAACAGCGTTTCTTTAAGCCGGGCAGTGATTTTAGCGCGTATGAACTGGAAGGCGTAACCTGCGCTTCAACAATTTGCTATGATTTGCGCTTCCCGGAATTATACCGCCATATGGCCATGCAGGGCGCAAAAATAATTTTTGTTCCGGCAGAATGGCCGAAAATACGCGGCGCTATCTGGGATTTGTTTCTGCGTGCAAGAGCACTGGAGAACCATATCTTTATTGTCGGCGTAAATTGCGCCGGTAAATTTCATGACCAGAAATTTTACGGACATTCTTCGGTAATAGACCCGTTCGGCAAAGTGCTTGCCGTTGGCGGCGAGGAAGAAGAAATTATTTACTGCGATATTGACCTGGCGCAGGTTGATAAAGCCAATGAATATATGAATGTTTTGAAAGATGTTAGGCCGGAGCTGATAAAATGAAGTACAAAATTTTGAGCATGCTGCTGTGCCTGTGCTTTTTTGCGGCCGGGCATGGCTGGGCAGCGCCTGCTTTTGAACCTAAAGACTGCCCGAAAGATTTAAAATATATTTTGGGAATGTATTACGGCAACGGCGAAATGTTTTTGCTGCGCGAAAATAACGGAGAAGTTGAGCTGGTTTACCGTTTCGGGCAGAATGATTACACTTTTGCCGGCAGTAATGTTTATCCGCTTTATAAGGAACATTTCGATTCGTATACCATAAATGAAAGCGGGCCGCTCAATCATTTGGATGCCGCAGTACGTATTGAACGCAGCCGTGAAGGCTACGGCGTAAGCTGCAGTGTTGGCGGCAACCGTTACAGCCGCCGCTTTTTTGCCGGTGAAAACGGCAGGCCGTTCCGCTTTGCTCCTGCAAGTGACTGGCAGGCATTAAAAACTGCGGCAGAGGCTGCCGTAATGCCGGCGCAGCTTGGCACCGGGCAGCAGGCACAGCTTGTTGACTTGGCACAGGCAGTACCGGGGCTAAAATTTGACTTGCGTTATGCGCAGGCAGATAACTGCTTCGGCCAGGCGCTTACCGATGACCGGCGTGCGTTTTTGGATGCAGACGCTGCACAGGCACTGGCGCAGGCACAGCAATATTTAAAACCCTATGGCTACGGTATTCTGGTATGGGAGGCTTACCGCCCGTGGTCGGTTTCCAAACTTGCCTATGATGCCCTGCCGGCAGATAAAAAATCCATGCTGCCCGCGCCGGAGGTTGGTTTCAGCCATAATACCGGGCGCAGCATTGATGTAAGCCTATATTTGCTTGCAACCGGCGAAAATGCCGGTATGATCAGCGGATTTGATGAACCTTCCGTGCGTCAGTACGCATCTTTTGCGGGCGGCACAACGCTTGAACGCTACCGCCGTGATTTGCTGCGCAGCGCCATGCAGATGGCAGGCTTTACGGCAAGCGGAACGGAATGGTGGCACTTTGATTACGGCGATATCAAAGGATTTGCACATTTGAATGTAAAACCGCAGTAACAGGCATTTACAGTATCTGTAAATGTGTTATAATATTTACGAAAAAACATAATTAATTATGAGGTGACATATAATGAACGTTTATGATTGCGCTAACGAACTGGCTAAAGCATTAAAAGAAAGCCATGAATTTAAAAAATTACAGGAAGCAAGAGTTGTCCTTAAAAAAGATGCTCAGGCTGAAGAACTTGCCAATGATTTTATTAAATTAAGCTCTGAAATTGAACTTGCAAAATATCAGAAACAGGAAGTTGACAAAGAAAAAGAAGAAAAGCTGCAAAAACTTTCTTCTTTATTAAGCCTGAACCCGACAGCCATGGAATATCTGCACGCGTTTATGCGCTTCCAGATGATGATGGCCGATATTACCAAAACGATTAATGACGTTGTAAAGGAAGCTGTCGGTGAATAATTCCGTTAATCTGTTAGCAGAAGTTTTAAAAGAAAAAATGCCCGGCAGGGTTTATTGCTGCGAACCAATGAGCAGGCATACTTCGTTTAAAATCGGCGGCCCGGCAGATGTGCTTGTACAGCCGGAAAATTCGGAAGGGCTTGCCTTTGCCCTTGCAGCTGCCAAAGATTACGAAGTGCCGGTAACAATTCTCGGCAACGGCTCCAACGTGCTTGTGCGCGACAAAGGTATCCGCGGGCTGGTTATTCAGCTTGGCAATGCACTTAAAAGTTTCCGCCGTGACGGCAACAGGCTGTTCTTCGGTTCCGGTTATTCGCTGGCTTTGGCATCACGCAAAGCGTGGGAATGCGGTTTAAGCGGCATGGAATTTGCCGTGGGCATTCCGGGAAGCATTGGCGGCGCCGTTTACATGAATGCCGGTGCGTATAACGGTGAAATGAAAGGCGTTGTGGAAAGCGTAGCCGTTATGGATATGAACGGCAGGGAGTTTGTGCTTACCGCTGCGGATTTGCAGTTTGGCTACCGTAAAACAAGTTTGCAGGAAAGCGGCTATATTATTACCGAAGTTTGCCTGAACATGCAGCCCGGCGACAAAGACGCCATTAAAGCCATGATGGACGATTTCAGCAGCAGGCGCATCAGCAAGCAGCCGCTGGAAATGCCAAGTGCCGGCAGTATGTTTAAGCGCCCGCCGGGATATTTTGCCGGAACGCTTATTGAAGAAGCCGGACTGAAAGGCTATAAGGTTGGCGGTGCGCAGGTTTCGCCCAAGCATGCAGGTTTTGTTGTAAACTGCGGCAACGCCACGGCGGCAGATGTTTTGCAGCTGATAGCGGACGTGCGCAGAGTAATTATGGAAAAAGCCGGTGTGGAACTTCATCCGGAAGTGCTGGTTATCGGCGAAGAATAAAAAAATTTTTCAAAGAGCGGCTGCAAAGCCGTTCTTTTTTATACAGGGCGATGTTATTGTAGTTGCCCGCTTGTATATGTTATAATAAGCTATCACAGAAAGAGGTATTTTATAAAGTATGGATAATGTTTACGATTTAGTGGAAGATTTTTACGGGCATGACCCGGGTTGGAATTTTCTGCTCCGTCGGGAATACGCCGAGGGCTTTCTGCGTATAGAAGCATGGCATGGAAAGACGCCGGAAGAATTGTATGATATATGGGACCAGCTGACAATGCTGTGCCTTTACCTTGGTAATACGGAACTTATGCTTGGCGATATGAGCGCGGATGATTTTGTGGACTGCATTGCCTGGTGCGGCCGCAACGTATCCGAATTTGACGCCGATTATGAGCATACAAAATATTTTCTGGATACCTGCGTGAGGCTGTACGCCTATTTGCAGAAGAAAAATGTAATTTCTGACGCCGGTGCTCCGCTTGAAGCGGAAGAAAAACTGCTGGCAGGCGGGAAAATGAATATTGTAAATCCGGACGGCAGTTTTACTGATGAAAATAAAGACCGCCGTCTGTTTACGGTGCCGGATGCTTCCAATAAAATATTTTTAAACGTAAATGAACGGATGCAGGAAATTTATGCGGCAATGCATGAATTTTTTACTGAAAGCAGGTTCAGCGTTGATTTGGAACGCGCTTCCGTGCTGTATCATGGAATTTTTGGCAATACCATTAACGAGTCGGCAAAAAGCAGGCAGGAAGCCTTTAATTCATTTTGGGATTATTTTTTGCTTGATTACCGTTTGATGCTGCGCGATATGCACCCGCTGGAATATTTTTACGAAACTGTATGCAGCAGTGACAGCCGTTACTACGATGCAGGCTTTGCCAAACGCAACAGCGATATTTTAAAGGAAATTATTTCTGCGCGCCTGGTGCTGTTTACCGTGGAAGGTTTTGGCGAAGAAGGCATGTATTTATGCCGTGATTTTCTTACAAACGAAACTTATCAGCTTAATTTGCCGTTGACCGAAGATATTGATACAACTGATATGTTGTTTATCGGGCATTTGTTTTACAACGATAATATGCTTACCGAAAATATGCGCGGCTACAAGATAGACAACATAAACGCTTTATGCCTGCGCGATACTTTAAAACGCGCTTATAAATGGGTAAGCGTACAGCAGAAGGAACCGGACTGGCAGTGGTTCAGCGAGTATTATCCTATGGTGCTGCGCAATATGCTGTTTTTATATGCGGCAGGCATTGCGCATAAAAACTTTAACAACTATACGGAACATACCGCATTTGCGGCAGCGCCTTACAATGATGAAACGCTGGTTGCCGGTATTTTAAAAAATATTATGCTGAAAAATTACTTTGCACTTGCAGATGTACGGCTGGCAACGCAGATGTGGTGCGATTTGCAGGCTGCGGGTGCAGATTTGGCTGCTTACAGCGAAACGGTATGGGCAGCAGGCATAATTTATACATTTGTAAAACTTAACGGTGCCTATACTTTCTTTGATGAACGCATTGCCGGTTTTTGCGGAACGGAAGTAGCTGCAATGCAAAAGGCTTCCGAAACGATATGCGAAGTGCTGCAAATAGAGAAGCATGACCCGCGTTACAGCAACGAAGAAGGCATTTTGGCAATGCTCATGAGTGCTTACATGTAAAGGAGAACTTTATGAAATGTAATTTTTGCGGCAGGGAAGTGCCTAAAGGCACTGAAGAATGTCCATATTGCCATTACAGATTCGAGCAGGAAGCGACGATACTTAATTCGCGTGAGCGTGATGAGTTTGAAGGCGTAACCATTGACGAAAGCGGTTATGAAGAAAACGCTGCCGGAAATAATGGCACAAGAAGCCCCGAATACAGGCAGAGTTACGAATACCGCAGCGAAGAATACAGCGGTGCGCGCAGCGGCAGAGGCCCTAAAATTTACGTTAAAAACCTTGGCTGCGGCGGTGGGCTGCTTACCGCTTTGCTGGTTATCTGCGTACTGATTGGTTTGTTTATTTTCTTTATGCCGCTGTTTGTTATAATAGCAGGCATTGGCCTGATTTATTATTTCATCAGCAGCTTTTTAGGATGATAACAAAAAAACTGCGCTTCAATCCGTATAAAACGGAAAGAAGTGCAGTTTTTATTTTGCGCGTAAATTTTACAAAATTTCGTCGCGGACAAGCTGGTTAATCATTTTTTGCTTGCCCAGAACCCATAATAAATCGCCTTTTTCGAACACAAGGGAAATATTGGGGTTTACTATGGTGTAGCTGCCGCGTTCAAGCCCTATTACAAGGCAGTGCCATTTGTTGCGGATATCGGTAGATTTTATGGACTTGCCAAGCAGCGGTGAATGTTTGTCAACTGTAATGGCGCAGGGCATAAAAGCAATATCGTGGCGGCCTTCGGCTTCGTTAACAAGCATAAACTGGCGCATGCTTACTGGAGAATTGAGCATGGTAAGGCCAAGATTTTTATTTTTTATGGCGGCATTTAAAAGTTTAAAATGCGCTTTGGTGCCGATAATTAAAAGCTTTGTTCCGGCGGTGATTGTAAAGCTGCCGCCCGGCATATCGTGAATCTGCCTGCCGGTATCGGCCTGCAAAACATTACAGCCGTAAGATTCGCGCAGGGCGAGATTCAGCAGGGTCTGCCCGGCAGTAACGGAACCTTCTTCCACTTTGTAGTGGGCTAACTGCAAATCTTCGTCAAACCAGCCGTAAGGTGTGTGCTCGCCCGATTCTTTTAAAGCCTGGCGGTGTTTTAACATGTGGCGCTCGTTAAGGTTAACCAAAAAGCGCGATTCCATACGCAGGTATTCGCCCATCAGCCAGTCGGAAGAAGAAATAAAGTAAGCCGTAATTAAAGTTGCGGCGGCGGCAAAAAATTCAGACATATTTAAAATCCAGGCAAATACAAAGAAGATAAAGCCTGCGGCGGCAATAATTTTTAATAGGATGAGCACCATAAGCGGAATATGGTTGCTGCGTTTTTCAAACCACAGTACGGAAAACAGCTCCGAACGCCTGGTGCGGTTAACGAGGATAGCACGCAAAAACGGTGCCGCTATAATAAATGTAAGCACGGCGGTAATAATATCTGCGTAAGGCAGTTTTAAACTATCGCGCAGGTAACCGCTTAAATAATATTCCGCAAACAGCGCTATTGCCGTCAGCAGTGTTGTAAAAATCAGCATGCGCGTAAAATATTCCCGCAAAAAATTGCTCCAGTCCGTGGTGGCTCTGGTGCTGATATTTTTTTCGGTGTAACGGTCAAGCCAGTCGTTAACACGCTGCGGCAGCAGGCGGCGGATAATTTTGTAAGCCGGGTCGGCAGCCATAATGCAGAACGGCGTGGTAAAAGTCGTCATAACGGATACGGCAACGATAATAGGATAAATAAAATCGCTGATAACGCCGAGGCTCATGCCCAAAGAAGCAATAATAAAGGAAAATTCACCAATCTGCGCCAGGCTGAAACCGCATAAAATTGAAGTTTGCAGGTTTTGCCCGGAAAGCAGCACGCCGCCAGCGGAAAAAATAAGTTTGCCGGCAATGGTAACGATAATAAGCACGATAATGGGCAGCCAGTATTCCACAAGCAGTGCCGGGTCTACCAGCATACCAACGGAAACGAAGAATACTGCACCGAAAATATCTTTTACCGGGGTGAAAAGGTGCTCGATTTTTTCGGAATTCGGCGCTTCAGCAATAAGCGAACCCATTATAAAAGCGCCAAGCGCGGCGGAAAAGCCGAGATGCGTTGCCAGAACAACCATGCCGAGGCAAAGGCCGATGGAGGTAACAAGCATTGTTTCGTTGTTCATCAGTTTTAGTGAGCGTTTATAAAAGGTAGGCACAAGGTAAATGCCAAGCACAAACCACAATACCAGAAAGAACAGCAGGCGCATAACGCTGGCCAAAAGCTCCGTACCGGAAATGCCTGCGGAGGCAGCAAGTGTGGAAAGCAGAACCATCATGATAATACCGGCAATGTCTTCTACAATTAATATGCCAAAAACCATTTCGGTAAAGCGTTTGCCCTTCATTTTTAAATCTTCAAAGGCTTTTATAATGATGGTTGTGGATGACATGGAAAGCATGCCGCCCAAAAACAGGCTGTTCATGTGGCTCCAGCCCATAAGCGTGCCCGCTCCGTAGCCAAGTGAGAGCAGGCCGGCAATTTCCACTATGGTTGCGATAAAGGCGGTATTGCCAACTTGTTTCAGCTTGTTGAAACTGAATTCCAGCCCAAGCGAAAACATTAAAAAGATAATGCCTATTTCAGACCATGTATGGATGTTGTTAAAATCCGTAACCGTCGGGAAAAACGAAAAATGCGGGCCGGTAATAAAACCGGCAACGATGTATCCGAGTACAAGCGGTTGATTGAGCTTTTTAAAAAGAATGGTAGTAATGCCTGCTACCAGCAAAATCATAGCGAGGTCGGAAACGATTGGTGGTAAATGCGCCATCTAAGGTTCCTCCTTACTTTTGTAAAATAAGATAAGCGACAAATAAAAAGAAATGTTGTATAATAAAATAGGTTTAATATTTATAAGCGGCAGTAAAAAACGCCGCTATATTATTATACAATGACACAGTACTTTTTAACAAGGCATACTGTTTGCAAAATATTTGAAAATACGGAGGCAAAGCATGAATACAGATTTGATTTTGATTAACGGCGATATAGTTGACCGTAAAGAAGGGCTTATTGAATACTGCGACCGCGGGCATCAGTTTGGCGACGGTGTTTTTGAAATTGTGCCGGTTTATAACGGCAAGGTTTTTGGCATGATTCCTCACATGGAAAACCTTTTTACTTCCGTAACGCGTTTAAAAATACCTGCCGTTTATATGGTGGAAGAACTGGTTGAGTTTCATGAAGCATTAATAAAAGCCACCGGTATGGAAAACGGCGAAATTTATACGCAGATTACACGCGGCAGTGCTCCGTTCGGGCTGGCTTTTCCGGAAATGAGCGTGCCGCAGCTTGTAATGCAGCCTGTTTTTACAGACCGCTCTCTGCTTGCGGAGGCACAGCAGAAGGGTGTAAAGCTCATTACCGAAAAAGACCTGCGCTGGCAGCATTGCGACGTTAATACCTTAAACCGCCTGCCGGAGGTAATGGCACGCCAGAAAGCCGCTATCAGCGGCGCATTTGACGCTTTGTTTGTGCGCGACGGAAAAATTACCGAAACCACCGAGAGCAGCTTTATGCTTGTAAAGGATGAAGTTTTGTGGACGGCTCCGGAAAACGAAAACATTCATAAAAATATTACGCGCAAAGTAATTAAAGAACGCCTGGCGCTTGATTTGGGCATGCCGGTTGTAGAGAAAAATTTTGACGTGGATTTTGCGTTAAAAGCAGAAGAAGCCTTTATCTGCGGGCCGCGCTGCGAAATTGTGCCCGTAGTTAAAATAGACCGCAAGCTGCTGAACGGCGGCGAAGTTGGCAAAGTAGTGCCGCAGCTTTTAGAGGCTTATAAAAATTTTGTTGCCAGAGAATGCCCGGCAAGGTAATAAATTATGGATAAAACTTTAGTGCGCGGGGCAATGCTTATTGCTCTGACGGTTGTTTTGCAGTCGCTGCGCCTTTTTATACCGCTGCCGCCAATGGCAAGCATGTTTTTTATAGGCACGCTGGTTAATATGATGCTTGCCGTTACCGTGTGCCTTGCTGGTTTAAAACCGGCGCTTCTTGCAGTTGTGCTGCTTCCGTTTTTTGCATATTTGCAGGGGCAGCTGCCAATACCGCTTTTAATACCGGTAGTTATCGGCGGCAACGCCGTGTTTGTGCTTATCTGCCATTGGGCATGGCACCGCGGGCTTATGCTGGCGCCGCTTGCCAAAACAATCTGCATGTTTACGTCAAGCATTGTGCTTTTAAAAGTGCTGGCGCTGCCTGAAAAAATGGTATTTGCCATTGGCTTTATGATGGGCTGGCCGCAGATGGTAACAGGTATTTGCGGCATATTGCTGGCACGGTTAATTACAAAACGCACCGCAAACTTTTAGGGGGCATTGTTATGGATACAAGAGTGGTACTTTTGGGCATTATTGTAGAAAACACTGCCGCTGTTGAAGAACTGAATGCTATTTTGCATAATTACGGCAGTTATATTATCGGGCGCATGGGGCTGCCCTACCGCGAAAAAAATCTGCATATTATCAGCATAGTTCTTGATGCGCCGCAGAACATTATCAGCGCGCTTGCAGGAAAAATCGGTATGCTGCCGGGAGTTACGGCCAAAGCGCTTTATGCCGGAAAACAGGCTTAGTCCTTAATGCCTTAGGGCTTTTTTATAGGAGAAATACTGACAGGGAAGGTTCGTCCTGACCTTTAAGGAGGAAAATCAAATGTATGATGCAAAATCAATGAAGGCCGAAGAATTTATTGACCATAACGAGATTATGGCAACATTGGAATATGCCGCAGCCAATAAAAATAACGCTGCCCTTATTTCCAAAATTATTGAAAAGGCAAAACTGCGCAAAGGCTTAAGCCACCGTGAAGCAGCGGTACTGCTGGACTGCGAGCTGGAGGATAAAAACGCGGAAATTTTTGCGCTGGCAGAACAGATAAAAAAAGATTTTTACGGCAACCGCATTGTTATGTTTGCACCGCTCTATCTTTCCAATTACTGCATTAACGGCTGTGTGTACTGCCCGTATCACAGCGTGAATAAACACATTGCCCGCAAAAAACTCACGCAGGATGAAATCCGTGCCGAAGTTATTGCCTTGCAGGATATGGGGCATAAACGCCTGGCACTGGAAGCCGGTGAAGACCCGGTTAATAACCCGATTGAATATATTCTTGAATCAATTAAAACAATTTACAGCATTAAACATAAAAACGGCGCAATCCGCAGGGTGAACGTTAATATTGCCGCAACTACGGTTGAAAACTACCGCAAATTAAAAGAAGCCGGTATCGGCACCTATATTCTTTTTCAGGAAACCTATCATAAAGAAAGTTATGAAAAACTTCATCCTTATGGGCCGAAAAGCAATTATGCCTACCATACCGAAGCAATGGACAGGGCAATGGAAGGCGGCATAGACGATGTCGGCCTCGGCGTATTGTTCGGGCTTGAACTTTACCGTTACGAATTTGCAGGGCTTTTAATGCACGCAGAACATCTGGAAGCAGTTCATGGTGTTGGCCCGCATACTATCAGCGTTCCGCGTATTTGCCCGGCAGATGATATTGACCCGTCTGCTTTCGATAACAGCATCAGCGATGATATTTTTGAAAAACTTGTTGCCTGCATCCGCATCAGCGTGCCTTACACCGGCATGATTGTATCAACCCGTGAAAGCCAGCGCGCCCGCGAAAGAGTGCTGCACCTTGGTATTTCGCAAATCAGCGGCGGTTCCCGCACCAGCGTTGGCGGCTATGCCGAGCCGGAAAAAGAAAATGACTCTGCCCAGTTTGATGTAAGCGATAACCGTACACTGGATGAAGTTGTTGGCTGGCTGATGGAACTTGGCTATATTCCGAGCTTCTGTACTGCCTGCTACCGCGCAGGGCGTACCGGCGACCGCTTTATGAGCCTCTGCAAGAGCGGGCAGATTCAAAACTGCTGCCACCCCAATGCGCTGATGACCTTAAAAGAATATCTGGTAGATTACGCTTCTCCGCATGTAAAAGAACTGGGTGACGAACTTATTGCCAAGGAAATTCATAATATTCCCAACGAAAAAGTGCGCGAACTTGTGGAACGCCATTTGAAGGATATTGAAGAAGGCGAACGCGACTTTAGAATTTAAAATTGACATTTATAATCATATCGAATAAAATTTATATGTGTATTTAATGTTTAAGCCGCTTTTTACAAGCGGCTCATTATTTTTGAAAGGCGTTGATATTTTGCTGGAAAATCTGTTCAAACTTAAAGAAAACGGTACCAATGCCAAAACGGAAATGATGGCCGGGATTACAACTTTTATGACAATGGCCTATATTCTGGCTGTAAACCCCGCTATTTTATCCGCATCCGGTATGGATTCCGGCGCCGTATTTACGGCAACTGCCATTGCATCCTGCATTGGTACGCTGTTTATGGCGTTTTTTGCCAATTATCCGTTTGCGCTGGCGCCCGGCATGGGCCTGAACGCATTTTTTGCCTATACTGTCGTAGGGCAAATGGGGTATTCGTGGCAGGTTGCGCTGGCTGCCGTATTTGTTGAAGGCATTTTGTTTTTTATACTGTCGCTTACAAAAGTGCGTGAAGCAATTTTTAACTGCATACCGTTTTCGCTTAAATATGGCGTTACCGGCGGCATAGGTTTGTTTATTGCTTTTATCGGCCTGCAAAACTCGCACCTCGTTGTGGACGGCGCAACGCTGGTAAGCATTTATCCGTTTAAAGCGTCGCTTGCAAGCGGAGAGTTTTATACAACCGGTATAGGCGCGCTGCTGGCGCTGATAGGCGTAATTTTAACGGCGGTTTTAATGATAAAAAATGTGCGCGGCGCAATTTTGCTGGGCATACTTATTACCTGGGGTCTTGGCATAATTGCGGAAGTAACAGGCATTTATATTCCCGACCCGGCTAAAGGCGCATTTTCGGTAATGCCGGATTTTTCTAACGGCTTATATATACCGAGCCTGATGCCGAGCTTTATGCAGATGGATTTCAGCTATATTTTTACCTTTAATTTTGTTACCATAATGCTGTCATTCATGTTTGTAGATTTGTTTGACACACTGGGTACTTTAATCGGTGTTGCTTCCAAAGCCAATATGCTTGACAGACAGGGCCGCCTGCCCAGAATCAGAGGCGCGCTGCTGGCCGACTCTGTTGCAACATCGGCAGGTGCTGTGCTTGGCACATCTACGGTAACAACTTTTGTTGAAAGTTCTTCCGGTGTTATGGCTGGCGGCCGCACAGGCCTTACTGCTGTTACCGTGGCAATACTCTTTTTGGCCTCTTTGCTGTTTGCACCGGTATTTTTGGCAATACCTGCGTTTGCAACGGCACCGGCGCTTATTATTGTAGGCTTTTTAATGCTGGCTACCGTTTTGAACATTGATTTTAATGATATGGGCGAAGCAGTGCCCGGGTTTATTGCCATTATTGCCATGCCGTTTATGTATTCAATTTCCGAAGGCATTGCTCTTGGTATAATTTCTTATGTGGTTATTAATGTTCTTTCCAGTGCGGCCGGTAAAAAGAATATCAGCGGTATTATTTATATACTGGCATTTTTGTTTGTTTTGAAATATATTTTCGTTTAAAACTTAAAATTGTTATGGCAGGGCCGGATAATTTCCGGCTCTTTTTTATTGCCCAAATTGCGGGTGGGGCAGAACAAAGCCTTGCCAGATTAGTTAAAAACGCAGGAGCGTAATGTAAAATTTCGGTTAAGCAGCGCTTTGGAAGATACGTATTTAAACCTTTTATAAGTTTCTACCTTAGCGCGGCGGAGGTTCGGGATATTGCTGCGCAGACGGTGAAAAAGCGAAAAATTCAGATTTATCTTTAAAAGTGGTCTTTACAGGGGGGGACAAACGTGTTATAATGAGGCTGTATAAAAGACTGGGTAGTCAAAAAACCTTCTCCTCAGGAACGTTTTTCAGGTTTACTCAATACTTTATACAATAAGGCTTGCCGTTTCCTCAGGGGCAGGCCTTCACTGAGGTTTATAAACCGCAGCAGGAAGAAAAAATGTAATTAAGCGTTTGCAACGGTAGAGGAAACCAGGAGACTCGCACTCAGGGCAAATGCCAAAAGCAGAAATTTCTTCCCCAAGCGTTTTATAAAAATAAAATGTGTTTTTCTAAAGGGAGGAAAACAAAATGAAAAAATCTTTAGTACTTGCAATGGCTATGGCTCTCGGCGTAACTGCATCCGCATATGCAGCTAACCCGTTCAGCGACGTACCGGCTGGCCACTGGGCTTATGATGCTGTTAACAAACTGGCAGCAGAAGGCGTTGTAGACGGTTATCCTGACGGCACCTACGGCGGCGACAAACTGATGACCCGTTATGAAATGGCACAGATCGTTGCTAAAGCTATGGCAAAAGGCGCAAACGTAGACAAACTGGCAGCAGAATTTGCTGACGAACTGGACAGCCTCGGCGTTCGCGTAGCTAACCTTGAGAAAAAAGCTGACAACGTAAAAATCACCGGTGAAATCCGTTACCACTATGCTGATAACGATGCAAAAGGATTTGCTGATGATGGCAATGCTAACAAACTGCGTTCCCGTATTTGGGTAAACGGTCAGGTAAATGAAGACTGGACCTACACCGGCATGTTTGAAAACAATCAGAACTTTGACAACGATGAAGGCGACGAAACCGTTAAACTTCAGCGTGCATATGTAAACGGCAAACTTGGCGGCGTAAAAGTACAGGCAGGCCGTTATAACCTGAAACTTGCTGACGGCAATGTATATGACACTCGTTTTGATGGCGTACAGGCATCCTATGGCAAAGACGTTAAATTAACCGCTGGCTATGGTAAAGCTACTCCGTCTACTGTAACTACTCCTAATCAGGGCGTAAATGCTCAAGGTTTGCCTGGTAATGATTACTTATTCCAGAAAAACAATGAATCTGATAAAGCATGGTATGCTGACCTTTCTGGTAAAGTTGGCAAACTTGGCTTGAACGCTGGTTATTACAGTTTTGATAATATTAATTATACTGTAACTGACATTGCTACTGAAGGAAAAACATATTCTGAAGAAGGCGGCGAAGATTTAGATATTTGGACTGTTGGCGCTAACTATGCATTTGATGACAATGTGAAATTAAGCGCAAGATATTTGATGGGTGAGGATGGCTATAGCAAATACGCACCGGATATTGATGATGATGGTTATGTAGTAAGTGTAAACTATAAAGGCGCAAAAGCTTCTCAGCCTGGCAGCTGGGGCTTAGCAGCTACCTATTATGATCAGGGCGCTACTACTTATATTGACCACACCATGAATGGTCTTGCTGACAGTATGTGGGGATTTGAAGGTTACAGCGTAATTGCTAACTATACCTTTGCTAAAAACATTGTTGGTCAGGTTGAATGGTATGACCTTGAAGAAAAAGAAGGCGCTCAGAGAGATGCAGATACCCTGTGGGCACAGCTCGTATTCACTTTCTAATCTTAGCATTACAACAGCTTAATATTAGAATAATTAAAGCGGATGGCTTTATGCCATCCGCTTTTTCTTTACAAAAAAATGGCGGATTTTATCCGCCATTTTTTATCATAACTTAATATTTAATATTAAATTTTAAATATGCGCCGCACTCACTTTTACGCTGTAGCCCATAACGTAATCCAGCATTTCTACCGGTACCATGGTTACGCCATTAATAAGTTCCGGTTTGTTTTGCAGTTTAATGCGCATACGCTGTTTGCCGTACTCATTGCTGTTAATTGTGCATACTGCGCTGCGCGGGCCGTCATAAACAACTGCGGTTTGTGCGTCCTGATTCCATGTTACTGTATAGCCAAGTGCTTCCGCTACGGCGCGCAGAGGAACATATAAAGTGTTGTTTTTGTTTACAAGTTTAACGTCGGCAAGCTCTTTGCCGTTTAAAGCAATTACTCCGGCCGTTGTGCTGATGTTAATATCAGCAAGGCCCTGCTGCAATAAAACGGCTTTGGTTGCAGTAGCCTGGCCGGGTAAACTTAAGGTAGAAATTTCATACCATAACAGCATTTTGTCGCCCGGTTTAAGTTCGGCAGCTTCCGGATAAACTTCCGGCAGCAGGGTAACGTATTGTGTTTCGTTAACGTTAAGCACGCGCACGCTGCCGTCTTCACGCGGTTCTACTTTGCCGATGTTAAAATAGGTAAAGGTGGGGCGGCTGTCTTCCGGGCCGGAAATAATGGCATCAGCTTTTCCCTGCGGCGGCAGGCTGCGCGTTAAAGCAGGGCCGTACCAGGCACTGACATGCCCGTCTTTTTTAACGTCATTGGCACCAAGATAATAGCCGGTGCCGCTTTGCAGTATATAGGTGTTGTCCGTAATATGCAGGGCAACGCTGTCGAACGGTTTATTGCTGTTTTTTACGGTAATCATGCTGCCGGTATTTTCCGTTACGGTTCCGGACATTTGCAGTTCCTTCGGCACATTCTGCGCCGCCATGGCACTGCCGCTTAACGTAAGCAGGCACAGTGCCGCTATAAGCATTTTTTTCATTTTATGCAGCTCCTTTAATGTATAAACTAAAAATATTATAGCATGTATACGCCTTACTGTTCCAGTATGTTGCAAAGAGTTTGCAAAAGTGTAAAATTTGTGATAAGAGTTAAAAATATATTACCAAAAAGAGGATTTTTGAAAGATATAGAGTATACTAATAATATATATGGTATTTTATGGGTTAAATTAAAGCGGCAGAAGGGGATGAGAACAATTTCTTTAAGTACAAGGCAAAAGCGTATAGCTGAGATTGTAAGACAGGACGGACCGATTACCGGCGAACATATTGCAGAAAGACTTAATGTTACGCGCGCTGCCTTGCGCAGTGATTTGGCCATTTTGGTGATGGGCGGCATTTTGGACGCAAGGCCTAAAGTAGGGTATTTTTATACCGGAAAAAACACCCTCGGTATGCTGATGGAAGAAATTTCCGGAATCTGCGTGCGCGATTTGCAGTCTGTGCCGGTTGCCGTCAACCACGATAAGAGTGCTTATGAAGCGGTTATAACAATGTTTCTGGAAGATGTGGGAACGGTATTTGTTATTGACGATGCCGGATTGCTGGCCGGTGTTGTTTCGCGTAAAGATTTGTTGAAGGCTGCTATCAATAATAATTATAACCTGCGCGAAGTACCGGTTGTTATGGTAATGACGCCGCTTTCCAAATTAATTGTTGTAACTCCGGAAGATTCCGTGGCAGCTGCTGCCCGGAAGATTATTGATAATGAAATTGACTGCCTGCCGGTTGTGCGCTGTATAGAAGAAGGCAGCCGCAGCTACGAGGTTGTGGGCAGAATTACAAAAACTAATTTTACGCGTCTGCTTGTAGATTTGGCAGAGGGCAAAGGGGGCAATTATCATAGCTAAGACACCGGTTATTTATGCTGTGTCCGATTCTATCGGCGAAACTGCCGAATCGGTTGTAAAGGCTACAACCAGCCAGTTTGTACAGGAAAAATTTGACATTATCCGCGTTCCTTATATTAAAGATGCTCAGCAGGTTGAAAAAATACTTGAAGAAGCTAAAGAAAGCGGCGGCATTGTTTGCTATACTATCGTATCGCCGGAACTGCGCGAGCATATTATGCAGAAGGCAATGGAACTTGACGTTGAAGTTATTGACGTTTTGGGGCCAATGCTGAAGGCCATTGAAAAAACTTCCGGGCTTTTGCCTAAAAACCAGGCAGGCCTTATCCATGCTTTGGACCACGAATATTTTAAGCGTGTTGAAGCAATTGAGTTTGCTGTTAAATATGACGACGGCAAGAACCCGCTGGGACTTTTAAAGGCAGACGTTGTGCTGATTGGCGTAAGCCGCACCAGTAAAACGCCGCTGAGCATGTACCTTGCACACAAGCAGCTTAAAGTTGCCAACGTGCCGCTGGTGCCGGAAATTGCTCCGCCGGAAGAACTTTTCAAAGTTCCTCCCCATAAAATTATTGGCCTGTTGATTGACCCGTTTAAATTAAACGAGATACGCAGCGAGCGTTTAAAAACCATGGGGCTGAGCGATGGCGCAAATTACGCGGATGTAAGGCGTATCAGCGAAGAACTGGAATACGCCAAAGCCATTATGCGCCGCGTACATTGCAAAATTATTAATGTATCGAACCGTGCTATTGAAGAAACTGCCGGCATCATACTTGATTACGTACAGAAAAACAGAGACAGGAACATATAAAAATAACCCCCGTTTTAACGGGGGTTATTTAGGCTGGCGTTATAAAAATTTTTTATCGCGTACGTTATAGGTTAAATTGCCTGCATGCGGCGTGCCGTTAACGGTAACGTTCCCGGAGAAAACCGCGTTTTTTGTTTTCCAGTTGAAGCTGCCGTTATCGGCGGTAATACGCAGGTTATCCTGGGTAAAAACCATGCTGCCGTTTACGTAGGCGGTGCGTTCATTGCCCTTAACTTCAACGGAATCGCAGTCAAAATGTATTCCGGTGGGTTTGTCGGTAAGGCTGATATTGCCCTGGGCGTGAACTTCCAGTTGATACAGGTAAACCTGCGCAGCGTCGCCGTCAATAACGCGGTCGCCTAAATCCACGTGTACGTGACCTTTTAAATCATAAACTCCCGTAAAGGGATTAAAAGTCTGGCTGTCGCTGGAAATATCCGGCTGGGCAGCAAAAGCCGAAGGTATGAACAAAAACATCAGCATAAATAAAACTGCAAAAATTCTTTTCATTGTAAAAACCTCTTTATTTTATGAATATACTATTATTATAGACTTTGGCGCGCCGGGCGGCAAGGCAGATTAAGTGAAATAAAGGTGAAAGAAATGGTTATAAGAAAGTTGATAGAAGCTACAGAAGAAAAGATTTTGGCGCCATGGGCACAAAAAAGTGCTGCTGCCGTGCGTGAGCATGAGGAAGAAGCGGATGACCTGCGCACTGCTTATCAGCGCGACAGGGACAGAATTATTCACAGCATGGCTTTTAGAAAATTAAAGCATAAAACGCAGGTTTATTTAAACCCGGGTGACCATTACCGTACACGGCTTACGCACAGCATGGAGGTATCGCAGATTGCAAGGACAATAGCCCGTGCGCTGCGCTTAAATGAAGATTTAACGGAGGCGGCGGCACTTGGGCACGATTTGGGGCATACGCCCTTCGGGCATGCGGGCGAACGCGCCATTAACGCTTATACGGGGCATTTTAAGCATAACGAGCAAAGCCTGCGGGTGGTAAAATATTACGGGCGCGAAGGGCGCGGGCTTAATTTAACTTTGGATGTATGTGATGCCATTGTTAACCATACGGGCGATACTTTGCCGAAAACGCTGGAAGGGCAGATAGTGCGCCGCTGTGACCGTATAGCCTATTTATGCCACGATTTTGATGACGGCTGCAAAGTTGGAATTATAGGGCCGGATAAACTGCCGGGCATTGTTGCAATGCGACTCGGTACAAAACCGAGCCAGATTCTTGATATTCTTGTACGCAATGTGGTGGAAAGTTCGGCTGGCAAACAGATTGTCAGCATGGACAAATATTATGAAGAAGCAATGGATGAATTCCGCTGCTTTATGTTTGACTATGTTTATCTTTCGCCGCCGCTGAAAAATGAACACCGCAAGGCAGAACATGTTGTAACCACGCTTTTGGATTTGTATATGCACCGCCCGGAAATGCTGCCGCAGGAATATGCCGTTAACGTGGAAAGGCACGGCTTGCAGCAGGTTGTGGTTGATTATATTGCCAGCCTGACGGACGCGGCTGCCGTACAGCAGTTCAGCAGGCATTATTTGCCTGTTATTATTTAATGTAGCGAAAAATAAATTATCGTCAATAAAAAAAGAGGATTTTCTGTTTATATATTGAATATAAATAAAACAGATGATATTTAAAGTGACGGGAGCAAGGCAAATGAGCAGTATGTTTGATGATTTTAAAGAGCAGGTCCGCTCACAGGCAAATATCGTCGAAATAGTATCGGAATATGTACCGCTGAAAAAACGCGGCAGCAGCTATTGGGGCTGCTGTCCTTTTCATGGCGAAAAAACGCCGTCTTTTTCCGTATCGCCGGATAAGAATTTTTTTTATTGCTTTGGCTGCCATGCAGGCGGCGATGTTTTTACCTTTATAATGAAGGAAGAAAACTGCACCTTTCAGGAAGCATTAAAAATTCTGGCCAATAAACTTGGCATACCGGTTCCGGAGCGCGAAAAAACACGGCAGGAAATTGAACGCGAAAAAGAAACAAAGGAAATTATTGCCGCCAACGAACTGGCAACACGTTTTTATCAGGCCTGCCTTACCAAAAGCGAGTTTGGCAAACTGGCGCAGCGTTATCTTGCGGGCAGGGGCATAACGCCGGAAATTATCGAAAAATTTTCTATCGGCGTGTCGCTGCCGGGTTATACTTCGCTTGTAAAAGCGCTTGGCAAACGCGGCTGCCGCGAGGAGCTGCTGATAAAGGCGGGGCTTGCCGTTAAAGGGCGTAACAGCGCTTACGATAAATTCCGCGGCAGGGTTATGATACCCATTGAAGATGCACGCGGGCATGTGGTTGGTTTTGGCGGGCGCATTCTGCAAAATAATGCCGAAGCCGCCAAATATATGAATACAGCCGAAACCGAATGGTTTAATAAACGTACATTGTTGTTTGGCCTGCACGCGGCAATTAAAGAAATAAAAAGCAGGCGTCAGGCAATTATTGTTGAAGGCTATATGGACGCGATTTCTCTGTACCAGAACGGCGTGCGAAACGTCGGCGCTTCTCTTGGCACAGCCTTGACGGACAATCAGGCGCGCCTGCTCAACCGCGCGCATACAGA
>ERZ780208.673-NODE-673-length-32091-cov-4.662442_pt1 | contig 32091 bp, 44 predicted proteins | sample MGYA00511167_ERZ780208 | MGnify/ENA primary metagenome ERZ780208 (study PRJEB29588, sample SAMEA2159202) | human gut metagenome | biome: human gut; feature: human-associated habitat; material: faeces | place: Denmark | collected 2008/2010 ...
AGCAACAGTAGCACCAACCATTGGGTTGTTACCCATTACTAATACATATATTTTTGCGTATTTTAAAATATCTTAGAAAGTTCTACAAATGCGATAAATAAGCTATTTTCGGTGTTATGAATATTTTATAAAAACTTATAATATCTTATAAAATTTTGCGAAATTTTTCTGAGCGTGGGCAAGGCGTGGACAAATTTTATCATGAAATCTGTTCTAAAATAGACATGGTTTGTTCTGTCATTTTTTCTGTAATGTGAGTGTATATTTGTAACGTCATGCCTATATTTCTATGCCCAAGTCTTACTTGTACATCTTTCGGATTAGCTCCTGCTTCAAGGAGCATTGTTGCGTGAGTGTGTCTTAGAGAATGAAAATCAAAAGGCAATCCTAATTGATGGTGTATTATATAGCTACAATGTTGCATTATGCGTGGCTGTATAAAATCTCCGTTTTCTCTGACATTGACAAAATTAAGTTCAATACCGTCTTCTGTATTTACTTCATTATTTGCGTTTTTGTATAAATGTGTATATAATTCTGCGTATAGTAAACGAGTTTTAGCTTGCTCTGTACGAATAGTTTTAAGGGTATTGTATGTAATACTATCGATTTTTATAGTGCGAATCTCGTTGTATTTGGGCAATGTAAGAACCCATTTATTATTTACCCATTGTAATTGCTTATCTATTGTTATAGTACGATTTTTAAAATCAACATTATCCCAAGTTATCGCAAACGCTTCTCCTAATCTCATACCGCAACGATAACCGAACAGTAGCGGAATATGCGCAGAGGTGCCAACAGGAAAACGCTTGAAAATTTTTTGCATACATTCTGCTGGAATTACTATATGAGGCTTAGTAGCAGCTTTAACCTTTGGTTCTGCACGCTTAGATGGTATTTTGACATATATCGCAGGACTTGATTGTATATATCCAAGAGGTTGAACAGCATAAGATAAACTGCTGGTTATAATTCCTTTAATAACAGATAGTGTATTTCTTGAAATCCCCTCGTTAAATTTATCGTTGATAAATTGTTGAATACTTGCAGCAGACAGTGCTTTAAGACGATATTGTCCGAGAGCTGGCTTAATATATAATCTAATCTTCTTACTGTAATTTTCTATAGTAGTCATTTTAAGTGACGTGCCGTACTGTTTAATCCAAATATCAAGATAATCTGAATACGAAAGCTCAGAAGGTACAAAGTGCATACCGCAATTATTATATTCATTCAAAGCTTTTGTTCCTGCTTCAAGAGCTTCTTTTTTTGTTTTAAATCCACTTTTTGTTATTTGCTTACGCTTACCGTCAACAGAAGCAGCTTCGAAACGATATTCCCACGATTTACCTCTTTTTCTTGTATTTAAAACTGACATATTATATCACTCCTTGCATTTAACCGCCCAAAATGATATAATACATTTGGACGGTCTTTTTGCTGATAATCGTTCATCATTTCCGCTCTCAGAGCTGCAACCTCTGGGAGCGGTTTTTTTATTGCTTATTTTCTTTTATATAATCTGCAAACTGTTCACGCACTCTTCTTTCAAGCGGATGAAGATAATACTTGTTCCTTGCTTCAAGCACTTGCATACGCTCTGCACGATTTTTAGCTGCTTGCATAGATATATTGCATATCTTAGCTATCTGTTCAGCGGTTGTTGCGTGTAATTCATGCAAAACACAGGCTGGGGCAAGCAAGCGGGCGGCAAACATATCCGCTGCTTGCTCTTCTTCGTCACGCTTTTCAAAAGTGCGATACTTAGTTCCAGTGACTAATATATGACCAAGTAGAATATGCCCGATTTCATGAGCGACTGTGAAACGGCATACTGGAACAGATTCGGTATCATCAAATACGATATACCAATGCTCATTTTTTAGTATGGTTGCTCCACGCTCTCCGTTCTGCAACTCGTGTATATCGTTATTTTTAATAACCTTGATGCCTAATTGTTTTGCTATGCTATTGACCGATACAGGCAGTTTTGTAACATTGAAGTCCAAAAGAGCCTGCCAAACTGAATTTCTGACATTTTTGTATTTGCCATATAACACTTATATCACCTCAAGGATAGTATGTCACTTGAGGTGATTTTTATTTAATTGTTATGGTTACATATCTATGTCGCTTTCAGGAGCGTCAATGAACCTCTGTTCATCTATATCTGCATTTCGGTCTATCTTAGATTTATCGCCAAAGCTTCGAGCGGCTCTGACTGATGGAGTATTAGTACAGGATTCTTTTTTTGTATATTCTTTAATTTGTACTAAATCTTCTGCATAACTTAACAATTTTTTCTTTCCCGTATCGTTTAATATTTTATAAAATCCAATTAGTGCTACTTGACTCTCATTATGAAATAAATTTGGCTGAAAAAATATATTAGCATCTTCTATGTTTTTAGGCTCAAATTGCATATCAGACCAACCCATTAAATATTGTGGTGTACAGTTGAAGATTTTAGCCATCTTAATGATAGTTTCATGTTTAATATTTTTTATTTCGCCACTTTCATATCTTTGCATTGTAGCTTCTTTTACTCCAAGCATTTCTGCAACTTCTAATAATGTGAATCCAGAAGCTAGTCTTCTTTCTTTTATTCTTTCTTGTAAAGTAGCCATTACTACACCTCCTATAATCAATAGTAACACAATCTTTCTCATTATGCAAGAAAATATTAAAAATTTTTTAAAAAACTTACTTAAAATGTATTGACTTATTTAAAAGGGTATGCTAATATAGACTTACGGATTAAGTAAGGAGGTGATTAAATGGTATATTCAACAGATACTATTGAATTACGCAAAGCTATGCTTGAAAAAGGCTATTACACAATCGGAGCTTTTTCAAAAGAATGTAACGTGAATAGAGCGACATTAGGTAAAGTACTTAGTGGTTCTATTCAACCTACATCTGATGTAATGTATAAAATAGCAGACTGTCTTTCAATAAGTTCAGAAAGAGCAGGACAAATTTTTTTTAGCCACAACTTACGCAAAATGTAAGTTAAAAACAGAGGATACGATTTAAAAGGAGTATAGCAAATGAACGAAATTAAAATCTTTGAAAACACTGAGTTTGGCAGTATCCGAACATTAGAAATTGATGGTGAACCATACCTTGGTGGTACAGATGTCGCAAATATATTGGGATATACAAATCCACAAAAGGCGATAAGAGACCATGTTGACGAAGAGGATAAGACGGTGAACGATTCGTTCACCGTTAATGGAACAAGATGTATTCTTATCAATGAGAGCGGTCTTTACAGTCTTATTCTCTCAAGCAAACTTCCGACAGCAAAGCAGTTCAAGCGTTGGGTGACAAGCGAGGTTCTCCCCTCAATTCGCAAAACAGGAATGTATGCGACAGACGAACTTTTGAATAACCCAGACTTAGCAATCAAGGCTTTTACAGCACTTAAAGAAGAAAGAGAAAAAACAAAAGCTCTTACTGAAACAGTAGCAATACAGCAACAGCAGATTTTAGAGCTGAAACCTAAAGCAAGCTATTATGATGTGGTGCTTAATTGTAAGGACCTTTTGTCTACAACAGAAATAGCCAAAGATTACGGCAAGTCTGCAAGGTGGCTTAATGAGCTTTTACACGAGCTTAAAGTGCAATTTAAGCAAGGTAATAAAATATGGCTCTTATATCAGAAATACGCTAATAAAGGCTATACAAGCACTAAAACGCAAACATACAACGGCAATGACGGCGAAGTGCACACAAAGGTTCATACATATTGGACACAGAAAGGCAGATTGTTCATTTATGAATTGCTTAAAGCAAAGGACATACTTCCGCTGATTGAGCAGGAAAAGACAGCTTAGCTCATAACAGCTTTTGAAACAGTGAGAGGGGGTGAGTATATGGAGAATCTTTTATATACAGTACCACAGGTTGCAGAAATACTGCACAGCAATACTAATTATGTACACAAACTGCGCAAAGCTGGGCTTATACCTTTTATGAAGCTTGGCCAGTACAAGTGCCGTAAAGTTGCACTTGAAAAATTTTTAGCACAAGCCGAAGGTAAAGACCTTACAGATCCATTTAATATTACTGAATTGAGGTAGTATTATGACACATTACAAATACCGCATATGTAAGAAATGCTCAACAAAATGGAATGTGAGCATCTTTGCTAAAAATAGTAAAGATTACATATGTCCAATATGCGAAAGGAAAAATCAATGGAAAAGTATCTCAAAGAACTTATTAACGAAAAAGGCTTGAGTGAAGCCTGTAACGAGTGTGTGCATATGATTGAAAGTCTGATGCATAACTGTCATAACTCGGACGGTGATAAGCTCAACAAAATAAAGAAGCTTATTGAGATTATCGCCGAAGAGGAGTTAAAGAACATGATAGTTGGGAGGTGATAAAAATGAGCAAGCTAAAAAACTTCTGCAAGAACCTCAGTCGTAAGAGCAAAGCTAAATCTGCGAAGAAGAGAGCTGCCAAGCTCGAGAAGAAAATGAATAAGCTTGCAACTAAGGCTGATAAGATTTGCAGAAATCGCTACGACTTTGAAATACTTGCAAACAAGATATTTGATAAGCGAGATTACAGAATACATATGAGTAAATTTAAAGCTCATAATTACAAATTTGATTGAGGAGGATTAAAAATGAATAAATACGAATTGTTACAAGATGACAAAATTGAGGTGAGCGGTCGCACACTTTACAGAATAAGGGCTTTAAAAGACTTTAAAGGTGCGAAAGCTGGTGACTTAGGCGGTTATATCGAGAAAGAGAAGAATTTATCTCAGGAAGATAATTGTTGGGTCTGTGGGAACGCTCGTGTCTGTGACAACGCTCGTGTCTGTGACAACGCCTATGTCTATGACAACGCTCGTGTCTGTGACAACGCCTATGTCTATGACAACGCTCATGTCTGTGGCGACGCTTGTGTCTGTGGGAACGCTCGTGTCTTTGGTGAGGCTTATGTCTGTGGGAACGCTCGTATCTGTGGGAACGCTTATGTCTATGGCGACGCTAAAATAAATAAAATTAGCGATGTTTTATGTATATCACCTATTGGAAGTAGAAACGATACTACAACATTTTTCAAAACTAAGGACGGCAATATCTGTGTAAAGTGTGGGTGCTTTAGTGGTACAATCGATAGATTTTTAGAAGCTGTCAGTGAAACACACAAAGATAATAAACACGCTAAAGCGTACAGATTAGCTTGCGAACTTGCAAAAATACAAATTGAATTGGAGGATTAAAAATGAATAAAATAAAAAAGAAAAAACCGCCCTCAGAGCTGCAACTCCGAGAGCGGAAAAGAAAAAACATTTACACTTGAAAGTGTAACGCATAATGCAGAGAAAGTCAAGTGCGCAGTTACAACTAAAGAGTTGAACGCTTATCAGGAACTTGTTATTAGGCGAGTTTATTATATGAGCCGCAATAGAAGAGAGCTTATCGATGGTCTTAAAGCGTTACAGTTTTGCACTTATGAGGTTGCAATAAAATCCCTTTTGGAGCAAAGACTTATTTTTACTAATGATTATTACAGTCTGATGACGGAGGTATAAAGATGAAAACTTACTATTCACTTGATGATATAAAGGCTATGGCTATGAATTACCTGATTTTAAAAGATGGCGTAATTGAAGAAATTGATTATCACGAGATATGTGGACTTATCAGATTTATTGAGAACACAGAGAAAGCTAAGGAGGGCAACAATGACAAATAAGGAATATCACAATACAGAGGGTGTTTCTAAGTCTGATTTGGATTTAATACATAAATCTCCTTTGCATTATATAACAGCGAAGAGCTCGCCAAGTACGCAGACAGAATCCTTGCTTTTCGGTTCTGCACTGCATAAGTTTGTGCTTGAAAACAATGAGTTCAGTTCGGAATTTGTCACAGCACCGCTTTGTGATAGGCGTACCAAAGAGGGCAAAGCAATTTATGCTGATTTTCTTGAAAAGTCTGTTGGCAAGGAAGTTATAACATCAGAGCATTTGGAAAGAATCCAGCTTATGGCTGAGGTAATACATAAACATCCAATAGCTTCTAAGCTTCTTACGGGTGGTCAGGCGGAGCAGTCATATTTTTATAATGATGGCGAAACAATGCTGAAATGCCGTCCGGATTATATTAAGGGCAAGTATTGCATTGATTTGAAGACAACGCAGTCTGCAAAGCCTGAAGACTTTATAAAGTCTGCATATAAATATAGGTATCATGTGCAGGCATATTGGTATTTAAAGGTGTTGAAGGCTCTTGGTAAGGATATAGATAACTTCATTTTCGTAGCAGTTGAGAAAGAGCCGCCTTATGCTATATGTGTATATTTTGCGAGTGAGGAATTTCTCAAACTGGGTGAAATTGAAGCCGAGGCAGACCTTAACGAATATAAAAAATGCTGTAAATCTGGCATTTGGTATGGATATGATGAAGTTCCAGAAGTGCATAGTTTAGAATTGCCGCAGTGGGTGAGAAAGGAAGTTTATGATGAGTGATGAAATGATAATGGCTACGGCCGAGGAAGTAAAAGAACTTAGTAAGCCGGAAACACAGCTTGAGTTTTCTAATACATTGAATGTTTTTGGCAATGTTTCAGATTTTGAGCAGGCACAGCGTTTTGCAAAAGCCCTTGTAAATTCAGATGTCATTCCTGAGAATTACAAGGGAAATATAGCAAACTGTATGATTGCGATTGATATTGCAAACCGTATGGGACTTTCGCCTTTGTCGGTTATGCAGAATCTTTACATAGTTCGAGGAAAGCCGTCTTGGAGCGGACAAGCTTGCCGAGCCTTGATAGAAAATGACGGCAGATATAATGATATAAGAACTGTCTATGTTGGCGAAAGAGGTCAGGATAATTGGGGCTGTTATCTCGAAGCAAAGTACATTGAAAGCGGCGAACTTATCAAAGGTCCTCTTGTTGATATTGCTATGGCAAAAAAAGAAGGCTGGTATTCCAAGAAGGACAGAAACGGCAATGAAACTTCAAAATGGCAGACTATGCCTGAGCTTATGCTTGCATATCGTGCGGCAGCTTTTTTTGCAAGAGTTTATTGTCCGTCGGCTATGATGGGTTTTCAAACAGCAGAAGAAATAAGTGATATTTCAAATGCACAGAGAGTTAAAAAGGCCGAATCAATTACAGCGGATATTCTGGAGGGAATATAAATGCAGACTAAATGTGGTGACGGTTCTATTATGATTTGCGGAAGAGTTGGCGAGGACGCAGAAACTAAGCGTGTCGGAGAGAAAAATTCGGTGCTTTCAAAGTTCAGTGTTTGCGTAGGTGAGAGGAATATTGACGGTCAGAATCAAGCTATATGGGTGAACTGTACTTGCTGGAATGATATAGGCAAGGCGGCTTCAACGCTGAAAAAAGGTGACTATGTCTTTTGCATAGGCAGGATTTCTAAGAGCACATATACTACAAAAGATGGAGTAAAGAAGGAGGCTTCTGAGCTTGTCTGCGAGTTCTTGACAGCAGTTCTTAAAGATGTTTTGCCGAGCGTGGATTATTCAAATAATTCAACTTCCGATAGTAGTTCATATGTTCCTTATAGTGATGATTTGCCGTTCTAAATGTAAATAATTTATGAATTTATTATGAAATTTGACCTCTTGGGGTCAAATTTTCTTTAAACGGGCGGGTATAGTGTAAGGCATTTTTTAAAGAAAGGTGATGTGTGAGTTTGAATAAATATGAGCTTGTAAAACAGCAAGTATCAATGCCGAGCGTTATCGGGCGATATGGCTTTGAGCTGAATCGTTCGGGCTTTATATCCTGCCCTTTTCATTCTGAAAAGACAGCAAGTATGAAGATATATGATAAGTCATTCTATTGCTTTGGGTGTGGAGCCGGAGGAGATGTCATAAAATTTGTATCTCTTTTATTCAGGATTTCCGCACCGCAGGCAGTAGTTAAGCTGAGCAATGATTTCTTTCTTGGTTTGAAAACAGATACTGCATATGACAAAAAAGCCGAGAGAGAATATGCTCTGAAAAAGCTCAAAGAGGAGCAGAAACTTCAAACATTCAGGCAAGAATATATGCTTAAATGCGAGGAATTCAAGAAATTGCGTAAGGTCGTGAAAAAATCTAAGGATTTTATCGAGACTGCAAAGGCTCAGGCAAGGCTTGAATATTTAGATTATTGGTTCAGCGAGAACCATTGGAGGTGAAAATGTGATAGACGAAGTAAGCGGAAATTTAATAGAAATGCCTGAGTTTGAATCCTTTGAGGACTATATGAACACAACAACAGCTTTCGAGTGGGTATATCAATTTCACGGCAGTAAATTTACAGAAAGCAAAATGCTTGAAAAGATGTCAAGGTATCTGAACGAGAGTTTCAAGATAAGAAACTTCAAGTCGCTCTATAAAGATTATCTGGTCGAAATGAAAGGTATAAGAAGTTCTACGGCGAATTACAGCAATTTCGATAATCAGCCGTTGGAGCTTTTTACTGGCGAATGGGAAGCCGATGATAATAGCATACGCAGAAGCACAGCTGAAGAAACGATAGTTGCCTGCTGTCACCCGATTATGCCTGTTGAAAGGCTCATAAACATTGATACTGGCTTAGAAAAGCTGAAAATAGCCTTTTCTAAGGGCAAGAGGTGGCGTGAGATTATCGTTGAAAAGAGGATAGTTGCCAACGCCTCTAAGATTATAGATTTAGCCGATTACGGCATTTCTGTAACAAGCGAAAATGCAAAATATCTTGTGAAATATCTTTCCGAAACCGAAAATCTCAACTATGAGCTTATTCCTGCTAAAAACAGTTTTTCACGAATGGGCTATATCAATGATGAAGGCTTTATCCCTTATGTTGATAACCTTGTTTTTGACGGCGATTTGAACTATAAAACTATTTTTAATTCTATAAAATCCTTTGGCAATTTCGATAAATGGCTTGATGAGGCTCGCAGTGTACGCAGATATAATACTGTTGCTAAAATCACCATTGCGGCGGCTTTTGCAAGTCCGTTGATTAAGATTTGCAATGCACAGGTATTCTTTACGCACCTTTGGAGCGGGGGAAGCGGTACAGGTAAGACCGTTGCTCTTATGGTGGCGGCTTCGGTTTGGGCTGACCCGAATCTCGGAACCTACATACAGACTTTTAATTCAACGCAGGTCGGACAAGAGCGTTTGGTGGCTTTCCTGAATCAACTGCCACTTATGATTGATGAATTACAGCTTGATAATTCCAAAAACGGCTTTAATGTATATCAGCTTTCGGAGGGTGTCGGCAGAAGTCGAGGCAATAAGTATGGTGGCATAGATGCAACTCCAACTTGGTCTAACGCTATTCTTACAACAGGCGAAACACCTTTGACTTCTGCCTGCTCCGGTGCAGGTGCTTATAACAGAGTTATCGACATCGAGTGCAAGTCTACCGAAAAGGTTATTGAGGACGGCCAGCATACAACCGCTGTTATTAAAAATAACTACGGCTTTGCTGGCAAAGAATTTGTGAAAAGGCTCTATGAGGGCGAGGCGGTAACGCAGAGTGTCAGGGATTATTTTTCGATAGTTTATAAGGAACTTTGCTCGAATGATACTACCGAAAAACAGGCAATGGCGGCGGCTCTGCTTGTAACTGCGGATAAATTCGCCACAGATTGGATTTTCAAGGACGGAAATTATCTTACTACTAAGGATATTTCAAAATACCTTGCCTCAAAATCCGAGGTTTCTCTCGGTGAGCGTGGCTATAAATATATGTGTGACTGGGTGTCTATCAATGCTAACCGCTTTATAAACGCAAACTGCAACTATAACGATAAGGAAAGCGGTGATATTTACGGTGTTCTTGATGATAAGAGAGTGTATGTAATTGCTTCTGCTTTCCGCAAAGCTGCTGAGGACGCAGGCTATAACTCCTCGGCTCTGTTGAGCTATCTCAAAGAGCATAACCTCATTGAAACGAGAGGAAGGCGTAATACAAGAGGTAAGCGTATACGAGGAACTTTGACGGAATGTGTTTCAATGCTTTTGCCGTCCGAAGATGATGAAGATAAGATTGAAAACTTTGAAAATTGATTCTGTGGTACGATGTTGGACAAGTGTGGCACAAGCAAAACTGCCGCAAGACCGCATAAATACTAAGGTGTGGCACTGTGGCACTTGTGGCAGGCTAAATACACCCTCTAATAATTTGAAAATATATACACAATTACAAATTATTAGAAAGTTATATGTATCTATTTTCTATATAGAAAACTCTTATTTATGTGCCACAGTGCCACAACATACCGCAAAACCGCATAAATACTGGCTTTTTTGTGTGGAACATACTGTGCCACACTGTACCACAATTACCACATTAAGGAGGTTAAAATGATTTTAAGAGATTATCAAAAAGAATGTATTGATATAATCAACCAAAAAGAAAACGGAAGATATTTAGTTCAGATGGCAACGGGCTTAGGCAAGACGGTAACCTTTGCGAATATTCCACGAAAAGGAAGAACGCTTCTGTTATCTCATAGAGAGGAGCTTGTAAATCAGCCCAAGAAATACTTTAACTGTTCTTTTGGTATAGAGCAGGGCAAGTATCACAGCAATGGTGAGGAGGTTGTGAGTGCCTCTGTTCAGAGCCTTGTAAGACGCCTTGAAAGCTTTAAGCCTAATGATTTTGATATGATTATCTGCGATGAAGCTCATCACGCCGCCGCTAATACATACAAAAAGATATTCGATTACTTCGAGCCAAGACTTCTGATAGGCTTTACGGCTACACCAAATCGTGCTGACGGTGCAAGACTTAATGATTCGTTCAGCGAGATTATCTTCAAGCGTGATTTAAAATGGGGCATAAAGAATGGCTATCTTTCAGATATATTTTGCCGCAGAGTTGATATAGGTTATGATTTGACAAATGTTTCAACAAGGTGCGGAGATTATGCTCCGGGTGAGCTTGACGAGGCTATGGCGGACACCTCGGACGCTATTGCAGAGGCTTACCGCAAATATGCCAAGGGTGCAACGCTGATATTTGCCGTATCGGTCAGACACGCAGAAGAAATAGCCTCTAAAATTCCCGGTGCGGTTGTTGTTACAGGCAAGACGGAAAATCGTGCGGAGATTATCAAACAGTTTTCGGAACGCAAAATTCCTTGCTTGGTTAATTGTATGGTTTTCACCGAGGGAACGGATATTCCGCTTGTAGAAACGGTTATCATTGCAAGACCTACAAAGTCAGACAGTCTGTATGCACAAATGGTTGGCAGAGGACTAAGGCTTCACCCGGAAAAGGACAGGCTTAATCTCATTGACTGCGTTGGTGTGACGGGTAAAGCTAATCTTTGTACAGCACCGAGCCTTTTAGGAATAGACCTTAAAAGTATCCATAAAAACCAGCTCGACAGCATAGAGGGTGAACTCTTTGACTTGCCCGAAAAGATAGTCAAGGCTTCTGATACCCCGCAATCCTGGATTAAGAATACGGAAATAGTTGACCTCTGGGCTAAGGAACAGTCATACAATCTGCATAATGTCAACTGGTTCAAAATGCCTGACGGTGAATTTGTTTTAAGCATTAAGGGTAAGAAAATGCGTATTCCCTGTCAGGACGAGCTTGGATATACGCTTATCGGCAAGGAAAGAATTTCAATGCAGGAGGCTTTTGACAGAGCATATTCGGAGCTTTGTGAACATTATCCCGAACAAAAATATATATGGGATTTAGGTTCTGTAAAGCGTTGGGGAAATTATCCGGCAAGCGAAAGTCAAATCTCAGTTATTTCAAAACGCTTTCCTGATTTAGATACTTCAGAACTTACAAAGCGTCAGGCAAGTCTTATCCTAAACAGAATATACGGAGGCAGAAAATGACTGAAGCACAACACCAAGGAAATGTTATCAAGTGGTCGCAGCAACCAATCGTCAGAAAGAAATATCCTGAATTAAAGCTGTTATTTCATATTCCGAACGGTGGCAGGCGTGACCCGATAGAAGCTAAGCATCTCAAGCAACAGGGCGTAAAGCGAGGAGTACCAGACTTATTTCTGCCAGTTGCTAAGGGTAAGTATCACGGCTTATTTATCGAAATGAAAACCGAAACAGGCAGAACAAGCGACTATCAAGACTGGTGGCTTTGTGAGCTTAAAAATGAGAGCTATTATTGCAAAGTATGCTATGGCTGGAAAAACGCCGTTGAGCTTATTGAGGACTACCTAAATGAGAAATTATCTGATGTGTGACAGGTGCGGTTTCAAATATGATGAAATATCCGTCCGCCAAAAATGTCCGCACCCGGCTGTAAATCGTAAGTATGGCGAGCATATATGCGTGTGCTGTTGCCGAAAGTGTAAATTTAGCGAGCGTGTCAGCGGAGGATTGATTTGCAATTATGGAAAAGGAGACTAAAATGGATTTTGATAAAAAAACAGAGGAAAGAATAAAGAAATTTGTGAAGGTACGCAATGAGGCACTATTTAGTCTTGATGAAAAGAAAATCCGAAAGTTTATGAAAAAGTATACAGGGCTTACACCGCCCAAGAGCGAAACAGTTTTCTGGGCAATGGTCTTCAAGGCTATATGCAATATAGCAGACGCACCGCCAGAGGTTAAAGCGAAAGCTAAGGCTTGGCTCAAAGAACACGGATTTAAGGAGAGTTTAAGATGAGAATGAAAATAAAAATAGTATCACTGGTTGCAAGTTTAGCGTTGCTCTTGACACTTACTGGTTGTGGTGAGAGTTGGGAGAGAACAAAAAAAGATTGGGATTCCAATTATAATGGCGGTCTTAAAAGAACCATTTCAGTTTACAGTTATGACGGTAATCTTCTAAAGAAATATAGTGGTAAATGTGACATTGAAGAAAATGAATCAAACAAGGTTCTATTTGATATAAATGGCAAAAGAGTAATTATTTACAATGCTGTTGTTATTGCAGAAGAAGTAGCTGATGATGCGGAGTAAAAGTGTATAAGGGGTATATCATATGTTTTGTGATGAAAGCTGTATAGCAAACCTTAACGGCAAGTGCTGCGTCGGTGAGTGTAGGGGTCAGATAATCACATTAAGACCTTTTAGAACCAATTCAGAGGAACAGCTTAAAAAGATTTATGAAGCTACGAAAAAATATTTCAGCCAAGATCTTGAAGATGACGAAAGCATTTTCGAGGACGAGGAAGATCGAGGAGGAATCGGAATGACAGTACAAGAATTAATAGAAAATTTGAAATACCTAATTAGTGATGATTGTACAGACACTCAAAGTGATTACGTTGAAGAAATTGAACTTGCTATTAAAGTTCTTGAAAAGCAGATACCGAAGAAGCCAACAGATGTTTGTACACCAGTTATAACTTGGGGTTTATGTCCCGTCTGTAAAGGCGAACTTAATATGCTTAGCAGGCGACCGAATAGAGTTTTTAAGTCGAATAATTTTTGCCCTGACTGCGGTCAAGCCTTAGATTGGAGTGATGAAGAATGACAAACGGAGATAGAATCAGAACTTTTTCTGATGAACAGCTTGCGTTAATAACCATGTGTCCAGTCGAGGCTTGTTTGACTTTAGATAACGAGCCTATAACGATTAAAAGAGATTGCGGAAAGTGCCTTTTTGAAGATATTAAAAGTTGTATAAAATGCACTTATGAATGGCTGCAACAGGAGGAATCTAAAATGAGTGACAATCTTAAATACGGCGACAGCGAAAGCTGGAAGCAGGTAGAGCCATACAGATACCGAGCCGCACTAATGAGACATATATGCTTATATCTCGAAGAACCTGACGGCGTGGATAAAGAAAGCGGACTGCCTCATTTATGGCATATTGCTTGCAATGTAGCATTTTTGATAGCATTAAATGCCGAGAAATGCCCCACAAACGATTTTAAAACTAAGACGGTAAATTTACCAGATGAGCAATAAAAAACGCTTATAGGTCGATTATGACAAAATTAGGAGGTATCAGAATGAAAGCACGAGTAGTTACAAATAAAGAACTTAAAATTGCCGAGGAAATAGCTAAACAATCTGAACAAGCGTATATGCGTAGAATCCTGAAACTTGTATGCTATGCACTCCATGTACAGCATGGCTTTGGTGCTAAGCGTATATCGCAAGTCATTAATTTTTGTAATGATGAGATGAAAGATGTTGACGAGGCATACTGGGTTAATCTTGACAGGCTTTTATCTGAGCACATCGGCATAGACTTTGCAAATGAAGATTATGATGAGCGTGAGGCGAGAGCTAAAGAGCTTAATTCTAAACGCAGAAAGAGGTGATGATGTGACGGCTCGAGAATACTTAATGCAAGTAAAAAATCTTAATAGTTTTATTGACACAAAGCTAATCGAGAAATCACAGCTTGATGAACAGATGTGTGCATTGAAATCTGTACAACCTGGCGAAAAAGTAAAAAGTTCTTGTGTAGATGGTCGGCAGAAGACTATTGATAAAATCATAGATTTAAAAATAAAAATTGATGAAGAAGTAGATAGACTTGTTGATTTAAAAGCTGAAGTAAGAGAAAAAATAAATCAGTTGCAAGACAACAGGTTTAAGAGTATACTTATCAACTACTATATAAACAATAAGACTTTTGAACAAATAGCAGAGATTATACATTACAGCAAAACACAGACAACACGAATGCACGGATATGCACTTGATGTTTTTGAAAAGATGATACTAAATGCAACAAATGATATTGAATGAAACAAACAAGAGTGTTAAAATGATATTGTGAGATGAGGGCGGAAGAGAGTGTGAAGCTACTATGCTAAGCACTCCACCGCCAACAACTTGCTCTTCTTTCTATATGTTGTTCATACAATACGCACCGCATTAGCGGTGCAATACGGCAGCTGTACAGTACAACTCAAAATCCGAGTGAGAGTGCAAGCCTCTAAGCTGCCACCAGTTACGAGTTGCATTTTTGTACCTCCTTAGTTATTTTGCATGAGAGCCGTCCAATAGGGCGGCTTTTGTGTTGTTATTTTATTTTAAGAGTGGTGGTGACCATGAATGATGAAAATTTGATACCGGTAAGCAAACGAACCAAGAGCGAAGCAAGAGAAATCAGTTCAAAAGGCGGCAAAAAATCAGGCGAAAGCCGTCGTCGAAAAAAGACAATGAAGCAAGTTATGGATATGCTTTTAGAAATGCCTGCGAACACTCCGGACGATTGGGAGTTGCTTGCTAATTTAGGTCTTAATCTTGATGAGATTGACGAAGATACAGTAAATAACATACTTGTTGTAAACGCAGCTTTATTAAAAAACGCAAAGCAAGGCGATGTTGCAAGTATTAAAGAATTAAGAAGTATAATTCGTGATGATGATTTGCTAAAGCATAAAATCAAAACTGAAACCGCCCGATTAGAGCTTGAAAAAAAGAAAATAGAACCTGAACAAATTCCTGAAAAAGAATACAAGGGAATACCCGCAAGTCTGATAGCACCGTCATTCTCGTCGGTGCTTTTTGATATTGAGGAACACGCACATTCCGAGTATATTTTCCCAGGAGGCAGAGGTTCAACAAAATCTTCTTTCTGTGGCCTGAATGTTGTTGACCTCATTATGAAGAATGAGGATGTGCACGCTTGCGTTTTAAGGCAGGTTGCAGATACATTAAGAAGTTCCGTATATCAGCAAATATTATGGGCTATATCCGCTCTCGGACTTGATAGCGAATTTAATTGTACAGTGTCACCGCTTGAGATTACACGAATTAAAACAGGTCAAAAGATATACTTCCGAGGTGCTGATGACCCTAATAAAATTAAGTCGATAAAAACCGCGTTTGGTTATATTGGCATAGTGTGGTTTGAAGAGCTTGACCAATTTGCGGGAGAAGAAGCCGTCCGTAAAATTGAGCAGTCGGTTATTCGAGGTGGTGATATTGCTTATAAATTCAAGTCTTTCAACCCTCCGAAATCGGCTCAGAATTGGGCGAATAAGTATATTAAGATTCCTCGTGAGGATAGACTTGTTGTTGAAAGCACTTATCTTACAGTACCGTCTAAATGGCTTGGAAAGCCGTTTTTAGACGATGCAGAGTTTCTGAAAGAAACTAATCCTATTGCATACGAAAACGAGTATATGGGCGTTGCCAACGGAACTGGTGGCAATATTTTCGATAATGTAGAGATAAGAAAAATCACAGATGAAGAAATCGAACATTTTGACTATATTTTCAACGGCGTTGACTGGGGCTGGTACCCTGATTTATACGCTTTTGTGCGTGTGCAGTATGTTCCGGCTCAGCATACACTTTTCATTTGGCAGGAATACACTTGTAACAAAACAAAGAACATTGATACTGCAAAGAAGCTTATTGAATTAGGCATAACCGCTAACGATTTGATTACTTGTGATAGTTCTGAAAATAAATCCGTAGAAGATTATAGAGCATATGGCTTGCTTGCGAGAGGAGCTGAAAAAGGTCCTAACAGCAGGGAATATTCTTATAAGTGGCTGCAATCGTTGAATAAGATTGTTATTGACAATGAGAGATGTCCTGGGGCTGCAAAAGAGTTTCTTGACGCTGAATACGACAGGGATAAAGAAGGCAATGTAATAAGCGGTTATCCTGACGGCAACGACCATATGATTGATGCGGTAAGATATGCAACAGAGAGAATTTGGAGAAAGCGAGGTCAGTGAGCTATGAGCATTATTTCAAAAATAAAGGAGTGGATAAAGAAGATGTTATCAAAATCAGATGTAAGTAGTGTCTATGGCATTGAGCTTGCAATAACAGACGATATGCTTAATGCAATCGAGGATTGGGAGAGAATGTATGCTGGCAAAGCGTTTTGGATAAATCACGAAAAAGGAATTTATTCATTGAGACTTGAACAAGCGATTGTAAGAGAGCTTTCAAACATTTCTACAAACGAAATGACCGTTAAAATATCAAATAAAAAGCTTGATGATATTTTTAGAAGCTCTGTAAAGAATCTGAATCTTAATCTTCAAAGAGGGCTTGCGTCTGGTGCAATGGTAATAAAACCGCTCGGCGAAGATAAAGTTCAGTTTGTTCCTCAATCGCAGTTTATTCCTGTTGAATACGATGTGAATGGTAGGCTAATCAAGGTTATATTTCCAGAAATTAAGTGTGTTAGCGATAATGACTATCGTATACGCTTGGAATATCATTCGTTAGATTACAAGCAGGGTTTAACGATTACGAATAGAGCGTTTCGCTCTTTTGATGGTATATCCTTAGGTCAAGAAATTCCTTTATCTGATGTAGCAGAATGGGCAAGTCTTCTACCTGAAATAAGCTATCCACTTATGCTTAAACCAGCATTTGGTTACTATGTCAATCCTGTTGCAAACACTATTGACGGCTCATATTCGGGCATATCAATATTTGATTGTGTAAAAAATCTTATACGATTGACAGACACTCAATTCGGCAGGCTTGATTGGGAATTTGAAAGTGGAGAAAGAGCTGTTGATGTTGATACAACGGCTTTGAAACCAACTGAAAATCTTCTGACGGGAAAGAAAAGTTTTGAGTTACCTAACTTAAAAGAACGGCTTTATAGGGGCTTGAATATATCAGGCGGAAGTAAAGGCGATTTTTACCACGAGTTTTCTCCACAGCTTAGACAAGTTGATTTTATTGCAGGTCTCGAGGAATACAAGCGAGAAATCGAGTTTGCAGTTGGTTTGGCTTATGGTGATATATCAAACCCTCAGACGATAGATAAGACAGCTACCGAAATAAAGTCATCAAAGCAAAGAAAATTTGATACTGTCACAGCGATACAAAATAATCTTAAGTTATGCCTTGAGGATTTATGCTACGCTCTTGCATTTTATAACAAGCTTACACAAAGCGGATATGAAGTCTCAATAAACTTTGAAGACAGTATACTTGCTGATGATGAGGTTAAGAGAGCAAGTGACAGACAAGATGTTGCTATGGGAGTAATGCCTTTGTGGGAATACCGTATGAAATGGTACGGAGAAGACGAAAAAACCGCTAAGGCTATGACTTCTAATAGTACAGCAGAGGTTATTGACTGATGTATACAGCCGAAGAAATAGAAGCTTTTTCAATGATATTTGATAATGCAATGAGAAGCCTTGAGATTGAAGTAATGGAAGATGTAATTCGTCGCATAAAAATAAACGGTGAAATTACCCGTTCTGCAGATTGGCAGTTATATAGGCTTTATGAACTCGGAGAAAGCAAGAGAGCATTAAAAAAAATCATAAAGGACGCTTTCGATTTTGATAGCAAAGAAATAAATCATTTGTATAAGGATATTATCCGAAAAGGCTATGCGAGAGATGAAACACTTTACAAAACAAAGGGCAAGCCGTTTATTCCATTTGAAAAAAATGAAGCCTTACAGCAGTACATATCAGCTATTGCAGAGCAGACAGCCGAAACTATGAAGAATATATCTCAATCGCTCGGCTTTGCTGTAAAATCAGGCGATAAGAGGGCATTTAAGCCTATTGCAAAATATTATCAAACTACGCTCGACAATGCAATTAACGGCATTGCTACGGGCGTTTTTGATTATAATACGGCTCTTAAACAGACAGTGTCAGAAATGACTAATAGCGGTCTAAGAACTGTTGATTATGAAACAGGCTGGAGTAATCGAGTTGATGTCGCAGCACGCAGGGCAGTTATGACAGGGCTTACACAAGTTACCGCAAAAATTAACGAAAACAATGCCGAAAAGCTTGGAACGGATATGTTTGAAGTTTCGTGGCATAGCGGTGCCAGGCCTTCACACCAGGTTTGGCAAGGTCGTTGGTATAAGAGTAGCGAGCTTGAAAGCGTATGTGGTTTAGGCTCTGTTACTGGCTTGTGTGGTGCTAATTGCTATCATAGCTATTATCCTGTTATTCCTGGCATTTCCGTTCCAACATATACCGAAGAAGAGCTTGACGAAATGAATCGTCAAGAAAATATTCCGATTGACTACAACGGCAAGCAATATACAAAATATGAAGCTCTGCAAAGACAGCGGCAGCTTGAAACGAGAATGAGAGCAGAACGGCAGAAAATCAAGCTATTGCAGGACGGTGAAGCTGATGAAACAGATATAATGCTTGCAAGGGCGAAGTACAGAGGTACTTCTCAAGAATATACAAGCTTTTCTAAAGCTATGGAATTGCCGCAGCAACGGCAGAGAGTGACTATTGACGGTTTGGGGAATATCGGTAGTGGTAAATGGAAAATACCTGTTGATAAAGTTGTTAGAAGTGGTATAATAAGAGATAAAAGAATAGTTGAAGGAATTGAAAACGGAGAAATTACTAATCTTTTAAATTCTGAAAAACAAAAACCTCATATCTTAGGTTCAGATATGTACGACCCAGCTAAACATAAAAGTTATTTTATAATATCAGAGGAAGAACTGCAATCAATTATTAATAAGTATTATGGTACTGGCGAGGTGACCATTAACGCTAATGGTATTGCAAATGCTAAAGAGTATATAACTGTTGATAAAATTATTGGTCGTGTAGTATCTTCTAATGGCGAAGATTTAGGAGAAACTGACCGCTTCAGAATTCATTATTCTAAAAGCAGAACACACGCTGTACCAGCAATCTCAAAAAGAAGGTGAAATTATGCTTAATATTTTTAATTATTGGAATAAAAAAATAAGTGTTTTAACGACTACTGGTAAAAAATTTATTGGCGATGTTGAGGATATTATTCCAGCCGATGAGAATGATTCAAATATAAATAGTATTGTTATTCGTTCTACTGATTCTAAGTTTTTGGGTAAACTTGTTGAATTTCCTGAAAACGAGATTGATACCATCACAATCATAAATTAAACCGCTCCTTGAGGTCGGTTATGTTTAATGGAGAATGTTATGGATATAATCGAATTTCATAGTAAAATGAAACAGCATTGTGAAAGTCTGAACGGGAACTGCTCACAATGCTGTTTCTTAGAATATTGCTATTCTCAAAAAAGAGACATTTATAATGATTTTTTGAGCGATGTTATATTTAGCCTTTCAAAGAATGAGGATAGCAATAAGGACACTTCCGCTCAGGTGATTCATAACCATCACAATGTTTTTCGTCCTTAAGTGAACATTGTGCATAAATCAATTCATCATTTTTATTCACCTCCTATAATATATTTCGGACACCAGCCGATAAGTAGATTATAGTGTGAAGTATCAATATGTTCAATAACCGTTTTTAAAGTTAAAATGCTTTAAAGGCGGTTTTTCTATGCCCGAAAGTAGGTGGTGTAATGAAATGCCCATATGCAATTAATCAGCAAACAATAATTCAGACAAGAATAGAATATGACGAAAATGGAGAGCAAAAGATATGTACCGAAGTTCAAAATAGTAAAGCAGAATTTATTGATTGTTTGAGAACAAGATGTCAAGTATACTATGACGGAAAATGTCATTATAAAGATTAAGTACGCTTGATGATTCAGCGTGTTATATTTATACCCGAAAGTAGGTGAAACAATGGACTTCCGAGAATTTATCGAAGAACGCTTCATAAAAAGAAACTAAGCACTCTGAAAAGGGTGCTTTTTTAATGCCCAAAATTGACCGCTCCGAAGTCGTAAAACTACGGATAGAATGAGAAGCAACCTCGTAAAAAGCGTATCGAAAGGAGCATTTATATGCAAAGAAAATTTTTAGAGGATTTAGGTCTTGAAAAGGAAATTGTTGATAAAATAATGAGCGAGAACGGCTCGGATATTGAAAAGACAAAGGCAAGACTTGAAGCTGAAAGAGACAACTACAAGGAACAGCTTGAAACGGCTCAGAACGCCCTCAAGGAGTTTGACGGAATTGATGTTAAGGAATTGCAAGGCAAGATTGAAACATTGAATAGCGACCTTAAAAACAAGGAAACTGAATATCAATCAAAAATCGCTGATATGGAATTTAGTTCGGTGCTTGATAGTGCAATAAGCTCCAGTAAGGCACGAAACGCTAAAGCAGTAAAAGCATTGCTTGATATTGAAGCTCTTAAAAATTCCAAGAATCAAAGTGAGGATATAAAAACAGCAATCGAAGCTATCAAAACAGATAATGATTACTTGTTTGAATCAAATGAGCCTATTAGTAAACCTGTCGCTCCTACTGGAACAGGCAATCCTTCAAGTATTTCAACAGAAGCTTTTGCAAAAATGGGGTATATGCAAAGGCTTGCTCTCAAAAAGTCAGACCCTGAAAAATATAATCAATTGAAAGGATGATAATTTATGTCAGAAACAACAAAGCTCATCGACCTCATAGACCCAGAGGTTATGGCGGATATGATTTCCGCAAAGGTAGATAAAAAGATGGTAGTAACACCTATTGCAAAGATTGATAATACGCTTGTAGGCACACCTGGCTCAACTATCACAGTGCCGTCATATAATTACATCGGTGATGCCGAAGATGTTGCAGAAGGAGTTGAAGCAGGCACAACAAAGCTTACAACTTCTACTCGTCAGGTTACTGTTAAGAAAGCTATGAAAGCGGTAGATTTAACCGATGAATCTGTACTTAGCGGATATGGCAATCCTATCGGAGAAACCAATAATCAGCTTGCTAAAGCTATTGCTTCAAAGATAGATAATGATGCAATGGACGCTCTTCTTACAGCTCCGCTTGGCTTTGATGGCTCGTCAAAGGTTATTTCATATGCTCAGATAGTAGATGCCATTGACCTATTTAATGAAGAAGTTAATACCGAAAAGGTAATGTTTGTCGCTCCTGCCCAGGTTACTGTACTTAGAAAGGATAATGATTTCATCTCTGCCGATAAGTATACAGGCAATGTTATTATGACAGGAGAAATTGGAAAGATTGCCAATACAAGAATCGTTCCATCAAAGAAAGTTCCTTTATATTCAGAATGGTATAAGTTTGATAGTGAAGGAACAGCAACAACAAATTCAAATATTGCCGAAGTTCAGGAAACACTTCCTAATGCTAAGGTAGGCGATAAGGTCACAAAGGTTACTACACCTTGCTATTTTAATCCGATTGTTAAGTTGAATCAGGATAACGAAACAGAGGACGAAACTGCAGCACTTACAGTTTATTTGAAGCGTAATGTAAATATTGAAACAGAGCGTAAAACTCTCGCAAGAAAGACAATTATTTCTGCAGATGAGCACTATATTGCTGCACTTAGCGATGAATCAAAGGTTGTCATTGCAAAGTTTAAAAAGTGATGAAAGTAGGTGGTATCAATGACAATTTATGCAGACGAAGATTTGGGTTACGGATTTTTTAAAGTAGTTTTCAATTTTCTGCCTGCTGTGATAATTGCAATGCTTTTTACTGAAATGATGCCGCCTGCCGGAATTTTTGGCTTTGTTCTCTGCCTCGTCAGTGCAGTGCTGGGATATATTGTATTGTGGTATATAAGCTTTATAGTTCAGACCTTGGCTTTCTGGCTGTTTAATGTCTGAGGATTGATTACATAGTAAATATTTTCTCGGGTGCTTTACTTCCGCTTTGGTTTATGCCACAACCTGTTCTGAATATTATTAAGTTCACACCGTTTGATTCTATTTTCTTCACACCTGTTCAGCTGTATCTTGGACAACTGCAGGGTTATGAAATACTGTTGAATTTTGGTAGGCAGGTTTTGTGGATAGCAATGCTTTATTTTATCGGTGAGCTTTTGTGGAATAAAGGAATCAAAAGACTTATAGTGCAGGGAGGTTAAGTTATGGAAGATATAGTTTCTCTGTTTTTTGCTTATGTAAAATTAGGTATAAAAATACGCTTTCAATATAAGCTTGACTCCGTAGTTTCGTCTTTTGCCGTGTTTTTCAGAGAAGCGGCAGGAATTATTGCAATGTATTTTTCTTTGCTTAAATTTGATACAATCAATAATTGGAATATCAACGAGCTTATGTTTCTGTTCAGCCTGATTTTTATTACATATGGAATTTTTATTGTCTTTTTTATGGCTTTGCGGGACTTTTCCGACTGGATAAAGCACGGTGATATAGACAGAGTAATGGTAAGACCTCGTGGAATACTCACTCAACTTGTGCTGTGCGGTGCAGACTGGCTTGCAGCACTCGGTCACGGAACATTGGGCATTACACTTTTTATTTTGTCAGTCAATAATGTGGGTGTGGAATGGAACGCTGCGACTATTCTGTACTATGTTATTTCAATTGCAAGCGGTGTCCTTATACAAGGTGCAGTTTTTCTGTTTTTCTTAGCAATCAGCATTTATTTTATAGAAACACAGAACTTAAAAGAAATTATGTACTGGAATCTGAGAAAATTTGCCGGTTATCCCATTAGCATTTATAATAAGTTTATACAATCAATTCTTATATTTGTAGTGCCGTTTGCATTTGTGAATTACTTTCTGGCACATTTCTTGCTGCGCAAGCCTGATATGTCGACGTATCCCGAATGGTTTATGTATATTTCACCGTTTGTAGAAATCATACCTTATATCATCGCTTACTTTTTCTGGAAGTTCAGTATGAGGTATTATAAAAGTACCGGTAATTAAGGTTTATTGCAAAATATAAAATGGCAGACGCATAACATTAGTAAGTTTCAATTTAGCGATTATAGCTAAACTGAAGTGCGATGATTTGTACAATACAAACTACAAAATCGTCATCTTATGTTATGCGTCTGCCAACTTAATTTTTGCTCAAAAACAAGAAAAAGCCCGATTTAATCGGACTTTTCAGGGTGGTGCGAATGTTCTTAACCAACCTAAAATTTCACACTTAAAATCCGGCTGAAGGCTCACATATTTCCCCGTACATTTGCCGACGTTGCGTCTCTTTGATATGATGATAGCACAAGATTTTAAGGAGGTCAAGATAATATGGAAAAGTACAAATATAACGAAAGCAACGGGCTATGGTATGAGCTACAGTGCAACTATTACTTGCCGTGTCTGAAACTACCGGAGGAAGAACAGGTGCATATCGGTATATGGGGCAGCGGCACTTGAATTATCTGCGAGAAAACAAGCGGGTTCTTCTCTCCGGCTTGCAGCTCAGTGGCAAATTGAATAGTTACCTTGCTGATATTGACAAACAGGCAGAAGAAATGTGTTCCCGGCTGGTTAAGCAGATGGCAGAGCGTGAGGGTATAACAGAACAGCTCAAGGCAGCGAATCAAATGGAATGGGTTCGCCAAATGAATAACATACGAATCAGAGCAAACGAAATCGTATTACGTGAGCTTATATATAATGCATAGATGAACTTGGGGATGGTTTGACTGCCGTCCCCATTATTATTGTTTATTCTGCGTATATCAATGCAGAAATAATTTATAAATAAAATGCAGTTGCCGCTGTTTCAAATGCAGGCATTTTTAATCGAACATTACACCCGGATTGAGCTGCGCCGGGGAGCGCCAGAGAATACCGTGTTCAAACAAGAACTGAGCTTTTAAATTCCAGTATTCCAGACAGAAATTCATCTGTTTGGCTTTATCTATTTTTTCCTCCACCTTGTCAATCACCGCGAGGTATTCCTCCGTTTTTTCAACGGGATCGTTTTTTATGAATCCCCGGCGGTTTTCCTGTGCTGAGAAAAGCAATTCGCGGATTCTTTCATCCGGCAGACTGCCGGACACGATTGCGACAAGGTCGGAGCAATCGTCAGGTTCATAATAATTTCTTGCCTTGACCGCCAGATAAAAGCAGTTTTCCAACCGTTCCATGTCCTCACTGTCATATTCTCTGAGTTTCATAAGCTCTGTATGAGCTTGAAGCAGCGGTGTGTAATATTTCACGGACATTCCCGCCCGGCACATTTTGTCATAACATTCGGTAATATACCAAAGCGTCGGAATGATCTCTTCCAGCGTTTCTATATCGTGGTCACGGGGAGCAAGCGCAATTTGCGCCATTTCGGCAAGATAAGGGCTGTCTTTATAGGTGGGCGCTGCGTGGCTGTGCTCCTTATGGCCTTCAATAATGTCGTGAAGCTTTACGATTCTGTTTAATTCCTGCATGGAAATGGGCATAGTATACCTCCCGTTTATAGGTCTATTCTATCATAGCCTTGATAAATCCGATGATATTCTGGGCGGCGTTATAGCGAAGCATACCTATACCAAAGGAAAATTCGTCAAGGCGCTCTTTTGAAAATGGAAACAGCAGCTTGACCGAGTAGTAAGGCTCGTCCGCTCGGTCGGCTATTATTTTTCGCAGTTCGTCCTCGTCCCGCGCAATCAGTCCGTTTTTATAGAAATAGTTGATTTTATTGGGAACGCATTTCGGATAAAGCTCGGTATCAAAGCAGTGATCGGCGGCAATGTCGGCATCGCACAGATTAAAATAATCATAAGCCGCTCCGCCGAAACGGGAATCCCAGGCTGCATCGGTATGGGCGGTTACACCTTTTATACGGGTGATGTTCCAGGAATGAGGCTCCCGCCGCCCGTTTTCGTGCAAAGCCTCTCCTACAACCACAATTGAGGCTATTCCAAGTCTGTCGCACAACAGTTTATATGCCTTGGCGAATCCTTCGCAGACGCACCGATCGCGGAGCAATGCACCGACCACCGAAAAGCAGTCGCTGTCAAATGGCTCCTCGGCCGTATGGATGGAATACAGAAAATTATGCACACTGAGCCGCTTGGCAAGCGGACTCATATCCGGCTTTATGCGGTTTTTTATAAATAGATCTACTTTCCTTTCTACCTCTGCCCATAGCTGTTCGGCTTCTTCCTTCGTGTAGTCGTACTGAAAAATCAACTGAATATACATTGGCGTTTGCTTGACGATTACCCGATGTCGATTGAGATAGAAGAAAACCGGATTGTCAAACAGTACGGCGGTCATAATCTTCCCCGTGTCTACCGTAAACGCTTTGCCCATACCGGCGTGAAGTGATAACGCCGGTTCAAAGCGAAGAAGCGCTTCGCATATCCGATCATATAGATTTTTCTCACCGTCCGTCAGACGGGAATAATAAAACTTGGAGCCGTTATCGTTCATTTCACACCTCGACTTATTTTTATTCTGTTATTTCCTGTACACCGATTCGCTCTTACAGACAAGGTCTGTGTTGACGAGAATGCCCACCGACATATCATCACCGCTGCCTTTTTCGGAAAGAGTCGGCAGATACTCCTTTAATTGTGCTATGGCGGTTTCCTCATCCGTCTCCGCAAAAGATTTCAGCGTCACGCGGTAAAAATCATACAGCCTTTCATCACCGGCAAAGCAATCGTCAATTCCGTCGCTGCCGATAAATACAGCGGCGGGCAAGGTGCGGCTGAAGCAAAACCGAAATTCTTTGGCAGCATTTTCGTCGCAAAGAGAGGTGGTAACATTCAAAAAACATTCCTCGTCCCACGGAATCGGCTGTGTAAATTCACCGGTTTCCGATACGGTCACGCACTTTCCATCGCCGATCTGCAGTCCCAGCCAGAAGTTTTCTGCCAATACTGCGCCGATAAGCGTTGTGCCGTATGCGGCTTGCAGCCGTTCTCCTGCCTCATATCTGCGCCGCGCCTTTTCTGATACGCCGCTTAGCTCATCTTCATCAAAAGGATGTTGCCTCATATCCTGCTCGACAAGGCTGTTCCAACGAGCGATTATGCTTTTGATCAGTTGTTCCATTCGGGATTGCCGTTGCTTTTCCGCAGCCGCCGCAGAAAGCGCCGCTATTAGATCGGGATTTTCCATACAGTCCATAAAGGCAACGGCTGCCAATTTGCTCCCTCTGTCGGAGCGGAAATAATCTGCGCCGCCATGACCGTCGCACACAACAACAAGGCGGCATTCCGTCTTTTCACAGCTTTGCGAACAGTCCTGACAGACCGTGCCGTTTTTGATATGCGAGGCACCGATGACTGTCAAATGGAAAGCCCGATAGTCCGTCACCATTCCAGATCACCGTCGTCATCTGGCTCGGCGGCTTTTACCTCGCTTATTTTGTCAATCATCTCATCCTGCTTGTTTGCAGCCTCGTCCACGCCGCCTTTGCCGACACCGCTGGACTTTGATCCGATTTGGGATGCAGTAACCGAAACGAAACGAATCATTTTGGTGAGCGCTTCCGGCGTATGCACGGTAAGCACCGCTTCTTTATTACCTGTGAATTCGGCAAGTACATCACGGTTCGCATCCTCGCCGATGGCGACCGCCACCTTGATGGCCTTTTTGAACCAGTTATTCTCTTTGAGCTTTGCGAGGGATGATGCATATTCATCGGTCGGCTCGCCGTCCGACAGCAGAAAAATAGCGGGCGCAAAGGAACCGGCCACATCGCCCATAAAGGCTTTACGGGACAGTTTTTCGTTGAGTTGCTTGCAAGCCTCACCGAAATCGGTCAGTCCGTCCGCCGTCAGAAAGCTCCATGTAAAGTCCTCCGCGTCCATCGGCGCAGGCGTGATCCATCTTGTACCGCTTGAAAATTCCAGCACAGCGATTTTGATTGCCGCGTCGGCATTTTCGCCGGATATTTTTCGTATTTCGGGAATGACTTCTTCAATTGCTGAGTTAAGCGTTCCCATTTTTGCTCCGTCCATACTGCCTGATGCATCAACAATAAAGAAAAGGGTCATGGTTCTGCGGGAAACCTCCACCGCGCCTTCATATATATTTGCCATTTTAAAAGCCTCCTTATTCGACGGTCGCGATACAGTTCGGGAAATGAATCTGTTTTGTTTTTGTTGCGACCAGTACCTCGTTTTTGCCGATTGTTTTTACATTGCCGTCCTTGGTTTCGGCCTGCCAAGCCTCATCGCTGAGATTGCGAAGCCCCCATATGGCCGGATTTTTAGGATTGCGTATAACCTCGCCGACAATTTCTCTGAAATCGTCGCTGTCCCGGTCGGTGTGGCACCGATAGAGCTTCATGCCGGGGAACAAGGCAACCTTGTAGCGGTTCTGCGATAATAACACAGGCGGTCTCGGGATTTTCAGGCCGCAATTTATACATAAGCTGTCGCCGTCAAGATTCAGGAATGTTTCCCCACCGCAGGGACATTTCACGATGCAGTCCCGAAGCTGTGTAAAGACGATTTGCCAATCGTTATCGGTAGGGCGGGGCTCCTGCCCATTCATAGCGTTCTTGGAAAACGCTTTCAAAAACTGCTCACGAATGAATTTGGGATACACCGGCCAAAAACGCAAAGCGTTCGCATGGATGCCGTGTACCGGGCGGTTGGAATCATCCGTTTTATCATAAATAAATACCGGCTCTTTGCCATAAAATTTCAGCTCCAATTCCTCTGTCAGGCAAGGGTGCTCCACCACACGCTTCCCCTCCAGCGGGTGATCGAGAAACAAAAGGCGGAACAGCACAACCGCCAGAGAAAATCGGTCGCTCATGACATCCGGGCGCTTGATATTCCGCACCACCTCCGGCGCCATATACCGTGCTTTCCCGGCAATGCCGAGGCTCTCTCCGTAGGGTGCCACATTGTCGTTGTCGCAGATGAGTGCCTCGCCGGTTTCGGGATCAAGAAAGAAGTTTCCGTCGTTCATATCCTGATAGGAAAAGCCTTTTCGGTGCAGCTCCCGAAAGCCGTTGGTGATATTCAGCGCCGCATTAGCCGCCGCCGACAGAGAGGAAAAATGCACCTTTGCCAGCAGAAAATCCGAAAACTCCCTGTAATTTGACGGGCGCAGCTTCATGACATAGCCAAAGCTGCCGTCCCTTTCCTTTGTCAGAAATTCGGGCCACAGAAAGGCGGGGGAAGGCGCACCCTGCCGGATATTGTTTTCAAGATTCTGATAAAATCGGCGGGGATTCTGCAAGGCGCCTTTATGATACCATTTCAGCGCATATTCTTTTCCGCCGATACGCACACGGTATACCGTGCCTTGCCCGCCCTCGCCGAGTTTTGCAATCACCTCTGCAGACTGCCCGTTTTGTAGCGGGATCCTGCTGCCTTTTGTAAAATACCGTTCCATATATAAACTCCCTTTTATGAACGGTCAATGCCGAAGCGGATACCGTTAATGCGGTCCCTGCCCTCGCCGAAGAAGAAATAGGCGTAGCCGTCGATATTGTCGAGAAAACCGGTGCTTTCTGCCAGCGGATCGAATTGCAGCAGCAGTTCCTCGTCCGTTTCATAGCCGGAGGATGGAACACCGAACAAACGGGTTCCGTCAAAATCTTCATCGGCAGGCTCAAAGCTCATGAGCCAATCCTCGTTCAAATGAGCAAACTGCACTTCCGCCTCGTTGAAATCATCCACAACGACATTCGGCTCGCCGTCATAATAATACGCCATCGCCTGATAGGGATACATCTCAATATCGAGGAAAAGATAAAGATAGCCCGTATGCGGCAGCTTGTTTTCCGTGTCAAGCTCTGCGATATCCGAAAGCCGTATCTGCCCAAAGAAGATAATGTCCTCGGAAAACATTTCCAGCCACCCATCGGGAAGTACCGGCGCACCGAAAAACTTACTGGTACAGGGGTCGTGATTTCCATCCGCCTTTTTTATTTTAATTCCGATCGCATTCATAGCCGTACCTCCTAAATCAGTTTAAATTCATAGAAATACCCGCCGTCAAAGGAGCGCGGCCGATAGGTTATTTCTTCACCTTTGTTTATTGTCCATGTTTTGTTATATTTCGGATCGGCGCAGTGTACCGAAAGGCTGATACTGTTTTCTGTTACCTCGTCTACGGTAAAATGCCGCTTGCCTTTTCCGAAATCGGGGATCTCCCCGACTTCACAGGGGAAATATAAATCGGCGGTAACTCTTTCACGGTAGCCTCCCGCCACGCGGTTAATGCCCCAAGCCGTTTCCTTGATTTTCAGTTTCATTTTATTTGCGCCTCCTTTAGTCCCGTCCCTCGCCGGAAAGCCACAGATAATGCGCCGCTTTTTTACCGTCCGGCTGAATGTGTAAAAGACCTTCGGTGTATATCTCATAAAGCCTTATCATAGCCGAGCGCACGCCCTGTTCGGCGGCTTCGGTGTAGAGGAGAAGTGCCGCGTCAATATCCCTGTCCGTGCCAAAGCCGTTTTCATACAAATGCGCCGTCTGATACATTGCCGAGCCGTCGCCCGCATCTGCCGCACGGGAAGCCCACAAAAACGCTTCACGGTCGTCACGGGTTTCGGGGTAGCCGAGATGATACGCCATACCCAGAGCGTTCATCGCGTCGGTATCGCCTGCTTCGGCGGCAAGACGATACCACGCCATCTGTTTTTTGTGCTGCTCCCTGATTTTTCTCTTTGGCCTTTTTTCGGAATATTCCAAATTCCGAAGCTGTGCCGCCTGCTGCCAAAACGGGATATCTGTGTCTGCAAGCTCCGAATCGGCAAGGCCGATAATCGCCTGAACACTTCCGCCGTCGGCGGCACGGCGAAGATACTGTCTTGCCAGTTCTTTATTGTAAAAGCCGCCGTTTTTGTCAAGATAAACCGCTGCCACGCTCAGCAGAGCGTCAACCTGCCCCGCTTCAATGGCTTTGTTAAACCACCCGGCGGCACCGGTTTCATCATTTTCCCTTTTACATAACTGTGCCATCTGCCAAAGGGCGTCAATGTTGCCTTTGTCGATCTGCTCCTGCAAAATTTCACGGATCGGGCGGAGGTCAAAGCCGTCTGCAAGCCGCGCTTTTGCCTTTTCATCTCCGAGCCCTGCCGCCTTTTCGCACATTTCCTTGGCTTCGGCGGCTTGCACCTCGTATACGCCGCTGTCGTGTAAATGACATAACGCAAAGCAGGCGCGGGCGTTGTCCTTCTTCGCCGCTGCACGCAGAAGCGTGAGGGCTTCCTGCAAATCCTTTGCGCAGCCGTACTGACCGTATACACGGGCAAGGGCTAAATCAACCATGGCGTCGGGATTACCCATATCGGCGGCTCGATTCAATGGTGCGAACACCTCGTTCCACTCGCCGCTTTCCATAAATGCAAGCGCCTTTTCATAACACCGTTTGCCTTCAATCGCCATTTTGCGGCGACATTCGTCTTCACGCTCCTGTACGCTCTTGCTTGTCGATACGCCCTCATAGCAGCGTACCGCCTCCGGCCAGTCCTCATATAATTCGGCAAGAAATCCCTTTCGTACCAGCACATCGAAGTTATATCCGTTAAAGCTCCCGGCGACGATCAGATGATGCAGTCCGCATTGTATTTCCGCAAGTTCGAGAACCGAAAAATAACAGCCTGCAAAGCTCGCGTCGGCTTCGTTTCCCAGCGGAAAATCGCCGTCGAACGATGCTTCCATATCGTCCATGATCTTTGCCATCTCAATATAATACATATCATCGTGCGACGATGAGGGCGGCTCCGGCCTATTTCGCTCGGTAATGAGCTCACCGGCTTTTTCGGCGCGTTTTGAGAGCCTTTGTGCCAAATCCTCCGCACCCGGAAACTCCGCCGCAATGGCAGCATATTCCTTTAGCCATTCCTGCAATTTTGCCGTGGGTTCTTCTCTGTATTTTATTCCAAGCACCGTTTCGGGTTTCATATGCGCTCCTCCTTTACACCATAATGATAGCACATCATGTAGATCGTTTGGTCGCCGCCGCAGCGACATTTATTTTCCGTTTTTTACGGCTTTGATGCGGGCCTTCCATACAGCCGCATATTCATCTCCGAGAGCTTCGGACTTTTCGGCATATTCTTCTGCTTTCTCGATATTAGGCTCAAATCCGTATCCGTACAAATACGCAAAAATGAGATATACAACAGCGTATTTATAAGCCTTATGATCAGCCTGCATATTTAATGCGGTATCATTTGCCTGCCGATTAAAATCAGGCTTTTGCTTCAACAGCCTTTCAACGAGCTGCAGGGTTTCTTCATCAAAATCCCCTTTGTAAACTGAAGCCCAAACAGCGCCGAAAATCCGTTCCACAGCAGATGTTTCCAGCTTTTCGATACCTAACCCATATAGTTCTCCAAAACAATAATGCAGAGCTATTCGTCCGATGCTTTTGTCGTATTCGTTTTTTCTTATCCTTTTATACGCTTTTTCCAAAACCGATTTTGAAGCGGTTCCTTCAATCAGTGTTTCCATTGCTTCATCGTATGACATTATTCCAAACAGTCCCATAATAGATTTCTCCTTTCAGTCTGTATTTACTCTACAATTTTATATTTCGAATAATTCGGTAATTTGTCCATAGTGGACCATAGTCAATAAAGTAGACAAGTAAAAGAGCAAATTTTACAAAAAATTTA
>ERZ780208.698-NODE-698-length-31386-cov-3.879193_pt1 | contig 31386 bp, 28 predicted proteins | sample MGYA00511167_ERZ780208 | MGnify/ENA primary metagenome ERZ780208 (study PRJEB29588, sample SAMEA2159202) | human gut metagenome | biome: human gut; feature: human-associated habitat; material: faeces | place: Denmark | collected 2008/2010 ...
AGTGCGCCAGCCGATAAGCATGTCCACCAACCTGTTGCTCACCCTCTCGTTCCTGCTGGGCCTGGGGGTGGACCTCTTCAGCGACACTGCGGGAATGAACGCACTGGCCTGCACTGTGCTGGCCGTCTGCAAGAAGAAGGTATTCTTCAGTTTCGTGCAGAAGGACGACTTCTCGGTGACTTTCACGCCCGGCATCGCCTCCATGGGATTCGGCGCTTATTTCCGTTACCTCTTCTCGATGGTGGCTATTTATTGCGTTTTGATTTTCTCGATAGAATATTTTTCGTTTTCCGACGTTAAAGAAATAATATTGAAAGCTTCGGCGAGCTGCGTGCTTACAACCGCGTTGCTGCTTGCCGTAGACAGTCTGGCTTTTTCGAAACGTGAGAAAAGATTATAAGTTAGAAAAAAGAAAATACGTAATCGGGGGATTCCTCTGCCTCATAGTCCTTATCTACATCGTACGCCTGTTCAGCCTTCAGGTGCTCGACACCAAGTATAAGGCCAACGCGGAGAGCAATGCCCTGCTCGAACGTATCATATACCCGGCCCGCGGCCTTATCTACGACCGCAACGACAAGCTGGTGGTTTTCAACCAGCCGGCCTACGACGTCATGCTCATACCGCGCGACGTCGGCAACTTCGACACCCTGGCGCTCTGCCGCGTGCTCAACATCACCCCCGCCGAACTAAAGCAGAAGTGGGACGACATGAAGAACCCGCGCCGCAACCCGGGATACTCGGCCTACACGCCGCAGAAACTGATTTCGCAACTATCGCAGGAGGATTACGGGCGTCTGCAGGAGAAACTACACAAATTTCCCGGCTTCTTCATCCAGAAACGTACCGTGCGCCAGTACAACTACGAGTGCGGCGCCAACGTGCTGGGCAATATCCGGGAGGTCTCGGCCGAAGACGTGGACCGCGACCGCTATTACCGCCGCGGCGACTACACCGGCGACCTCGGCGTGGAACGCTCATACGAGCAGGCACTGCGCGGCACCAAGGGTATGGAAGTGCTCATGAAGGACGCCCTCGGCCGCATAAAGGGCAAATATGAAGACGGCATCCACGACGTGCAGCCCGGCTCGGGACGCAACCTCAAGCTCTCGCTCGACATCGAGCTACAGGAGTACGGCGAGCGCCTCATGGCCGGCAAGATAGGCGCCATCGTGGCCATAGAACCGGAGACGGGCGAGATACTCTGCCTCGTCTCCTCACCGGGTTACAATCCTTCGGAACTCGTGGGCCGCGAGCGCGGCAACCACTACGCCGAGCTGGTGAAGAACCCCTACAAGCCGCTCTACGACCGTGCCATACAGGGCGCATATCCCCCCGGCTCCACTTTCAAGCCGACGCAGGGACTCATCTTCCTGCAGGAAGGGGTGGTGACCGAAGGCACGCAGTATCCCTGCCACCGCGGCTACGTGAACGGACTGCGCGTGGGATGCCACGGCCACGGTTCTCCCATCGCCCTGCTTCCGGCCCTCGAAACCTCCTGTAACGCCTACTTCTGCTGGGGATTCAAGAACATGATTGACAAAGCCGGCACCACACCGGCGGCGCAGTTCGAGAAGTGGAAGAAGTACCTTGTGGAGATGGGTTACGGCTACCGTCTGGGCATCGACCTGCCCGGCGAGGCACGCGGTTTCCTTCCCAACAGCGACTATTACAACAAGATGCTGAAGGGAGACTGGTCGGCCAACTCCGTGATTTCGGTGAGCATCGGCCAGGGCGAGGTTCTCGCCACTCCGATACAGATAGCCAACCTCTGCGCCACGATAGCCAACCGCGGATGGTTCATAACGCCGCATGTGGTGAAGGAGGTGCAGGATACCGTCATCGACAAGAACTACCGTACGCGCCGGCAGATACACATACGCCGCGAATACTACGACATGGTGGCGCGCGGCATGCGCATGGCGGTACTCGGCGGTACCTGCCGCAAGGCCAATCTCGGCGACATTGAGGTGGCAGGAAAGACCGGTACCGCACAGAACCCCCACGGCCGCGACCACTCGGCGTTCATGGGCTTCGCTCCCTTCGACAAACCGAAAATCGCCGTCGCCGTCTATGTGGAGAACGCCGGTTTCGGCGCCGCTTTCGGTGTCCCCATCGGCGCCCTTATAATGGAAAAGTATCTCAAGGGCGAGATTTCACCGGCCCATAAAGCCATGGAGGAATCTATGCTGCACTCTAATACAATTCAGAACAGTGGAGTTAAGAAACACTGAAGCCAACACCTCGATGTTCCGGTCCATAGACTGGATGACAATCGTGCTCTACCTGATGCTGGTGGTCATTGGCGCCGTCAGCATCTACGCCGCGAGCTACGACTTTGACAACGCGTCGCTCTTCGACTTTTCGGAGTTCTCCGGCAAACAGTTCGTGTGGATAGGCCTTTCGCTGGTCATCGGCTGCGCCATAATGCTGCTCGACTACCGCCTCTACGAGGCTTATGCCTACCCGATTTACGGCGTGGTGATTCTTGTGCTGATACTGACAATCTTCATTGCGCCCGACATCAAGGGGTCGCGCTCCTGGCTCTCTTTCGGGCCGGTGAGCCTCCAGCCCGCAGAGTTCGGCAAGTTCGCGACGGCACTGGCGCTTGCCAAACTGTTTGACTCCTATAACTTCCGGCTCAATCAGAAACCGAGCAACTACTTCCGCGCCCTCATCATCATCTTCGTGCCCATCATCTTAATACTTTTGCAGAAGGAGACGGGTTCGGCGCTGGTCTATTTCTCTCTTGTCTTCGTGCTTTACCGCGAGGGGATGAGCGGTATGATACTCTTTGCGGTGGTATGTGCCGTCACTTATTTTGTGGTGGCGGTGAAGTATGCCACGCCGTTGCTGCTGGGTATGCCCGTGGGGCAGTTCACCGTCTTCATCTTCATAGTGGCCATCTTCATCGGGATGCTGTGGTTTTATTGTCGCGACCGCTTCGTGGCACGCAACGTGCTTTTCGCCTTCCTGGGCGGCGGCGCGGTAGTCACCGTCCTGGCGCTCTGCGGCGTGAATGTCCCCGGCGTGGCCTTCTTCCTGATAATGCTCGGCGGAACGGCCGTATACGTTGCCCTGGCTATGATGCGCCACCGTATGCAGAAATACGCCATTACGCTCGGCTTCATGCTCGTCTCGGTATCGTTCCTCTTCTCCGTAGGCTACGTCTTCGGCAGTGTGCTGCAGCCGCACCAGCAGGTGCGCATCAAGGTCGCCGTCGGCATCGAGGACGACGTCAGGAAGTCGGGCTACAACGTCAACCAGTCGAAGATAGCCATCGGCTCGGGCGGAGTCACCGGCAAAGGGTTTCTCAACGGCACCCAGACCAAGCTGAAATATGTGCCGGAACAGCACACAGACTTCATCTTCTGCACCATCGGCGAGGAGGAAGGATTCATCGGCACCGTGACTGTGCTCGTGCTTTTCCTGGCACTGATACTGAGGCTTATACACATAGCGGAGCGACAACATACCCCCTTCGGGAGGGTTTATGCCTACTGCGTGGTGTCGTTCCTGATATTCCACCTTGCGGTGAACGTGGGGATGGTCATCGGATTATGCCCCGTCATAGGCATACCGTTGCCGTTCCTGAGCTACGGCGGCTCGGCTTTGTGGGGCTTTACCATACTGATATTCATACTGTTGCGCATCGATGCCAGCCGCAAGGAACGGCATTGACACGCTACATTAACGGCAAATAGCAGACTTCCGGTTGTTTTTCTCATCCGGAAGTTTGCCATTTTAAAGAAAAGTGTGTAACTTTGCAAAAGGGATGTAAGGCTTTGTTGCTTTTATTACCCTAATCATAAATTTTTTCTGCTATGCCACGCATCGAAAACGAACTCCCCAATGGCTTCGAGTTATCGGGCAATTCGCGTAAATATACCATTATCAAAAAGTTGGGTGCCGGAGGTTTCGGTATCACTTATAAGGTGAAGGCTCCCGTGACGGTAGGCACTATCCGCATGACGGCCAATTTCTGCATCAAGGAATTTTTCCCCGCCAGCGACTGCGAACGCCTCGCCGACTCGCGCATCAATTACTCCAATCCGGCGCGCGAGCGCGTGGAGAATGCACGCCGCGACTTCATATCCGAGGCCTCGCGGTTGAAAAAGATAGGATTCACGCACCATAACATCGTGGGCTTCGACGAGGTTTTCGAGGCCAACAATACCGCGTATTACGTCATGGAGTTTGTCGACGGCGAGAGCCTGCGCGAGTATGTGGAGCGGCGCGGCGCACTGAGCGAAGAGGAGACGCGCAGCCTGATGTGGCCTATCCTCGACGCCATGAGTCTCTTGCACAAGTCGCACATCTGCCACCTCGACATAAAGCCCGGAAACATCATGCTCGGGCATGAAGAAAACGGCGAACTGCGTCCTGTGCTCATCGACTTTGGCCTTTCCAAACATTACGACCAGGCCGGACGTCCCACCACCACCGTCAAGACGCTCGGGGTGAGCGAAGGGTACTCGCCGCGCGAGCAGTATTCCGGCATATCGGCGTTCTCGCCGGAGTCGGATATCTACGCCCTTGGTGCCACGCTATGGTTTTGCCTCACGGGGCTTCAGCCTAAATCGTCGCTGATGCTGCGCGACGGCGAGCTGGCCGCCGAACTGCCGGAAACCGTCTCGCCGCAGATGCGCCGCCTCATAGAACGCATGACCCTCGACATCCATACGCGCCCGAAATCCATCGAGGAACTTGACATCAACGGCGAATCTGACGCGGCCATCGAAACGGTTGAGGTCATCCCTCCGGTCGTGGAGAGTGAGGAAACGGTTATTATCAACCCGGACCGCAAGCCACGGAAGGAGGAGAAAGCCGAGGTGAGGAAGCCGGATGCTGCGAGTCCGCCGCAACCGCCGGTCGCTCCCGTTGCTCCTCCTGTCGTTCCTTCTGTTCACGCGAGACAGGAGAGGAAGAAGCCATCGCGGATAATATATGTCATCATCGCCGCGGCGCTTGTAGTTGGAGCTGTGATTGCCTTGGCTGCCATTGGTAGCGACGAGGATAGTTCCGATGAAGGTGTGGCTGTGGAATCTGCCTCGAAAACCGTTCCTGCCCAGGAAGTTGCGGATGAACCTGCTGTGGAAGAGCCTCAGTCCGAGCCTGCTGTCGAAGTGCGGCAGCAGACGCAAACCGGAACTCCGGGCGTTCCCGCCCCGACGGTGAAGAAGAAGGACGAACCGAAGGCCCAATCTCAGGTAAAACCTACCGTTACAAATAAAGCGGAATCCCAAAAGAAGGAGCCGAAACCCAAAAATCACAATCAGGAACAGATAAAGGACTCGAAGATAGGGAATAGCGATCACCCTGTAACCAATAACTTCTAAGACGCCCGAACATGACTACCAGACTCCCCGTCATCATATTTGTACTATTGTGTGCATTAGTGATTCCCGAAACGGTGCAGGCGCAGCGCGGCTCGTATGCCGCCGTTGCGGCCGGCGAATACCATGGCCTCGTGCTCAAAAAAGACGGCACGCTGTGGGCTTTCGGCAACAACGACAGTGGAGAGATAGGCGACGGCACACGCCGCAAACGCTCAACGCCCGTTAAAGTGCTCTCAGGCATAAAGGCGATGGCCGCCGGTGGCCAACATTCCATGGCAATCACCGATGATGGTTCCCTCTACGCCTGGGGCGACAACAGCAAAGGTCAGCTTGGCGACGGCACCACGGCCAACCGCCTGAAACCGGTAAAGGTGCTCTCCGATGTAAAGCAGGTGGCCTGCGGAGGCTGGCACACACTGGCCGTCCTCAACGACGGGTCGCTCTACGCCTGGGGAAGCAACGATTACGGACAGCTCGGCGACGGCTCCAGACGTTCCCACAATACCCCCGTAAAGGTACTCTCGAACGTCAAAGAGGTGGTGTGCGACAAAGGGAACGGCAGCACCTTGGCCATGCTCAACGACGGGTCGCTCTACGCCTGGGGCGACAACCAGTGGGGACAGCTCGGCGACGGCACGAAAATCATCCGCACCTCGCCGGTAAAAATCCTCAGCAACGTGAAATCGGCGGCGATGGGCGGACGTCACGGCATGGCCGTTCTCGACGACGGCTCGCTATATGGCTGGGGCGTCAACAACTGGTACCAGCTCGGCGACGGCACCAATACCGCACATTTTAAGCCCGTGAAAATCATGTCGGACGTCCGGCAGGTTTCGTGCGGCGAGTTCTTCACCATGACGGTGCGTGGAGACGGGTCGCTTTACGGCTGGGGTATGAATGAAGAGGGGCAGATAGGCAACGGCTCGAAGCAGACGGCCCGCAAGCCCACAAGGGTGGAAGGCGGCGTCAAGGAAGTGGCCTGCGGCCGCGAGTTCACCATCTACATAACCAATGCCGGCGACTTCAAGAGCGTAGGCAAAGTCTATTGGCGTTAACCCGTAAAAATAATGAAGAAAACCTCCGATTCCACTACGAAGAAAAAAGGGAGTAAGAAACAGGCCAAATACGAGAAGAAACTGAAAGTTCCTTTCGCATACAAGCCCGAGAAGATGACGCTCGAAGAGTGGCAGACGGCGCTTCGCCGCCAAGCCGCCGAACGTGAATTTTTCGCCATAGAGCCATTGGGCGAGGATATGGACAGCGAAGATGCCTGCACCTCCGGGGAGACTCTCTCGCAAGGGAGCTTCCGCGTGACCAACCCGCAGACTAAGAGTACCTACAAGGTAGTGTACCGCGGCGGGGGAAGCGAGTGGAACTATTGCTCGTGCATGGACTTCCGGACCAACGGTCTGGGCACCTGTAAGCACATAGAGGCCGTGCACCTGTGGTGTAAAAACCACCGTGTCAGGGTTCCGCAGGAACGCCCCGAATACAGCTCTGTTTATATCTCTTACCGTGGCGGTCGTAGCCTGAGGCTCCGCATCGGCACCGGACACGAGGAGGAACTCCGCGAACTCTCGAAGCCATATTTCACGGAAGAGGGCGTGTTGCGGGAGGAGAGCTTAAGGGACATTTTCAAGTTCCTTTCGGAGGCCGCGCGCATAAGCTCGTCGTTCCGCTGGTATTCCGACGCCATGCAGTACATCTGCGAGCGCCTCGACCGCGCAACCCGCGAAAAGATGCTGGCGGACATCGATGACACGGCACTGAATACCGTATTGAAAACGGAACTTTATCCTTACCAACGCGAAGGGATTAGGGCGGCGTTCCGGGCCGGCCGTGTCATTATCGCCGACGAGATGGGTCTCGGTAAAACCGTACAGGCACTCGGTACAGCCGAGTTATTGAAGGACAAAGGATTCGTGGGCGGTGTGTTCATAGTGTGTCCCACATCGCTGAAATACCAGTGGAAAAGGGAAATCGAAAGGTTCACCGGCTCGTCGGTTCTCGTCATCGAGGGCAACCACCTGAAGCGCGCCAAGATGTACGGTGCCCCTGAGTTCTACAAGATAGTTTCGTACCACGCCATGAGCAACGACATCAAGCAGCTCGGCAAGCTCGAAACCGATATGCTCATCATGGACGAGGTTCAGCGACTGAAAAACTGGAACACGCAGATTTCAAAGGCTGCCCGCAAGATTGAGTCGCAATACGCGGTGATGCTCTCAGGGACGCCGCTTGAAAACCGCATCGAGGAACTCTACTCCATCATGCAGTTTGTGGACCAGTATCGCCTCGGCCCGTTTTACAAGTTCCGCGAGGAGTCGGTCGTCACTTCCGACAACGGGAAAGTGGTGGGTTACCGCAATCTCCATGAAGTGGGGGAGAAGTTGAAACCGGTGATGATACGCCGCCGCAAGGCCGACGTCGCCATACAGCTCCCCGCGCGCATGGACAAGGTGGTATTCGTTCCAATGACGCCCAAACAGATGGGGATGCACAACGAGTTCAAGACATCCGTGGCGCAGCTGGTGCAGAAATGGCAGCGGTTCCATTTCCTCAGCGAGACCGACCGCAAGCGGCTGCTACTGTTCCTCTCCCAGATGCGGATGGTATGCGACAGCACTTTCATCCTTGACCAGGAGTCGCGCTATGACACCAAGGTGGAGGAGGTTGTTAACATGGTGCGCAACGTGGTGGAATCGGGCGACGAGAAGATAGTGGTTTTCAGCCAATGGGAACGCATGACGCGCCTCATCGCGGCAGAACTCACAAAAGAGGGCATAGGCTTCGAGAACCTGCACGGCGGCGTCCCTTCGGTAAAACGCAAGGAACTCATGGACCGCTTCACCGATGACCCCGAAAGCCGTGTCTTCCTCTCCACAGATGCCGGAAGCACCGGCCTCAACCTTCAGGTCGCCTCAATAATAATAAACGTAGACCTGCCGTGGAACCCCGCCGTGCTCGAACAGCGCATCGGGCGGATATACCGCATCGGCCAGCAACGCAACATCCAGGTTATCAACCTTGTGGCAAGCGGAACCATAGAGGAGCAGATGCTTTCGACCCTCAAGTTCAAGAGTTCGCTGTTCGAAGGTGTGCTCGACAACGGCGAGGATTCGGTATTTCTCGAAACCAACCGCCTCGACAAGATTATGGAAACGGTGGAGACGCTGACCGAGGACGTCGAAGATGTCGTGGCCGAAGAGATAACCGACGAAGCCCACCTCGATGAACCGCAAGAGTTCGAAACCTCCGTCGCAGAACCGGAATCCGAAGAGGAGGAAGACTACTACGATGACTATGATTATTACAGCGACTACGGCGGCTATTACGAGGACTACGGGTACGAAGAAGAGGAGGAAAGCGAAGAGGAGGAAGAAGCCCTGCAAGACAGTGACATTAAGTCGGTTCCACAAGATTCCGAAACACCGCAAGAACCCGTCACTGAAAACAACAACCTAGAAGAACCTCAAGCAGCAAGAGACACGAAACGTGCAAAGTCTACAAGTAGTAGCGGTGGAAAAGAACCAAGCTCTACAAGTGTCGGCGGCAGGGCAAAAGAACCCCGCAACGCCCAAGAACTGGTATCGCAGGGAGTATCATTCCTGAGCGGGTTGGCACGCACGCTCCAATCTCCGGAAGACACTAAAAAACTGGTAGACGAACTGGTAAACGAGGACGCAGAAACCGGCGAAACCACCCTGAACATCCCGGTCCCCGACAAATCCACGGTCCTGACCCTCTTCACCGCCCTCGGCTCCCTCCTGACGGCAGCGAAGAAGTGATACTTTGAGGATTTAATAACATAACGTCATGACTTGTATTGGAAAAGAAAACCGTTTCCGGCTACATTTGCGAAGGGCGTTGCACACTGCTCCCGAACGCACTTCGAATCTTGTCAGTTTTTTGTCGGAATTACCCGATGAAGCAAACCGCTACAGATATATCTTGGAAAATTATGCCAACGAGTTGTTTTTTAGCAATGGTTATTATTGGCGTGTTTCCACTGACCATTATTGGGAATATATTAACCGCCGGAACGGAGTTGGCGTAAAAGTTTCCCATTAAGATTGTAGGAGTCCAAAACATAATGAACATAAAGGGAATACTGCGACTGCCTTCCGAGATTCCTCTACCGGGACTCACTCTCGGTGTAATGACTCTGGTAGGGATTTCCTACATTCCGGAAGTTTCATCATTTTCCAGATGATAAAATAAAATATGAGGTATATAAAGATATAAATATTTGTGGTGCAGAGGTAGAGGAGTTGGAAATTCCTGATACTGTGACCACGTTGGTCAATATCTCCCATCTCAAGAATATTACGCATTTTAAGTTCCCTCGTAATTTCCAAAGAGGCTCCTCGTTTTTCAATCTATGCTATTGTCCGAAGTTGACAACGGTAGAGTTCGGAGAATACCCGTTGTCAGGTTTCTCATCTTTCTTCAAAAAAAGTGGCGCCATCATGCGGTACATCATTCCAAATATGAGTTGGCTGTTAAAACTCAGGTCAGAGGCTTATGATTTTATGAACGTATATGAGAGGCATTTGGTAGATTTTGAAGGATTCTTTCATAAAAAGACAAATCCCTTTTCCAGTATTCCCATTACCCTTCACTTCAAAGAGATAAATGATGACTTAGAGAATTTTGAACTGCCGGAATCGTGGGAAGAGGCTGAGAAAATTTGTGGATTTCTCAATGATTTCCCTGAATTTTACACCCAGATAAAAAGAGTTGTGATTCCTGCATCGGTCATTTGGTCTGATGATGACGACTATATCGAAGGCCCCTATGGGGAATCCCTTGACTCATGGAAATTTGAAGGGGGGGAATATCCGTTGGTTTTTTCATTGTCAGATTGTGTCAAACTCGAGGCAGTACGGCTGCCGGAAAGCCTGAGAAATATTCCGAAATGTGCTTTCATAGACAATTTGAAGCTCCGTGAGGTGGAATTGCCTTCGCGACTTGAATATATAGGCTCTATGGCCTTTACTGGATTAAGCGAACTGAACCACATCACTTTCCCTGATTCGTTGCGCGCCATAGGAGATCTTGCCTTTGCCGGCACGGATTTAGAAGAAGTAACGCTACCGGCAAGGTGTAGCATTCATCCTTCAGCATTTCACTCCCACGTCAAGATACACCGGATGCCGGAATAATGTAAAGGTCTTTTTCAGGCGTGTCTGGTGGCGAATTTGCCTTTGAAGGCGTAGCGTACCATGAGGTAATTGCAGGGAATACAGATTGCAAGGGCCGGGAGCAGGGCGATGGATTTCGGCACTATCAGCGCGAAGATGGCCACGAAGCCGGTCTGCAGACCCATGTTGATTAGGTGCGAGAGCACGAATCCGAGCATGTTGCGGCGGTTCGGGCGTGTCTTGAAGGTAAAGTAGGTGGATAGTATGAAGTTGAAAATGAAGCTGATGCCGTAGCTTATCAGCGTGGAGACAACGGGGGGCACGTGTACGGCCTCGACGAAGACCACATAGATGCCGTATTGCAGCACCGTGGCCATGCCGCCGGTCATGGCGAAGCGGATTATCTCGCTCAGGCGGCTGTCGCTGACCACTATTTTTTTCGCTGCCCGCCCGGAGGCGTTGATAAGTGTCTTGGCGTCGTGATGTTTTGTTGTTTCCATGGTTTAAGTGTAATCTGTGGCGGTATCAGGCGTTCTCTTTTTCCTGTGAGGAAGGGGCATCTTGGCCGTTACATTCGGCCGCTATCTCGCGGTTTATGGCGTCTATGTAGTTGAGAAGTTCGTCGCGGCCGGTGCCTTTTTCCGACGAGGTTATGAAGTAGGGTGGCAGTTCGTCCCAATGCAGCCGCATCTCCTTAAGATAGGAGGCCACATTCTTTTTGCCGGCGTTGGGACCGAGTTTGTCGGCTTTCGTGAAGACGAGCGCGAAGGGTACGTCGTGTTCGCCCAGCCAGTCGATGAACTCCATGTCGATCTTCTGCGGTGAATGGCGAATGTCGATAAGCACGAAGAGGCAGGCCATGTGCTTGCGGTTGAGCACGTAGTCTTCGATGATTCTCACAATTTTCTCGCGCATCTGTTTACCGCGGGCGGCATAGCCGTAGCCGGGTAGGTCGACTATGTACCACTGCCCGTCGTTAACGGAGAAGTGGTTGATAAGGAGGGTTTTGCCCGGGGTCTGCGATGTTTTGGCAAGCCCTTTGCGGCGTGTCAGCATGTTTATGAGCGAAGATTTACCCACGTTTGAGCGGCCTATGAAAGCGTATTCGGGTGCGCCGTGGTCGGGGCACGCGGCTGCACGCTCGTTGCTGATAAGGTATTTGGCGTTCTTTATTTCCATGCTTCTTTCTGACTCTTGGGTGCAAAGATAATGTGTTTTTCCGAAATAAGCAAATTTTTCGTATAACCGCCGCCGGAATTACGCAGCGGTCATGCGGCCTGTAGGGCTATTTATCAATCTCCGGAGATGATTCCGAAGTATGGTCGGAAGATGATTCCGAAGTCGGTTCTGAAGCAGGTGCCGGATTGGCGCGCGAAGCCATCACGGCGGCTATTCTACGCTCGGCGGGGTTGTCGCCTGGGATGTAGAAACGTTCCGTGGCTATCCCGTCGGGGAGGTATTGCTGCTCCACCCAGTTCCCTTCGTAGTCGTGGGCGTATTTGTATCCCTGGCCGTAACCGAGCCCTTTCATGAGCTTGGTAGGGGCGTTGCGCAGGTGCAACGGAACGGGGAGGTCACCGGTTCGGCGCACGGCCTCTTGTGCCTGGTTGAGCGCCATGTATGAAGTGTTGCTCTTGGGCGACGTTGCGAGGTAGACGGCGCATTGCGCCAGCGTTATTCGCGCTTCGGGCCACCCTATTTTGTGGACGGCGTCGAAAGCGGCGTTGGCCAGCAGGAGAGCGTTGGGGTTGGCCATGCCGATGTCTTCGGAAGCGGAGATGATGAGGCGCCGGGCTATGAAGAGGGGGTCTTCGCCCCCCTCCACCATGCGTGCCAGCCAGTAGACGGCACCGTCGGGGTCGCTGCCGCGGATGGACTTTATGAAGGCCGAGATGATGTCGTAGTGCATCTCGCCGTCGCGGTCGTAGGCGGCAGGGTTTTCCTGGAGGCGGGAGGCCACCGTCGCGTCGTCGATGACGATGGTTTCACTCTCCGGTGTGGATTGCTCCAGAAGGTCGAGGATGTTAAGCAACTTGCGGGCGTCGCCGCCGGCATAGCGGAACAGCGCCTTGCGTTCCTTTATTTCTATGGTACGCGCGGAGAGCACCTTGTCAGTCGAGATGGCGCGTTGCAACAGTGTTTCGAGGTCGGCGGCATCAAGCGGTTTAAGGGTGTAGACCTGGCAGCGGGAAAGTAGCGGTCGTATTACCTCGAACGAAGGGTTCTCCGTGGTGGCGCCGATGAGCGTCACCGTGCCGCGCTCAACGGCGCCGAGCAGCGAGTCTTGCTGCGACTTGTTGAAACGGTGGATTTCGTCGATGAAAAGGATGGGGCGAGCTTTTGCGAAGAGTCCGGCCGAGAGTTTGCGGCAACTGTCCAGCACTTCGCGCACTTCTTTGACGCCGGAGGTGACGGCCGAAAGGGTGAAGAAAGGCGCCTCCACCGAAGCTGCGATTATCTGCGCCAGGGTGGTTTTCCCAACGCCGGGAGGCCCCCACAGGATGAAGGAGCCGACGTTTCCGGTCTCTATCATACGTGCGATGACGCCGCCCGCTCCTACCAGGTGGCGTTGCCCGATATAGCTGTCCAGGGTGCTCGGGCGCAATCGTTCGGCAAGAGGTGGAAGTGACATTCTTTCAGCGGTTTATGAGGTCCTGGGGATCGAGGTCGCCGAGCAGCGGGGTGAGCCCGATGGCGTATGGACGTAGCTTGTCGGGCCCGAGCGTGGAGGTGATTCCCACGGTATGGCAACCGGCGGCTTTGCCTGCCTGTACGCCTTGCAGCGAGTCCTCGAAGACGATGCAGTCCTTCGGGTCGATGCCCAGACGCGACGCGGCGAGGAAGTAACCTTCGGGATTCGGTTTGCCATGGGTTATGTCATCGGCGGTGATGATTACGTCGAAGTAGGATGCGATGCCGGGGATGTGCTCGTAGAGTCGTCCCATCTTGTATCCGTTGCTGCTGGTGACAAGCGCCATGGGCACGTGCAGGGCCTTCGCTTTGTCAAGAAAGCGCTGTGCCCCGGGGCAGAAACGGTAACGCATCTTGCGCTCCTCGTCGTAGAGGATGCGCGTCACTGAATCGAAGTCCTGCGGACGGAAATAGGTGTTGAGGATATTGTCGAGCGTCATTCCCTTTATGACGTGCTCGAAATCATCGACACCAGTCGGGAAATAGGTGTCGATGTGGTGCCAGATTTGGCTGTATTGGGTTTCGGAGTCGATGACAACTCCGTCAAGGTCGAAAAGGAATCCGGTCATTTACAGGTTTTTACTTTGTTTCTTTGGCTTCCCCGGAGAGATCCATGACATCGGCGTTGGGCATGACGTTTTTGTTCTTCATGCCGGCGGACATCATCTCCATGACGGCACCTTGAATCTGCTTTTCCTGCTCGGGAGTAGGTTTGTAATCGGGGTACTTTTTGCCAAGGGCTTCTATTTCTTTGCCGTAATCTTCGCCGATTTTTATCAGCTCCTGCTGATCTTTAGCCTTCTCTATCTTTTCGGTAGCCGCCTTGGTGACGTCGAGGATTTCCTGAGTAGGGTCTTTCTTCTGGCAGGAGCCGAGGAAGAGCGCAAGACATGCGGCTGCAATAAATAATTTCTTCATAATAAAAATGGTTTAAAGATAATGATATAGCCACAAAAACAATGGAAAGGTATCATTTCAGCAGCTACTAAAATGCAAATTTAGAAAAAATTTCCGGAATCTCCAAATTGGGGTCAGCCTTTTCACTACTTATTGATATTATTTCCGGAGATATTGGTTATTTGACGAAAAATCAGTAAATTTGCAGAGAAATAATCTCAATTATGGAAACTATCTTGAAACGAACAGTTGCCGTGACGGCTTCGCTGGCGCTCGTCGGCACCGCTTTGGCCGGGATTACCGGACCCTGGCGCGGGGAGCTCGACCTCGGGCAGATGAAACTTCCTCTTGTCTTTAACTTTTCGGAAAATGCTTCCGGCGAGGCGCTGTGCACGCTCTCTTCGCCGGCTCAGGGTGCAAAAGACATCCCGGCGACGGTGTCTTTTATCAGCGCCGACTCAGTGTCGGTACAGTGCAACGCCATCGGCGCAAAATACGAAGGGCGCATAGGGGAGGGGACGATTACCGGAACTTTCATGCAAGCCGGGCATTCCTTGCCGCTGAACCTTGCTCCTGAACAGTCGCTTGAGCAGCGTCGCCCGCAGACGCCGAAACCTCCGTTTCCGTACACCATAAATGATACTACGTTTACCGCGCCCGACGGTGCCGTGATGTGCGCTACGCTGACGCTTCCGCCCGAAGCCGCGCAGCGCAAGGTCCCCGCAGTAATAATGGTTACCGGTTCCGGCGCGCAGAAGCGCGATGAAGAACTCTTTGAACACAAGCCGTTTGCCGTAATCGCAGATTATCTGGCGCGCCACGGCATCGCCTCGCTGCGCTACGATGACCGCGGCACGGGCAAGTCGGGCGGCGTTTTCCTCAACGGCACGACATATACCTTTAAAGATGATGCCAAAAGCGCGCTGCGGTTCCTGCGCTCCTTACCGATGATAGGGAAGGCGGGCGTGCTCGGCCACTCCGAAGGGGGTACCATCGCCATGATGCTCGGCGCTGAAAAAGTTCCGGACTTCATTGTCTCGCTCGCAGGCATGATGGTTTCCGGCAGAGAGACGCTACTTCGCCAGAACGGTCGCGCGCTTTCCGCCGCCGGCCTTACGGAGGCAGAAAAGGAAAACAGTCTGCGGATAATGGGAATGCTGCTTGACGAAATAGGGAAACAATATAAGACAGGTATAAGCGAGGAGATTGACGTCTACTCCATAGTGGAGGCGTCTGGGCTGCAAGTGCCTCAAAAGATAGTGGAGGCGTTCAGGCAGACGCAAAAGGTACGAACTCCGTGGTTCGACGCGTTTGTGGTTCTTGATCCGACGCGCGATATTAAAAAGGTGAAATGTCCGGTGATAGCATTCAACGGCGACAAGGACACGCAGGTTTATCCCGACAACCTCGAAGTGCTGAAGAAACTGCTACCGAAAGCGGAAGTGTGCCTGATGCCCGGCCTGAACCATCTGTTGCAGCACGCCGAAACCGGCGAAGCCTCGGAATACGGCGAAATCCGCGAAACCATCTCCCCCGAAGTCCTCGAAGCGATAGCCGCTTTCATCCTCCGACAGTGATATTGGGTTACATTTGAAAAAAGAAAGCGGGCGATGTCATACCGACGTCGCCCGCTTTATAGGGGGAATTGTGTTGTTTCGGGGGTTATTTAGCGGAGTCGGCTGCGGGTTTCGCTGCGGAGTCGGCTGCGGGAGCGGCGGCTTTGGCCGTCGTGCCGTTCTTCAGGTACTTGTCAAGGAACTGGAAGAATGTGCGCTGCCAGAGCACGGCGTTCTGCGGTTTGAGCACCCAGTGGTTTTCATCGGGGAAGACGAGCATCTCGCATTCCAGACCACGCATCTTGGCTGCGTTGAAGGCCATCATGCCCTGCGAGGCGAGGATGCGGTAGTCGAGTTCGCCTACGGTCACGAGTATCGGGGCGTTCCATTTGTCCACGAAGCGGTGCGGCGAGTTGCTGTAAGTGCGCTGTGCAATTTCGTTGGATTTATCCCAGGGGGAGCCGCCGAGGTCGAAGTCGGCGAACCACATTTCTTCGGTCTCGAGGTACTGTGCCTCTACGTTGAAGATACCTGCATGAGCCACGAATGCGGCGAAGCGGTTGTCCTCGTTGTGGCCGGCCAGCCAGTATACGGAAAATCCGCCGTAGCTTGCGCCTATGGCACCTACCTTGGAGCCGTCAACGTAGGGTTTCTCCTTCATGTAGTCAACGGCAGCGAAGTAGTCCTGCATGTTCTGGCCGCCGTAGTCGCCTGAAATCTGGCGGTTCCACTCCTCGCCGAAGCCGGGGAGTCCGCGGCGGTTCGGGGCGATGACAATGTAGCCGTTGGCTGCCATGATCATGAAGTTCCAACGGTAGCTGAAGAACTGGCTGACAGCCTGCTGCGGGCCGCCCTGGCAGTAAAGCAGGACGGGATATTTCTTGTTGGGGTCGAAGTCCGGCGGGAGGATTTCCCAGGCGGTCATCTCCTTGCCGTCGGTGGTGGGAACCGTTACCTTGTTCACCTTGCCGAGTTTCAGCTTGGAGAGGAGTTCCTTGTTGATTTCGGTGATGTCTTTCACCTTACCGCCGGCTATGAGGCAGATTTCCTTTGGACGCTGCATGGAGTTGCGCATGGCGATGACGTTGCCGTCGGGGAGCTGGTGAACGCCGCTGTAGTCCCAGTTGCCGGAACCTTTTGTGAGTTCGTCGATTTTTTTATCGGCAAGAGTTATGCGGAAGACGGGTTCGATGCCGTCGCTATAGCCGTTGAAGACTATCGACTTGCTGTCGGGAGCCCAGGTGAAGCCTTCCGGCCAGCGGTCCCAGCCGTCGGTGAGGTCTTGGGCCGATGCGATGTCAGGCGTCTTGGCATCGACTACCATGAGGCGTTTCTTGTCGCTCTCGAACTTGGCGGTCTTCATGGAGAGCCATGCTATCTTGGAGCCGTCGGGCGAGAAGGCGGGGTCGGTGTCGTAGCCGTCGTTGCCCTCGGTGATGCAGGTGGTCTTGCCGCTTGCTATGTCATAGAGGTAGAGGTCCGAGTCGGTGGAGAAGGCATAGTCTTTGCCGGCGAATTTACGCGACACGTAGATAAGCTTCTGCGAGTCGGGACTCCATGCGAAGGCATCGGTGGCTCCGAAGGGGCGCATCGGGCATTCGAAGGGCTCACCCTCCATGATGTCCTTTACGTTGGCAAGTTCGGTGCCGTTGAAGTCGGCCAGGAAGGGGTGAGGTATTTCGGTGACCCACTCGTCCCAGTGCTTGTACATGAGGTCGTTGATGACGCGGCCCGAAGTCTCGGGCAGTCCGGCATAGAGGGTGGAGTCCTTGTCCTCTTTGAGGATGGGGGAGCCGAGTATCACCTTTTTGCCGTCGGGGGAGATTACGAAACATTCCACACCTTTTTCAATCGAGGAAACGCGCTGTCGTCCTGAACCGTCGGCGTTCATCACGAAGATCTGGTTCTTCTCGGTGTCTTTGTCGTAGCCGAGGAAAGCGAGTTTTTCGTTGTCGAGCCACTGGAGGTTCGATTCTGACTTTGCCGAGGTGGTGCGGCGTTTGAGCTCTGAACCGTCGGCGTTCATGGTGTAGATTTCGGCATTGGAGGCATTCTCTTCGATGCTTTCGTAGGAGATGGTGAAAGCTATCTGCTTGCCGTCGGGCGAGGGGGTGGCTTCAGCCACGCGGCCGAAGGCGGCCAGTACCTCGGGAGTCACCATTCCGTTTTCGATTTTCAGTGACTCGATGGTAGGAGCCTCGATTACTTTACCGTCGGCGCTTTCGCCGCTTTTGCAGGCGGTCAGGGCCAGGGGAAGCATCAAGGCACACATAGAGATGTTTGTTTTATTCATAAAATATTTAAAGTTAATAGATTTAAGGGCTAAACGCGGTAAGGCCGCGTGTTATGGGTGCAAATGTAGGTTAAAAACCGCGAATCTGCAAATTTTCCGAAAACTAATTGTGAACATCGTCGCAAAATCGTGAGCGTCCGGATAAAAAACAAGCACCCCGCGGCCGGGCTGCGGGGTGCTTGCTATATGTAGTGTTTGTCACATCAGTCGTTCTTGAAGACGAGGTCGTCGCCCTTGCGGTCTATGACGATGGGGTGTTCGCGGTCCACGTTCTGTGCAAGGATGTCCTTTGAGAGCTGGTTGAGCACCATACGCTGGATGGTACGCTTCACGGGACGGGCACCGAATTCGGGGTCGTAGCCGTCTTCGGCCAGCAGTTCGAGGGCAGCTGGGGTGATGGTGAGTTTCACGCCGTTGTAGGCAAGCATCTTCTGCACGCCGCGCACCTGGAGGTCTACGATTTCCTGAATCTCCTTCTTGTTGAGCGGGGTGAACATCACTATCTCGTCGATACGGTTCAGGAACTCGGGACGGATGGTCTGTTTCAGCAGGTCGAGCACATCCTGTTTGGTGCGTTCTATGGTCTCCTGTCGGTTCTTGTCCGTCATCTTGGAGAAGTTCTCGCGGATGAGCGGCGAACCCATGTTGGAGGTCATGATAATGATGGTGTTCTTGAAATTGATGAAGCGGCCCTTGTTGTCGGTGAGGCGTCCGTCGTCGAGCACCTGGAGCAGAATGTTGAAGACGTCGGGATTGGCTTTTTCAATCTCGTCGAAGAGGACCACGCTGTAAGGTTTGCGGCGCACTGCCTCGGTGAGCTGGCCCCCCTCTTCGTAGCCGACGTATCCCGGAGGCGCTCCTACGAGACGCGAGACGGAGTGTTTTTCCATGTATTCCGACATGTCGATACGTGTCATCATGTCTTCGTCGTCGAAGAGATATTCGGCCAGGGCCTTGGCAAGCTCGGTCTTACCTACACCGGTTGTGCCGAGGAAGATGAACGAGCCGATGGGGCGGCGCGGGTCATTGAGGCCGGCACGCGAGCGGCGCACGGCGTCGGAGACAGCACGGATGGCATCGTCCTGGCCTATCACGCGGCGGTGCAGTTCCTCTTCGAGATGCAGCAGTTTCTCCTTTTCGCTCTGGGCCATCTTCTTGACGGGGATTCCGGTCCAACGGCTCACGATTTCGGCTATGTCTTCGGCATCCACTTCCTCTTTTATCATTGCGCCTTCACCCTGCAGTTCTTTTAGTCGGGTCTGAATTTCGACATTCTCGTCCTCTTTCTGCTTGATGCGCGAATAGCGGATTTCGGCCACCTTGGCATAGTCGCCCTCGCGTTCGGCGCGTTCGGCCTCGAGCTTGAGTTGCTCTATGTCTATCTTGTTCTGCTGAATCTTGTTGATTTCGGTCTTCTCGGCCTGCCATTTGGCTTTGAGCGATTTCTCCTCTTCGCGCAGGTTGGCGAGGTCTTCGTCTATCTCCTTGAGTTTATAATCGTTGCCCTCGCGTTTCAGGGCTTCGCGTTCAATTTCCAGCTGTTTGATTTTGCGTGTTGCCTCGTCGAGCGCCTGCGGCATGGAGTCCATCTCGAGACGCAGTTTGGAGGCGGCCTCGTCTATAAGGTCGATGGCCTTGTCGGGGAGGAAACGGTCGGTGATATAGCGCACCGAGAGCTGCACGGCGGCGATGATGGCCTCGTCTTTGATGCGCACCTTGTGGTGGTTCTCGTAGCGTTCCTTAAGGCCGCGGAGGATTGAGATGGCGGATATTTCGTCAGGCTCGTCGACCATCACTTTCTGGAAACGGCGTTCCAGCGCCTTGTCTTTCTCGAAGTATTTCTGGTACTCGTCGAGCGTCGTGGCGCCTATGGAGCGGAGTTCGCCGCGGGCAAGGGCGGGTTTCAGGATATTGGCGGCATCCATGGCGCCTTCACCTTTGCCGGCACCAACGAGGGTGTGGATTTCATCGATGAAAAGGATTATCTCGCCGTCGCTCTGTGTCACTTCGTTGACGATGGCTTTGAGGCGTTCCTCGAACTCGCCTTTATACTTGGCGCCGGCCACGAGGGCTCCCATGTCGAGGGAATAGATCTGTTTCGATTTCAGGTTTTCGGGTACGTCGCCTCGCACTATGCGGTGTGCCAGGCCTTCGGCGATGGCGGTCTTGCCGGTGCCGGGTTCGCCCACGAGCATGGGATTGTTCTTGGTGCGTCGCGAAAGAATCTGGAGCACGCGGCGTATCTCCTCGTCGCGGCCGATGACCGGGTCAAGTTTGCCGCTACGCGCGCGGTCGTTGAGGTTGATGGCATATTTTGAGAGTGCCTGGTATGATTCTTCGGCGCTCTGGCCGGTCACCTTGTTGCCCTTGCGCAGCTCGGCGATGGCCTGTTCCAGCCCTTTCTCGGTGATTCCGGCATCCTTGAGTGCTTGCGAAGCCTTGCAGCGGGTACGCAGGATACCCATGAGCATGGCCTCTACCGATACATATTCGTCGCCTTGCTTCTTGGAGAAGTCGACGGCTTTCTGCATGGCGTCGTTTGACTCGCGTGAAAGGAAGACGTCGCCACCCTGAACCTTAGGCAGCGACTTGATGTCATCGTCTATCGCCCCTTTGACGGACTGGAGATTGGCGCCCAACTTCTGGAAAATGAAGTTGACGATGGTCTCGCTCTCGTCAATCAGGGCCTTGAGGATATGCGAAGGCTCTATCTGCTGTTGGCCCGCGGCTCGGGTCAGCTCGATGGCTTTCTGTATAACCTCTTGCGACTTGATTGTGAAGTTGTTGAAATTCATATCTTTCAGTTATTTGTGTGTCTATAGTTATAGGGAAGGTTTTTCATTCTCTATGTGTTAAGCATCTACTTAATTTAACAAAATATATGCCTGAAGGTTGAGAAACGGCGTATGTTTTCGGATGCTGTCCGGCAAATTTAGGTAAATTAACATTTGTCTGCCGAAGATTTTTCACGAAATATCATTAAGTTAAAAAAATAAGTTGTAAATTTGCGGATGAAACATTCAGCGGCAACTACATTGTCAAAACCGTGACACAGTTGACAGCAAAATAACAGAAATAGCAAATGAGCAAACCGTATGTATTAGGAGTCGACATAGGAGGCACGAACACCGTCTTCGGAATAGTCGACGCACGCGGCCAGGTAGTGGCCAGCGACAGCATCAAGACCTTGAAACATTCAAAATTCGAAGATTACATCGAGGATCTGCGCAGCGAGATTTCCCGCCTGCTTAAAGCCAACGATGCCGAAGATAAGATCCAGGGCATAGGGATAGGGGCCCCGAACGCCAATTACTATACCGGCGAAATACAGAGTCCGCCGAACCTTCCGTGGGGAACCGTACCGATGGCCGAGATGGTGAGCAAGGCCTTTCCCGGAGTACCGGTGGCCATCACCAACGACGCCAACGCCGCCGCCCTGGGCGAAATGACCTACGGCGCAGCCCGCGGTATGAAGGACTTCATCATGATAACGCTCGGAACCGGCGTGGGCTCCGGCATCGTGGTCAACGGACAGCTCGTCTACGGCCATGACGGTTTTGCCGGCGAGCTGGGTCATGTCATCATGAAGCGCAACAACGGGCGCGTATGCGGTTGCGGCCGCACAGGCTGTCTCGAGTGCTACTGTTCCGCTACAGGCGTGGCACGTTCGGCTCGCGAATTCCTCGAAGTGCGGACAGAACCCTCCATGCTCCGCAACCTCGACATAGAGAACATTACATCCAAGGATGTCTACGATGCAGCCGTGGCCGGCGACAAGCTCGCCAAGGATATTTTCGACTATACCGGCAACATCATGGGCGAAGCGTTTGCAGACATGATAGCCTTCTCCTCGCCGCAAGCCATTGTCCTCTTCGGTGGTCTGGCCAAGAGCGGCGACCTGCTGCTCAAACCCCTCCAGGCTTCCCTCGATGCCAATGTGATGCCTGTATTCCGCGGCAAGACCAAGATTCTTCTCTCTGAACTGAAAGAGAGCGATGCCGCAGTGCTCGGAGCCTCGGCCCTCGGCTGGGAGGCAAAATACCGTGTAGAAACTCCCGCCGCCAATCTCGCGGCCGGTGCGCCTGTCGTGTAAGCAACCGAATCCTTCGACTATATTTCTTAATAGCGGATCAGACTGGAGTCCATCTCCTCTCTGGCCCGCTTTCTAACGTCCGGTTCAGAAAGTTCGACAGCATGATGTCTCCATTTTCCGTAATTATACTTTCAGGGTGAAACTGCACACCATACAACGGAAGTTCAGTATGGTGTATAACCATAGGTAGATTATCTGCATCGAAAGCAGAAACTGTTATACAAGAAGGCAAAGAAGCAGCATCAACAGCCCACGAATGATAGCGCCCTACGATATTACCATCACCGATTCCCTTCAGAAGCGGGTCTGTAAAGTCCATGATTCGCAAAGCGGAGGCATGGCCGTGCAGCGGATGCGGCAAACTGTACAATTTTGCACCATAGCTCTCGGCAAGAGCCTGCATCCCCAGACAGATGCCTAATGTGGGCAGCGAGTGCTGTTTGCTCCATTCCAAAGCCCGCAACAGTCCACGATGCTCCGAGGGTATTCCGGGACCCGGCGACAAAATCATGGCATCGCATTCGCTGAGAATTTTTTCGTTAATGTCGTCTCCTTTCACAATGTGCGCTTCCGCGTACGGAAGAATCTCCAGAAGTGTTGAAATATTATGAACAAAAGAGTCTCTATTGTCAAGAATCAAAATTTCCATGTTGCAAATATAGTAATAATCATTTTAAGGCAGTAATTTTGCATCGTGAAAAATGAAATTATCATGAAAGCCGAGGAAGTGTGTCGGCTTATGAACCGTTTTGGAAATGAAAAACGGCCATGTGTATGGGGCTTTGACTATGGGTTGAAGCGCGGGTTCTTTCTTGGAAATCCGGATGATACATCTGAAATCCTGTGGGAGATGGAGGGAATCGGCAACAGCATGAGAGGGAATGGGCCTACACACGGCAGAAGCACGATGGAGATTCTCAGGGCACCTGGGTTTGAAGAGTATTCCGAGGCGTTTGCAGTGGTGAGCGCCGGTTTGCGGCGCGGTGACAGCTTTCTTGCAAATCTTACAGCCTCCTCGGAGGTTACGGTAAATGTATCGCTTGAAGATATTTTCCATGACTCGCCGGCCCGCTTCAAGTTTAAAATAGGAGATGAGTTTGTCTGTTTTTCCCCGGAACCCTTTGTTACTATCAACGGATGCAAAATATCCACTTATCCTATGAAGGGGACAGCAGAGGGGTGTAGCCGTATGGCTTTGCGACAACTTATGGACGACTATAAGGAACAGTGTGAGCACGCAACCGTAGTGGACCTCTTGCGCAATGACCTTGCTATGGTAGCGACCGGCGTCACTGTGAAGCGTTATCGCTATGCCGAAGTCGTCCACACTCTAAAGGGAACGTTGTTGCAGACAAGTTCCGAGATAACGGGTAATCTTGAGCCGGAATGGAGTGCTGGAATGGGAAGTATCATAATGTCGATGCTGCCGGCTGGTTCCATCTGCGGGGCACCCAAACAGTCAACTGTGGATCTGATAGGACGTGCGGAGAGGTGCGGGAGAGGGTGGTATACCGGAGTGGCCGGATACTTCGACGGCGAAAACCTTAAAAGCGCAGTCATGATACGCTGTCTTCAACGCGGTGTCGACGGTAAGTTGCGCTTTCATTCAGGTGGGGGAATCACTATAAACAGTGACTGTAAAAGTGAATATGAAGAACTCATAGGAAAAATTTATCTGCCATGCTGATTGAAACTATCAGGGTAACAGATGGCCGTTATTGCAATGCCCCCATGCACTTGCAGCGCATGGAGCGGTCTGTCCGTGAACTTTATGGCTGTGCATCCCCTTTGGTAGAATTACCCCCTGTCCCAGCCCCGTATTGTTCCGGGGTGGTGAAATGCCGTATTTTTTACGGAAAGGAAATAGGAAGTCTTGAGTTTGACAGTTACCGGCCGCGGGAGGTTAAGACTCTTAGGCTTGTGGAAGGGGGCGACATGGACTATCATCTTAAATATGCCGATCGCAGTCGCCTCGATGCGCTCCGGGCGCTACGCGGTGACTGCGATGAGATCGTGATTCTGCGTGACGGAATAGTGACCGACACAAGTTATTCAAATTTATTGTTCCTCTCGGATAATGGAGTCTTCACCCCAGCGGTCCCCTTGCTTTGTGGCACTATGCGACAGAGCCTTATAGAAAGAGGAGAGGCCGAAACTCTGTCCGTCACCGGCGAAGAATTACTTTCAGGAGCATATCATATTCATTCTGTGCTGATGATAAACGCCATGCTGCCTCCCGGGGCTGTACCCGCAATACCCATAGAGGCTATTTGCTTTTGAGGAAGGTGAGCATGTCGCGCGGCGAGAGGCGTTTCCCTTTGAGCAGAAGGGTGGAGGTGTAGAGCTTGCCGGAGAAGGCGAGCGTCAGGCCGGCGCAGACGTAGAGCACCGCAAGGTCGAGCAGCGTCTGCCCCCACGGTGCGCCGCCCCCGATGGCCTGTATCGGCGCTACCGTGGGGGACGTGAACGGTATCAGGCTGCACCAGAAAGACACGGCCGAGCCGGAATTGTCGACGGTAAACTGCCCGATGTAGAACGATGCCAGCAACACGAATGTCAGGATGGTCATATATTCCTGGTTCTCCTGGTTCTTGTCGGTCATGGCACCCACGGCGGCGAACATCGAGCCGTAAAACACATATCCCCCGAGGAAGAAAAGCATTCCGAAGACAAATGAGAGATAAAGGTGCGCGTCGAGGAGAATATCCGCCGGGAGCGAAATGCCGGCTACAACCATGAGCACACACACACCGGCACCGAGCAGCAGCGCCCAGATGAGCATCTGCGTCATGCCCAGGAGGCCTACGCTAAGTATCTTGGCGAGCATCATGGTGCGCCCGGTGACGCAAGTGGCCAGCACTTCCATCAGGCGGTTGCACTTCTCGTTCTTCACCTTGTTGAAAATCTGTGCGCCGTAAATCATGATGAACATCGTCAGGAAGATGCCTACCATCATGCCGGCCACCTGCCAGCCGTTGAGGTCGTCGGGCATCAGCGGGTTACTGGTGGTCTGTAATGTGTCGGAGTCTTTGGCGAGGTAGCCTATCAGGCCGCCGAAGACGAACATTATCACCGGCATCAGCAGTGTGCCGAGCCAGAAAGATTTATTGCGAATATCGGTTTGGTACTCGTTCTTTACGAGAATCCAGAGTTTGCTTTTGTTCATTCGTCGAGCAGTTTGAATTTATCGGCATCCTGCCAGGCGCCGAATTTGGCGCGGAAACGGTCCAGTTTATCCTTCGAGAGGGTGGCATAGACGGCGTCCGGGCCCGGGAGCGCCGTGCCGATCTCTTTACCTTTGAAATCGTAGATGTGAGACGAACCGTCATACTCGAAGCCATGGTCGTCCGTTCCCTTGCAGTCCACGCCGCAGACATAGGCCAGGTTCTCGATGGCACGAGCCGGGAGCAGTTTGTTCCAGGCATCTATGCGCGCCACCGGCCAGTTGGCAACGGCGAGAAGCACGTCATATTCCAGATCAACGTTGCGGCACCATACCGGGAAGCGTATGTCGTAGCACACCACCATGGCGATGTTCCAGCCGCGGAAGCGCACCGCCAGGCGGTGGTAGCCGTGGGAAAAGGATTTCTGTTCGCCGGCGAAGGTGAAGAGGTGTCGCTTGTCGGCGAAAGTTTCATCGCCGCCCGGCTCTATGAGGAAGGCGCGGTTGTAGAGCGAGCCGCCGGAGTCGGCGATGAACGTTCCGGCTATGCCCATGTTGTAGCGCGAGGCCAAATTTTTCAGACGGTCAATGGTATTGCCGGTGTTGCGTTCGGCCAGCGGGCGGATGCTCTCCTTGTCGCCTGTCTGGAAACCGGTGGAAAACATCTCGGGAAGCACCACAAGGTCGGTGAGGGGATGCAACTTCTGCATCTCGCGCTCCAGGGTTTCGAAATTTTTCTCTTTGTCGCCCCATTCTATCTGCATCGGCAGCAGGGCTATTTTCAGGTCAGTCGTCATTTTAGTAATTATGGCAGCGTGGTCAAAAGGGAGGGAAGACTCAAAAAGCGAATTTGTCGGGGTATCGGGCGGCGTCGGCGTGGCGCGAATAGAAGTCTTTTATCCCGGCCATGTCTTTCTCTATGTCGCCGCTCAGCGGGTATTCCGTGGTTATGGAGATGGTCTTGGTGTGGTAGTCAATCACGCCGAGTTGCAGGGGCACGTCGGCGCCGTAGGCTATATGCAGGAAGCCGGTGCGCCAACGCTCCGTGCGCGAACGGGTGCCTTCGGGCGTTACTGCGAGGTTGACGTATGGCCGCTCGCGGAACATCCGGATGATGGAGTCGGTCAATGCCGAACCGCGTTTACGCGGCACCGGAATCCCTCCCAAAACACGGAGCAGATACTTCAACGGGAAGAAGAACCAGAACTCCTTCATCAGGAAGTTGGCTTCGCGTCCGAGCGAACGGTAGGCGCATAGCCCCAGGATAAAATCCCGGTTGGAGGTATGCGGAGCCACGCAGATCACGCACTTATCGCGGCGCGGTGCCGTGATGTCGGTCTTCCAGCCGGTCCATTTCAATATCGTGCCCCAAAGGTTCATGTCTTTTTATAATGAAATGCACACCATCCCCGGGAGCGGAACTGCGCCGCTCCCGGAGCCGGTGTAGAATAGAATTTCAGATTTCAAGCTTCACTCAGTCGGCGAGAGCTTTCTTGTTGGCATCCTTGACGCTTTGCGGAACGGCGTCGTTGAACTCTTTGACAGCGGCTTCGAGGCTGCCTTCGAAGTCTGACGCAATCTTGTCGAAGAGGGCGCGGAAGAAACGTTCCTTCTCGCGGGTATACTCCTTGCGGGTCTCGAAGGCGCGAGGTCCTTTGTCGAAGAAGACGTTAGCGTTGCAACGCGCCGTCTCGATGGCGTCGAGTACTTTGCCTATGGCAGTGTCAACGGCATCTTTGTTGATGTCCTTGATTGTATAGTAGTTGAGCATCATGTCTTCGATGACGTTTGAACCCACTGCGGTCACAAACTTTTTGAATTCTCTTTTGTTTGCCATTTTTATGAGATTTTTGGTTCTTTTATAATAACAACACCGCGGTGCCGAAAGTTCCGGAGCGCCTAACCGATGTTGATGACAAAGTTAATGATTTTATCCGTTATATGCAAGAATCCACGCGGGTTTTTCCGTAAAAACGCCGCGTGTTCCCACAGACTATATCGGAAACATCAGCCATATCATAACAAAAAAATCCCCCTTCCATCCCTTGAAATTACAAAAATTCTAACAAAAGCGGAAAAATATTTGCATAATCCGGAAAGAAGTGCTACCTTTGCTTTCGGAACAACGCTATAGAGCCTATGAAGCTTAAAAACCTGTTATCCCATGGCGCGGCCCCCGAGTGGCTGGCCGATCTCTCCGACATTATCACCGATAAGAATCCGCAGCCCGAAGACTCCCATCCTTATTATGCCGAGCCCGGCGACGACATCGATGACTGGGCAGACGGTATGTCAGTATAGAACCGGTTTGTCAATATAGATTATGTCAAAAGCGCAACTCAAAAAACAGCTCAAAAACTTCGATGCAGGGCAGCTCTCCGAACTGATTCTGGAACTCTATGTCTCCAACCATGATATCAAGGAATACCTGGAGTTTTGGCTCAATCCCGATTCAGAGGCGTTGGCTGAAAAATACGGGGATAAATTGTTAAAATGCTTTGCCCATTCCGGATATTGGCGCCGTAAACCTGATGTGAGGAAAGCTAAGGCTATTGTGGAGAAATTCGTATCTTTCCGTCCGGATCCGCTTTGCACTATAAAAATGTATCTTAATTTGTCGGGATATATTTTGCAATGCGGTGCTTTCATTTCACTCGAAAAATTGAAAACAGCGGCCGCAGCGCTCAGAAAGGCCATGGTAGAGGCTGAAGCGAACGGCGTGTACACGCAGTTTGAAAACGACATGAAGAACATGGCGCAGGCATACAAGGAGCGGTGCTATAACTATCAAGTTACAGAACACTTTCCTCCGGAACTTTTGGAACCGATAAAAAACACCACCCTCTGAAGTCAGAAATTGCGTAGCACCTGATAAAGCTGGTGTACCGGAAGTCCCATAACGTTGTAGAAGGAGCCGCGGATGCCTTTCACCGCCACGCAACCGATCCATTCCTGTATGCCATAGGCCCCTGCCTTGTCCATCGGGCGGAAATTATCTAGGTAGTAAGAAATGTCTTCCGGATCAATTTCGGCAAACTCCACATCCGTGGAACATGAAAACGACACTTTATTATTACTTGTGGCCACAGTGACGCCGGTCACTACGTGGTGGGTGTGGCCGGAAAGCTCGCTCAGCATCCGGAAAGCCTCTTTCTCGTCGGCCGGTTTGCCGTAGATTTTCTTGTCGTAAATCACCACGGTATCGGCGGTGATGAGCAACTCGTTGTCGCGCAGCATCTTATGATAGGCTGAAGCCTTTTGCAGCGACAGGTATTCCGGCACATCGTCGGCCGCAAGTGTGTCCGGATAACTTTCCGGAATATCGCCGATGGAGATTACTGTGAAAGGGATTCTCAATTGGCCGAGCAATTCGCGGCGACGCGGCGACTTGCTGGCAAGCAATATCTTGTATTTCTGAAGATTCTCTAACATACTGTATAAACGATGCGTGGGAGCAAAGAGTTTTAGGAGAGTATTACCAGCCGAAAGCTTTGTCGTCGGCCATCCAATGGCCTTGGGCTTTTAGCAGTTGTTCGAGCAGGTCGCGCACGCAGCCGTAGCCGCCGGTGAAGCGCGAAATGTAACGCGCGGTAGCGAGCACTTCGCGGGCGGCGTCGTGCGGGCAGCAACTCAGCCCCACATGGCGCAGGCATTTCAGATCGGGAATGTCGTCGCCCATATACGCCACCTCGTCGGCCGTCAGCCCTTCTTTCTGCATCCACTCTTCGAGCACGGGAAGTTTGTGGCCGGCGCCCTGATAGATGTCTGCGATTCCCAAAGCACGGTAACGCAGCACAATGGCATCGGAGGTTCCCCCTGTGATGATGGCTATTTTCACTCCACGTTTCACGGCTAACTGCAAGGCGTAGCCGTCCTTGATGTTTACCATGCGGCGCGGCATTCCGTCGCTGCCGAGCGGTATGGTGGAAGGGGAGAGCACACCGTCGACATCGAGCGCGACGCCGCGTATCTTCTTCAAATCGTAATCAATGGCACTCATAAGTCTTTGAAATGGAATCGGTCAATAATTTGTAAATTCCCGCAAGGCGCGCATCGTCGGCAAGCATGGCGAGATGCTTCGAAGTGGTGACGGTGTCGCCGCGCCGGGCCGGCCCGGTCTGGGCGTCGTAGGGGGAGGCATCGGCGAGTTTGCGTGTCGTCTCTTCGATGAGCGGCATCAGCACCCCGAACGGCAGTCCGCTCTTTTCCAATTCTCCGGAGGCGAGGTGCCACAGATGGTTCACGAAATTGCAGGAGAGCACAGAGGCGAGGTGCAGGCGGCGGCGCGCTTCCGAATCGGCATAGTAACACTTGGCGCCAAGGCCTTCGACAATCCGTCGCAGCAGAGCCTCGTCATTCTTCGCGTCCGCTTCCGTAAAGAAGGGAATGCGCGAATAATCGAGCTCCACTTTCTTAGAAAACGTCTGGAGAGGGTAGAACACGCCGGGACGGCGGAATCTGCATTCGCGCAGCTCTTCGATGCCGGTGGTGCCCGAAGTGTGGGCCACGAATGGTTCGCCTTCGAGCCGTTTCCTCAGCTTGCCGCAAACCTCGCGTATGGCGTTGTCGGTGACTGATACCAAATAAAGGTCGGCATCCGGCCGCAGCCCTTCGAGGGTATGCGGATTCACTTGCGCCACGTCGTGGGCGGCGCCGAGCATCCGGAGCAGGTGCGTTGCCACGTTACCGCGCCCTATGATGTCTATGCGCATCATGGCTTGCGCCCCTCTCCCCCGCCTTCTCCGGCGCCGTACTTCCTTTCGAGGAAGATTTTTACCTCCTGGAACAGCTTCGAGGCGAACACGAAGTCATTGAGCGCTTTACTGCGGCTTTGGAAGATGTTGTGGTCGTTGCCAATCCAGTCACAGTGACCCTTGTTGATGAAGATGATATTCTCGCCTATACCGAGCACCGAGTTCATGTCGTGGGTATTGATGACTGTGGTCATCTTGTACTCGTGCGTAATGTCGGAGAGGAGTTCGTCAATGAGAATCGATGTCTTCGGGTCGAGGCCTGAGTTGGGTTCGTCGCAGAAGAGGTATTTGGGGTTCAGCGATATGGCGCGGGCTATGGCCACACGTTTCTGCATACCTCCCGAAATCTCCGAGGGATACTTGTTGTCGGCGTTTTCGAGCCCCACGCGGTTGATGCAGAACTGTGCGCGCTCCTTCTGCTCGGCCTTGGACATCTTGGAGAACATCATCAGCGGGAACATAACGTTGCCGAGCACCGTAAGGTTGTCGAAGAGCGCCGACCCCTGGAAGAGCATACCTATTTCGGTGCGCAACTGGCGGCGTTGCGCATCGGTCATCTGTTTGAAGGGGCGGCCGTCGTAGAATATCTCACCCTCTTCGGGCGTCAACAAACCTATGAGGCACTTCATGAATACCGTCTTGCCGGAGCCGGACTGTCCGATGATGAGGTTCGTCTTTCCTGTCTCGAAGGTGGCCGAAATGTCGTGGAGCACCCGGGTGCCGTCGAACCACTTGGATACGTTCTTGGCTTCAATCATTGCAGCAGGAGTTTAGTGAGGATTACGTCGGCGGCCAGAATGAGAATGGAGGAGGAGACCACGGCGTTGGTCGACGCCTTGCCCACCTCAAGCGACCCTCCCTTAACGTAGTAGCCGTAATAGGCGGCCACGCTCGTTATTATGAAAGCGAAGAAGTAGGTCTTGATGGTGCCGTACCACACATAGCCGAGGTCCCAGACGAAGAACGTCAGGCAGATGACGATCGCACCGGCCGAGATGGAAACGATGGCCGCCTTGCGGGTCGCCCACTTGCAGTAGATGCCGAATACCAGCGCCGGGAACAGCGATTCGACCAGAGAATCCGCGAAGATCATCAGATTATAGACGTATTCCCAGTGCATGAGCGAAACGCCGACCGTCACCGCGCCGAACAGCAGAATAACCACGCGGACGACCGAGGTCTCGGACGCCTTGAATTTGCAGTGACCGATGCCGACCAGCAGGTCCTTGTAGATGATGGACGACATGACCATCAGCAGGGCGTTCGCGGTGGACAGGCCGACCGCCAGCACGCCGATGAGGAATACGATCATCAAGATCTGCGCCAGCACGCCGTGCGTGCCCGCGATGATGTTGCACATATACGGGATGACCAGTTCGGTCTCCGAGCTGGTCAGGTCCGGCATGGCTGCGAGCGCGACCAGACCGATGAGCATCGTTCCGCCCCAGACGATGAT
>ERZ780208.704-NODE-704-length-31253-cov-5.092762_pt1 | contig 31253 bp, 18 predicted proteins | sample MGYA00511167_ERZ780208 | MGnify/ENA primary metagenome ERZ780208 (study PRJEB29588, sample SAMEA2159202) | human gut metagenome | biome: human gut; feature: human-associated habitat; material: faeces | place: Denmark | collected 2008/2010 ...
AAAATTGTTATTATTTGTATAAACATTCGTTTTTTATAAAAAAATAAGAGTGTTACGATAATATTTTTGTTGAAATATATAGATATTAATAACAAATTCTTATATTTGCTGCAAATAAATTAATAGTTATAACATTTCTGTCTGTTGCATGTAATGTAAATTTTATAATGAACCTAATAAATTATTTACAATGACAAAGAAAATTACGCTTGTTTTTGTACTCTTCTTATTTGTGTTTGGATTGCGTGCCGAATCTCTGTTGAATGAGGGATTTGAAGGTTGGTCGACGACGAACTTTCCGACCGGAGGTTGGACTGTAATTAACGACACCCAAGAAGGGGCTATTAATCATTGGACTGTCGATAATAGCAAATCGGCATGTGCCGGTTCAGTGAGTCTTTATTGTAACGGTGGTGAGTGGGATCCTATTGAGCCTGTGAAAGAAGAGTGGATAGTATCTCCATCTCTGACTTTGAGTGAGACGAATTATAATTTGAGTTTTCTGTGGAAAGGAGCTTCGGCATCTGCATTTAAAAACGAATATGATTTTCAAGTGCGTATCACGGAAGACGATGGTAAAAGTTGGAAAACTGTTTTCTCTTTCCTTGATCAAAGCATGGTAGAAAATAGCGGGGTTGCCTTTCCCTGGACTGGATGGGTTACAAACACTTCCAAGATAAGTTTAGGCGCTTATTCCGGTAAGACAGTAAAAATAGCTTTTGTACATTGTCTATTGGTCAGCGGCGCTGGTAAAGGTAATAGTATATGGGTTGATAATGTTGTCGTAGAAACGGGCGAAGCGATCGATGCTCCTATTGCAGATGTTAATCCCACTTCTTATATATTCGATGGAACCTACATCGGAGTAGGGAAATGGTCGGAGAAATTTGTATTGCGGAATAAGGGCGTGGGCAATTTGACGGTAAGTGGAATTTCTGGATTAGAAGGTTCCGACTTTTCAACCAATATGATTCCCTCGGAAGTTTCGTTGAGACCGAGTGTAGAGTATGAGTTTTATGTGAAATATACTCCCTCGTCTGAGTTGAGTAGTAAATCTGCTACGATGACTATCCATACGAACGGAGGTGACGTCTCTATCGTATTAGAAGGAACAAAGATAATTTTACCCGATGAATACAATCTGGAAAGTTTTGAGAGTGGAACGTTCCCGCCCGTAGGTTGGACTGCCGATAAAGGTTGGACCGTAAGCAGAACTTATGCTACGTCGGGAGACTATTCGGCTTCTTGTAGTTTTGCAGAGAATAACCCGACTTTGGTTTCTCCTCGTCTCGATTGTTCGACGGGTACTCACGAGTTGCAGTTCGACTATGCGAATGTTTGGGAGCCGACGGCAGATGATGCTCCTGCTCCTGAAAGCGAATTTGAAGTCTATTTTTCAAAAAATGGCAAGGAAACGTGGGAGAAAGTTGCTACGTGCGATTCTATCAACCAATGGTGGCACATGAAGCTCGATTTGGGAAGCCCGGCATCCGATAATTGCTATATCATGTTTAAATATGTACTCGATGTCGATTTGTCGGGTGGTTGGGACGATGTGCCCGAGTATGCATCTACTTTCTTGGACGATGTAGTTTTACCTCCGTTCTATGGTAGAACTTCTGTTCCGGGAGCTGCAACTACCCCTTCTCCTGAAAATGGAGCAACCGATGTATTTAACGAAGATATTGTATTGTCATGGAACGGAGTACAGTTTGCTAAGGGCTATAAGGTATATGTTGGAACTTCTACCACAGATTTTTCGGTCGTGCCGGGTACAGAGGTAGAAGGTTGCTCTTATACGATTCCTGTGTTGGACTATGCTACTACTTACTATTGGAAAGTAGTTGCTTATAACGATATGGGAGAGACGCAAAATCCTTCGGTGTGGAGTTTTACGACGCTTGCCGACCAAACCGTGAACACATTCCCGTGGTCTGAGGGATTTGAAGGTGACATATTTCCTCCGTTAGGTTGGAAGAGCGAGAAAGAGGGATATACAGCATGGGATAGATCTAATTATAATGCATACGATGGTAAAAATGCAGCTTATATTTCTGCTGGGGGCTCCAACGAGCAAGGCATTCTTCAAACACCGATGTTCGTGCTGCCTGCTGATAAAGATATGCAGGTTAGCTTCTACTGGGGAAATGCCGTTCCGTCTGGATTGACGAAATCGGTAAAAGAGACGATGACGATTAACAAAGATACGCTTTACTTCGAAATAAAATCCGATGGAACATGGCAGGAACTCGCCCATATTTCTTCCGCTCAGGCCGAAGGTCAAAAATGGGTTCGTCAGCGAATCGTTTTGTCCGATTATAGAGGTAAGAATGTGAATTTCCGTTGGCGTTATAGTGCAGTAGATTTTACCGGATCAGGAGGTGCTTTGGATAATATTTTGGTTGAAGAAGCTCCCGTTGGAGGAAAAGCTGTTATTAATGTGACTTCTTGGAATGCGGGTGATGTGAATTATAATAAAGCCGTTACCTCAAAGACATTGAATCTTTTGAACGATGGCGAGCAAACAATGAAAATCACCGATGTGTCATTTAAGAATAAGAATTTCTCTACTTCGTTGCACAAGGATTTAGTGTTAGACAGTCGTGAGAGCGTAGATTTCAATATCACGTTCGCTGCCGGTGAAACAGATGCCCTTGTAGAGGACGAGATGACTGTTACATTCGACAATGCTCCTGCTGTGACGTTGCCTGTTTCGGGTAATGCGTTGGGCATGTACACTCGTTATTTTAGTTTTGAAGATGATGAATTTGGTTCTGTGGCTCCCAAAGGCTTTACAACGGTAGATGCCGATCATAAAGCGACAGTTCAACCTCTTATGATAAACTATCCGAATATTGGGAATGCTTATGCCTATATTGTCATTAATCAACAACCGGAACCAGAAGGAGCCGATTGGAGGAATATCTATCCTCGTTCGGGAGACCAACTGTTAGCGACGATGGCGACTGCCGATGGGACAGAAGCCGTAGACTGGATTATCAGCGACCAAATGACGGCTCGAAATGATGCCAAGTTCCGGTTTTATGCTAAGTCGTATGATGGAGATAACACTTATCATCCGTGGGCTTATTTGACAGTATTGGTTAGTACGACAGATAACGCTGTGTCTAGCTTTACTCCATTGTCTGGATTTACATCGGTTCAAGTTCCTCACAAGAATAATAACGATAGTCAGACATCGTGGACAGAGTTTGATGTGGATTTAAGTGCATATGCTGGACAGAAAATCTATATAGCTGTTCGTAATAATACTCCGTCGAATGGTTTTGTGACTTTCTTCGATGATTTCTATTTCGAAAATTTTGAATATGTCAATAGTGACAATAGTGCTCCTTACTTTACTACGGTTCCTGAGACAACAGCAACGGTAGGGAAGAAATGGACTTATAACTATTCTGTGGCCGATCCCGATGGAGATCCGTTGACGGTGACCTTGCAGGGCAAACCCTTCTGGCTGAATCATACTCCGGGTACTAACGGCGGTACGATTACCGGCATTCCGGGGGCAGAACAAGAAGTGATTATGAAACTATCTGTTTCAGATGGTTCAAAGACAACTGTACAAGAAATTATTCTTGTTGTGACTGATGGTTCGGGAATCGAAGGCGTAAATGGTGATCGATTGACGGTTTATCCTAATCCTGTCGTTTCCACGCTCTATTTGAATGAACTGTGTGACAAAGTAGTGGTTACCGATATTTCTGGTAAACAGCTGCTTTTTGCCGAGCAAGTAGAAAGTGTAGACGTTTCGATGTTATCGTCGGGTATTTACTTTGTAACCATGCAATTGGGAGATCGAGTCAATACCACCCAAGTTATTAAAAGATAATTAATTCTATGGAAACTATGAAAAGTATGTTTTTCGCCTGTGCATTGTTGTTAGGCAGTGCAGAAACCTTTTCCGCTGAAAATCTTGTACTCAGCGAAGATTTTGAGAGCCAAACATTCCCTCCTTCGGGGTGGGTTGTAAAAGGTACTGAATTATCGGAAGATCTTGAATCGGGTTATGCGCATTGGAGCCTTAATTGGAATGAAGTGACGGGTTGCAGTATCGCTGGTTCGGGGTGTGCCGAAGTGATGAGTGACTTTAAAGAAGGACAGGCCGGTATTTCGAAGGAGGAGTGGCTTATTACTCCTGCCGTGCAGGTTGCTGATAATGCGTCGCTGTCTTTTACTTTTTGGTGTAACGCTTCATCGTTTATGACCAATAAATACGGAAGTTTTTTGGTGAAAGTTTCTACCGATGATGGAGATACATGGAGCGATTTGTGGAATGCAGCTTCTCAGGAAGATATTGAAAACTCTGGACTGACATGGCCGTGGAATAAAGATGCTATGGGGATAGAAAATAACTGGCAAAAGTTAACCCCTAATGTGAGCCTTGAAGCGTATGTCGGGAAGACGGTAAAGATTGCATTCTATTTTCGATCTATTCTTGTAAATAATTATACACAAGCGACATTGGCCGTTGACAATGTAAAAGTGGGAAATCAAGAGATTGAAAATTTGCCGGTTATAGAGGGCTCGACTTCTTACGAGTTTTCCAATTCTTATATTGGTTATTTGGCTCAATCCGAACCGATGACTATTCGTAATGTGGGTTATGGCACGTTGACGATAACCAGCATTGAGGGTATTGAAGGTACAGATTTTTCTACGACACTCGATCCCGCTTCCGTTTCTTTGAAGAGGGGAGAAGAGCTTTCATACCGCGTCAATTATACTCCTACGATTACGGGAGCCAAAAGCACGGTCATGAAAATAAATACGAATGGCGGAACTTTGTCGGTCGATTTGTGGGGAACCAAAGTTATGTTGGAAGAAGGATATACTTTGGAAAGTTTCGAAGGTGATATTTTCCCACCGGCCGGTTGGTCTCGTAATGAAGGCTGGAAGACGATGGAAGGTATGGCTACATCGGGTGTGAAGTCGGTTACAGTAGGCGGTATGATGACGTGTGATATCGTTTCTCCCCGTTTGGATTTATCGGCTGGAAACGGTAAAGTGAAATTCGATTATATCGAAACTACCGGTGAAGAATACATCGATGATTCGTTCTTACCGTCAACATATTTCATTCTTTATTATAAGAAAAATACCGATACCGATTGGACGGAGTTGTGGTGTTCTCTTGATGATAGTAAGTATAATGAATGGGTACAAAAAGAAATCGAGATTAAAGACGCAAATGGAAATTTCGTAGTGGACGATAATGTATACCTACGTTGGACCTATGAGTTTGAAATGGGCGACGGTGGTCTCGATAATATGGTGGTGACCGATATCTATTTCGATAATGTAGTGTTGCCTAAGCTATATGGAGAAGGAGAGCTCCCGTTGGCAATTACGACACCCAATCCGGTGAATGGCGTTTCTAACGTTGATTATAGCAGGTTGACTCTTTCTTGGGAGCCCGCTTTGTTTGCCGATGGATATGAATTGTCGGTAGGAACGGATAAATCCAACCCCACTTCTTTGTTGGAAAATGAGAAATTAGAAGGAAATACATCGGTGTCTTATACGATTCCCGAGCTTGAACCTGCTACTACCTATTATTGGAAAGTTGTACCTTACAATGCAGTAGGTAAAAATGAAAATGCTTCGGTTTGGTCGTTTACTACGATGGAAGATCAGTCTGTACGTGATTTCCCCTATACTATGGGATTTGAAGGAAATAACGGAGAAATTCCTCCTATGGGCTGGAAAAACGATCATGAAGGCAAAGGTATTCAGATGTGGAAATCTAATGAGATAGAGCCGTTTGCTGGAAAATATTCTGCTTCGGTATGGCATAATAATGCGGGCGAGGTTTCTGTCCTGACTTCTCCTGTGTTCGCAATCCCTGAAACCGGTGATATAGTTGCTTCTTTTGCTTGGGGTGGTGCTCTTTGCAATCGCCTTGAAAAAGGGTATGAAAATGAGGCGATCACCGAAGGGCCTATTTCCGAAGTTAATGATGCCGATGGAACTCTCTATTTCGAGATTCGAGCTGTCGATGCAGCCGATTGGACTCCTTTGGCTTATACTCAGGACCGCACGAAATGGCGTCATAAATATGTTTCACTCGCCGATTATGCTGGTAAGAGTGTGAATATGCGTTGGCGTTTTGTCGCTACTGAAAATGCCGGAGTTTCTTCGGGCGGGGCTTCTCTCGATGAGATATTTGTTGGAGATATAAAAGATATGCCTACCTTAGCCGTTTCGGAAATTAAGAAAGAAAATCTGACTGTATATCCTAATCCTACTTCCGATTATGTCTATTGGGCAGGAGGAAAAGCCGATGTGAAGGTATATGATTTAGCCGGAAATTGTATAAAAGATTTGACCGAAGTCGAGTCTGTGTCTTTGGAAGGTTTGGCTTCTGGTATGTATATCGTATCCGTATCGTGTGGCGATTCGGTTTCTACGGCACGAGTAATGAAACGATAAAAGAGCCCGTTTAATCGGGAAATGTATACCAAAGAGGACTCCGTACTGAGGAGTCCTCTTTGTGCCTTTCGAGAAAGATTTGTAAGAATTTGTTTCAAAATTGTATTGAAACTATAAACCCAAACTTTTTGTAGAAAAAATGAAGAGAAAAATTTTGTGTTTTGTAACAGCTCTGTTAAGTTTTTTTATTGTTGAGGCTCAGCAACCTTGTACATTGACTTTGGAGGTTTCGGCTGTTACAGGAGAGGATATGGCTGGGACTCCGTTTCATTTGGAACGGGTAGAATCGGGATTGATTTATGACCGAGTACTAGGTGAGAATGGAACTTATACAATAAATAATATATATTCCGGTATACACCATTTGGTGATTGAAAAAGAGGGATTAAAGACTTATGATAATTCTGCTTTGGATATAAAAGGCGATACCGTGTTAAAGATTAAGTTGGAAGAACCGGTACGTACACCTTATAATTTGCAATCGGTTTTAGCCCATGATCCTAAAACGGGAGTTAATGATGCTTCGTTGGTTTGGAATGAGGAGACCGATTATTTCTTCGATGATTTCGAGAATTATACCTCTTTTACGCTCGATTTCGCTCCGTGGACCGGAATCGATAAGGATCAGGCAGAAGCTGCTATGTTAATGCAAGGAGGTTATCCGAATAGTAGCTTGAAACAATATGCGACTATTATTGCTCCCGACGAAGCTTATGTCTCTACTACGGGAGGTGACGTTTCATGGTGGTTTTATGCCCCTCAATTGAGAGCTTATAGTGGAAAGAAATATATGGGATTTATTCGTACGGCAAGCGGAACTACGAATAATGACTGGGCGATAACCCCTCAGGTACATGTCGGTGTAAATAACGTCGTTCGATTTAAAGCCAAAGCAGCGGATGCTCCTATTGAAAAATTCAAGGTATGGATATCGACCACCGGAACAGAGGAAAGTGATTTCAAACCTTTGACACAGGGTAATTATGAGTCAGTTAAATGGGAACAATGGCTTACGATGGAGTATGATCTTTCGAAGTACGAAGGACAAGATGTTTATATTGCCATTCAATATATTACACAAGCTGGTTGGATGTTGATGGTTGATGATTTTTATGTAGGGCCGGCAAAGTTAAATCCTTCGTCTATAAAAGCTCGTCTTCCGAAAACACGTCGTGTTCGCAAAGCAGCGGAGAGTGATGCCCCTCAAAGTTATACGGTTTATTTAGATGAACAAGAGATCGGGTCGGTTAAAACGAACTCGTTTATCTTTGAGAATCTTTCGGCTGGAATACATACGCTGGGTGTTAAGTCGGTTTATAAAGTTTCCGAGTCGGATATAGCGACAACGACGTTAGAAGTTCCGGCGACTTCGGATTATGCCGATGTAAAAGTAAAAGTTTCTACGAACGGAGGTTCTTCCGAGGGAGTGGCTGTGAACTATCTTTCCGGTTCTTATCAGGTGACCGATACAATCAAATCGGGAATATCTCATTTTGCTTCTTTGAAAAAAGGGGAATATATGATTAGTATTAACGATGATCGCTTTTTGGCGGTAGATACGCTCATTGATATAGACAAGGATATGGAGATAAATTTGTCGTTGGTGGAAAAAATTACTGCTCCATATAATCTATCTGTTGATTTTTCTTATCGTGACACGGATAAGAAGACCGATGTCTTGTTTAGGTGGAATCAAGATTTGGGTTGGAGCGATAGTTTCGAAGAGTATGATGATTTTGCGACCCAATTCGGTGGCTGGGCCACTTTCGATAAAGATCGTCTGCGTCCTTACGGTATAACCATAAATAATACGCATATATCTATTCCCGGACTTGAACAAGGCGAATCCCCGGTAATGGTATTCAATCCTGAAAAAACGACCCCCCGGTGTGATAGCGATGCATTTTTAAATACGGTTTTCGGGAAAAAATACATCATGTTTTTTGGAGTCCAAAGCAACCTGTCGGACGACTGGCTCGTTTCTCCGAAACAGAAAATCAACAAGGGGTATGTGGCTCATTTTTACGTGCATGTTTATCCGAGTATGGCTACGGTTTATCCCGAAACCATTAAGGTGTTGGCTTCCACAGGAGTCCAGACCGATCTTTCTTCGTTTGTCGAACTATATAATTATACTTTTACCGAGAGCGGTTGGTATGAAGTAACAGTCGATTTGAAAGATTATGTGGATCAGGAGGTTTATTTAGCGGTTAATTATGTTTCTAATGACGGGTGGATGCTTAAAGTGGACAATTTTTATGTCGGTCCTTCGGACGATGCTCCGGCTCCCGAAGTTGGAAATGCTACCTATGATATATATTTGAATGGAGAGAAAAAAGCATCTGCGATAACTGATAATTCCTATACATTCGAAGCATTAGATGATGGTACATATACAGCTGGTGTAAAAGCAATATATGAATCCGGGGAGTCTGAGGTCGAAGAGTATGTGTTTACAACTCAGTATAGCGGGATTGAAAATGTAGTTGTTCCGACCGTAAAGGTATATAGCCGAGACCATGCTATTTGTCTGGAATCGATAGAAGGCGAAAACGTGTTGGCGGAGGTTTATGGCGTTTCTGGACAGCTTGTGGAATTAGTAGAATTTGAAAACAGTGCCCAGATTTCTGTTTCTGAGGGGCTTTACTTGGTACGGTTGACAACACCACAAGGGACAAGTACAGTTAAGGTATTGGTGAAATAATTACTGTCTATTCATAAAAAACGTCATGAGAATTATTCTCATGACGTTTTTTTATCTACAAGTTTAAATTTCTTTTTCCCTTTGTTAATAATTTATTTAATTTTGTACCTTTGTATATATGATATATCAACGTTAAAAAGTAAATTTATTCGCTTGATTAGGCTTTGAGCCGATATTGATTTTATGAATGGGAATTGCTAAAACTGCAATTGTATGGATAAGACGATTTATTTTATTTTGTTATTAACTATAATAATCAGTATGAGTTGTGAGTCGAGAAGTCATAAGGAAACGGTAGTCCTTATGGAAACGTCTTTGGGGAATATAAAAGTGAAACTTTATGATGATACACCTGCTCACCGTGATAATTTTATAAAGTTGGTCGAGGAAGGATATTATGACGGGACTTTGTTTCATCGAGTGATTAATGAGTTTATGATTCAAGGAGGCGATGGCACGTCCAAAAATGCTCCGGTAGGAAAAATGTTAGGTACGGGTGATCCGGGATATACTATTCCCGCAGAGTTCGTTTATCCGAAATATTTTCATAAACGGGGTGCTTTGGCCGCGGCTCGGCAAGGAGACCAGGTAAATCCAGAGAAGGCCTCTTCGGGTTCCCAGTTTTATATTGTCACGGGTAAAGTTTTTAATCCGGGACAGATTGACCAGCTGGAACGTCAAATGCAGATGCAGCAAGAGCAATCGGTTTTTCAGTCGTTGGCGGCAAATCATAGGGAGGAAATCATGAATATGCGTAGAAATCGTGATATGCAGGGACTGCAAGCGTTGCAAGATACATTGATCGCTCAAACTCATGAACAAATTAAGAAGGAAGGAAAGCGGACGCTCACGCAGGCGCAACGTGAAGCTTATACGACTGTTGGCGGAACGCCTCATTTAGACGGTGAATATACTGTTTTCGGTGAAGTGGTAGACGGAATGGAGGTTGTAGACAAGATACAACAAGTCGAAACAGGCTCTGCCGACAGGCCTAAAACCGATGTCAAAATCTTGAAAATGAAAGTGGTCAAATAGTGATATCGTTTCGTCGTCACATATTGCCTAATGGATTGCGCATCATTCATCATTACGATGGCTCTACGAAAATGACTGCGTTGAATCTGCTTTATGATGTCGGTTCGAAGGACGAATCGCCGGAGCGGACAGGATTTGCACATTTGTTCGAGCATCTCATGTTTGGTGGGTCTGTGAATATTCCCGATTTCGATACCCCTCTACAAAAAGCAGGAGGAGAGAATAATGCGTGGACAAGTAACGATGTGACCAATTACTATACGGTAGTACCTACGCATAATGCCGAGACGGCATTTTGGTTGGAGTCGGATAGAATGTTAAGCCTTGCTTTTTCTTCCGAGTCTTTGTCTGTACAGAAACAAGTCGTTATAGAAGAGTTCAAGCAACGTAATTTGAGCCAACCCTATGGAGATTCGTTCTTGCTATTGCGACCGATGGCTTATCGGGTACACCCATATCGGTGGCCTGTTATCGGGAAAAATACTTCGCATATTGGTAATGCATCATTGGAAGAAGTAAAAGAATTCTTTTTTGCCCATTATGCGCCCAACAATGCGATATTGAGTATTTCGGGAAGCCTACCATTCGATGAAGCCATATTGCTTTGTGAGAAATGGTTTGCTCCTATTTCTCGAAGAGAAGTCGCTTGCCGCGATTTACCTCAGGAGCCGGTTCAGACAAAACCTCATAAAAAGATAGTGGAAAGAGAGGTTCCCTTAGATGCGATTTTTAAGGCCTATCATATGGTAGACCGTAAGCATCCCGATTATCAGGGGTATGATGCTCTTTCCGATGTATTGGCTTCCGGTCGATCCTCTCGGTTGTATAGACGGTTGGTGATGGAAAAGAAACTATTTACAGAAATAGATTCTTCTATTACCGGTGATATAGAGCCCGGTTTGTTTTTACTGAAAGGGAAACTATCACCGGGAATTTCGTTGGAGCAGGGAGAAGAAGCCATTGAAATGGAATTGCGACGAATGAGGGAAGAACTGTTGGAGCAAAGGGAATTGGATAAGGTGATAAATCGTTTTGAATCAAACGATTTGTTTTCCAATTTGCACTATCTGAATAAAGCCACCAATTTAGCTTATTATGAATTGTTGGGTGGAGCGGAAAATATTGATACAGAAGTTGAAAAATATAAAAAACTTACCCCTTTCGATTTGCGGCGTATTGCGGAAAAATTGTTTGTCCCGGAAAATAGTTCTACATTATGGTACAAATCGGTACATGCAAAACGAGAAATAATAACAGATGTCTCTGATTGATAAAAGATATAGAATAGTACTATGCGTTTTAAGTTAGTGTTGTCGGTTAAATCGGAAAGTTTTGGTAGTGTTTTGCCTGTAAGCTACCAATACGAATTGTCGGCTGCTGTATATCGTCGTATTCGGGAAAATTTCGAGCTATATTTACACTGGCTTTCGAGCAACGGTTTCGCACCGATCGATGATTGCCGTAATCGCTTGTTTTCGTTTTCAAATTTATATATCCCCCGCATTCGGGTAGAGTATGACAGATTACATATTTTGGTGAAGAGGGTTCAAATGTGGATTTCTTTTTTGCCTGTTCGGGGAACTCACGAGTTTGTAAAGCAACTTTTTTCGGGAGAAACTTTTGTACTTGGGGATAGGCGTAGTCGGGTGGAGTTAGAGGTCGAAGATATCGTTGAATGTCCGGCTCCTGGGTTTGGAGAGGAAGCAGAGTATTTGGCTTTATCTCCAATCGTGTTTATGGTGGCTCGCCCCAATCGGAGCATGGAATATGTCGGGCCCGATTATCCCGGGTATGCCGATTGTTTTTATCGCTCGGTGCTGGGAAAATATGAAAAGATTTTCGGTCGGCCTTTTGATGGTGATACAGGATTTTCATGGAGTTTGCTTTCCGAACCGAAAAGAAAAGGAATTTTTATGATGCGGTTTACTCCCGAAGAGTCGAAAGTTATAGGATATATGTATAAATTCAAATTATCGATGAGTCCTATTCTCCATCAGATAATGTATGAAACGGGAATAGGGGAGAAAGTAAATCTTGGTTTTGGTTGTGTAGAGATTCTTCGTCAAGATACGACTCCTAATGACCAAAATTTCCTTTCTGATGAAAAAGACGATACTTCTGTGAAAATAATATGATTTTTTGTATGAAATGACAAAATATTTTTTTTAATTTGTATAGATAATAGAGAGTTTATTCCTCATAAAAATAGATTATACTATGACAACAGCGCTTGAAAAACCTGACATGAATACAGAAGAACTTCTTGCAGGTCAAACTATTACTCCCGCCGAGGAGGAACAAAATTCGGTACAATCGACTTCACGGCTTTCGAGAGAAGAAATTATAGACTCGTTGAGAAAACTGGTAGAAGGTTCGGTTGAAGAAGTCAAAGATGAAGTTGACGAACTGAAACAGGCTTATTATAAACAGAAAAAAATTGAAATAGAAGAGGCTCGTAACGCCTTTATAGCCGCGGGTAACCCAGAGGCTGAATTTGTGCCAATGCCCGATGAACAGGAGGAAACATTAAAGTCTTTGTTATCTGTTTTTCGAGAGAAAAAAGCCGAATATACGGCCTTGCTCGAAAAGCAAAGAGAAGAAAATTTGGAGCGTAAGCAACAAATTTTGGAAGAGATGAAATCTATTACCGAAGATTCGGATAATATAAACAAACAATATACCCGTTTTCAAGAGTTGCAGCAATCGTTCAAAGAGCCTTGCGAATTACCCTCGGCGGCGGTGTCTGGTCTTTGGAAAAAGTTCCAGTCTTACGTCGAGAATTTTTATGACTTGTTGAAAATAAATAAAGAGTTACGGGATTATGATTTCAAGAAAAATCTGGAACAGAAGACCGCTCTTTGTGATGCAGCAGAAGCATTATTGGCAAATGACGATGTTGTAGCAGCATTTAAGCAATTACAATTATTGCATGACGAATGGCGCGGAATAGGTCCCGTCGCCAAGGAGCTGAGAGAAGATTTGTGGAATAGGTTTAAAGATGCTTCAACAGAAGTAAATAAACGCTATCAAAGTTTTTTTGAGGCGCGTAAAGAAGTGGAACGTAAAAATGAAGAAGCCAAGATTGCTTTATGTGAGGAAATCGAGTCGATGGATTTAAGTTTATTGACTTCTTTTGCTCAATGGGACGATGCTACGAAGCAAGTTCTCGATTTACAGGGTAAATGGAAAACGTTGGGGTTTGCCTCACGGAAGATGAATAATCAGTTATTCGAGAGATTCCGTAAAAGTTGCGATGAATTTTTTGCAAAAAAAGCCGAGTACTTCAAAGCTGTCAAGGAAAGAATGGCAGAGAATCTCGAAAAGAAAAAAGCGTTGTGTGAAAAAGCAGAGGCATTAAAAGACAGTACTGATTGGAAAGCTACTGCCGACATTCTTGTCGCTTTGCAAAAAGAATGGAAAGTAATAGGCCCTGTGGCTAAAAAACATTCCGATGCTATTTGGAAACGTTTTGTTACGGCATGTGATTATTTCTTTGCGCAAAAGAATGAACAATTGGCTTCCACTCGACAAGTAGAACAAGAAAACTTGGAAAACAAGCGGGGTATTATCGATAAATTGAAAGAGATAGATGAATCTATGGATAGTACAGAAGCCGTCAAAATAGTTCGTGACTTGATGGCTCAGTGGAATTCGATCGGTCATGTACCTTTTAAAGAGAAAGATAAAATATATAAAGAATATCAGTCTTTACTCGATACTCTTTTCTCCCGTTTGAATATGAATGAGAATCGCAATCGGTTAAGTAACTTCTCGGCTACGGTACAGCAAATGGCCGATACGAACCACGATAAACTCTATCGGGAGAGAGAAAGACTTTTGCGCATGTATGAACAGAAAAAAGGCGAGTTGAAAACCTATGAGAATAATATAGGATTTTTGAATATATCTTCGAAGAAATCCGGTGGCTTGTTAAAGGAGATGGAACGGAAAATGCAAAAAATTCGAGAGGATATGCAGCTTATCGAACAAAAAGTGCAACTTATAGATAAGAACTTGTAATTAAGAACAACGTATTTTATAAACAGGGCGGCTCAATAAATTGGAGTTGCCCTGTTATTTCCGGGAGAAAAGTAAAGCTCTCTGAAAAATATTTATGTAGTTAGTCGTGTAAAAAAGTAAGAAAGAGAGAATGGCACGTGGGCGGTATGGACATATGATAAAGTCACTGATTGTCATCGGCGACTTCTTTTGCTTGAATATTGCCTATGCCGTAGTTTGTTATTGGGGTGGCGGATTCGACGGCGGATTTGGTGTGAAAATAATATGGCTGTTACTTAATCTTTCTTATTTCCCGGTATTTTCACTTTTTGCAAAAATACATGAATTGCGTATTTTACATGTCGATAGAGTCTTGATAAAAGTTACACAGGCCGTGTTGTGCCACTTAGCGGTTTTTCTATTATTGATATTCTTTTTGCAAATCGATAATATTGGAGCGCGAGTATTGTTGAGGTTCTATTTGCTTCTATCGGTCTTGTTGGCCGTGTGGTGGATCGGATCGAGAAAACTTTTGAAATATTTTCGACGGAAAGGCTATAACTTCAAGAAAGTAGTTATTGTAGGAGCCGGGGCTATGGGTATAAAATTATTAGACGAGTTACGTTCCGATGCCGGATATGGCTATAAATTTATGGGCTTTTTCGATGATAATCTGTCGTTAAAGAAATCTTTGCCGAATTTTCAAGGGGACTGTTCTTCTGTCGAGGATTTCGTGATAGAAAATAAAGTCGATGAGATTTATTGTGCGTTACCGATGAGGCAAGAAGAAAAGATAACTCGGTTATTGAAGTTTTCCGAAGCCAGTAATATCTCGTTTTATATGGTTCCCGATGTCGGTCGATATATTCATCGTCAGCTCGAATTTCAGTTAGTGGGTAATGTTCCGGTTCTTTCGTTGCATCCAGAACCTTTACAAAATCTCTTTTCGCGTTTCTTGAAGAGGGTGTTCGATTTATTGTTTTCATCAATTGTACTGGTTTGTTCTCCCATTATTTTCACTCCTATTGCTATTGCCGTTAAATTGTCGTCTCCGGGTCCAGTATTTTTTAAGCAGAAACGGACAGGATTTAAGGGGAAAGAATTTAATTGCTATAAGTTTCGAACGATGAAAGTCAATGCTAATAGCGATCAGTTGCAGGCTTCTCGTCATGATCCTAGAAAAACAAGAGTCGGAGAATTTTTACGGAAGACGAGTTTGGACGAATTACCTCAATTTATCAATGTTTTTGTGGGGGATATGTCGGTCGTTGGTCCGCGTCCTCACATGGTGAAACATACGCAGGATTATTCGAAGATTATAGATAAATACATGCTTCGTCATCTTATTAAACCGGGCATTACCGGTTGGGCACAAGTAAACGGGTATAGAGGGGAGACTCGGGAGTTGTGGCAGATGGAACGTCGGGTAGAATATGACGTTTGGTATATCGAACATTGGAATTTTTGGCTCGACATCAAGATTATATTCCTCACTGTCGTGAATGCTTTTCGTGGAGAAAAAAATGCATTCTAAGAGGGTTTTATAACAAGCAGAAAAAGTCCTATAAAAATAATTCTTTCTTTTGGAGATTTGCTATCTTTGCACCCCGAAAAATAAAGTAAGATGAATCTGAAAGTCAAGGGTACAATATTAGGAATTGTTTCTGCGGTCAGTTATGGAACAAATCCGTTGGGGGCATTATTCTTATATCAAGAAGGATTGAATTCGAATTCGGTTTTGTTTTATCGTTTTTCATTGGCGGCAGTTGTTTTGGCATGTATTCTGTTTATTCAGAAACAGTCATTTAAATTGTCTCGCAAAGAGGTGAAAACATTGTGTTTGTTAGGAATCTTGTTTGCTGTGTCTTCTCTGACTTTTTATACGAGTTTTCACCACATGGATGCCGGTATAGCTTCGACTTTGTTGTTTGTGTATCCTATAATGGTAGCTGTCATTATGTCTCTATTCTTTAAGGAGCGTATATCGCCGGTGACTATGTTTTCTATTATTCTCGCTCTATCGGGGATAGCCTTGCTTTACCGGGGAGGAACAGGAGCCGGATTAAATGGTTTGGGCGTATCGTTGGTTATGATTGCATCGTTAACTTATGCCCTTTATATTGTCGTAATCAATCAGTCATCGATAAAACTTTCATCTATAAAGCTGACTTTTTATGTCTTGCTGTTTTGTATGGTAGCCATAGTCTTTCATTCGTTTTTCGACGGAAGTAATTATTTGCAACCGCTTACTACTCCACGTATGTGGCTGTTTGCTATCATGCTAGCTTTGGTTCCTACGGTTATTTCTTTGGTGACGATGACTATGGCCGTTCATGCTATCGGTTCTACACCTACGGCTATTATGGGTGCATTGGAGCCTCTCACTGCCGTGATTATCGGTGTGACTGTGTTTGGTGAGATTTTTACGTTGCGGTTGGGAATCGGTATATTTATGATCCTTGTTGCCGTAATTCTCATTGTTGCGGCGAAATCATTTTCTCCCCGTAAAATTGTTTCTTTTATCGGACATGTTGTGCATACTGTTCCGGTACGTAGGAAGTAATCGGCTTTTTACTCGCAACGAAATTCGTCGTTAAGATGAAAACCCCGTAATAAATCGGGTGCAGCCATTCTCTTTTTCCCAGCGAGTTGTAACTCTTCTATCCGTATAAATCCGTCGGTACAAGCTATGTCAATATGATTTTTTCCATCTGTGTGTATAGACCCCGGTGCATAGTTATGTTTGGAGGGTAGGGGGGTTGTACGGTATATTTTTACTCCGAAACGATTATTATCCGGCGATATCCATTCGCACCATGCGGCCGGATAGGGAGACAGTCCCCTCACGAGGTTATGGATTTGCTCGCTTGTCTTTTTCCAGTCGATATGGCATGTTTCCTTAAATATTTTGGGCGCAGGTCGTAAGGGCTCGTCAGTTTGGATAGAGGCTTGGTCGATAGGGGTGATATTCCCGGAGATAATGGCATCGACAGTTTCGACTACCATATCGGCTCCCAATGTCATTAGTTTGTCGTGTATTGTCCCTACATTATCTTCGGGAAATATAGAGATTCTTCGTTGCTGTATGATTTCGCCCGTATCGATTTCGTGTTTGAGGAAGAATGTCGTGATTCCTGTTTCTGTGTCGCCGTTGATAATAGCCCAGTTGAGGGGAGCGGCTCCTCTGTATTGAGGTAAAAGCGAAGCATGTAAATTGAAAGTACCCAGACGGGGCATGTTCCATACGATTTCGGGAAGCATGCGAAAAGCTACGACAATTTGCAGGTCGGCATGTAACTCCCTCAACTGTTCGATAAAGCACTCGTCTTTCAGTTTCTCTGGTTGTAGAATCGGCAAACCTCGGCTCAGAGCATATTCTTTGACCGGAGAGTATTGTATTTTGTGGCCTCTTCCGGCCGGTTTGTCAGGCATGGTAATAACAGCCACGACATTGTATCCTCCTTCGACAAGGCGTTTCAGACTCTCGACAGCGAAGTCGGGAGTACCCATATAGATGATGCGTAAATCTTGTTTTTCCATTGTTTTTAATCTTGAGAAAAGTGAACGAGTACCCGCCGGTACGAATTGAAAATTTTTGATTTGGAAACAAACCCGATATATTTCCCGTTTTCTACGACAGGTAGATTCCATGCGTTGGTTTGGTCAAATAACTTCATGACATTATCCATGTTGCTCCCTATTTCTATTTTGGCTGGGGGCATGGTCATGAATTTTCTGACATAGAAACGGTTATACAGTTCTGGCCTAAACATGATATTGCGTATGTCGTCGAGTATGACGATGCCTAATAATGTATTGTCATTGTCGGTTACCGGGAATATGTTACGATGGGATTGCGAGATAACCTTTACCATGTCTCCGAGACTCATATTCGGGTGTACTTCGATAAAATCTTTTTCGATGACACTGTCCATCTTCAAAAGAGTAAGTACGGCTTTATCCTTGTGATGGGTGAGTAGTTCTCCTTTTTTTGCCAGACGCATGGTATATATGCTATGTGGTTCGAACACTTTTATCGTTGCATAAGCTACGGTCGAGGTAATCATTAACGGTAGGAATAAATCATACCCACCGGTAAGTTCTGTTGTCAAGAAAATAGCCATGAGCGGGGCGTGCATAACGGCGGCCATGACTCCTGCCATACCCATCAATGCGAAATTTTTGTCAGAAAGCTCCATGGGTAATAGTCCTGTATGATTAAGAACATAGGCAAAGAAGAAACCTGCGAAACACCCTACGTACAAACTGGGTGCGAAGGTTCCTCCTACACCACCTCCGCCATTGGTCGCACTGGTCGCTAATACCTTTACGAGTATGATGAGTCCCAAGAAGAGCATCATGACCCACATATTTCCATTCTCAGTATAAAATAAACTCCCTTCGGCCAGTTGTTTGAGATTGTCGTTCAGCAAGCTGGTAATGGCTCCATAACCTTCGCCGTACAGTGGCGGTAATAGAAAAATAGAACAACTTAGAATGAGCGAACCGAGAATGAATTTTTTCCATGGAGTCCCTATCCGGCGGAATATATCTTCCATACGGTTCATAATGCGGGTAAAATAAAGAGAAACAAATCCGCAAAAGAAACCGAGAAAAATAACGTATGGTATGCGGGCGGCGACGAACGGTTCGGTTTGGACGAAACTAAATTCGGCATTGTATCCGGTAAAGATATAAGAAACAGTGACTGCGGTAATCGACGAGATGAGTAAAGGTAAAACCGAAGTTGCAGTCATATCGATCATCAGTACTTCGAGTGTAAACAAGATTCCGGCGATGGGGGCCTTGAATATTCCCGCAATGGCGGCGGCAGCTCCGCAACCCACCAAAAGCATTAGTAATCGTTGGTCCAGGCGAAACAACCTTCCTATATTCGAACCGATCGCAGCCCCGGTATAAACGATGGGAGCTTCCGCTCCGACCGATCCTCCGAATCCGATTGTGATAGAACTCGCGATGACCGATGTGTACATATTATGTGGTTTAAGCCGGCTTTTCTTTTGCGATATGGCATAAAGTATGCGGGTGACACCATGACTGATATCGTCTTTTACAATGTAACGTACGTACAAGCCGGCCAATAAAATACCTATTATCGGGTATATGAGATAAAGATAGTTGGCGCTGTCGGCATTGAAATGCGATGTTAGCAACTGTTGTATAAAATGTATGAGAAATTTAAGAATGAGAGCAGCGGCGGCAGTACAAATTCCGATAATAAAACTGAGAATTAAAACGAAATTGTGTTCATTGATGTGTTTTTCCCTCCACATCAACAGCCGCATCATCAAATCGTGCCTATCTTCCCTTTGGGTATCTTCTATTTCTATATCTTCGTCTTCAATCATATATGTTTATTTATACTCCTTTTCCTGTAATAACGGTTCTGATGGTGTAGATGATAATTTTGAGGTCTACCAGCAAAGACATATTTTCCAAGTAAAGAATATCGTATTTCAACCGGGCTATCATTTCATCGACGTTTCGAGCATATCCGTATTTTACCATTCCCCAAGATGTGATTCCGGGGCGTATCTGATGCAATAATACGTAATAAGGAGCTCGTTCGACGATTTGACGGATAAAGTATTCCCGTTCAGGTCTCGGCCCTACGAGAGACATGTCTCCTTTCAATACATTCCAAAACTGTGGTAATTCGTCCAATCTGTATTTCCGTAATACTTTCCCTATTTTAGTAACCCGCTTGTCGTTTTCTTCCGATAACAAAGGGATTCCGGTTTCTGCATGGGCTTTCATCGTTCGGAATTTGTAAATTTTGAACGGTCTGTGCCTGTAACCTATGCGCTCTTGTTTGTAAAATATAGGACCGTTCGAGTCTTTTTTAATTAGTATGGCTAAGAGTAGAAACAAAGGAGAAAGTAAGATCAATGCGATAAAAGAAACAAATATATCGATTACTCGTTTCATATTCTTTTCTCCCTCGGAGATAGCGCAATTACTCATGTCGATGAGCGGAGCCCCATAGATGTTGGTTAGTCTTACTCTCGAAGAGATAATGTTAAACTCGTCTGTCCCCAATTTTATGGGTAAGTTGAGTGGATATAGTGTATTGATAAGTTTATGAAGCTCTGCTAAATCGTTTTCTTCCGGGGCAACGACAAGCTCTTGAATGTTCATTTGTTTACACAGCGAGGATAATTGTTTTATCGGGTATGTCCTTCCTTCGGCTTCCGGGGCAGGCGTTTCGTGGTTGACTCGAATGAATCCGACGATATGATAACCGAGCGATTGTCTGGGTTCTTCGAGTTCTCTCATTTGCTTGATTGCTTTGGGGCCACAACCGATGATAAGCGTGTTGAATTGCCATTTTCGGTGGTGAATCATAGATGTGGCATTTCCTGTGACAATGGCCCGCCCTGTATATACACAGACAAATTGTAAAGCGTATAAAGCAAGTAGCAATTCGTAATTGTCTATTCTTATTCGTAGAACATCGTTGATGAGGGCAATAAAAAATATAAACAGTGTATTGACCAATACAGATCCCAATGTCTGTATTAATTCTTGAATGCGAGATTTGAAAAAAGGCTGATTGTAATATCCCGACAAATAATAGACGCACATCATTAACAGCGGGAAAAGTATTTGTCCTTCTATGACACGAGGCGAAAGCAGATACATTTTCAATGATTCGCCCGCTGCAATTCCCGGAAAATGGAAACGGACAATATTGAAAAGGAACCACGATACATTCGATGTAAGGTAATCCACCAGTACGTATCTCCGTATTTGTCGTTTACTGTTGATCACTCTCGTATAATCTTGATAGTTCCGTCGGCTTCGAGTTTGATGATACTCGACGGGAGGGACTCTTTTATTTCGTCTCTGCGTGCCGTTACGATATAATCGACGGCATTTTTTATTTCGTCCGATATTTCGGAAAAGTTATGGGGAGCCGCATTCCCGCTGATATTGGCCGAGGTTGATACGATAGCTTTTCTGAACAGTCGGCACAATTGTTGTGAGAACGGTTCTTTTGTGATGCGTATGGCTATGCTTCCGTCATCGGCGAGCAAATTCGTTGCAAGGTTGCGTGCTCCGGGATAGATGAGGGTAAGAGGCTTTACGGCCACATCGAGTAGTTGCCACGCCGTTTCGGGTACTTCCGAAACATAATATTCCACTTTCGCTTCACTGTCCGTAAGTACAATAAGGGCTTTGCTGTCGGCTCTCTGTTTGATTTTATAAACTCGTTGTACCGCTTCTGCATTGGTAGCATCGCAACCGATACCCCATATTGTGTCGGTGGGATATAAAATGATTCCCCCCCGCTGCATGACCTCGCAAGCCTGTTTTATATCGTCGTTGATTGTCATGGGCATATCCTCTTATTTCTGTTCAAAAAACAAAGATAATACAAACGAAAGCATAATGGTGAACAAATCTTCGTTTTTTAGAAGCTGTTTTGAAAAAAAACTCCTGGGTAGTATTTCTTTTTTTTGTTTGCCGGTATGCGCGCTTTGGGGGAACTTTTCATTAATGAAACGATAGGCGGTGTATTGGTGATAGTTCGTCGTACACTTTGATTTAAGTTCCCCGACATATTTTTAAAGCATTATTTATAAATGGTTTGCTACATAATATATTGTGGCTTTATTGAAAAATGCTATCTTCGCACAGTAAACGAAAATGAAAATGGCAAGAGAAAGAGAGAATCTGCCGGTAGAAGTTCGCCCCTATCGTGTAGGCTTGACGTTGAGCGGGGGAGGAGCCAAAGGTTTTGCCCATGTAGGGGCATTGAAAGCAATGGAAGAGTTGGGGATTCGACCGGATATTATATCTGGTACGAGCGCAGGAGCTGTTATCGCGGTACTTTATGCCGACGGCTATTCACCCGATGAAATCTTAGACCTTTTTTCAGGTTTGTCTTTCAATGATTTGGCCGAAATAACTTTGCCCCGTTCCTGCTTTTTTAAAATAGATCGGTTTAAACATTTCTTGCAAAAGTCGTTGCGAGCAGTCAATATCGAGGATTTGTCTATCCCGGTTGTCGTTACGGCTACCGACCTTGATCATGGAAAGTATGTAGCATGGCGATCGGGAGAAATTGCCGAGCGGGTAACGGCTTCGTGTAGTATTCCCATTATATTTCCTCCGGTTCTTATCGATGGTACGCATTATGTCGATGGAGGTGTCTTGCGTAATTTGCCGGTTTACCCCATTCGTCCCGAGTGCGATGTCGTTATAGGTATCAATGTGAGCCCGTTAGTTAATAAGCAATATAAGCAATCGATATTGGATATAGCGGTTCGTTCATATAGCTTCATGTCTAAAAGCAATGTGATCGAAGATATGAAATTGTGCGATCTTTTTATTCCTATGAAAGAGGCTGCACGATATGCCGTATTTGATATTCATGCTTTGTGTGATATCGCTAATGTCGGTTATCAGCAGACATTGAAACTTTTTACAGGAAAACATGCTTCCAAAATAAATGAATTGAATAAATAAAAAACGCGCGATATGTCCGATGAGAAAATAGTCATCTATCAGGTTCTCCCCCGATTGTTCTCTAATATGTGCGATACATGTGTCCCTAATGGTACTTATGTGCAGAATGGAGCCGGGAAGTTAAACCATTTTACCTCGAAAGTCTTACGGGAGATAAAAAAGTTGGGTGCGAACTATATTTGGTATACGGGGGTTATAGAACACGCTACCAAGACAGACTATTCGAAATATGGGATTCGAAAGGATAATAAATATGTGGTTAAGGGTGAAGCCGGGTCGCCTTATGCTATCAAAGACTATTATGATATAGACCCCGATTTGGCCGAAGATCCATCGACACGTATGCAAGAATTCGAGGCGTTGGTAACCCGTACACATGAAGTCGGATTGAAAGTAGTACTTGATTTCGTGCCGAATCACGTGGCTCGTCAATACCATTCTGATACTGCGCCAGAAGGTGTCGATGATTTGGGGGCTCATGACAACAAGGAGATGCATTTTTCTCCTTCCAATAATTTTTATTACATACCTCGGCAGGCGTTTACACCGCAATTTTACATAGGTGAAGGAGAGGATCGCTATTTCGAATATCCTGCGAAGGCAACCGGAAATGATTGTTTCGGGGCTTTCCCGGGAGAATATGACTGGTATGAAACGGTGAAGCTGAACTATGGAGTGGATTATACAGGAGGTGGCCGTTGTCACTTCGACCCTATACCCGATACATGGTACAAAATGCTCGATATTCTCCTATTCTGGTGTGGGAAAGGTGCTGATGCTTTTCGTTGCGATATGGCCCACATGGTTCCTGTCGAATTTTGGAATTGGGCTATTTCGAAAGTGAAAGAAAATTACCCCTCGGTTATATTCATTGCAGAGATTTATGATCAGGCGTTGTATCGGGTTTATATCGAGAAAGGTAAATTCGATTACCTATATGATAAAGTAGGATTGTACGATAAATTGAGAGGGGTATTGTGTCATCAGGTATCGGCTGCCCAGCTCACTTATTGTTGGCAGTCTGTCGATGGAATAGGAGGAAAAATGTTGAATTTTCTCGAAAATCATGACGAACAGCGTTTTGCTTCCGACCAGTTTGCCGGTGATGCCGATAAAGTCCTCCCTGCATTGGTCGTTTCGTCGATGATGAATACAGGGCCTATGATGATATACTTCGGGCAGGAATTGGGCGAGCGTGCAGAGGATGCCGAGGGATTCAGTGGTAAAGATGGTCGTACGACGATATTCGACTATTGGAGCGTGCCCACGGTTAGAGAGTGGTACGATAGCGGGCGTTGCTCGGTGTCTAAATTGTCGGCAAAGCAGAAAAAACTACGAAATCTGTATAAAACGGTTCTTAATATCAGTCGTTTGGAGCCGGCTGTTGTTCATGGCGATTTCTTTGATTTGATGTATGTCAATGGGGAAAATCCAAGCTTTAATCCGCATCGGCAATATGCATTCCTTCGTAAATATGGAAATGAGTTATTAGTTATTGTTGTTAATTTCGATGACCGGCAGGCGAATGTGAAGATCAATATCCCCGATCATGCATTCGAAACGATGAAAATAGTTTCGGGTAAATACGAGGCATTAGAACTGATTGGAGGAGATAAAGAGATGAAGGAGTTGAGTCCCGAAATACCGTTTGTTTGCGCCCTTTCGGGGTATGGAGCTGCGGTTTGGAAAATAGAGTTAAAAAATTTTTCCAAAGAGATACAGAAAAAATAAAAAAGTACAGGAAAATTTTGAAATAGAAATTGTACCTTTGCCGTATAATTAATAATCTCTGTTTTACACACAAAAATCATGAGTCAAACACCTCCTTTCAAGGTATTTTCGGGAACCAATTCAAGGTATCTCGCTGAGAAAATTTGTAATAGTCTGGGTTGTGAGTTAGGTCAAATGAACATTCAGCATTTTGCCGATGGAGAATTTGCCGTTTCTTTCGAAGAGTCGATCCGTGGTTGTCAAGTCTATTTAGTGCAATCGACATTTCCCAATTCCGACAATCTGATGGAATTGTTGTTGATGATCGATGCTGCCAAACGAGCTTCTGCCAAGTCGATTGTAGCTGTTGTTCCTTATTTCGGGTGGGCTCGCCAAGATCGCAAGGATAAACCACGTGTTTCCATTGCTGCGAAATTGTTGGCCGATATATTGAGCGTTGCAGGTATCAATCGCCTTATAACGATGGATTTGCATGCCGATCAAATACAAGGTTTCTTCGATGTTCCGGTGGATCACTTGTATGCTTCGTCTGTATTTATTCCCTATATTCAGTCTTTGAAATTGAAAGATATGGTGGTTGCTACCCCCGATGTGGGTGGTTCCAAACGAGCCAGTACTTATGCCAAATACTTGGGTGTACCTTTGGTTTTATGCCATAAACAACGGGCTAAGGCCAATGTGGTAGAAAGCATGACAGTGATAGGAGATGTAGAAGGAAAGAATGTCATTTTGGTAGACGATATGGTCGATACGGCCGGGACGATAACCAAAGCAGCCGATTTAATGATGAGCAGAGGAGCTCTTTCGGTACGTGCCATAGCTTCTCATGCCGTGATGAGCGACCCTGCCAGCGAACGGGTTCAAAACTCTTCTATGACCGAATTGATTTTCACGGATAGTATTCCTTATACTAAGAAGTGCGACAAGGTACATATCCTCAGTATCGCCGACTTGTTTGCCGATACTATTCGTCGGGTCTACGAGAATAAGTCTATCAGTTCGCAGTACCTTCTGTAATTGGGAAGTATAGAATCTAATATAATGTTACCGGGCCTATTGCAAAAAGCAAATAGGCCCGGTAATTTTTTAGGAACGAGGGTAAATTCATTTTGAACGCTTTCCCTGTATTTTTCCGAATTGAAAAAATATTGGTAAGAAAACGAGGAATATAACAATGGATAGGGGGGGGCTGAACCAATGTCTTAAAAGATTCAAGAATTAACCACCCTTTATTATCCTTAGCTTTCGTATGTGAGTAGAATTTAGAGTCTGAATTTTGGACTCTATTGGGGATAATGAAATGAAGGAAAAGGGCGTTAAAAAAAATAATCTGTGTAGTTACTACACAGATTATTTTTTCATTATCGTTGTTTATCGATACTTACTTCACTTCCTCGAAATCGACATCGGTAACGTCTTTACCATTATTTCCGCTTTGTGAAGCATCTGCTCCCGGTTGAGCTTGTTGTGCTCCGGCAGCTTGTTGTTGAGCCTGAGCATTGTACAAGTCTTGGGCGGCAGCTTGCAATACATTGTTCAATTCGGTCGAAGCGGCATCGATACCGGCAATATCCTGAGCTTTGTGAGCTTCTTTTAATTTAGCCAAAGCCGACTCGATAGCGCTTTTCTTGTCCGCCGGGATCTTGTCTCCCATTTCATTAAGCTGTTTTTCGGTTTGGAAGATGAGAGCATCGGCATGATTCAGTTTGTCGATACGCTCTTTTTCCTTCGCATCGTTTTCAGCATTGGCAGCAGCCTCGTCTTTCATTCGTTTGATTTCGGCGTCGGTCAAACCGCTCGATGCTTCGATACGTATGCTTTGTTCTTTACCTGTACCTTTGTCTTTGGCCGATACATTCAAGATTCCGTTGGCATCTATATCGAACGTGACTTCGATTTGAGGCACACCCCGCATGGCTGCCGGGATCCCGTCCAAATGGAATTTACCGATAGTTTTGTTGTCTTTTGCCATAGGGCGCTCACCCTGTAATACATGGATTTCAACTGAGGGCTGGTTGTCGACAGCCGTCGAGAAGACTTCCGATTTACGGGTAGGAATAGTCGTGTTGGCGTCAATCAATTTGGTCATTACGCCACCCAGTGTTTCGATACCCAATGAAAGGGGAGTTACATCGAGTAATAATACATCTTTCACATCGCCTGTCAATACCGCACCTTGAATAGCAGCACCTACTGCAACTACCTCATCGGGGTTAACACCCTTTGAAGGAGTTTTTCCGAAGAATTTTTCTACAATCGCTTGTATAGCAGGGATACGAGTAGAACCACCCACGAGAATTACTTCGTCTATGTCAGAGGCACTTAGACCAGCATCTTGCAAAGCTTTGCGACACGGTTCGATAGTAGCCTGAATCAATCGGTCGCTCAATTGCTCGAATTTGGCACGAGTCAATGTTTTAACCAAGTGTTTGGGTACACCGTTCACCGGCATGATGTAAGGCAAATTAATTTCGGTCGATGTCGAGCTCGACAATTCTATTTTAGCTTTTTCGGCTGCTTCTTTCAAACGTTGCAAAGCCATCGGGTCTTCTCTCAAATCGACACCTTCGTCTTTTTTGAATTCATCGGCAAGCCAGTCGATGATAACCTGGTCGAAGTCATCACCACCGAGGTGGGTATCACCGTTGGTAGAGAGTACCTCGAACACGCCGCCACCGAACTCCAGGATGGAGATATCGAATGTACCGCCACCGAGGTCGAATACGGCAATCTTCATATCCTTATTGGCCTTGTCTACACCGTAAGCCAGAGCGGCTGCGGTAGGCTCGTTGACGATACGCTGTACGTTAAGACCAGCTATCTGGCCAGCCTCCTTGGTAGCCTGACGCTGAGAGTCAGAGAAGTATGCAGGCACGGTGATTACGGCGTCGGTAACCTCCTGACCCAGATAGTCCTCGGCAGTCTTCTTCATCTTCTGCAGGATGATGGCCGAAATCTCCTGAGGAGTATACTTGCGGCCTTCGATGTCTACACGAGGATAACCGTTCTCGTTGACTACGTTGAAAGGCACACGCTCAGCCTCTTTCTGGCTCTGTGCATAGGTCTCACCCATGAAACGCTTGATAGAGAATACCGTGTTGGTAGGGTTGGTAATGGCCTGACGCTTGGCGGGGTCGCCCACCTTACGCTCGCCGTCCTTGACGAAACCTACTACCGAAGGAGTTGTGCGCTTGCCTTCGCTGTTGGTGATAACTACAGGCTCTGAGCCTTCGAATACAGATACACAAGAGTTTGTTGTACCTAAGTCGATTCCAATAATCTTTCCCATAATTGTATATTTTTTATTTTTATTCTACGTTATTATTTTTACAACCATCTTAATACAAAAGGTGTGCCAAGAGACGACTTGCGCACCAAATATCTGCCAAATATGTCAGTTGTGTCATTCCCGCGATGGTCTTTTCTGCCAAAAGTGTGACAGTCGCCAGCCTCGCCCTTGCCACAGATGCGCCGCCCAGGGGTATATATAATATAAAGGTACGTGCGCGCACGCGCGCAATGGCACAAAAAAAGCCCTCCCTGTTCAGGGAGAGCTTCCTTATGGTCTATGCGGTCTTAGTCTTTCTTCTCTTCGATAGCCTGCTTGATGAGGGCTTCGAGTTCATCACACAGTTCGGGGTTGTCGCGCAGCAGCGCCTTGGTGGCGTCGCGGCCCTGGGCGAGCTTGGCACCATTGTAGGAGAACCAACTGCCACTCTTCTGGATGATGTCATACTCTACGCCGAGGTCCAGGATTTCTCCGGTCTTGGAGATACCTTCGCCAAACATGATTTCAAACTCGGCCTTGCGGAAGGGAGGTGCCACCTTGTTCTTGACAATCTTCACGCGGGTCTCGTTGCCTATCACGGTGTCGCCATCCTTGATGGCCGAGCCCTTACGGATGTCCAGACGCACCGAGGCATAAAACTTCAGCGCATTACCGCCGGTAGTTGTCTCGGGGTTGCCAAACATCACGCCGATTTTCTCTCTCAACTGGTTGATGAAGATACAGGTGGTGTTGGTCTTTGAGATGGTGGCGGTGAGCTTGCGCAGCGCCTGACTCATGAGGCGTGCCTGCAGACCCACCTTGTTGTCGCCCATGCTACCCTCGATTTCCGACTTGGGTGTAAGAGCTGCCACCGAGTCGATTACCACGATGTCTACCGCAGCAGAACTGATGAGCTGGTCGGCTATCTGCAGTGCCTGCTCGCCGTTGTCGGGCTGCGAAATCCACAGATTGTCGACATCCACACCCAGTTTGGCTGCATAGAAGCGGTCGAAGGCGTGTTCGGCGTCGATGAAGGCAGCTATGCCGCCCTGCTTCTGTGCCTCTGCGATGGCATGGATGGCGAGTGTGGTCTTACCCGACGACTCGGGACCATAGATTTCGATGATGCGGCCCTTGGGGTAGCCGCCCACGCCCAGTGCGATGTCGAGCGTGATGGAGCCGGTGGGAATCACCTCTACGTTCTCAATGTTCTGGTCGCCCAGTTTCATGATAGAGCCTTTGCCAAAGTCCTTCTCTATCTTGGCCATAGCAGCCTGGAGCGCCTTGAGTTTGCCCTCCTGTGCCAGCTGCATTTCCTCGTTTGTTTCTTTCTTTGCCATAATGATTATTCAGGTTTTAGAGTTCCAGGTCACCGTCAAACACCTCGTTCCATGGCAGTCCCTGCTTGTTGAGCTGCTCCATGAATGGGTCTGGGTCGAAGTCTTCCACGTTCCACACACCAGGCTTGCGCCAGAGTCCCTTGAAGAACATCATGGCACCAATCATGGCGGGCACGCCAGTGGTGTAGCTTACTCCCTGCATGCCAGTCTCCTTGTAGGCTTCCTGGTGTTTGCAGTTGTTGTAGACATAGTATGTGCGCTCCTTGCCATCCTTGATACCACGTATGCGGCAGCCGATAGAGGTCTCGCCGTCGTAGTTCTCGCCCAGGTCTTGAGGATTGGGCAGCACAGCCTTGAGGAACTGCAGGGGCACGATCTTCACCTTCACGTTCTTGCCCGAGCCGTCGGCGAGCGGAGCCTCGTATTCGATTTCGTCGATACGCGACATGCCGAGGTTCTGGATGCAGTCGAGATAGGTGAGATACTGCTGGCCGAAGGTCATCCAGAAGCGTGCCTGCTTGATGGTGGGATAGTTCTTGACCAGGCTCTCCAGCTCTTCGTGGTGCATCAGATAGCTCTCACGGGGACCCACATTGGGATAGGTGATGGGCTGGTGTACGGCCAGGGGTTCGGTCTCGAGCCACTCGCCGTCCTTATAGTAGAGACCCTTCTGGGTAATCTCACGAATGTTGATCTCGGGGTTGAAGTTGGTGGCAAAAGCCTTGTGGTGGTTGCCGGCGTTGCAGTCTACGATGTCCAGATAGTGTATCTCGTCAAAGTAGTGCTTGGCAGCATAGGCGGTATAGATGCCGCTCACACCGGGGTCGAAACCACAACCGAGGATGGCGGTGAGGCCAGCCTGCTCAAACTTCTCCTTGTAAGCCCACTGCCAGCTGTACTCGAAGTGAGCCTCGTCCTTGGGCTCATAGTTGGCGGTGTCCAGGTAGTTGCAGCCACAAGCCAGACAGGCCTCCATGATGGTGAGGTCCTGATAGGGAAGGGCCAGGTTGATTACCAGTTCGGGCTTGAAGTCGTTGAAGAGAGCCTTCAGCTGCTCCACATCATCAGCATCCACCTGTGCTGTCTTGATAGTGGGATTGCCTATAGCCTTGACTATCTTGTCACACTTTTCCTTGCGACGGCTGGCAATCATGAAATCAGTAAACACGTCGGCATTCTGGTTGATCTTGAATGCCGCTACCGTTGCGACGCCTCCGGCGCCAATCATCAATACTCTGCTCATTTCACTTTATTTTATTTCATTAGATTCTATTCCTAAGGCTTTCATCAACGAGTAGCCCAAGATTTCCTGGCGGAAGTTGCCGCCCATCATGGGTTGCATGGCCATCACGGTGATGCGCTTGTCGTCATCGGCGTTGCGCAGCGTAGACCTCACGATGTCCATCAGCTCGGCATCCTGGTCGTCGGGCACTATTACCAGCCGCTTTACCTCCTCGTGGCCGAGCAGCGTGCTCAGCAGGTCGAGGATGATGTCGCGCTTGGCAGCCATCTCGCCCGAGGGGATGTGGCTGAAGACAAACTCGCCCAACTGCTCGTCGGCGAAGGCCTTGCCGTCGAGCTCAGCCTCATAGTCTGCCGGCGCAAAGTTGGCCATCATGCGCGAGCCGGCATCGTGTATCAGCACCACCTGGGTCTCGTGGGTTCCGGGGCGAAGTCCGCCGTCGAGAGCGGCACACACAGCCCACTGCGCCATATCGGCCTGGGGGATGCGGCGGCCTATCATACGTTCAAAGTTGACTATGAGGTCAAAAGCCACATGGTCCAGGAAATCGGCATCGACGATTATCACCGTCTCGCTCCATTTTATATTGCCTGTTTCAGGTATATTCATGATGCAAATGTACCATTTTTTTTCGATATAAATCAAGAACCAACCAATTATTTTGACCACCCGCATCGTTTAGTCAGTGGCTATCCCCAAGGCGGAGTGTAGCGTTGTTGTGGTTGCAGCGTGTGGACGGGTGGGTTACACGGGGATGGACGCCGGAGAACTATCATTTATCCCAAATCGGCATTAGGAAAAAGTAACCATCCAAAACAAGCCGCCTTTTCCATTTCATCGAGACTGTTTACCTTTTTCCTCAAAAAAAGTTACGTTCAATTTGATTATCGGATGGCAACTATCATCATCTTTGCCCAAATATGACACATGTACCAACGAAAAAAGCCTCAGTCACTGTCGTGACCAAGGCTCTTCGTGAAAAAGGGCGGC
>ERZ780208.706-NODE-706-length-31156-cov-3.361339_pt1 | contig 31156 bp, 23 predicted proteins | sample MGYA00511167_ERZ780208 | MGnify/ENA primary metagenome ERZ780208 (study PRJEB29588, sample SAMEA2159202) | human gut metagenome | biome: human gut; feature: human-associated habitat; material: faeces | place: Denmark | collected 2008/2010 ...
TTGAGGACACAAAAATCCTCCGCCTGTCGGATTTGTTTCCGAGTGTAATCACTCATCTTGGGTATCGGTTAAGCCGATGAAGTGTATTCACCAGCCCAACCGACTTTCTGTAATCCCGTCAGAGCTTGCGCCACTGCTCGATGTCGTTCCGGTAGGTGTCGAGGTGCAGGCGGACGAGGTTCTCAATCAGCCCCGATGCGCTCATGCCCTTTCCTCCGAGGAAGCGGACAACCCTGTCAAGTTCGTCACGCACCTCCTCGCTGACGAACACGGGCTTGCGGTTGACAATCTTGGGGACTTGGAGATAGGTGGTGCGGTATTCCTCCAGCGACAGCCTGCGTTGCTTGCTGCTGACACGCTTCTGTGGCAATACCGCTTCCTCGGTCACCACACCTGCCGCTTCATCCGCCATAGCGGTCTCCGTTTCTTCCATGACGGTCTTGCCGGGCTGTTCCGGCTCATCCGGCTCCAGACCGATACGCCTGTAGATGTCGTTCATCGACTTGGGAGTGTAGGACTCCCTGCGTCCCATCTTTTCCACGATTTCACGAGCCTGTTGCTCTGTAATGTTTGGTTCTCTCTTCATTGTAAAAAACAAATTGATTAAGTTATTAACTGTGGTCTTGGTAAGCACCTCGACCGATTATCGGGAGCAAAGTAAGGTGCTTTAATGCAGTCAGTCAAGTACTTGGAGTCTCTTAGGCAATTTTGTATGGTTTTGCTTTATGGCAGTAGACAGAGCGGTGAGGACTTCACCGTTTTGCCGGATATATATGACCGAAAGGGGGAAAGGTTCAATTATGGGCAATTTTGAATTAAGTCCTTATCTGGGCGGTGGCTTCCTTATTAAATATGAGAATTAAGGACTAAGGTCTGAACGGATTGGGCAATTTGTGAGCTATGCTTGTGCCAACCTCTACCACCCTGTGCCACTTGCTGCCAGACCTGATTGAAACCATTGTAGGATGCCGGATTATGTATTTCTTTGCAGACGAAGGAATGATAATAACTAAAGGAAAGACGGCATCCCGGACAAAGGCTACCTATTGGCGCAACACGCTGCCACTTCCGAAAAATCCATTGTCGGATACCAGATTATATATTCCTTTGCGGCATAAGAAACAGTAACAACTAAAAGAAAGACAATATGGAAATCGTATCAATCGAGAGAAAGACCTTTGAGGCGCTGGTCGCCAAGTTCGACCACTTCGTCAGCCGTATGGATGCCATCTGCCATCGGCACGGAGAGAAGAAAATGAGTGAGTGGATGGACAATCAGGATGTATGCCGGATGCTCAACATCAGCCCGCGCACATTGCAGACGCTTCGGGACAACGGAACGCTGTCATACAGTCAAATCAACCACAAGACGTATTATCGTCCCGAAGACGTGCAATGCGTCGTTTCCATTGTGGAGGACAGGCGAAAGGAAGCGAAATTCAAAGGTAAAACTATATAAATACTGTATAGAGTAATAACAGCAATTCCACTAAATCCAGAGTAATATGAACGAACTGATTAACAAAGACAACGAGTGGATAATCCACTTCATGGGCAGCCTCGACCGACTGCTGGACAACGTAGAGCATCTGACAGCCAACTACCGCCCGACACTGAACGGGGAGCGTTTCTTTACCGACAAGGAAGTTTCGGCACGGTTGAAAGTGAGCCGCCGGACTCTTCAGGACTACCGCAACGAGGGACGGATAGCCTACATCCAATTGGGCGGCAAAATCCTCTACCGTGAATCCGACATCGAAAGGATGCTGGCTGACGGTTATCGCACTGCCTACCGACTGAGGGCAACAGTAACCTGATTTTCTTGAAGGAGCGCAGTTTACCGTCTGTCATACGTTTGCGGTAGCAATGGTACACAAAAAAAGGAACGGCTTACGGATGAAGCATCAACACTTAGCTTCGTCTGTAAGTCGTTCCCTTTTTCTCATCTGACTCAACTATACCATAGGTTGCCACTCTTGCCATAGGAAACAAGCAATGTAACCGGGCTTCCTTTCTTGGTGGCGCAGATTTCATTTATTACGAATCGTCTGAACCAAAGGGTTTCTCTACTGCATATCCTGAATGCAATGGCTATAATTATTTCAAGGCTATACACATCATAGCTGATACCGTCAGTTTGCTTGATATACTTCATCGTATCAGTTTCGCTCAATTCCTTGTTCTTGTAGATAGTCCGTATTGCTTTGCGGATGTCGCACGAGAACACCCCGAACAGGTCGGCAATCTCGAACTTGGTCATCCATATGGGAGTAGTAGGAATAGATACTTCACCCGTTTCACTGATTGCGATTATTCCTCTGTTCATAATCTCTTTGTTTTTTATAGAGTTATATTTACTATTTCTTCTTTTCGCCAGCCGATATTTTCTTTCTTCGCTCCATCAGCCTGTCCATGTCTTTGGAAATTTTATCATCGGTTATCCGTGCATATCCCTGAGTAGTTCTGATATTGGAGTGTCCCATCATCTTGGCGATGCTCTCAATCGGTATATCCGCAGAAATCAGGAAAGTTCCGAAACTGTGCCGACTTTGATGATAGCTCAGATTTTCCTCCTTGCCGATAACAACGCCCACCTCATGAATGTCGAACCAAAGGGAATCACGGTTAGGAAGAGGGAACACAGGCTGCTCATCGTCAGTCGTGTTGTACAATGACAATATTTGTTCCGCTATGGGATGCAGGGGGATGAACGCCTCCACCTTTGTCTTCTTGCGGTTGATGCGGATGTACCGTCTGCCATCCGCATTCGTCCCGATATGGTGGGGATGAAGAAGTTTGATGTCCACATACGCAAGTCCGGTCAGACTCGAAAAGATGAAAGCCCGTCTTGCCAGTTCCATCCGTTTGTCGTACATCGGGGTGGAAAGTATCTTCTTGAACTCCTCACGGCTGATGTATCTGTGCCTTGCCTCCGGCTTTGGTTCATATTCCAATTCCTCACATGGGTTCACGCGAATGATTTCCTTATCGACTGCAAGGTACAACAGTCGGTTTAGCCAACACAGACATTTGTTGGTCTGGGAAGCCCCGAAATTCTTGCATTTCTTCAGGTGGGCTTTGTAGGACTTGCCGAAATCCTCCGTCACTTCTTCAAGGGATATATCCTTCTTCCCGATTGACGCTATAAAGTCCATCAGGTATTTCTGATAATACATGGAGTGACGGTAGGAAGAAGTAGAATCAATCTCTTCGGAATGCTTCTTCAACCGCTCACGTTCCCATTCTCCCATTTGCAATAAGGTAGTCGGATGGATATTATTCAGGGAAATATGGTTCTTCAACATTTCCGCACTGACCACTCCTTGCGATGTAAGTATCTCGGAATAGGCATCCTCAGTCAGACGCAGGTATTCCCGTAAACGGTTATTCTCCCTGACGGTCTTTATCTCATTTTTCCTGCCGTTCCAGTCTTCGGGGCGGCAATAGATACCTGTGCTTATAACGGTCTGTTTGCCGTCAATGGTTATACGGCAGAGCACGGCGGTCGTACCGTCAGCCTTAATCTTGTTGCGGTTGATGTAGGGCAATAATGAAAATGTGCTTCGCATATCGTTGTCGGGTTTATAGGGTTAGTTTGAAATCTTGGGTCGCTTCTATGAACTTGTCCATGTCCTCGAAGAGTTTTTTCGGACTGACACGGGCATATACCTGAGTGGTGGAAATGTCGGAATGTCCTAACATCCGGCTGATGGTCTCAATCGGTACACCCGCTTCGAGCGTGATTAACGAGGCGAAACTGTGCCTCGCCTGATGATAGCACAAATCGTCCTTGATGCCAGCCAATGCCGCCAAAGCCTTCATGTGCCGTTTCATATTCGGGTGATAGATTATCGGGAAAAGCGTCTCCCGTGTGTCATTCCTGTACTTTTCAAGCAATTCCAACGCTTCGGGGAGCAACTTCACACTGGCACGGAGTTCGTTCTTTTTCCTGCGGTATTTCAGCCACAATGCCCCGTTATCGTCCGTGTACAGGTTCTTATTGGTAATGGATACCACATCCGCATACGAGACCCCCGTATAGCACGCAAACAGGAACAGGTCACGCGCCAATATATGGGTCTTGCGGTATGGGGCTATTTCCACATCACGGATTTTCTCGAACGATTCACGGCTCAATGCCCGTGGTGTCCTCTCGGACTTCTTGGGCAGGGCGAAATGCTGGAAATGGATTTTGTCAGCATAGCCTTCTTTGTATGCCAGACGGCATATCTTCTTCAAAATGGCAAGGTGATGGCGGACGGTATCTATCGCATATCCCTTGTTTTCCATAGCGAATGCCTGATAGTCGTGGATGAACTGCTCCGTCAGTTGCCCGAATGCCAAATCCTTGACCTTGTACTGATGTTCGATGAACTCGCCGAGTGTCAGGCGCATATAGTGATAACCGGGATAAGTCCCTTTCGCTCGGTCAATGCCGATACGGGCTTTGAGGTCGTCACAGACAACGTCCGTCATTTTCATGAGGGTCATCTGCGTTTCCATGCTGCCTTGGAAAAGGTCTTTCACATCGGCTGCGTCAAATTCCACTTTGCGGGATACAAGACTGTCAAAAGCGGTATTTACCGCCAGCAGCAGTTTCTCAATCTTGGCATTGGTTTCAACCGCCTCCCTGCTCTTGCCGTTCAGACGGCTTTCACGGGGATTCCACAATTCGGGAGTGCAGGACAGCTTGCAACTGAATTGCGCCATACTCCGGTTCACGGTGATTCTTCCCATTATCGGGGCTTTGCCCGACTTGTCCGGTCCGCTCTTTTTGAGGTAGAGCAGCACCTTGAATTTTTCTACTTTCATACGCTTATATTTTTTAGTGCAAAATTACTTGCCGTATAAGCGTTCCTTGATACGCAAAACATTGTGTATGAGTGCAAACAAAACGGTGAGGATTTCTTTTCATTGCTTACCGTTACCTGTTCCCGTTTCGGTAACTGCCCGGCTAACGGTTTGGTAACTGAACAACCTCAATATTCTGTTGCCGTTTGCATTTTCTCCACTTGGCAGAATACTGAAATATCGCTCATTTCAAACAACTTACGTTTAATCTTTACCTATCCGCTGTTGCTTACTTCACCTTGTATATTCCATGTGCCCCACTCTACCTTTGCAACATCAATACAAAAAATCCACACTATGAAAGCAGATATTTCAATAACAAAAAGCCGAAAAGGGACAGAGATAGTAGTTTCGGGCAAGAGGATTAATAAATACGGCATCATAGCTGCCATAGTATTTGCAGTACCAATGCTGATTCTGTTTCAGTCGATACATGGAGAAACAACCAGCCATCTATCGCTGGTCAGATTCTTCATGTGTATATTGGCAGCTGTCCTGGTAAATCTATTCCTACATAAACTGTTGTTCAGATTGTTTTCGCCGATACGCATGTGGCAATATCGCATCACATGCCTGCTGCCCTTCCTGCTACTGGGTATATTGCCCCTTATATATGGTATGACAAGTGGCAATTATGATGTCACACGATTTGGAATATTACTGGCTGTCATGAGTTTCGACGACCTTTACATCCTCTGGCAATTACGCTCATTCGGTGGAGGCTCCTATATTACTGACAAATCAGAAGGATTGAATTTCCACGTGTGGTAAATTTATACAGTCTCAATAGGAAAGTAGAGTGTAAATTCACTGAAGCACCCCTCTTCACTTTCCACTTCTACCCTGCCGCCATGTGCCAGCATCACCTGCTGTACATAATTCAGGCCCAGACCAAAACCTGCAGCACCGCCCCTTCCACTTCGCCCGACTGCTGCAGAACGTTCAAAACGGTTGAAGATAAGAGACTGGTCTTTTAAGGGAATACCCAATCCGTTGTCACACACCTTTATCTTGCAGAAGCCTTTCTCCGATTCGCAAATAATATCTATCTTTACCTCTTCATGGGAATATTTAATGGCATTGTCCAGCAGATTGCCCAACACTTCACGCAAACAGAAGGCATCGGCATACACCATTTCACAACGATGATAAACGGTCGTAAATTCTACCCTTTTGCTGGTTTTCAGAGAAATTTTGGCAATTATATCATCAAGTAAAGGCCGCAAAGGCACCTCTTCCTGATGGAGTTCCAAATGTCCCTCATCCAGCTTGGTAAGTACCAGTACACGATTGGAAAGGGTAAGCAGATGCTCACACTCTTCCATCATCGCCTGCCGGTATTTCTCTTCTTTTCCGGGCTTACCGGACAATTTGCCGCTATTCAGAATATGAGCTCCCATCAGGATGGAACTCAGAGGAGACTTCATGTCGTGTATCATAGCATAAGTAAAATCCTTCTGGAATTGCTCCAAATGCCGCTGTGTACGCAAAACTTTCACCTGGCCGAGAATACAGTCCAACACCACCAAAAACATCACCCAAAGAGGCAGAAACAGATACCATACGGAACTTATGACGTAGCGATACGGATTCTTCACCACACCTTGTATACAAAGGATGCTGTCCTCCTTCAACGGTATAAACCGGGAAGAAATATCCTGATATTTTGCCGAGGCATATCCTGCTTCCACCACTGTACTATCGGAGGGAGCGTAGTACTGGCGGATACCACTCTTATAGGTCATTCCCAAGGCTTCCAACCTGGAAGCAAAAGCAGAATCGAGGTACTGCACGGAGAGAGGAAGTTCCATTCCGCTTTCATTGATGCTGCGCTGCATAATCAAAGCAGAGCGTAGTCGATAATTCAAATTGACCGGATTGTACATATGTACCACTCCAAAGCGACTCACCTTATACTTCGACTGCTCTTTCTCCAGAAATTCCTTTTGCTCCTTTGCAAAAGGCGATTCAACACTCTCTTCCCATTCATCCTTTCCATCCCTATCAGTCTGTTCGTAGAGCAAAGAAAGGCGGCGTTTCAAGACCTCGTCATAAAAAGCTGCTTCAAAACAATCATTTACCTGATAGGCAGTTTCTTTGAAAGAAGCACGGTACAGATAGACAAACCAGACTACCATCAGCAGACAGCCGGCAATCAACCCGACAATCGAAAAGACTTTAAAAGAATATTGCTTGCGCACCTGCCGCTGCCATTCGCTTTGCTTAGCTCCCGTAAGCGTATGTTCTGTCATGTCCAGCAAATGTTGCCCCGAGGCTTCTATATCTGCCCACCGGCTCTCCGATATCTGACTACGTACCTCACCTATCGGCAACCTCATTTTCTCTGCCAGCACATAAAAAGCAGACCGCTGCTTCTCAATATCATTACCTTGTTTAAGTATGGAATCCATTTGCCTGGCCCAACTGTACACCAGAAAAACAACCAAGAGAAGCGTAGGAAGGAACAAAAAGACTATATCCTTGACAAGCGGTATAAAAGGAGAAAACATGACAGCTTCAATGGCCTCTCCTTTCTTCTCATTCAACCAGGCTTTTTCCGAAAGAACAGACTTGAACCGTACATATACCGAACGCTTGCTTCTGTCCGTCGCAGGACGGATATTTACAGTCCGGTCTATATTTTTCCATTTCAGTTTCTTCTCTACCAACCTCGCCATCACATCTAATGGAATGGCGACATGATATACATCTTCGAGAAAGGAAGCTGCCTGCTGATAGTTTAAAAACATCTCATCTTCGAAAGACCTGATACTGTCTTTGGATAGATACGAGTAAAAAGGGATAGTCATGTCAGGAAACGGTAAATTATTAATCTCGTTGTCCACCGTTTCGATAAAAGCCAGACGAAAACATTCGTTCAGTGCGCGTTCCGCCTCTTTCTTGGTATTGTCGTAAGCATACATCATACCACCAATCTGCACCACAATTACCAGTAGCAGCCCTACAATAGAAAGGATATAGAGTGAACGAAGTTTCATCTTACCTATTATTTTGAGGACAAAGATAGCATTTTATCATAGAAAAAGAACTGATACAAAAAAGATAGCCTTGGACTTTTATTTATCCAAAGCTATCCATACAAGTACAATCCCTGCGATAGAGACGTCTACAGAATTATTTGCGAAGAGTCAACTTATCAATCCCAAAGAAACCGGTATCATGTCCCGGAGCCAGTGCAATCGACTCAATCTGCAACTCATTCTTTCCTTTTTTCAAATTGACCCGCCCAAGATTCACTAGAAGCAGAGACACTTCTCCATTGGTCAGACTGACTTCCGGAGTAATCACCTTATCATTTACACGAAGGGCAAATGTACCATAATCAGGCGCCACAGTGAACTGTATTTTCGCATAATAAGTTCCTTCCACTTCACTGTCAAAAACTAATGACAGCTTATCTCCCGGTTTAAACTCTTTCCAGTAGAGCTGCATACCCTCACTCCACAAGGGGTGGAAGTTGGTCTGCAATTCAACGGAGCCCGTATGCCCCGGACAAGGCTGCATGGCTTCGCCTTCCACAACCAGACTCATCCCTGAACCGAAAATATCTGACGGTTGGTTGGCAACCCGTTCGCGTACATCGCTCACAAAGGGTTTCGGCTGTATTTCGCCTCCGGGAAGCATATACCAGAAGGTTATCGGAGCATAATTAAGGTGTATATTCGACCAATCGAATAACTCCATGTCAAAGCGCAGGCTCCGGGTAAACGGAATCGCATCCAAACTACGAACACGGGTATTCTGCGCCAAACCTATGTGAGCATAACAACCATCTCCTATGGGTTGGGCAACAAAAGGATGGTTTATCCACGGTTCATAGCGCCCCCAGGCATAGCCATAATAATCTTCTGTACCCGTTCCAAAGTGTGACGGAAAGGTTTCACCGTCCACATACACCTTTTCATCTCCTTCTCCCCACCAACCCAAGTTGGGGTTATAGACAGTAACCGCATCTCCCACATACACGCCCCTACCTTTAAGATCGGCAAACGTAAGGTCCTGGGCAAACTCATCGCCCCGGGCATGGATATGCGTAAACTGCTGCCATGTGGTACCAAAGTGCATGGAGCGCTCATCCCACTGCCACTTTCCACTAACTGCAGCAGCCTTGGATATCTCCACCGGCTGTTCCCCATAATTGGTCAAGGTAATCGTACAGTTCCGCTCGAAAGGCATCACCCACCATGCACTCATCACATCATCCTGCACGGCCCGCGTATACCACGTACCAGTTGCAACGGGATAATAGCCTACCCCAAAAAACTCACCGACCGGAGCCCAGACAGTTAGTTCCCCATCAAAGGCAATGGACAAGACCGTAGAGCGAAGTGCTTGGCGACGGTCATCGGCATCAATCCGCATCGAAAGACGACGAATGGCACGAGAGCCGTCAATCGTAAAACTACGGCTTTCACCCGGAGCCAGAGAAGCCGCCAGATTGAGCGTACTTTCTCTTCCCGCAAGCGGAGTATCAATACCAGGTGTTCCTTCCGACAGCTTCTTATTGACAGCAGCTATCAGCCGGGCATTCTTCTTCAACTCTTTGGCCGAGAAAGAAATCACCTTGACCGGAGAAGTATAAGTGCGGTAATTGATAGCATAGTATACAATGGTCTTACTCTCAATTTTCCCCTCCGGAGTAATCTTCAAGTCCGGCGATTCGATAGTCACCTTGCACCGCTTGGCATAAGGTATGGGCAAATATAAATTATGCCCTCTTTCTTCCATCGGAGCCTCATCGGGTACTGAAGTTGAAAGAGGTTCTCCACAAAGGACTTGTCCGCTCAATATATCACGTACATTGCCTTCAATTACCGGTTTTTCCTCATTGTCTATGTAGATACGCAGAGTCCCTTGTCCCCGATTTATGCCGGAGAAAGTCATCCAGAAACGAACTATGGCACCGGGGCCTTCGGCATCCATCATCACATATTCCGTCCTCCCTCCGTTCTCTTCCTGGCGGATAAACTGTCCTTGGTCGAAATTACCAAACCAGGCACGCTTATCCGTCATGTTATGCGAACTACGGTCGTAGCTGCTGAACTGCTTACACGTATAGGCATTTTCGGGCCAACGCGCCAGCACGGAACGGTCTGTCATCTCATGCAACAATGTCTTAAGAGAGATAACCGGGTCGGCCATAGCCAAACCGCTATAGAGAAATATCAACTGAATTACAAAAACTAGTTTTTTCATCATAACCGATTATTTTAGTAAATCTCCATCTCATTGATGCGTAACACCTTTCCTCCTGCATGCTGCATAGGACGGGTTATCATCAAGCGTACATAGCGTACCTGCGCCGGAGTGTCAATCATACGTGATACGACATTCTGCCGGTTTCCATCTATATTGTCAAGTGTCTTCCATTCTTCAGTCTGGCTGTTTCTGCCTTGCAGGAAGCAAGCGGAAGTAATGTACCCTTTGTCCTCACGGCCTGCATTCACCAGTTTCCAACCGCTCACAGTTTTCGCCTCACCCAAATCAAAATCCACATAATTCAACACACTTCCCACTTCACACCATTTGGTATCGACATCCCCGTCAACGATACGTTCGGGCTTCTCATTATCATTAAAATAGCCGGAATAGGCGATAATCTTCGCACCCTTCAACAGGTTTTCTTTTTCCACCTCCACACTGTTCAACTCCATCTCATTGTCACGGATGGCTGTATGGAACAAGCTAGTGGCAACCTGGACGGGGTTCAGAGTTTCCTCCACCAATGTGGCAGCAAAAAGAACAACCTTTTCATTCTTCGGAAGTATAAGGCTGGCAGCACCTGCCGGAATATCGACACCGAACTTGAACATATTAGGTAAACTCATAGGCCTCATCGGCTGTAGGAGAGTGGCGGTGAGTTCCCACATAAGCCACTTCGGCATCCTTCAGATAACCTTTGGTATGTCCCGAATGTCCCCACTGTCCGACAAATCCGGTATAGGAAGGTACAATGACCTCACTCTTGTTCCCTCCGCACCGGAAAGTGGCGGCATAGTCCCCGTCCGTAGCGGCAGCCAGAAAATACAGTTTATTATACTTTTTACCTTCCGGTAGAACAATAGTATCACCATTGCACGTCATTCCGTTGGCGGCATCTTTCTCGCCGAGCTGGAAAGGAATCCCGTTTACAGTCAGGGATTCGGGCAACAGTTCTGCCGCAAACGAATAACCCGACTCAAAATCAGCTTCACCGCGGAACTCGTTGAATGAGGAACATTTACAGTTATAGGACAACGGTAAAGAGGCATACTGCAATTGATAAGCGTCCTCGCCCGATGACTTCAAACGTACCTTGAATGTCTTTATAGAATAAGGCTTTATACTTACAGACAGCCCGTTTCCACTGAATTCGGCCGAACCGATACTCTTTTCAGTGCCATCCGCTTCGTAGGCACTGGCAATTTCGCCTGCAAAAGAAAGTACCGCATCCTGCACCTTCTCACCGCCTATCTCATAGACACGCACTACATACTCATCCGAGTTCTCGGCTTTCTTCAATGCCTTGATAATGACATTACGGTTATTGGAAGAGACGAAAGAGAACTCCTTACCCAATGTACCCCTATGTTTATCGGTACGGAAAGCTTTCAGCTTCTGGTTCAATATCTCCGCCTTCTCTATGGTGACAGCCTTGTCAAGTCCACCGGCATGACCCACCAGACTGTATGTAAAGCAATGATGCCCGAAGTCCTGGCGGTTCTGGTAAGCATAATCCTTGTCTGTTTCGGGGGTATGCAGCAGGGTCAGGCGGAGGGTGTTGTCGTCCGGCTTGTCCCAGCCGTATTTGCTGTCATTCAAGACAGACACGCCATAGTTTCCACTACGGTCAGTCAAATCGGCCCAATACTGTGCATAGACTTCGTAGGCAGTCTCCGTATTGTTGCCCCGCCTCACACTTCCAAGTCCCAAATCGTAGGTGGCTTCCGTATTTGCCATGTTCAAAGGAAATTCGGCCTTCAATAAAGCATTGGACAACTGCCAGTCCACCTCATTGTAAAAGTCTATGCGGTCGGCACGGCTACCCTCATACAAACGGATGTACTGCTTGAAGAGTGACTCTCCATAACGTTTCTCGATGCAGAGTGACTTGCGCAGCTCACCATCCTCCACCAGTGTCATCTTCACATCCTCTGTGATGGAAACCGGTTCCCGGTCTATAGTCTCCTTCAAGATCTCCCAAGCAGGCCACATGTAGGACTTGTTCTGCGTGAAGAGTGCCAGACGAATGGATTTACCGGGTTTCACCAGCTCCTTGCCGTTCTTCTTGTCAAACAACGAAACGATATCACCCTTTGTATCCAGCGTTATCTTATAAATGGAATTCTCCAATGCATTGGAATCCACAGATACCCGGGTGTCAGCCGACGGACCAGAAGTACGGACATCATATACCGCATAACCGGTAGCGGGCACAATAGCCTCTATCAAGAGTCTGGCTTTACCGTCAGCATAGGACAGCAATTGGGCGGCCACTTTCCGGCCATTCATATCATATACGGTAATCCCTTTCGGTTTCTTTGGCAAGGCAAGTTCTACCTCTGCCACATCGGAAACCTGGAATCCAAGCGCATTGTAAAGCACCACCGGTATCCCTTTCACCCTGGTATCCATCTTTCTTGCCACAGCGTCAATGGAGGAAGTAAGAATACCGGAGAACTGCTTGAGGGAAATCAACTCGTCATTCCATGAGAATTCATAAGCCCGCGGTATACTTGTTCCCGTAAGGTCATCATGGAACTGATGGAAAATGAAACGCTGCCAGTTCTCAGTCAATGCAGCTCCGGGATAGGAAGCCTGGTTCAGCCATTCGGCTACAACGGAAGAGCGTTCCGCTGCATCCCCCAAAAGCTCATTCTGACGGTTGTACAGCTTCATGGCAGCCTGGGAAGTATAACATCCGGTACCGTGAACATCCATCAACAGTTCACCGTTGAACTTGGGCAGTTCCGGATGGCTTGCGTAAGGCTGGAAGTCTTTATATATCCGGTCACTCGTGGCACTGACAATCTGCAACGGACCATTGCCTTGCAAGCCTTTCTCTACGGCACGTACAGACTCCAATGTAGGTGAACCGCCTATGTCTCCCGTACCGTAATAGCGGTAGACCATGTGAAGCGGAGAGTGGCCGGTCAATTCCAACAAGTCCTTGTTTTCCGACAGGTCCCCGTCCTCAAAACGTTGGTTATAATCATATCCATGGGTCATCATGATGGTAGAGCCGTCTATACCTTGCCATAAGCCGACAGTGAAAGGATATTTGTCGTTACCGTAGAACGGTTTGTTGCGCCACTGCAACTTCTGGGAGGAGAAGCCGATCAGTCCGCAATGGGACGCAATGGCAGGAAGTGTCCAGCCAAAACCGAAACAGTCTGGCAAGAAAATGTCCGTGCTCTCCACACCGAATTCCTTCCGGTAATAATCCTGGCCGAGCATGATGTTACGAATCGCAGACTCTATGGAAGGAACCAGCGTATCAGTGGCATCCCAGCTGGCTCCACTGATATGCCAACGACCGCTCTCTATGAATTTCTTCATCTCTTCGTATTGCGCCGGATAATATTCCTTCATCCAGGCATACTTGACCGCACCTTCAAAATTAAAGATGTATTCCGGATACTGCTTCAGCAGAAACAAATTCTGACTGATCGTGTTCCATACATAATCCTTTATTGTGGTCTAGATATCCCAGTTCCACTGTGTGTCCAAATGTGCATCAGACACCATGTAGGCTTTCGGTCTTTGCGCCTGAGCACCATTCTGAGCATAGGTACCGCCACCCATTAGCAAGGCGGATACCAATACTGCAATCTGTCTTTTCATTTTCTGTTTATTTATTGTTTATTGTGTTTAAAGGTTTTATTCATTGCAATTCGCTGATCTCGGCGAAAAGCTCAATCATACAGGCATTCTCCAGTAGACTCTTGAACTGCTCTTTTCTGTTTCCCGACCAATCATTACTAAACAAGCCATTCTCATCACGCGTATAGTTCCAGGCATAATCCGCATTCTCAATCATGGTCTTTATGTACGCCTCATTCCTATCCACCAGATATAGCGCCTTCAAACCTCTGAACAAGATTACATTAAACCAAGGAGTTCCCGGGAAGAATTTCATCTCTCCTGTTGCGATAGGCTGTACCTTCAGAAAGAAACGGCAGGCACCCTCGGCTGTCTGCTGCGCTTCCTTCAAGTAATGCTTCTCTCCAGTTACCTGATAGAGAAGTACACCGGCCTGAATCATCTGCCCGCTGTTATAAGTATATTTGGCCGGATCCACTTTTCCCTGCAAATTCTTGTTGTCCCAATATACAAAGTCAGAAGGGTCACAAAGATTGTCACGGGTCCATTGATAGGTCTTCTTAGCTTGCTCAAGGTATTTTGCATCCTTAGTCAACTTAAACAGCTTCATACAAAGAACAGTAGCCGGAGCATTCGAACAAGTGTTTTTTGATTCTTTCTTCTGTTCGCACCAATAGATTCCTCCCCCCAACTCTTCGGACCATCCGGAATAAATATAGTCATGCAGCTGGATGGCTTTTTCCAGATACTCCTTGTCACCAGTCCGTTCATAGTAATCACAGAAATCAATGGCCACCCAGTCATTGTCATCGTAATAACGATCATTATGACCTGCAAAAGCCGGATACGACTGGTAACAATGGGGAATCCGGGTAGAGTCCCAATAAAGGTCCAGTCCCGGCTTTATCTGCCGGTCCATCAGTTTTCTGTACTTCTTTTGCCCGGAAACCTTATACAAAGAAACACAACCGGATACCAAGGCTGAATAAGGCCACAAGAAAGAGACCTCCTGCTGGTTAACAACAGCGCCGGTATTGGCCGTATATGTAATTCTCTGCTCCGGGTTTCTTGGATAAGTTTCCGTCAGCAGGCCATACTTCTCCACTTTATAGAGAGTAAGTATCTGCTGAAGCAAAGAATCGGCTCGTTGCAGATAGATTTGTTTGCTTGTCTGTGCAGACAAGCAAACCGGTAACGAGAGAGCTATTAATAAAAATAAATTCCTAAGCTTCATATCCAATTCAAGTCAAGTGATTATTATTCCAGCTTCATATCGGCACACATCAGGAAAGCATTGTATGGCCCCCACATGGACATGATGAACCAAAGCTGGTCATCATTGTCTTTCAACGGATGTATGTAAGCGCAATACAAAGCTGGATATCTGTCCGCTTCCGCCAATACTTTCGGCTCGCTCCACTGGACGAGATCCTTCGATGTACAATAAAGAATGGCATGCCTTTTGGTCAAAGGATTCTCGTCATGATTCGGATCATAATTATAAGTCAGAATCCAACGCTTAAACTTCTTGTGCCATATCAGCGACGCTTCTCCTACGGGACCTCTCAATACCGGAGTAGCAGCAGCCTCATTTCCACGTATCCACTCTTTACTTTCACCGTTCCAGTATTCATAGGCCTTCATATCCAGAAGATCTTTCTCAAGGAAACGCGCCAGATACGCAGCATCACCACGTCCGGCCTGTGTGCCGAGCATATAAATCCATCCGTCACATTTGGCATAAGCCACTTGCGAGAAATGACTGTCGGGAGAAAAAGTCACCTCTTCACGCCGCTCCCATGTCCGACCGTCATCATTGGAAGTATAGACAGAAGAAAAATTGGTAAGCCAGCGTCCATGAGGCGCTCCCCAATCATAGATGTTCATAATATGGACACAATCCGTTTTACCGGCCCGAATAGCACTCGTAGGGATGGAAGTCTGGTATACCTCCGGATTCGTCTTACCGCCCGCACATACCTCAAGCGCCTTACCATCGGCATCAAGCAGCATTGAATCTATTTTAAGACCGTCTGTAAGCTCTGTATCCGATGAAAAAGCCAGTACGTTGGAACGCCAGTTGGAACCATTGCCACCATTTTTATTCACGACAAAACCTTCTCCACTGGTATCTCCGAAAAACATGCCCACACGGTTTCCATCCATATGCCACATTAACCCCAAATCCGTTCCATATACATCAAAGTCAGGTCCGGTATTATTGGGATTCAGCAATGTATCTCCCGGCAAAGGATCACCCGTGACACGGGATATCATACGTACATTATCAATACACAGCGTTTTTTCACTATCAGCATCCTTACAAGCCATATTGCCCGTCAAACTACAGGTAACAAGCCCGAACAGTAAAATTTGTTTAGTTCTCATTCTTATCAATTCCATATACAAGTACACATTCCCACATCTATTCCTTTATTCTTTCCAGGATAATCAGTCCCAGTTCAAACTGGTCCCCACCGTTATTATTTCTCACATGGAAAGTGACTGAATTGGTTTGTTCCGTCAAATTGATGTCTCCTACATGTACTCTGTCTTTAGACACTTCTTTGTCCTTCTTAGTAGAGATCCATCCGGACAGTTGCTTCTGGCGTTGCCAAACCTGGAAGTCGGCACCATTCGGTTTCTCAAAATAGTTTATCAGCACTTTATATTTTCCTTCGGGCACATCGTTCAGCATGATGCGCACTACTCCTCCATGCTGGGTGGTCATACGGATTCCACGCTCATTTGTTACCTGGACACCTCCACCAAGACTCAGCTGCATCAGTTGAGGGAAATAGATATGTTCTGTCGGCTGATATACAGTGCGTAATTCAGCAGTAGGCTCTTCTCTGCCTTGCAATGGCTGGGCTGCATAGAAGAATCCAACAGATGTATAATCTACCGGAAAATTATTTTTTACTTCACCATGTTCCATTCCATGATAGATTTCCTTCTCATAGGACATTTTGTCGGCCAAGAAGAAACGGTATCCACCGGTTCTGGCCATCGGAAGCGAATAATCCAGGCAACCATGGAGGGGGAGGCTGTTTCCTCTGTCCCAACGATCCAATAAAGCATACCAGCCACCGTTGTAATAGTCTTCGGAGCCAGTGCCGTGCAGACGCATTTTATTATCTACGTAAGTGCTGTCATCCCCTTCGAAGAACAAGGTCATTCCCGGACGCAGGCCTTGTGCCTGATGGATGGTTCCTACATAATGTCCTTTTCCTTTTTGTGCAGCAAACTTATGGAAAATGCCGAGAGGAGTTTTCTCTCTACGCCATACAGAATAGAACTTACCCTCTTCCTTCACATTACGCTTATTACTGTTATAGTACACTTTAACGTTTACAGAAATAGGAGATTGCTGAATACCTTCTCTCTTTTTATAAATCATCTTCATAGAAGCTGACTTGTCAAAAGGCATTGGCAGATAGCAGTAGTTGGAAGTACCTTGCTTACCCATTAAGATACTCCGCATTGCTCCTTTTCCATAGGCATATCCAAAAAAATCAGCAACGGGGGCATAAATAGCCTCCACCTTCTCATTATCCCATTTAGCTGAAAGAATCACATCTTTGTATAAACCTTCGAAAGATGTTCCGCCATCAATCGACATACCTACAATACGTCCCGGTTCTGCCATCTCAAAGAAAGAAACTTCTTCTCCCGGACTCAGTGTAAATACCTTTTCTTCCGTCTGTACACCAGCTGATTTTCCAAAGGTATAATTCGTTACAGCAGGAGACAAGTCAGCCCATATTCTATTCACCTCAGCCAACAAATCCTTATCCTGCTGTGAGAATTCACCGGTATAGGTTTCCACCTTCTTTTCCGGCAAGTTACGGTATTGTATCTGAATGAATTCCAATTTAGGTCCATCGAAAACAATTTTGCAGGACTTTTTGTACGTAATGGGCAGATAACAATAAAAACCACCGATTTCATTACCACAAACGGGCTTTGTAAACGGATAAACCTTACCGGAAAACAAATCCGAGAACTTTATTTTCAGACCGGGCTCTTTCTGTCCATCAAAATAGAAATAGAGCATATTGTCCGTCGGTGTAGGAGTCCAGATTCGGTTGATGACTCCGGGGCCTTCCATCTCAGCAATCACCAACTTATCACCTTCCTTACGAAGGAAAGAATAAGTACCCGCAAAACCATCATCATTGCCTCCGGTACGGTCGTAACTCGAGAACTGCTCCACATAAGAGCCAGTGCGATACTCCGGCAATTTATCCACTCTTTTCAATAACTCCAGCTCATCCGTCCATCTGTATGGATTCTGAGCCACGGCATACGAGCCTGCCAATAGAATGGCAGACAAGAAAACAGAAACTTCTTTCAAATTAATTTTCATAAACTATTTTACTATATGTTTTTTAAAAAGGCAAGGAGAGAATGCCTGTTTAAACGGTATCTCTCCTCACTGACAGTATTATTTCAATAGAAAAGATTATGGTCTATAAAACCACATCAATTCTACTCTTCTGAAAGTACCATGGTATTTACGCCAAAGAATTTGGCCCATTGTACATTGTTCGGGCCCGGTTTCATTTCGATATAAACAACACCTTCGTCATTAGGCTCAATACCCTTAATCTCTACCGTTCTATCGAAATTATCGTCATTAACCAAATAAGCAACGCCATCGTTCTTTCCGATTACATGGAACTCGGTTTCAGTTCCACGGTCATTGATGTGACCATAGAAACTGAACGTATATTTTGTTCCTTGAGAGAGACCTGTCACCTTAAATCCACTGAGCGGAATAGCAATACCGTCGCTGAAAAACATATCCTCAGAAGCTGTTTTTGGAAGACCCAAATTATTATTCAAACCGCGAGCCAATTCTCCGGAAAACGGTTTGTCCACCTCGATGCCGAAAGTAGTAGGACGACCTCTATGGTCGAGCATATTTACCAATCCGGGGTCTCTGGGATTCCTATAGTTGTTAAACGGAGCCGGAGAATCAATGACACCAAAGTCAATGTAACACGTCTTAGGAGTCTTGGTAACAGTCAAGTCGCTAAAGTAGCACAACTTGCCATCAGCCGTTTCTACCTTGATGACCGTTTTTCCAACAGCAACAGGTGTAATTACAGCTGCATTATTTTCCACACCTTCAATGGTAGCCACATCGGAGTTGAGGACACTCCACTTCAACTGATAGGAATCGCCTGCCAGGTCATCAACAGAAGCGGTAACTGTGGCAGTTTCGTCAATCTCCAAATAAACCGATGATTGGTCAATACGTACAAACTTACGATTGGACAAGTCCACACTGTTATCATCCGAACAGGATGTCAATGCAGCAAATGCCAATGTCATCGCACTAAAAATGAATTTTATTGATTTCATACTTGTTCTCTAATTATTTATTAATATCCGGGAGCTTGTCTCAAATTGGGGTTGATGTCCATCTGAGCCTGCGGAACGGGCCATAAATACATTCTTTTGTTGAAGGTACGGCTCTTGTAGTAAGTTCTCTTATAAAAAGCCTTCGGATTGTTCACATCATCGCTCTTCTCAGAACCGTCATGATTCATACCATAAAGCTTGCCGCCCAGGTATTTGTCGGCAATCTTCCAACGACGGAGGTCATGGAAACGGATACCTTCACAATTGAACTCTACCCGACGTTCTTGCTGAATGGCGGCACGCATTTCTTCCTTACTCAGCCCTTCCTTCAAAGCGGGAATTCCGGCACGTTCACGAATCAAGTTCACATACTTATATACATCGGGAGTGGGAGCTGGCGAAGACTCGTTCAATGCTTCCGCATAGCCCAAATACGCTTCAGCCATTCTGTATAAGATACCCGGCTGATATACATGCTTTTTATCTCTGGGAAATACATCCAAAGAGATTCGCTTACGGACATTATAACCGTTCTGCGGAGAGTCGAAAGTCATATCCGTATCACGGCCTCCTTGAAGGAAGTTCACACGACGGTTATCAACTCCCAGCCATGCGCCATTATAGATGACGGAAACATAGAAGCGAGGCTCCCGGTTGCAATACATGTTGTAGGTACCTTCTTCTGTTACCGGGCTTACACCGGTTTCTTTATTGGCAAGGTTCGAAGGTCCACCGCCCGGCCACTTCGTGGTTCTATACTCTGTATTGGTAGAGAATCCGTTTTCCACATACCCCGATTCCGGGTTGATAATGGGCGAACCATCCTCGTTATATCCCAATATAGGCATTTCACCGTTCTTCATATAAAAAGCGTCCACCAGTTCCTGAGTAACACCCATAGCGGCATTTCCACCGATACCTTTCGGCAGATGATGAGCCTGCCAGGAGTTCAGGTTCTCATTTTCGGGGCGTCCGAAAAGAATCTCCTTATTACCTTCTGAGAAGCGTTTCAACGACATGTTATAGTAAGACATGAAGGGGTCAATGCTTCCATCCACATTATATTCATAGTACAGCTTATGTCCGGCTGCTTCGGCTGCCTTTATCAAGTCGAGATGAGCTTTGGCAGCCTTTTCCCATCTTTCCGGTTTGGCTTCGGCATCAAAAAGGAATTCTCCTTCTGAGTTCTTCCAGTCCTTGAGGTCCGGATTGCCATTGAACAACGGACTTGCGGCAAATAACAGTGTTTTGGCACGTATTGCCAAAGCCATGATAGAGGTGGCCCTGCCCCAATCGGTATTATTGGGATAGACAGCGGGCAGATGTTCTGACACTTCCAGCAGCTCTTTGTCAATCCAATCTACCACTTCGGCATAGGGTCTTTGGGGCGTCATCATCTCCGATTCGGGCGCATCGACGGCAACAAGCACACCGGGAGTAAACGGTATGGCACCATACAACTCAATCATCAAAGAGTAATAGTAGGCTATCAAGAAGCGGACTTCGTACTTCATCTGGTTGACATAAGATTCCGTCAGGTCTTTTTCCGGAAGTACTTTTGCCTCCTGCAAGAAGATAAGGCCGGAACGTATGCGCTTGTGCAATTCTACCCAATAATAGGGGGCCCATGTTGAGATAGGACTCCAGTTTCCGGTGGTGTAGGCATACACACTGCTCCATCCATACGGCGACCAATCTTGGGGAATAGTGATATCATCGCCCATAATGTTATAACCTTGCTCCTTGAAATACCCCCACATGGGGCTGGGAATGGATGAATAAACACCTGCCAACCAGTCCTCAGTCCTTATCTTGTCCGTGAAAATCATCTCCATGGTAAGCTGGTCGTCGGGAGCCTTGTCCAAGAAATCGTTGCAACTCGTTGTCAATGCCAGGGTGCACGACAATAAGACAGCTTTTGCTATAGATTTATATTTTTTCATTTTCTTCGTATCTTAATTAATTGTTGAAATTGATGCTAAAACCCACTGATACAGATTTCATCTGTGGGTATCTCAATCCATCGGTAGTTTCCAGTTCGGGGTCCCAAAGCTTGAAGTTGGAGAACGTCAGCAGATTGGTTCCTCTTGCAAACAAAAGGCAGCCGCGGATGCCAATTTTGGTAGTCCAACGTTGCGGAAGAGTATATCCAAGTTCCAGATTCTTCAGGCGCAGGAAACTCATGTCACGCAACCACCATGTGGAAGCTTGTTCATTGTTTGCCACAGCCTTGTCTCCCATACGGGGCCAGAATACATCTTGCCTCGGATTTTCAGGTGTCCAACGGTCGTCAATGTTCGAATAGATGTTACCAGCACCTAAGGAAGAACCCGGCAACCAGGTCTCTCCGCCCAAGAGCTGGTAGGTTTTACCTGTTCCTTGGAAGAATACTCCCAAATCGAACGACTTATAGCTTACTGTAGCTCCAAAACCATAGACAATCTCGGGAATACGTGTACCACCAATGGCTGTTTTATCTACTGCGGTCACTTCACCATCCCCGTTCAAATCTTTGTATTTAATGTCACCGGGACGTAGGTTACTCATATCACTGAACTTCTGTGCCGGAATTCCTTCCTTAAGCATACCGTTTTCATCGAAATCATCTTCCGTAAAGAGCCTTTCCGCTATCAAGCCAAACAATTGCCCTACAGGTTTACCAGTTTGCGAACGGTATGTACCCAAGATGGCGGCAGGTTCGTCTATTTCCACAACCTTATTGTGTGCGTAGGTATAGTTTGCCATAGCGGAAATGGCCCAATCGCTATTGAACTTGTGGTTGACATTCAAAGACACATCAAATCCCTGATTATCGACCTTGCCATAATTGGCCCAAACAGGGCGGTTGAATCCGGCAGAACCAGGCACATTCTTACGCTGCATGAAGATGTCATCGCGCTTTTCCTTGAACACATCCACTACGAGGTTCACGCTACCATTCCATAGACCTAAGTCGATACCGGCATTCATCTTGGTCACGGTTTCCCATGTCAAGTTGTTCACACCGATTTCGCCTTCCGAACGTCCAAGGCGATAGATTTCCGCATCTGTACCCCATCTGTACGAACCGGTATTGACAATGGTAGAAATATAGGCGAAACGTCTGTTACCACCAATGTTACTGTTACCGGCCTTACCCCAAGTAGCTCTCAGCTTCAAGTTGGAGATGACATCGGAAACCGGCTCCATGAATTTCTCGGAAGATACAATCCATCCCAACGCCACGGCGGGGAAGAAGCCGAAGCGCTTGCCTTTGGCAAAGTTCTCGGAGCCGTTGTAACCGAAGTTCAGCTCGGCAACATAGCGGCTGTCGTAAGTATAAGAGAATCTTCCGGCTATGCCTTGGGTACGATAGGGAAGCGCATCACCATTGTCATACTCCTTCTGGTTGTAGAGGAACATGGCGTTCACATCGTGCACTTTGCCGAAAATGCGGTTGTACGAGAACATTCCTTCCAGATAGATGGACTGATCGCCCCATTTAGCTCCTTTTTCATAGCCCAGGAACTCTTGTCCGGTGGTCTGCACATCAGTGATGATGTTGCCCTCTGCATCGCGTGCGGTGGCGGGATTGTAGTAATAGGGGTTCTTGGAACGTGTCACGGAAGTTGCCGAGAACTTGTCAAAAGAGAAGGTTCCCTTGAACTTCAGTCCCGGTGTGATGAACTTCAAATCCTGTTCCAACGATACTAGGGATTCAATCTTATTGTGGTTTAGTTTTTCGTATCCACGCTGTGTGGCCCACGCCCAAGGGTTCTGCTTGTACATCACACGGGGAATGCGTCCATCGGCATAGATGGCCGGATGCACGTAAGGAGGTACACGCATGGCTTGATAGAAAATGCCCTGATTGGTTTCCGTGTCTCCCGGAGGAGCGTTACGGGTTTGCAGGAACACGCCCACATTGGCACGGAACAAGGTAGTGGGAGTCACATTCACATCTACATTGGAACGTACCGTATATCGGCTCACCTTCAGGGAAGAGTCCCACTCCTGGTTCTTGTCGCGTTCAATAATACCGTTCTCATTGTAATATCCTGCCACCAACGCATAGCGAAGGATGTCCGTACCACCGTTGACGCTAACGTTTGCCTTCGTGTTGTCTGCATGGTCTTTGGAGATGATGTCCCACCAATTCACATCGGGATAGAGTTCCGGGTCGGTCTGATTCTTGTAGTTCAGCAAGGTGGCTTCGCTGGCAAAGGGGGCTCTACCTTGCTCGGCATACATTTCGTTAATCAGTTCCAGATACTTCACACTGCCGATGTAGTCGGGTATCTTGATGGGTTGCGTAAAGGAGTGTTCGAAGCGGACGTTCACCTGCGGCTTTCCAATCTTGCCGCGCTTGGTCTCAATCATCACTACACCATTGGCACCGCGCACACCATAGACGGCACTGGCGGCAGCATCCTTCAACACGGAGAAGGAGGCGATTTCTTCAGGGTCGATGTCGTGGAGCGAACGCTCGACGCCGTCCACCAATACCAGCGGATTGGTATTGCCAGTAAAGCTACTGATACCACGAATCCAGAAGTCGGAGTTATTGAACCAAGGGTCACCGCTACGCTGAACCGCAATCACACCGGGAACCATACCCGCCAGGTTGTTACTGAGCGAACGGCTGGGAGCCGCGGCAAGCTTGGCCGGCTCTATATTGGTAATGGAGCCGACCACAGAAGCTTTCTTCTGCGTTCCGAAGCCCACTACCACCACTTCGTCAAGGGCTGCCACATCTTCTTCCAAAGCTACATCAAGCACTCCTTTGGAGCCTACCGCTACCACTTTATCCTTAAAGCCAATATAAGAGAATTTTAATGACGGCTTATTACCTTTCAACGTAATCGTATACGTACCGTTGATGTCCGTCACCACACCATTAGAAGGGTCTGCCGCCTCCGTCACATTCACACCGATGAGTAACTCACCTTGTGCATCCATCACACGTCCGGTCACCTTCTTAGGCGACTGGGCAAATGCCGAGGTACTGATGCACAACAGTAGCATCAGCATCCAGCCCGCAAATTGCTTTTTGGGAATATTCTTCATTTCGTATCTTTATTAATGATTTATTGAATTTGCTGCTCCGTAGAACTATTCTTCCATAGTCGTACCTCTATAGTGACACAGCTTTACCAATATAGAGGCATAGTCTTGCCACTATAGTGGCAAAACCCCGGATATAAAATCAGCCTATGAATGTATAAAAAAGAGCGTTACCAAAGCTTACCCAAATATGGTTGATGGCCCCTGCTCCCTTGATGTCTGCAATGATTCGTTTCTCACCCGGCTTGAAAGGTTCCAGATGGTCTCTGTTACCTCCGGTAGGGTCTGTACTGGAGATTCTCTTGTTTTTTACACCCGATTTCAACTTTGCCAAGTCAAACATTTCGTTCGTCATGTTCGACTGTGCAAATACAGTAGGAAAGTACAATCCCAGAACAAGGGAGAGTAACAAACTGAATTTTGTAATTCTTCTCATAAGTTTTTATTTACATTGATTAATTAGATGATTAGTATTCCAATCATTGAATGTTTTCCACAGCAATTCTCCAAACAATGTATTGGCCCATGCAAACCAGCTCCTTGTGAATTTCTTGGGGTCATCCTTGTGGAATGACTCGTGCATGAATCCGGTACCGGCATGCGTTTTCTGGAGCATCTGGATACATTGCTGTGAATCTCATTAGAAGTATCTACGCCATGCTCAGATACTTGAATAGATCCATTTGTCCCCGATGCAGCGGTTGCAAGGGGCAAATTATCCCCTGCATACACTGCAAATGATAGCATTGATGCCAATGCTATGAAACCATTCCTTTTAAAAGAAATCCTCATAATACTTTGATTTAATAGTTAATAAAAAAACAACGTAATTTTAAATATCGGGTATACCCAATTTTACCATCTTGGAATTTCCAAATCGTCCTTGCTCGGCAAAGCCGGGAATTTGGCATGCGGCTCGGCCTGGTACCAGAAAGTGGTCGACGAGATATCCGACTTCTGGTTGTTGTAGCGTCCGTCATGACGCCATCCCAAATCCTGTATCGTGACTTTCAGGTCCTTGTCGAAGCGTATCGGGTCAAGGATATGCCAGCGGTACAGCCCGAAAGCGGTCACTGCACGGTACAGCCCGTCGGGACGGATTACCTGGTGCATGCCGGCATAAGGGGTGGTGAACTCCTGGTACTGGTGCGTCTTCTGGTTCTCGAAATTATACGAGCCGCAGAAGTAGTCTTCAGCCCCGGTTCCACAGATAGTCGGATATTCCTTGTCACCGTCCATGTAGAACTTGATTTCCCCTTCACCCCACCAGCAGTTGTCGTTTACACGCCACGCCAGGTAGGTACCCACATACTGTCCCTTGCCCTTCACACCGTCAATCAACGTGTGCAGCGACCCCTGGGTCGGGTTGGAGCGGCGGAACTGCGCATGGAAGTAGGCCTCGTCCTCGGGAACTTCTGTCAGGGTGTAGTTGATTTGGTAGTACAGACGCATCTCCTCGGCGGTGTTGATGTTCTCCAGCGTGATACGGGCTTTCTTGCGGAAAGGCATCTTCCAGTAGCAGTTGAAGGCGCTGCCCGGATTCACGCAAACGGCCAGTGAGGAGAGCTGTGCATATTCATTGTATGCGCTGCAGAAGAAGTCACCCACCGGACATTCGACGGAAGGCTCCTTCTCATCGTCCCAGTACATTCTCAGGATGGAGAAGCGCCAGTTCCCGGTCGGTGTCATCCAGATCTGCTGGATGGCTCCCGGACCCTCGATTTCCGCAATCGTGATTGTCTCTCCCGGTTTCACGATGATGAAGGGGTTTACCTTCCAACCCTTGCCCAGGTCCTTGGCCGCATGGTGGGCGTTGGCCACATTGCGCTGGTCCTTGTCCCTGACCGGATCGGCCATGCCGCCCTTGCCCTTCTCGCCCGTGAAGTTCTCAGGGCTGATGGAACGTGTCTTGGCATCGGACAGTCTTGACAGGTTACCCATGTTCATGTCCAGACCGTTGAACGGGTAGTTGCTTTGGGCGTAAACACCCACGGTGGCCATGCATAAGGCCGCCAAAATTAATGATTTGATTCTCATGTTTTAAATAGATTAATGGTTTGTATATTTAGTTAATGGTTTCAGCAAGTTTTGCCAGTTCAAGATATTTCTTGTATAGTTTTTCGTAGATGAGGGCTCTTTTCTCATCCGGCCGGTATTCAGCCTCGATGTCCGACCCCATATGCCTTGTCGCCTCATTGATATCCTTGTACACCCCTGCGGCAACTGCCGCGAACATTGCCGCTCCCAAGGCACAGGTCTGTTCCGAGCGGACCACACGGATAGGCATGTCCAGCACGTCTGCCAGCGTCTGCATCACGAAGGGCGCCTTCTTGCTGATACCTCCGATGGCATTGACCGAATCAATGCGCAGCCCCTGGCCCTTCATATGCTCCACAATACGGCGGGAACCGAAGGCGGTGGCTTCCACCAGCGCACGGAATATTTCCGGGGCGCTGGTACCCAGCGTGAGTCCCGCAACGGCACCCTTCACGTTCTGGTCCGCATCGGGGGTACGGCGGCCGTTCATCCAGTCCAGGGCGACAACACCGTCCTCGGAGGGTTCCATGTCCTGGGCCTCACGGGTGAGTTCCACCAGCATGCCGTCCAGAACTTTCTGCCTGGCCTCCCCTCTGGGGATATCTTTCAGTGTCCATGCCAGCATCTTCCTGAACCAGGCGTAGATGTCTCCGAAAGCCGACTGTCCGGCTTCGAAACCGATGAATCCCGGAAGCACCGAACCGTCCACCTGGCCGCAGATTCCCTTGATACAGCGTCCGCCTACCTCGTCTTTGCCGGCAACCATGATGTCGCAGGTGGATGTTCCCATGATACGTGTCAGTATCCCCGGGGCGACGGATGCGCCTACGGCTCCCATATGGGCGTCCAGCGCCCCCACGGCCACGGCGATTCCTCGGGGAAGTCCAAGCCTGTCTGCCCACTCGGGTGTCAGTTCCCCTGCCTTGGTGTCGCTGGTGTGGGTTTCTGTGAACAGATGGGGGAGCATTTCCTTCAAGGCCGGATTAAGTTCTTCGAGAACTTCGCCGGAAGGAAGACCCCAACAATAGTTAAGAAGTATCTCTTAAGTTGACTTTAAAAGATTGTTTTGAGATTTTATACTATGACAAGTTGTATATATATATAAAATGAGAACAGTAGAAATAGAGTATCTATTTTCTGCTGCTCTCATTAGAGTAATAAGCTATTTAGTAAGTTTTGTAATTTATCCTTTTCTTATTTTTATCCACCTTTTATCCTTTTCTGTTCTATAAATTAAGAACAAAAGAGGGGATAAATAAGGAGGAAAAGAAGTTCTACCCAAAAAGTAGTCCGTTCTTATTTCATAATGTGGTTTATTAATTCTTCCGGTGAAAGAGGTGTGATACCAAAAATATAGCTTTGACCAGACTGAAATGGTTCAGTCAGTTCAAAGTTCTCATAAGCGATACCACCAGGTATCGGAGATTTACTTGCCCAATAAGTATAACGACCATTCACAACTCCTTCTAACTCATTACTTGGATTGGAACAATACCAATATTGCGTTGCTTTTTTACCAGTATATTTCCAATGTGTATGTGTATCTTCAGCATATACAGCTTTTGTAGGGTCTTTCTCATCAGGTGACGCTATAAACCATACACCTCCATTTTTATCTTTTATCATTTCTGCCACTGGAGTATGGTTATGTTCTGTGAAATTAGAATCTTTATAGCTCGGCCATAATTGGCCGGCTTCTTTCGTTTTACCATCTGCGAGATGTAATGTCCTAAGTCTTGCTTTGTTTCCCATAGTAGCTGTGAGTATAAAACGATTTAGCTCATCTGACTCTTCCGTGGTATACGTAGTTAATTCAAACTCATAAGGCTTTCCTTCTGTGAATTTAGTCCGGACATAGATATCCGCACCATTATCAAAAGTTTCACAAAAGAAATACACAGTAAGTGTTTCAACTCCATTTTCCTTTGCTATTACTCCGTGAGCTGGATAATATTGATTTGGGAATGAGGGAGCTTCAGGAGTATTCCCACTCCAAAAACGTTTTCCACGAACATTATCAAGTTGACTCCATTCCAATTCTGAGAGCCCCCTATTATTTTTTGCTTTATCAATTGGTTCAAAAGCAATGAAATTGGTAACAACAAATTCATCATGTTCTAAATAAGGTGTATAGATACGAATTAGCCCACGTGGACCTCCTAATGGAGCAATTCCTATTCGGATACCATTTGCAAATCCCCAAATGGGTTGTGCTTTTGTATTTTGAGCAGGTTGTAACCATATTCCATTTTTTTCCGGAGTTGCTAAAGTTTCCGGAGCTATTTGTAGGTTAGTCTGTCCATAAAGGTAGTGTATTCTGCATGCAAAGAATAAAAGTGTAAATAGAATCTTGGTTTTCATGATTTTAAAAGTTTAAAATTAATTTTTATGTGTCGTTTATGGTAGTTCATATCGTTTTTAGCATGATTTGGTACTGCAAATATAAAAATGTTATAACGAATTAGCAAAAATGCTTGTGATTCTAATTTTTATGCTTATATTTGCATCGTGAGAACACGATAAGCGCTGATGATGTCCAAATATACCTAAAAATATAATGCTATTATATAGCAAAAACATTGCAAAATATATGTCATCACTAAAAAAAATATCGCTAAAAGATATTGCTGAAGCTGCTGGAGTTTCAACAGCACTGGTTTCCTTCGTACTGAATGGTAAGAAGAAAGAATACCGGGTGGGAGAGGAAACTGCTCAGCGAATATTGAAAATAGCTAATGAAATGAACTATCAACCTAATCTTGCCGCAAAGAGTCTCCGGAGTGGCAAAACAGAAACGATTGGATTGGTGGTTTCTGATATTTCCAACCCGTTTTTTTCTCAATTGGCACGTGTGCTCGAAGATGAGGCTGCTAAGCGAAATTATACAGTGCTTTTTGGAAGCTCGGATGAAAACAAGGATAAAATGGATCGTGTTGTTGGTAGTCTTATTAATAAAGGCGTAGACGGATTGATAATTGTTCCTTGTGAGGGGTCTGAGAAAATTATATCTTCTCTTGTTCATAATAATATTCCTCTTGTTTTATTTGATCGTTATTTCTCTGAGATCAATGTAAGTTATGTTGCCCTAAATAATTTTAATGCTTCATATGTTTTGACTACTCATCTTTTAGATATTGGTTACAATGCTCCATGTATGGTAGCATATGATGTTGATCTTATTCATATGAAGGAGCGTGTTCGTGGTTATAAAAAGGCTATGAGTGATGTTGGTAAGAGAAATTTGATAAATGTGGCTTTCTTGAAACAGAATACGCCTAAAAAATCAGCGGATCGTTTACTTCCTAAAATGATTGATAGTGGTGCGGACGCTTTCTTATTTGCTACTAACATGATTTCATTATCTTGCTTGTATACAATAAAAGATATGGATAAGGATGTAATTGAAAAAATAGGTTTAGCTGGGTTTGATGGTAATCCGGTATTTGATTTTTTCAATGTACCTATTTCTTATATTCGGCAACCTATAGATATATTAGCACAAAAATCGCTTGAAATATTAATAGATAGTATGGATAATGGGAATACTGTGCAGTCTGTACTTGCCGAAGGAGAACTTATTGAAATGCTTGCTTGATTTTTTTTACTTAAATTGCTTAAACGATTTAGTTAAAATCTTATATTAACCTGAGATAATTAGTTAAACCATGAGAAATTCAAGATTAATTGGTGGAAAACCGAAAATTGGTATCCGGCCTATAATTGACGGCCGTCGTGGCGGTATTCGTGAGTCATTGGAAGATATGACGATGGCTATGGCTCATAAAGTAGCTGAACTTTATTCTTCTGTGCTTCGTCATAGTGATGGTACTCCAATAGAGTGTGTTATAGCAGATACAACTATCGGTGGGGTAGCTGAGGCTGCTATGGCAGCGGAGAAATTTCGTAATAATGGAGTAGGTGTAGTGCTTTCTGTAACTCCTTGTTGGTGTTATGGATTTGAGACTATTGATATGGATGGAGAAATGCCAAAAGCTATTTGGGGCTTTAATGGTACGGAACGTCCGGGAGCAGTTTATTTGGCTTCTGCGTTAGCTGGGCATACACAGAAAGGGTTACCAACCTTTGGTATTTATGGGCGTGATGTGCAGGAGGTGACGAATACAGAGATACCGGAAGATGTGCAGGAAAAATTGTTACGCTTTGCCCGTGCAGGTATAGCTGTAGCTACAATGAAAGGAAAGTCTTATCTTTCAATAGGTAGTGTTTCTATGGGTATCGCAGGTTCCATCCCTAATCCGGATTTTTTTCAGGAGTACTTGGGTATGCGTAATGAATATGTCGACGCTAGTGAGATTGAGCGTCGTGTACAGTTGGGTATCTATGATCATGAAGAATTTGAACGTGCCATGACATGGACAGAGAAATATTGTAAGAGCAATGAGGGGATTGACTTTAATCCGGATCACTTGGTGTATTCGCGTGAAGAAAAAGATGCACGTTGGGAATATGTAGTGAAAATGACTCTTATCTTCCGTGATATGATGATCGGTAATCCTAAATTAGCTGAAATGGGATTCAAGGAAGAGGCTATGGGACATAATGCAATTGCAGCAGGTTTTCAGGGACAACGCCAATGGACGGATTATAAACCTGATGGAGATTTTTCAGAAGCCATTCTGAATACTTCTTTTGATTGGAATGGTATTCGTGAGGCCTTTACTTTTGCTACAGAAAACGATACGTTGAATTGTGCTTCCATGTTATTTAATCATCTATTAACCAATACTGCACAAATATTTGCAGATGTACGTACGTATTGGAGTCCAAATGCTGTAGAACGTGTGACGGGGAAGAAACTGGAGGGCAAAGCAGAGAATGGTTTTATTCATCTTATAAACTCAGGCTCTTGTACTCTTGATGGAACAGGCTGTCAAACCCGTGAAGGCAAGCCGGTTATGAAACCTTTCTGGGAGATAACGGAAGAAGAAATGGAAGCTTGCCTTGCAGCAACTAAATGGTATCCGGCAAGTCGTGAATATATGCGTGGGGGTGGTTACTCTTCTCAGTTTTT
>ERZ780208.724-NODE-724-length-30729-cov-5.102954_pt1 | contig 30729 bp, 39 predicted proteins | sample MGYA00511167_ERZ780208 | MGnify/ENA primary metagenome ERZ780208 (study PRJEB29588, sample SAMEA2159202) | human gut metagenome | biome: human gut; feature: human-associated habitat; material: faeces | place: Denmark | collected 2008/2010 ...
GAAAGCCAGCGGTATTTGCGATTGGCCTGCTGCGCATCATCCAGACGGATCTTCAGCCCTTGAATCAGCCCATCCTTGTTCCGAACCGGAATCAAGAAACCGTTGGGGCCGGAGAGTGTCCAGTCGCCATAATAGGTGCGAAAGCCCGGAATACCGTGCAGGTCATGGCCGTGACTGCGCAGGAGGTCAGCCAAAAGCCGACGTCCGCGCTCTGTCTCCGGCATACTGCGGTACTCGTTTCTTCGGATGCGTTCTTCGCTCAAGCCCCGTTCTAAGAGATTCTCGCCGTGTTTTGGGAGAAGCGTCAGATGCGCCAGCATATCCGAATACACGGCATGGCGCTGCTCCAATGAGCAGGGCTGCCGTTCCTGTGTTTGGGGAGATGGCGGTTGGGGCAAAGGGTAGACCTTGCTCTCATGCGCCAGCTCCAGATAAGCCTCTTTGTTACAGATCCCTTTGAGCCGTGCATACAGGCTTACGCTGTTGCCGTGGGCGCCGCAGAGATTGCAGCGGTATTGATCGGTTCTCGTGTTCAGACTCAGATGATATTTGCCGGTGCCATGGTCGCCGCAGAAGGGGCAGCTTGCCTCAACTTCTTCGCTGTGAAGCGTTCGGTCGTTGAGGACAAGCCCGCACCGTCTGGCGGCTTCCAGGATCGGCAGCTTCTGATAGGCCAGACGGCGCGCCCCCTTTCTGAAAAGTAAGGTTACGCCGCCTTCGGCATTGCAGTGCTGCCAGCCCGCACGGAAAGCTCCGCATTACGGACGCATTTGGCGAGGATCATCTGACTGGTCGGACGGATGTTGCTGAGATCGTCTACGGATTCCATGTTGTCGAAGAACACCGGATAATTTCGGCCTGTGAGCCGCTTCACAAGCTCGGACACCTCTGCGCCTGCCCGGATCTTCTCAGAGAGTGAGAGGCGGTCGTAGCGGCGGCCGTTGTAGGTAAACCGGAACACATCCTTTAATTCTCCGGTCGTCTTGACCACATCGTAGAGCGAGATCTTTACGCGGTTCAGCGCAAGTTTGGAGAACGTCAGCTCTGCGCGCTTGCTCATGTAGAGGATCACGTCTTTCATAATAATTTTCTTTTCCGTGATCTCCTCCTCAATGGCTTTGATGCGCGTGTTAAAGTCCTCCGGCGCGGCGCTCAGAACCTGCTGCGCGGCAGCAAGCTGCACCCGGCAGTCTTCCAGAGACGCTTTGCACTCGGCAAGGCGTTCGCTGTCCGCGGGGCTCAGCGTGCCGCATTCGATACTTGCGGTCAGGTTCTGGATGCGTCTGCGCAGCTGCTCCAAGGTCTGCTGGCGCTGCGTATTCTGCTGTGCGGCAGCGGCCTGAAGCTGCTCTCGCTTCTGGTTCAGCGCGTTGATCTCAGCCTGATATCTTTCAATATCTTCGGCTTTGAACTGCTCGAACGTACTTTGACTTTTCTGCTCCAGCTCCTGAAGCTCTGCGATTTGACTTTTCAGCTGTGTACCGTCGGCAACGATCTGTTCCGTTTCCTTTTGTAAAGCCTCCCGGAACGCCGGATATTCCTGCTGCGAGAGCACACGGCGGCAGACCGGGCAGCTTGTACCCGGCTGAAACCGCTTCAAAAGCGCGGCGTTCTGCTGATAACGCTTCCCCAGCGCCTGCACCTTTGCCGTATCCTCCGCCAGCGGGCCTGTGTATTTTGGCTGGTAGACCTCGGACGACCGAGCGCCCAGCTTTGCGTGAAGTACCTGCAGCTTCGCGTCCAGTTCTGCCGTATCCGGCGTTTCCGGCGCTTCGCCGGAAAGCTCCTCATACTGCTCGCTGGCCTGCACAAGCTGCTCCTGCAAATCCTCCAAATTGATGTTTTCAAACCGCCGTGCTTCCAACGATGCAATTTCACTCTGCAATTCCTGAATCTGTGCAGTCAGCCTGTCGGACAGATCTTTGCTGCTCTGCCGCTGCTTCTGCGCCAGATCCAGCTTGCCGCTCAGATAGACTGCGTTCTGTTCCAGTTCCCGGATCTCCTCCCGGCGATTCTTGAGAAACGTCTCAGGAGACAACAATTTAAGCCCGGACAGCCGCTGCTGCGTCTGCGCATTGAGCAAGGATAACACGTCGGCCTGCTGAACAGGCGGCAGATGCCGCTCCAGCAGCTTCTTTCCGTCCTCGCCGAGTTCTTCAATGAAGTACAGGGGATTGAAAATGGAGAGAAACACATCCCGTTCGCCGAACATCTCGTTGAGATCCGTCTGCCGGATGGCATAGCCGTCGTAGGTGATGCTCATGCGATCCTTCTGCCGACTGCGGGTCAGTTCGTGCGCTCTGCCGGTTTCGTCCGTAAAGCGCATCGTGATCTGCAAGTCCGGGTTCGTCTCGTTGTGCAGCCGGTCAATGCCGCGCTCCCCGAAAAAGGGAAGTCCTGTGACGGCGAACGCAATGGCGTCCGCAAGACTGGATTTGCCGCGGCCGTTGCCGCCGGTCACAACGGTAGGATTACCGAACGTGATCTCCATAGGAGCTTCATAGCATTTGAAGCCGGAGACGGTCATGCTGATGATCTGAAAGCCTTTGATCTTTTCCATTTTGCTTACTGACACCTCCTATTACGCTGCCTGCTGCGCGACCTGATAGCCGTCCAGCGTGTAAAATGCGACGTTTCCCTGCTTCCGCATGGTGACCTGCGCGTCATAGAGCTGTGCACCGGGCACGAGCATGGGATGACTGCCCTGCGCGTAGACCTTCGCCTGCTTGCCCTCTGCGTTTTGCAGAACGGCGCAGACCAACGGCTGGCCGGACATATCCTGTTGATTGCTCACCGACAGCACAACGTACTGGCAGACCTGCCGCGTCGTAAACGGGAGCGGCTGAGACTGCTGTGCTTGCTGCGACGATTTCTGCGGCGCTTGCTGCTGCGTCTGCGGCATGGCCGTCGGCGCTGTATTCTGCGCCTGTTGTCCAGCCTGTCCGTCGCGCTTATAGCTGAGCTGTGCCTGTGCTGCGCCCGGAGATGTGGGAAGCTGATGCAGCTTATCCAGTAATTCCAAATATGCAGCGTTCAGCTTCGGCCGCTCGGTATCGCAGATCACATAGGAGTTGCCCTTCTGCTCAATCTTGACCCAGAGCGGCTTCGTCATCTTGTAGAGAACACGTCCAATGCCCCATTGTACGGCGGAGCGTTTCATGGAGTCGGACAAGCCGCCCTTAATGGGCTCAATGTCGGAATCCTCCGCGCCGTCCCACTTTGTAATAAAGCCTTTGCCCTCAAAATAGATGGAAATGCCGCAGATCTGCGCGTCCTTCTTTCCGTTGCCGTGCCACGGCCTGTAGTCGTTGTACCAGTTTTCCGGCCCCACGACTTCATCCAGACGATCCTGAATGGCGCGGTTCGTGACATACGGAATGGCAAGGCCGCTGGTCTTGTCTTTCGACGTCACCTGAATGCGCCATTCCAGATCCTCCGCCGCAAATGGCCGGGCCAGTTCTTCCCGGATGGTCTTTGCGTCTTTTGTCATACGTTACCCTCCAATAAAGTCTTTCAAGGTCTTTCCGTTTGGGATCAGCACATCGGAATAATAGTACGACGGGTCTTTGTCCTTCAGGTGCTCCAGAAGATCACGGTACTCCAATTTCAGCTTGTTATCCCTGACGTCAAAATTATCGTCATTGTTCGGCAACCGAAGCAAATATCCCGGCAGGTTGGAGATGCTGCCCGTTGTCTTATAGACCGGTAGCACGTTGTTTCCGGTGCAGAGATGAAAATTGCTCTGTGTTACGTTGGAAAATGGATAGCAGAACATTTCTGTGCTGCTTTTCAGATCTTCATCCGCAACGACACCTACCCGGCAATCACTGACCTTGCCCAGTTCAGAGATCTGAAACCCAAAGACGAGCTTCGGCAGCGGAAATCTTTCATAAAGCGTATTATGGTAGGTGATGTCCGCATAACGCTGCTGGCAGAGCAGGCAGTACCGTTTTGCGCCGCTCTCACAGATCTCGACGGAAAAGCACCCCTTCGGAAGCAGACCGCTTGAAATGAACGAATTGCGGTTTGTTGCGTGGATGATTGCCTGAAACAGATCCTCCGGGCAAATTTCCTTTCTGCTGATCACACCAAGGATTTCCTGCTTCAATACCACTGTTGCCCGCTGGGGATCGATCTCAATAACCAGTTTTTGTGTTCTGTCCATCACGCAGCCCTCCGTTCCGTACACCGCGCATTGCGCTGTGCTGCTTCAACCGCTTTTTCCATCCCGCATAGCCTCTTATCAAAAAATGTGAAAATGTCAAGCAGACCATCGATCAATTGGACATAATCACAAAATTCGTCATCATATGCGAAAACAATGCCGCTGGAAAACTTTTTCCCGGTTTTCTCTTTCAATGCCCAATCATAGCAGTAGGAATCCAGCCATAAAGCATTTTTGATGCACGTGCTGGCCTCACGCCAAAATGGGTTTTCTTCGGGTTTCATGTGAAGCAGCGATTCATATTGTCTGCAAAGGCGGATATAAGCGGTCATGTTTTCAGACGAAAAATAATGATAATAGGAGGATATATCATATTCATAGTCCAGCTTCTGGTTGAAACAATGAAATTCGGAGACGATATCCAGAGCCAGTTCCTGAAGCTCATAGAAGGAATCTTCCCGCAAAATATGCTGGGGAAACGCCTTTTTGAACACATCAAACCGTCCGTGATCATAAAAGGATTTTGCGATTTGGATCGCATAAAAGATAAGCGTAAGCTCCATAACTTCTCCTTAGCAAAACTGTTTCATTTTTTGTGCCTGCGCCGGAAGTGATGCAGCGCCGTCTGCAAGAACGCAGCTATAGTAGCTGCCTGGCCAGTTGTAATAAAAGAAATCAGCAACAGGCCATATATCTTCCAATTCAAATTCCTCATAGCAAATATCCTCCAGGAAGATGTCTTGACCGGTCAAGAACGGGAGAACCACACGATACACAAGGTAGGGGTTTAAGCGCTCCGTAGAATCTGTCTGATTCTTTTTCTCGCGTTCTTTTGCCCCGCAAAGGAGCGTCATCAGCGCGGTTAGATCAGTTTGAATCATGTTTGCTCTCCCATACCAGCTTCACCACGCAGATGGCATAGTCCTTCATATTGCAAAGAATTTTCTTATGCTCCGCTTCATTCAGATACGACCGGCCTTCGCGCAGGAAGTAGATCCCGCAGTCTGGCATCAGCTCTCCAAACATGTTGGCGATGTGCCACTCCATGTGGGAGCGCGCTTCGGCGGTATCGCCCTTGAGGTAGGCCGTGCACATCTTTGTGTCACCGACCGTTTGCTCATTCCCAATTTCCAGATGCTCCATGAAGCCGGCCAGATGTGCCTTTGCGCGCTCATCCAACTGATGCTTCGCGGATGCGTAGAAATACAGGAACAGCGCCGGTTCGTTTCTGCCCAGAATGACGCTGTATGGACTGGACACTTTCTGTCCCCATGCGCCGCCGGACGGCTCAAACCGGGTACAGAGCTTTCCCATCTGCGGGACGATCCGCTCCGTGACCTGCTGCCAGACAGCTTCGCGTGCCGCCCGGTCATCTGCTTCTGTGACGGGTGCAACGATTGCAAGATTTGTAGTTAACATAATTCCTCCTAGCTCAACGCCAGAAATCCGTTCGGTGTCAGGACATTGAAGATCATCTTGTTGCTGATGACCTCATGCACCTCTGCGCCGATATGGTTCCCACGTTGGTCAAATTGTTCTTCGCGTTCTACATTTTTGACTTTCACAATACGGCCCTTGATGATGTGCGGGGTATCGCATTCGATGAGCCCGTTGATCATCCCGGAGCCGCCGATGAGACCGATCTGCCCAATGGAAAGGGGCAGAAGCGGATGCTTTTCCGTGCTGTCCAGCGCGCTTTTTGCATGCAGCAGCCGTGTAAAGCTGCCGGAGCGCGTCAGCTGCCGTTCCAGCTCCTTCTCATTGAACCGTTCGCCGCGGAAGACCTCGACGGTCTTTGCAACGTCGGGCAGTACATATCGGTTTTCCTCCAGCTCCGTAATGCACGGGATCATCTCCGGGGTCAGCGTCTGCGCACCCAGCCGGTCAGCCGTTTCGTCGTCCTCCGCGGGCTTCTTCCGGAGCCCCAGCACGACCGCCTGATGGAATCTGGCAAATTCGCCGTCGGTGAATTTCCAGACAGAAAGGTCCGAGAAGTTCTCCGCGAGAATGTTACAGATGTCCGGCGTCAGGCGATAGTACGGCACGATGTAGATGAGAAGACCGCCCAGCATGAGCGTCCGGATGCTCTGCACCAGAAACTGCTTTTCGCTGCGCACCCGGCTGCCGCCCTCGGTTAGAACGGACAGATACGGTGGGTTCAGAAACAGCACATGGAACGCCTCGCGGCTGACCTGGCTGTGAAAGAAGCTTCCGAAGCCGACGCGGTGAAGTCTTGTCTGCGCTTCCTCCGCGCGGTGTTCGTCCAGCTCCATGCCGTAGGTGTAGCAGTTGTTGCCGTCGGCAAGCTGCCGAAGCGCCTTGCCGCAGCCACAGCACGGATCGAGCAGATTCGTCGTCACGCCCTCCGGAAATGCAATCCCGCGCAGGATGTGCGAGATGTTTTCCGGATCTGTCGGGTAGTAGCCCATGCGGACATGGTTCATCAGCCGTCCGATCACCGCCGCGTTGACAGTGTCCGTTTGAGGAAGGGCTTTCGCAAAGCCGGTCAGGACTTCATACACAGGCTTGTACGCTCTGGACATGAGATCAAAGCGGCGCAGTCCCGCTTGAAGCTGCCCGGCTTTTCCTGCCAGCGCGGATTCCTCCAATTCCAGAAGATTCCGCTGTGCATCGCCGAACGCCGCAAGAAGCGCGCCCCGCGTTTTCTGCAATTCCAGATAGTACGCATACGCGCGCTGCGGCTGCACCGTGCGGTATTTCTCCACACCGGCGCGGCATTTAAGAAGGCGCTGGCTGCCGCGCAGAATGGCTTCTGCCGTTTGCCGAAGCTGTTCCAAGGCATAAAAGGAGCGTTTGGGTTCCTTCTGCAATTCCTGTCCCATCCTGTGCCCTCACGCTGCAGGCTGGATGCTCTCAGCCGCAAAGTCAAAGACCGGTGCGTTTTCCTCCGGCGTGCCGGGGAGAATGCGCAGCGTGTAGCCTTTGCTTCGCAGCAGCTTGAACGTGCCGATCATGCGCTGGAGCTCAAAGTCGTCTGCATCATCTGCGCAGGCGGCTTTTTCCGCCGCCTGCTGTGCAAGCACCTCCTGCACAATTTTTGCGATGGTTGCCTTTGTTTCAGCATCTTCCGGCGTGTCAGAGGGTTCTTCCGCTTCCGTGCGCGGCTTCTCAAACATGCCCTGCGGCCGGCTTGCCGTCAGGCGCAGCCAGAAGGTGCGCAGCATGGAAAGAAGCAGCGTCAGGAGCATCCCACGCGGCTTCGGCATCAGATGTACGATCTCATCCACGTCCGCTTCGCCGATCTCACTGACCGCCACGGTCAGGCTGGGAGCCTTGACATAGTTGGCGGAGAAGAAACGGGAAACGGCGGCGCTTTCCGTGATCATGGCCTCGCCACAGCTGACGCGCTGCGCCAGCAGTCTCCGGCAGATGACCGTGCCGCATTCCAGTTCGGTCACATCCACGATATCAGCGGAAACCTCACCGGCGGTAATAAAACCTCGGCCGGAAATATGCTTCGCTTTCAGACCGTTCGTGACGTGCAGATGCCCGTGGACGATCACGTTGTCCGTGGCGAGCGTTTCATAGTTGTACGTCGCACCGGCGGGAATATAGACTGTTTTCATGCTCAAAAATCCTTTCTTTTTACGCTGCTTTCTGTTCTTCCTTGAGCCGTACCGGGAGGACGATGGCGGAGCTGTTGCCCGCAATGAGCGAGATCGCGCCCAGCGGGCTGGTCAGCCGCATTGTCACCAGTTCCTGCTTTTCAAACTGCGTGAGCGCATCCAGCATGAATCTTGCGTCAAAGCCAAAGATGATGCTGCTTTCTGCGCTGATGGAAACCGCCGCTTTATAGAGGCAGTCCTTCGCACGCAAGTTCAGCAATCCATTCTCAAACCGGACATAAGGCTTGTCTGCCTTTCCGACGCAGGCCAGCAGATATTTCAGGGCCTGCACAAAGTCTTTCCGATGGAAGCAGAATTCCTCATTCCACTTCTGCGGAACAACGCTTTCATAGGTCATGGGCGTGACATTCTGGATACGTTTTGCAAGCAGCCGAACGTGTTCATTCTGGAACAGAACCCAGTTATCTGCCACGCTGATCTGCATATCCGCGTCACCAAACGCTTTGAGCTGCTCCAGTGCCGGAACACCGACAAGAAACGGCTTTTCAACGTCCAGCCCACCGTCATCACAGCAGGCCGCGCGATGACCTTCCACCGCCCAGATATGTTTGCTCTGGAACAGAACACCCTGATATTCCGGTCTGGTGCTGCGCAGATCTACGGCATACTTTACCTGCTTGACGCATTTGAGAATGATTGCCGCGTTTGCCGTATAGCGTTGCTTGGCTTCAAATTCCGGCCATGTGGGGCATTCCTCAGCTTCATAAACTGGGAACTTGCCGCCCTTGTCTCCGCAGCGCATGGTTATGATCTGTGATTTCCTTTGGCCGGACAGCTCCAGTTCCAGTTGGCCCGTAAAGTAACGGCACACCTTCTGGACACCGGCACTGTTCCAAAACACGAACGCAAAGTCGTCGCCGCTTGCGGGGATTGTCACGGACAGCCATGTACCAAAGTCCGTTGCAGAGAGCGTACAGCGATCCGCTGTAAATTCCACCTTGATCTCCTGCAGGACTTTGATCGGACTTTTTGCCGGAATGTCCATCAGGGCTGTCATCGCTTTATAAAAGGCTGCTGCGTTTACGGAACTTCTCATGCTGCTTTCCTCCTTGTTTTTTGTAGGGTGGCACGCATATTGACAGAACCCGTTGCAAACGTGATCTGCCGCACACGCGTTTCTCCGACGGTCAGGATGTTGTAGATCATGTCCACGACGGCGGTGGCCGCTGTGATGTTGGCGGCGATGCTCTGCGGCGCGGAAACAGACGCCTCGGCGCAGCTCAGCTCCGTCGGGAATTTGTCTGTGTCCTGCAAAACCTCCGGGAACGCCGCGCCGACGGGCCGGTAAAACGTGCGCCCGCCGCTGCGGATGCCGCAGACGATCTGCCCGGTGTGCATCCCGTTGCCGCTGTCGATGTAGATAAGATCATCCAGCTTGTAAAAGACTTCGTGGCAGAGCTTTCGGCTCTTGTTGTTGTCCACCGCGCCGATGAGGATCACCAGTTCTTTGACGGTTGGCAAATTCCAGTACGGCCCGGTCGGGAACGTCCGTGCCCGCAGCATGGAAAGAAGCCGCTCGCCGGACTCGATGAATTCCGGCACATACTCTGTTTCCATCCCGAACACGGAGGAATACCGCTCCGCCAGCACCTTTGCCTTGTTTTCTCCAAGGTCAGCCGGCGTGAAATTCTGACGCACGAGATTCTTTTCCTCCACAATATCTCCGTCACAGATGATAAAACGGACAGGGCGGTCCAGCGCGTACAGAAGCCGGTACAGATGCGGCGCAATATGCCCGCCGGTGCCTCCGGCTCCCAGCATGACGATCTTCACAGGCCGGTTCTCTGCAAACTTCATCCCACACCTCCAAGCAATCCGCCCAGGAACGAGCGCACGCCCGCGAAATGCGCGGACGGCGGTTCCGGGAGTTCTGGAAGCTGATGGACGACCTTGCCGCTCCATTCCGCGGGAAAGCCGCTGTCCAGTCCTTCCAGCACCAGACCGGGTTCAATGGGAACGAAGCTGCCGCCGCAGGAAATGCGGGCGGAGATCTCTGGGAAGAAGCGATCCAGTCGGCCGATCACGAGATACAGCCGCGTACCGCGTTCGTCCTGATCGTCGATGGCAGAAAAGACTGCCTTCATGCTGTTGTGGGAGTGAATATCCGCGTAGTACAGATACCGTGTATCGTCCGGAAGGTCTTCATCTGTCAGCCGAACCGTGACGCGATCCTTGGTAACGCGCTGCTTCGGCACGAACGGGATGAATTTCTGTTTCTTCCGATCCCAGTAGATGCGGACAAGGGCTTCAAACTCCGCGCCCGATTCCATCTGGCTTCTGAAAAAGCCGATGATGGCGCGCAAAAGCTCCTGCGGAATGCGAGGAAGAGCCGGGCGAAAGCCGGCTCTTACCTCTGAAAATTCCGTGATCTTGTGCTTGGGCGCGATGAACTCGCCAAGCTCGCTCCGGCGCATCTCATAGGTCTGTCCATCCCGCGAGGGGATGAGGCAGATGACCTTGTTGGACGCGCGTGCAGCTTCCAGCGTGGGGAACACGCCCTTGTAGTCCGCGATGCCCTTCTTCTGCATCCGGATCTGCGGCTTCACAACGCACTCCGGGTCCTTGACCTTGCCTTTTTTCAGGCTGTCCAGGAATGCCTTTGACTTCTCAATTTCCGCTTTCATGGCCGCGATCGTGTCTGTCTTTGGAGTTGGAACGGTCTTCGTAACATCTCCGTACCGCACCTGCCACGTGACAGCCGACGCATCCTCCAATTCGGGGAAATCATCCGCTTTCTGGATGCGCAGGGCCTCGAAGGTCATGCTGGCGTCCGTGATCTGCTCTCTGGCGCCGCCGTACTGAAAAACGGGCGGCTTGTCAAAGAGCGATAGTTGTGTTTGGGGTCTTGGCGCAATGCTTTTGACCGGGGCTGCCTCTGGGATGGGGTCGCTTTCCGCGCTTGTGAACGCCGAAAAGAGTTCCAGAGGCTGTTTTCCTTCTGCCGGTGCGTCCTGCGTTTTTGCGGGGAACGTCTGTTCCGGCTCGGGCTGTGATTCTGCTGTCTCCGTCTGAACCTGTTCCGGCTCAGGCTGAGACTTGACTTCTTCTGCCAACGTTGGCGCGGGAGGAGGCGGCGCAGGTTCATCCGAACCGCTGCCGAAGATCTTATCTACGTCAAACTCCTCATCATCGCCCAGTAAGGCAAAGCCGTCAAATACGTTTTCTGTGCCTGTCATGCTGTGTCTCCTTTCATTTTTTGTGTCCGGACGCAAAAAGACCGCAACTGCCAAACGGCAATTACGGTCTTATGAGTCCATTATTTCATTCCATGTCCTGCGCGCGGAACCGGGGGCATACCTGTCCCCAAGTTTTCACCTCCGCCCTGAAATAGCTCCGCCCTTGATCTGCTCTGACCTGGAATACAGCTTTATTGTAGCGCAGCGGCAGATGGATATAAACTTGCGGATATTTCAGGAGAACGAATGTCTTAACTTGCCTGTCCATCTACAATATGCTATGATATGCAGGTGCGCGAAAGGAGGGCGGCAGGTATGCAGTATTCTATTGAGGAATCCGCGCTTATTGGCGGCCTGATCACAGAATATTTCTCAAGAGCAAGTGTTTCTGACTCCGTGCGTCTGGCATACCGACAGGTGTACCAGCACTTGATGGATGGTCATTTGACGCAGGACGATTTGGGTCGGATTCAAGCGGCACTGGACTTCCTGCTCCCGGTCTTTCCCGCTGAACGCGAAGCACAGAAAGCCTTCCGCGCAGCGCTTCTGAAAACAAAAGCCATGCTGAGAAGAAAAGCCTAAAAGTGAAGCAGGCAAACCAAAACATTCCCGTTGGCACACTTCCATTTTGGAAGTGTGCCAGTGCTATTGGCGTGATTTGTCTCCCACGCCATCTGCATCTGCGATGGTACGGGAGATTTTCAGCTCTGTCGGCAGCTTCCAACGCAACTTATAGAACACGCAGATCTTCTACTGGCGGTTTGTGATATACAATCGCACCTGACCGGCAGCGCAGGAACGGCACTGCTCTGTGCGAAGGATCGCAGCATTCCCGTCATCGCTGTCAATCCGGACACCGCAGAGATTTCACACTTGAAAGATGGCTCTTTGACCTCTGAAATTGTCTGATTTACGCCGTCATATAAGCGCTATCGTCCCATAATCTACTCTCCCCATCGTAGGAATCTTATGCTATAATAGATCCATCATGGGGAGGATTGTCGAAACATGATTGTATACCTGCAGCTTATTGACACCGCAGAAGATCGCTCAAAATTTGAGCAGCTTTATGAGCAGTACAAGCAGTTGATGTTCTATACTGCTTTTCAGATTCTAAAACGCCCACAGGACGCCGAAGATGCGGTTCATCTCGCCTTTTTGAGCATCGCAGAAAATATTTCAAGAATTTCTGATCTGGACTGTCCAAAAACGCGCGCCTACATCGTTACAATAGTTGAGAGAAAGGCAATCGACATGCTCCGGGCGGAGCGGCGGCACCCATCCGTGCCGCTGGATGAATCAATCAATGGCGTTTCTGTAGAATATAGCGGCGACAACGCGCTGGCAAAGGCAATTCTGGCACTGCCGGCTGCTTATCGTCAGTGCGTTCTCCTGAAGTTCTATCATGGATACAGCACAAAAGAAATCGCCGGGATCATGCACCTTTCTCTTGCAAACACAAGTAAGCTCCTTCAACGGGCAAAAGCAAAGCTGAAGGAAATTTATCAGGAGGGAGGCGAAAGCCTATGATCACGGATGATGCGCTGCGGGCCGCTGCGAAAGAAGCCAGTCTTGCGCTGGCGGAGGCGCTGACACAGGGCAGCAAGCAACAGCCGCCTTACGTCCCAAGCAAGTCCTTTACATGCAAAATGAGCCGTCTGTGCCGCCGTGAACGCCACCCCGTTTTTTATCGGACACTGCAGCGCGTTGCCGCTGTGTTTCTGGCGCTGCTCCTTACCGGAATCGGCTGGCTTACGATTGATGCCGAGGCCCGTGCCGCAACAATCGCATGGTTCAGAAGCATTTCACAGGACAGCATCGTCTACCGTTTCCTGAATCCCACGCCGCAGCAGACGTTGCCGGACTATGCTCCGACATGGCTGCCCGAGGGCTTCGAGGAGCAGGAGCACCACAAGGATGATCAGCGGTCCAGTTGGTATTACGTTTCCGGTTCAGACTTCATTGTCATTGAAGTTGACGTATATCACAGTGGTACGGTTCTATCGTTGATAGGAGATCATTCTGGCTACGAGGAAGTCCATGTAAATCAATTTACTGCGTTGTTTGTCCCAACTGATGGGAATTCCGGTATCAGCAATCTGGTATGGATCGATGAGCAGAATGGGCTCATGTTCTCAGTCGGCTCAACTCTTGAAAAATCCGTCATGTTACACATTGCCGAAAGCATAGAGTTGTTACAATCTCCAAATTAAAAAATTTCTTGAAGATCATGTCCAAAAACACCTCCTTTCTGCGTTCTAATAGATAGGGCGAAGGAAGGAGGTGTTTTGTAATATGAAAAAGCGTATGGTCGTTCTATTGCTCGTAATGATTATGATTTCTGGACTATGTGTAAATGCCATGGCAACCGAACGTGCTTCGCAAATCAAACCAAAACTTTCGTTCAGCGGGAAAACGGCAAATTGCAGTGTAACTGTGGTCGAAGTCGGAAAACTGGATGTCACACTTGAACTGTGGAATGGCAGTGAAATGGTTGATAGTTGGAGCGATTCTGGGACGAACTACCTAAACGTTTCTGGCAGCCATGCAGCAGTCAGCGGAACAACATATACTCTGATTGCTCATGGTACAGCTGGAGGCAATTCTTTCCGGGAGTCTACTACTGGTACTTGCCCGTAAGGGGTAAAAACAAACTTAATTTGATATGCCTGTTACATTGACAATGTTATGACAAATTACTGAAAGGAGTTGCAAACATGCAAAAGATCACCAAGAAGCCGCTAGCTCTTATGATGACCCTGTGTATGCTTATTTTGTTGGTTATGCCAGCAGCGGCAGTTACCACTGCTGTAAATCGAGATGCTACAAAAGCAACCGATCTCCCAAGAATCTCCGGGAAATATTTTGCAGCAGAAATAGCAGACGCTATTGAGAGTAGGAATGCGCGTTCGGCCAAAGAGTCAGTAATTTTGAATGATGTTCTTCTTCCAACATCAATGGGAATTGAAATTCCAAATATTGATCCAGAAAATGTCTATCAAACTGTCGATGTTTATACTTTAGATCCCAGTTTTTCAAAAGAACTATCCGATCATGGTATATACAGAACAAGTATGTCCTATTCTGAATATGATGCAATCGAAAGTACCTGGGTTTTGCCTAAGGATATGTGCGAATCTATCCAAAATGCTTATCCGGAATTAAATCTTGTCGACATCTCAAGTTGGACATACGGTGACTACAAAAATTTCTGCAAAGAAAGAGACTATAATAATTTGGTGGATAGTATTTCACCAGAACAAATGCAGGAACTCAACGAGCGCGACATCCTAGTTTCAGATCTACACCATCTTATCAAGGAATATCATACTATTGATGGGATTCTGGATCAGTCGAACGAATCTATCAAACAAACGCTTGAGGTTGCGTATCAGTTGACAGCAAATAGAGTTGGCATCAATTCCAACTTACTCAGAGCTACACCTCCATCTGACAAGTACACTTATGTTTATTTCCCACGATATAATGGCGGCGCAGGAGATTACTTCTTAAACAGTGTACTTACCACCACATACTGGCAGGGAGTACAAGCAGATCGCGCCTTGAAAACGCAACAAGTCTTATATAATTCTACTTCTACAACGCTATGCTGCACTAATATGTATGGTACCTATTCATATTCTCAGGGAGGTGCACACGAAGGCCTCGACTTTGTGGATCCAGATCAAACAAACACCCCAACAATATATGCCGTATTTGAAGGAGTCAAGCAGACGACATCTGCGACCCATCATCTTGCCGTATACGATAGCAACGCACCAGATGAGGCTAAAACTTATTCCTATTTACATATGAGTTCCATTTCGGCCGGTACAAATGTTTCCGTTTATGACGCTGTCGGAAAGCAGGGCAACAATGGAAACGCGACAGGATACCACGTTCATTTTGAGGTGCATTCTGGTAAAACAACGACTTTGTCTGCAGGGAATGACCATACGCTCGGATCGATATCTCCCTATAGATTGCAAGATTATATTGGGGAGCTTGGGTAAAATGAATACTATGGTAAGGAAGAGCTTCGCGATTGTATTGGCGATTTGTATTTTATTGCCAAGCTTTATTGCAACGGCGATTGCAGCGGATGTGACAGATGGCTTTTCTCAGAAAGCATCTGATAGCGGATATTTCTGTGTGGATGATTTGGAGAAAAACTCCGATATTTTAATTAAAACGGATACTGATGCTGTGACCTTTGTTGAGGATGGTCTGCAAATTTATTTGTCAATCAATACTCCATATATCTATAGAGACACATATATTATTGGAGCAATGAAAAGCAAGCCGATCCGACAAGGCGGAAAATGGTATGTACCGAAAGACTTTTATGATCAATTTCTCTGCGCAGGAAACGTAAAAGTTCCATCAATATTCAATGGAGCACTTTTCTTTGCACAGGAAATTATGACCGCATTGTATGAAAACTGCGATGGTTCATTCTCTAAAAAACTTCTCGATGCAATTTTATTGCCAACTTCTATGGGTATTGGTGAGCCTCATTTGGACATGAGCCGAGTTTTTGTTGAAACGCCGTTAACTGAATACCCTAATACGCTAATGTCCGAAATGAAACGTCTCGGAATCAAGAATCCAGAAAAACTTACATACGGGGAATATGCTGTTATCAATGGAACTCAATCATTAGCTTCAGCTGGTATGGCTGCTGTAACAGAAAACAATCCAGAATTGAGTGGAATTGATTCAAATACGATGACTGTTGCGGAGTACACCGCGTGGCAGCAAAGTAACGCTTTGCAGAACTTCAAGAAAGGTTTAAGTACCGAGGCAATGGATTTTGCTGCAAAGAAAGGAATAACGCTCTCGGATTTGTCTTTTTTGAATCGCTATTTTTACGGCAACTATATGGAGGAAACGGATAATAACTTAAGGAATGCGTTACTTCAATTTTATTCAACAGATGTTGAATACTTGCAGAATCAAGCAAATCCGTTTGCCGATATTGCTGAAAGTGATTGGTTTTATGATGATGTTCTGCATAGTTTTTTCGGCGGACTTATAAAAGGAACCTCGAATGATACGTTTAGTCCAGATACTACTATTAGCAGGGGGCAAATAATTACTATTCTATATAGGCTAGATGGGGAGAAAAATCTTCCAGATAGTTCGGAGGTTCTACCATTTCCTGATGTGAGTAATAGCTGGTATTCTGACGCAGTTCACTGGGCAACACATGAGGGTATCATAAATGGTTATAACAACGGAAAGTTTGGCCCGAATGATCCAGTTACCCGAGAACAAATAGCTGTTATCTTGTGGCGATATGCTAAATATGCCGGATATGAAATGAGCACAGGGAAAACTATGAATATGTTTTCATTTGACGACGCTTCTGATATCTCTGAGTTCGCAATCGCCCCTATGCAATGGGCTTACGGCCATAGTATTATCAATGGCACCTCATCAACGACCCTTTCTCCACAAGGATATGCTACTCGTGCTCAATTTGCAGCTATTATATGCAGATTCTGTGCAAAAGTTATGAAGTGATTAAAGCGATGGCGTGAAGCCCAGCCGGATGCTGGGCTTCCAACAAAATTTAGTGTAATAGGAGGTACGAATATGAAAAATAATGTGTTCAGAAAATATATCTCTTTAGTCCTGGCGTTTGTGATGGTTTTGACGCTTAGCAGTGTGACATTTGCAACGTATACCGATGGCCCGAGTAATACCCACTATGATCGTGATGCGGCAGCAGATTATGTTGTTACATACACTACGACAGCAAACAGTGACTACCCGAATTATGCAACGTTAGGCGGGGATTGCACAAATTTTGCCTCTCAGGTTTTATACGCCGGTGGCATGGCGATGACAACAGCTGTGCAGAATCCAGATAACGCCAGCAGTTGGTATTACTATTATGACAGCGTAGGACTGGGAAGAAGCAGTTCTTGGACAGGTGCACATGAATTTAGGCAGTATTGGGCGGACGTAAACGATCGTGGTGGAAAACATGCGTATGAGTTTGTAAAGTACACTGCCGGCGATTTCTCGGATGAAGATACGTGGATGGAGATTTATAATTATCTAGAGCCGGGAGATATTGTGCAGTACGTCCGCACTAGCGACTGGGATACCTACCATACGCAAATTGTACACAGAACGTCTTACGAAAATGGGGAATATAAAGTTAGCATGGGGCAGCACTCCCCGTTTTCGTGGGCCAATTTGAGAAACTACGTTAATACTCTTTCTAGTGGAACAATAGTATGTTTGATTAAAATAAGTGCACCGTCGACACGAAGCATGGATGCTGTAAATAGTTTCAACTTGAAATCTATGGATGCACTTAGCGAGCAAATGGATGCTTTACTTGATGCAAGGCCGGAAGAACAGGAAGAAAAAGAACAGAAATGGGCCGAAATTGCAGAAATTAAGAAAGAAATGACTGAGCGCACAAAGCAATCCGGGAATTATTTCACGACAAAGGTTACAAAAGAGATACTGCTTGAGTACATTGAGCTTAGGACACAGATAAACGATCAGTTAATCGCTTCGTATTATTATGATGATGCGTCCAATGCTGAAATGAACACAGCACTGATTTCTTCGTACGAAGGAGAAAATCAAAAGCTTGAGGATTTTCGTAGTGAGGTGCTGGGATTTGGGGACGATGCTGACTATTACGCACTATGGATGTATTTTTGGGATGAGCTGCTAGGCGAAAAAGCACCAGACCGATATGTTGCGTAATTCTGCATGGAGGAAATCTAATGAAAAAGTTACTTGCGTTAATCTCATGTATTGTAATCTGCAGTATATGTGTAATTCCAGTAAATGCAAACGCATATCCAATTCTAAGCGACTGGGCAAAAGAAGAGGCCTATCTTGCTGAGGCGAATGACCTTTTTCCAGGTGGTGAGATGCATGACGATTTGCGTTGCGCTGCTTCCCGTGGACAGGCGGCATGGTATGCGGTGCTGTTGGCAGAGACTCTTCTAGGACATGAGATTGAAAATGCTGCATCGGGTGTTTTCTCGGATATGTCCAATTCCTTTTTCAAAAACATAGTGGATAAAGCATATACAGCTGGTATTGTGAACGGCCAAAAAGACGGAGAATTTCATGAAAAAGATATGGTGACCCGTGAGCAGTATGCAGCTATGCTTTATCGAACAATAAAGTATGTGGAACAGGAACGAAATACAAGTGTATTAACTCAAGTGCAAGGCACAATTCAATTTGAAGATGATGAGAAGATATCAAACTGGGCCAAAGAGTCGGTTCATGCGTTAGCTTCTCTTGGTGTCATTCAGGGTACATCGCAAAGTAATTTTGAGCCGCAACGAGAAGTTAGCTTTGAACAGATGCTTGTACTTTCTTACCGGTGCTTTTCGATTTTTAAGACATGAAGAGTTGCTACATGGCGGGTAGGTTGCTTTCGACTACTACTAATACTTGAAGAAGAGAATTTGATATGAAACACAATAGCTTCTGACGCAACATCTTTTCTCGGTTCTCAAGCTGCCGGATTTTCTTCTTTCTGTCCTCAATCTCAGCTTGCAGCTCCTCGCGAGTTTTCTCTCTTGGCTTTGTCATAGTTGGTCGCTCCTTTCTTGATTTTTGGGGCAAACGAAAAGAGCAGCTGTTTTCTATGCGAAAATAGCTGCTCTTTTCTAATATTTATATACTTCAACTGTTATCTGTTCAAATTTCTCTCAATCCATCCGTGCATCTGGTTATCGATTTTGAAATAGGACATTGTGCCTCCGCCCTCAATCCAGTCATAGTTCGGATAGAAGGAGATAAAGAAGCGCAAGCCAGAGGCGGTTTCGATTCGGAGATTTCTTCGATCATCGGCAAAAGCAGTGTGCGCTTCCTGTTGATTTTCTTCGGGGATACCATCAAATACTTCCGTCTGGAAGTCATCGTTTCCATAACTCACAAGTGTAATCGTCATGTGATAGAACTCAGTGATTTCCTGCCGATTTGTTACCGGTGAGCCAACTTCTTGTTCGTTGTTCCACTTCATTTCTGTAATGGATGCAATATCGTCTGCGCTCTCAATGCCATACACGCGATAAAGTTCGGTGAACGAACAGTTTGTGTTGCTGTCAAACTGATAGAAGTTGCAGAACAGCGCGGCATACCATGTGTCACCGTCTCGCAGAACATATACGCCATCACAAACAGCAGGTGCATACCAGTATAGCTCGATGTCAGTCTGGCTGACAGTGCTTTTATAGCCAATGCCTCCGTCAGATTTCAGGTAGGAAATGTGTTCGCCAGCCATATCGGCGGTGATTTCAGGCGGCAGACCATACTTCTCAAGCACCTCCGGAAGTTTGACAGCCTCGTAAAATTTGCCGTTGTACTCAAGTGCGGCAATGTTCTGCACGGGATCTTGGGCGTCAGGACCTCCCTTATGGTGAAGCACAGGAATGGCGATAGTCACCGCCAGACACAGGCAGGCTGCAACAACTCCCCATTTGACCCACTTGCGCTTCGGCTTCGCATTGGTGCGGACATTGTTGGTTTCCTCGATAATATCATCGTTCAGCATATTCAAAGCGTCACTGATGTGTTCTTTCTTCATAGCTCATAGCCCTCCTTTTCCAAGTATTCTTTCAAACCTTGCCTTGTTCGGTAGAGCATACTCTTGACCTTCGGTTCACTCATGCCGTAGTAGTCTGCGACTTCTCGGATAGGATCCGCAAAGTAGTATCTGCCGACAAATGTGTTTCGTGCTTCTGCCGGGAGCGTGTAGAGATAGGTATTGATCGCTTCCGCAAGCAGTTTCAATTCTATGCTCTGCTCCGTGGTTTCGCTGCCGGAAATACAATCCTCCAGCTCGGAAAGAGAGACTGCATATTCCGAGTGCTTCCGTTTATCCCTGTTGCGTGTGCGGAACGCATCAATGGATAGTTGTCGTGTGATTTTTCCTAAATAAGTGGAGAGGACGCTTGGCTTATGCGTTGGCATGGAGTTCCACGCCTTTAAGTAGGTATCGTTGACGGTTTCCTTGCTGTCCTCCCAGTCGGAGAGGATATTGTAGGCGATCTTTGAAAGATACCGCCCATATTTCCGCTCCGTTTCGCTGATGGCTTTCTCGTCTCTTTTCCAGTATAAGTCAACGATCATTTCATCCTGCATGGGCGAACCTCCTTTCTCATCTGCTGTCAGGTTCCTTCACTATATATCCCGACAAAAATCGGATTTGGTTTCACGATTTTCAAAATTCCCTCAAAAAAATCATAGCAGATTTTTGTGAACGCTTCTACCCATGCCGTTTGCGCTGTTTTTCTTCGCCGCCTCGCTTGCTGCCCTGCGGCGTTCCTCGCTATATGGGGCAGGCAGGAAAAAAGCGCAACCGCTTTTCGTCGATTGCGCTTTGGTGGGTGGGAATTGTTCTATGAACTTTTTTACAAAATCACTCCTGCTGGAAATGCCGCAAGAAAACCTCATTCGCCGCTTGCAGGGATTTGTGATACTCGCGGTAAGTGGGGCTAAGCCTCTGCATTGCGGGAATGAATACATCGTTATAGCCGCTCTCACTTTGGAATTGCTTTAGATATTCTTGCAGTCGGTAGGCGGGAGATGCCTTATATTCCTCCGATTCCGCAACCGCTCGGTATTGTTCGAGCATTTCCTTGTTGTCGTGAATATACTTTTCCGGGTCTGCCATAGCTGCCGCAAGTGCGGCAGATGCGCTTTGCGTCACAGCAGCATCAGCATTTTCTCTAATCTCATCAAGATACTGCTGCACATCGCTGGGAACGGCTATTGAAATGCCGTCCAAGTATCGGATGATTGTTTCAAACGCTTCCCTCTGCTCATTCGTTGTGATTGCTTCGCTCAAAAACGGAGCGAAGTGCAAGCACACGAATTTTCCATAGAAGCCCGGAAACTTATCAAGGATACGGTTCAATATGGATTGCTTGTTTTGAAGCGCCTCCACTTGTCCTTCAATATGCTCCCAATCGCCGCTTTCCGCAAGTTGTTTTATCAATGCCTGCTTTGTTTGCAGCTCGACGATTTCAAGCTCTTTCCTGTTGAGGACATCGTAAATTGCTGTACGGCTATCATTCTCAAGAATTGTGCGAATCTCTGGAACGGAAAAGCCCAGTCCGCGCAAAACTGCAATTCGCTTGAGCTTCAAAGCATCTGTCTCGGAGAACTGCCGATACCCGTTTTCTGTTATCCTTGGTTGGATTAGTCCCTGCTCTGTGTAATACTCAACTGCTTTTTTGGTCAGGTTACATTCTTTGCATACTTCATTTATGAGCATTGTACTCACCTCCACATACAGGATAAGCTATCCCCCAAGGTGCCAGTCAATAGGTTTTTCAAAAAAATGAGTTAGAATATTCCCTTATTGTACTTGAACTGTGCATACAAGATAAAGCCCAAGCCGATGACGAGCGCCGGAATAACAATGAAATACATTGGCTTTTCACTCCAGAAAGTTGTGACAAATGCTGCTATCAAAGATACACCGATGATAAGCGTACCTGTGCCGACGGCTCTCCCATACTTCGGTACATCTTCTTCCTTGACCTTTCTTCGGTTGTAGGAATGTATTGTGCTGATATTTCCAGTCATATTCACGATTCCAATAACGGAGATGAATATGCCTAAGATCAACAGAGCAATATTATCCATTCGTTTCCTCCTTAAAAATAAAACAGTTCTTCAAATTTCTTGTCCAGAGCAATGCAGAGGATCAATGCTAGCTTTGCGGTCGGATTGAATTGCCCTGTTTCAATGGAACTGATTGTGTTTCTCGATACACCAATCAGTTCCGCCAGTTGTGTTTGGGATAGCTTTTTCTCTGCGCGTGCTTCCTTGAGGTTGTTTTTCAATTTCAGCTCGTCATTCATTCCTTGACCTCCACAAGCCGCAGGATAAAAAAGGCAAAAAACGTGAGGCACATCGCCAAATAGAGAATAGCGAGGATTAAGTCGGTTTTTCTCTTTAGCCTGGCATACTTTACAAGAGTGTGGGTGGTAAGGATGCTGAAATAAACAACCCACGGACTCAGAAAGTATGTTTTTGTAAAGATACGAAAGATAAGCGTGAGAACAACGCAGACCGCAGCACCGACACGACCGGCAATATTTCCTGCCTGCGCGGTTACTTCCATCTCCGCCAAATCCCTGTTTTTGTTCTCTCTGCGGCTGCTTTCCAAAATCTTCTCTTTATTCATTGAACAGAATCGCTCCTTTCCAAGTTTTCTTGTCATTATTATATCAATGCCAAGTAAACTTGTCAAGCACAATTATCTTACCGTCGTGTGTCTTTTCTATGAACGCCGCACTTTTTCGCTGCCTCGCTTGCCGCCCTGCGGCGTTCCTCGCTGTACGGGACAGGCAGTGAAAAAGCGCAACCGATTTTTGTCGATTGCGCTTTGGTGTTTTTGATTATCGACCGTTCGGGGCTGTACCGCACTGTGTGCACGGTAAAAACTCGGTTAAAATCACAGAGCCGTCCTTACCGCTCATATTGATGGAATAGCTCATGGTTTCGCCGCTGTCATCAACGTAGGATACCCCGTAATACGGCAGCAGGCCATAGAATGTCATATTCAGCAGCAGCGGACGATCCGGTGACAGCTCGTCCAGAGCGTACAGCTCTTCTGTGAAAAACGATAGGCTGCTGCTCATAGAAGCCTCGATTCCCAGCACCTTGAAGTCCTTTACGGCATACTCGCAGGAAAGCAGCACCCTGGCCAGCGGCTCTGCCGTACTGACGGAAACCTCGTGGTAATCGGAAATGCCGTCCAACACATCTTCCGCCCAATGCGCCTGAACCGCCGGTTCAAACGCCTGCCGGATACGCTGCAAAGCGTGCTCTTTTCCCGCTTCTTCGGTTTCTCCGTTATACAAATCCCACGGCAGGAAGCGGTAGGGCGGGAAGTCTCCGAGTTCCCCTTTTGTCACAAAATAGGTGTACTGCTCATAGGCGCAGAGCCTGCCGTCCGCATCGAGATACATTCCGCCCGCCCACGGAATATCATCGGGAGAAGCCGTCAGAAACGCGGGTTCCCAGCAATAGACCGTGTAGCTGCCGCTTTCATCCGTAAGGACTTCTTTTTGATAAAACTTCACAACCTCATAGCCGGTGAGGATATCCGTTTGGGAGGGAGAGGCGCACTGCGCGGCCAATCGCTGCGCCCGCTGGTCAAGAATGGCCTGATGGTATTCATAAGCATCTTTGTCTACCTGTACTTCGGTGCGGTAACCGTTGCGGATCAGCCAGTAGAGCGTTTCGTCCTCAAAGCTCATGCGATGGCTGTCTCCTTTTCCGTTGAAATAAATGCCGTTTATATGGTTTTCATCCAATCCGGCAAAGAAAACGAAGTGTTCGTCAGATGAGTTATATGCGTCAGGCTCTCCGGAGAGGTATATCTCCATCGTATAATGGTCCAAGCCTTGACCGGGCTGCTCGCTATGGTGTTCCGCTGCGGCATTGAGGACGGAGGCCATGTCTTCGGCGCTTACATGCTCACGAGAAAAGAATGATGAGATATATTTGATTTCCTCTGCTTTTACCGTTGCCATCCGCTCGCCGATCCCCGCTTTTGCAGAGTCCCCGTCGGCTGGCTCGTTTGGCTTTGCGCCGCAGCCCGCTGTCAGCAGGCAGAGCGCAAGCGTCAGCACAATAATTGGCAGTCGTTTCATAAAAGTGTTCCTCCTTTCGGGCATATCCTCATCTTTCGTTTTGTGCGGATAAACTTATCCAATATGATTGTACCATGCAAAGCGCGAACTTTTCAATTCCTGTCTCCATACAAATGTGCAACTTTTCTATGAACGCCGCTCTTTTTCGCCGCCTCGCTTGCTGCCCTGCGGCGTTTTGCAATATATGATGGTCTGCGGCGTTTTCTTCTTCGTCATGGGTGGTCGCTCCTTTCTGCCCATAGGCACAAAAAAGGGCGGCTACTTCGGTTTGGAAATAGTCGCCCTGTGGGTCAATATTTAGTTCATCAAATTGGAATTGGCTTACTCTATTGCTTTCCAAGCTGGTGGTCTACATGTCAGATTGGATTTCCTTCATAATTTGTTTCCCTCAATTGTTGTATTTATCTCATCATACATGATTGAATTGCGGTCTGCAAGCGCTGTTATCATACTCGCTGGAAAACCAGACCTCTTACAATCTCATCACCGGCCAACTCGCTGGTCCGATAGATCTTCTGACAAAACGGCGTCAAGCTGAAATCCATGCCGGGATTGCCTGCGTCCAGCAGGATGCCGGTCACGGTGAATTTTCGGGCAGCCTGCTCCTTATGGAGTTTTGCCAGATAGTCCTCCGGCAGCTCACACAGGCCGTCGGTCAGGAAGACAATGTCGGCATTCTCAAATCCGGTGTCCATGAGCTGGATTGCCTCATCCAAGGGCCGTTTAAAATTCGTGCCGCCGTCGAGGAATGTCTCGGCGGCATTCATCTTATCCTGCATGGAATACTGCCCAGGCAGAAAAACGTCCACCTTGCACTCAGAAGAGCCGGCAAAATGAATGAGCGCGAATTTGCGCCGGTTTTCTGTGGCAATATCCAGCAGCGTCAGCGCCACGGCCTTACCCCATGCGGCGGCGTCGCCGCGCGTGGAGCCAGATTCATCAAGGCAGCAGATGATGTCGCCCATGCCCTTGTGGACGAGCTCACGCCTGCGGTACTGTTTGAGCCGCCGCTGCTGATACTTTTTCACAAACAGCGGAACCGTCTGCGGCGAGGCAAGCATGGCATACTCCGAACCGATGGCGCGGGAAAGATCATTGCCAAGCTCCAGCGCGTAGGTTTCTCCGCGACCGTAGGCGTAGCCGTTACACTTACCCTGTGCGAAGATTTCCCGGAAGCGTCCGAGATGCTTTGAAATCTCCAACAGCGTGGGATTCTGCCGAACCTTTTGAAGCAGCTCGGTGTTCACCGCGTTTTTCTCCATCTTTCCGGCATCATCACTCCACGCGCCGAGGATTGTCTGGACTTCCGTTGCCCTTTCCGCAGCCGCGCCGATTGCGGCAGAAACGCTCTGACGAATGACGGCTTTGTTCTGCGTTGCAGTAACATCCACCATTTTTGCAACAGCCTCAGCCTGCCGCGTTTTGCTCTCGGCCTGATTCGCCGCGTCGATCACCGCCTGTTCCAGCGTAGGATTCTGCACAGAATCCCGCATCTGCTCCAAAAGCTCCGTGAGCTTCTGCTGCGACTGATTTCGTGCCGCTTGCAGTTTTTCAAGCGTTTTCAGCGTACCGTCCTCGCCGCCAAGCTCCGGCAGCAGCTCATCCAGCTGCGCGCCGATCCTTGCCGTAAACTCGGATGCAGCCTCGTAGGCGGGCAGTTCCCGGCCTTCGCAGATCGTCTTGATCGTCGGATAGTCCGCATCCTCGGTCACATGGTCGAGCAGCTTTGCGTTGAATTTTTGTGCCTCTGCTGTGAGACTGTCCGTATCGGTTCGCTTCGGGAACAGTGAGTAGAACGACTGAAAAATATCTCTGGACAGCGCGGGGAAGCTATGCAGCTTAGATGCTGCCTCCTGCTGGATAGTCTCCAGATTCTCATCATCCTTGCTCAGATCGCGGTAAATGCAGTCTTCCAGCTTGGAGCTTTGCAGCACACGATCCGTTTTCTGTGCTGCGGGTATTCCGGCATACTGAAAATTGCCCCAGCGGGAATCCAGTACGCTTTGTACAGTGCGAAAATATTGCTTCAAAGGGATGCCTCCTTCCTAATTTGGGGGATATGCCGATTGCTTTCTGAGCTGAAAATCATATTCAGCTGTTTCTCCATTTCTTATAGGACATCGGGCAAGCATCGCTGTCACCAAAGTGCGCGAAGCAGAATCTTGCAAGGTACACCAGATATGCTTCCTTCGGATCATCCGCATCCTCGTCGGCGATCGCGGCTCCTGTGAGGAAAATACCGCTTTTCTCCAGGCAGACGGCTTCATGTTCCAGATAAGGAACAGGTCCATCACCAAACCCATCAAAGGCGCGGTCCTCATCAACCTCAAAATAAGCGATCACTGTACGTTCACGCATGTTTAACCTCCATGTAGTAGTAAATTTAGAATAAAGAAAGGGAACGCAGCATAAGCACTGCGTTCCCACGTTCTTGTTTCAGCAGAAGAATCTAGCTTCGCCAAAAAATGACGTCCACTTTTGAATTACTTCTGCGCTTCTGGCTTCAATCACGTCCATGATGTTCCGGAGCACCCGGTCCGGGATTCTGGAATTGTTATTGCACAGGATGCAACCGCCAGCCCGTGTGATCCAGATCTTCGTCGCGTTGCCGTTCGGCGCGCCCTGACAGACATGGACATGCACCGGTTCCAGCGGATCGTTTTCATTTGCCCAGAAGTAGACCCAGTAAGAACCGACCTTAAAAACCTGCGGCATTTTCCAAGCCTCCCTCTGCGGCAAACCGCATGATCAGATGCGCCGTAGACGAGATGATTTCCTGATACTTCTGAATCTCCGCTTCAGAGAAGCCGGAAACATCTTCCCAGCGGTATTCTGGCAGAAAGCACGTCGCATAGTGAAAGCAATCCTTTTCGTCCGGCTTTTCCACATAGACCTTTACGCTGCCATCGTCCAGAAGCTGAGAATGCACGATCTCGGTTTGGTCATCCAACGTTAAAAAAGGATACATCATTGTCCAGCACCTCCTGTAAATGTTTCTACTGCTATTTTACCAGCATTCCGAAATTTATGCAATCAAAACATCTACATAGACAAGATGTGCGCTTAATATCCTCCACCAAAGTTCGGCACAAAGCTGCCGGGCTGTGCGCTGCCAAAGCTGGGCGTAAAGCCGCCCGACTGCGCAGGCACACCGAAGCCTTGTGTGGGTGCGGATGCAGAAGCGCCGTCGTCCTCCTTTTTGCTGTCGCCAAAATAGATGTTTTCGGCAAGAATTTCTGCCGTGCGGCGCTTGTTGCCGTCTTTATCCTCCCAGTTCCGGATCTGCAAGCGACCGGACACGACTGCCATACGGCCTTTCGTAAAATACTTTGCCGCAAATTCAGCTGTGTTTCGCCATGCAACGACATCAAGAAAATCCGTTTCCTTCTGTCCGTCCTGTGAGAAATCGCGGTCTACCGCCACGGAAAACGATGTGACGGAAACGCCAGAAGCTGTTTTACGAAGCTCCGGGTCGCGCGTGAGTCTGCCCATAACTACAATGTGATTCAGCATAAATTAACCTCCTTGAGAATTAGTCCTGTTTAGCTTTCATTTCTTCCAGTTTCTTTTTTAACTTGGGAATCTTAAAGGTGCCGTGGAGTTCCCTTTTTGCTTCAGGATGCCGAAGAATCACAAACCAGTTGAATACGGTTTTATCACGCTCGGCTGCCGGCATACGATCAATCTCATCTGAGGAATACCGTGTATCGCGGATCTCCATAAATCGCACACCCGATTCTTCCTCGAAAAAAGTGTACATTTCCTGCACGGTTGCCTTGATCCTGATGTGACTTTCCAACGTTACACCTCCGAATCTTTACTGCAAGACTGCCAGTTGCTCCAGCGGCGTATAAGTAAAGCCAATGGCCTCATGCGCCGCCTTGCTGATGCGCTCCAGTTCGAAAAGAAGTCCGTCCGTAAGCGCCTTTTCGCTGTCAGAGCCGGCGTTTGCGGCCATCTCGGTCTGCATTTGGTAGAGGCGCACCAGCTCGCCGCGGAATTTGCGGAGCGCAGCCTGCTTCGTGCGTACATTTTCAGCCGCACCGCAGGCGCTGTCAAAGCCGTCCTTTGCGTCCTGTGCCATGGCAAGAAGGTCGCTGACCTTTTCCTGCATGGGGTTGACGCAAAGACGCTCCAACGTGCCGGTTACAAATTCGCGGTCACCCGGCTGCTGCCAGAAGTAATTCCGCAGCACCAGAAGATCCGTCGATGTGACCTCCGTATGGCCCTCCAGCCACGCCTTTGCCTGCGCAATAGAGAAGTAGCTGAGGAATTTTCGGTCGGACACGGGAATTTGTGCACGCAGCGCACAAAGTACGTCGTCCATCAGGTCGTGGATGCTGTCCGGTACCTGAATGGCTGCGACTTCCTGCTGCATGGTGCGTAGCTCCTCCAGCGAGATCGTCGCATGGACTGCGCCGAACGAGCCGCCGAGCTTGTCTTTCAGGATCGCAAGTCGATGTGACTTCTCCGAAATATTTTCCGTGACGACCTTCAATTCCAGCCGGTCATAGAGCGCCGAGAGGATCTTTTCCTCCGGGTCATTGAAATTCGGAATTTCGTTGGATGCGGCGAAAAAGGAGGTCGTCGGGATGGGATAGGTCCGACCTTCATTGGTGTATTTTCGCTCGTTGAGCGCCGTCAGAAGCGCGTTCAGAACGCCGTCATTGCATTTGAAGATCTCATCCAGAAACACGATGTCGGCCTCCGGAATTTTGCCCGCGGTCTGCACGACAGGTTCGCACGGATGCAGCGCGGCGACGGCTTTGCGATAGGCGTCCAGCTTATTACTGACCTCTGCCAGTCTCTCGAACGTTGCCGTCTCGTTTTTCATCTTCGGCAGACCGTTCAAAAAGCATTGCAGATCGAAGCGCAGGTTCTGGTAGACCGTATCACCCTCAAGCGCTGCCTCCGGCACGGAGCCGGGGATCAGACTGGAAAGGTCGAGCCGTCCAAAGAGCTGTTCTTCATCCGTCTGCTTGGAAAGGAGCCGTTCAAACTGCTTTGCGCCCGTGATGCGGCTGCGGAAAGCGTTGATCGCGTAGCTCTTTGCCTGACCGGGATCGCCCAGAATGAACAGGTTCTTCCGCGTCAGAAGCGCAATGGCAATGAGTTCGACCAGTTCTTCGCGTTCCGAGACGGAAGCATTCACGTCGGCCATGACAGCCAGAATTTTATCTCGTAAACTCATGCGGCATCCCTCATGCGGTAGGCGTCCAGCGAGATCACATTGCTGTGCGCTGTTTTCTGCAGCTCCATGTGGAGCTGCGCGAAGATATGCTGCTCCAGATCGCCTTTCTCTGGATCATACGACATGACCGCCCGGATGAGCCGCAGCGCAAGCTCCTGATACACATCGTCCGTGTCCAGCTTCGCCGCACGGATGAGCGCGCGGTTCTGCTTCATGACAGCCTTGATGCACCACAGATGGTTTTCCACGATGGCGTTTCTCTGAGAAATGGTGAAATTGTTTTTCATGGTCTTTCTCCTTCGTATTTGGGGAGGCAGACGCCTCCATTTGTGTTTTGTCAGGCGGTAGCCTTTTTCTGTTCTCTGCGGTTCTGTCTGGCGCGTTCAGCGTCAAACGACGGGGCGGGGATGTAACCATCCAGCGTTTTATAGAGGATGACGGACTGTACGCCGTCAAACACCTCCACGACCTGATGCAGCCCCAGATGCACATTCAAAAGCTCTTCCACAGGTGTTGTGCGAATCTGTTTCTGGAACGCATATGCGTCCAGATCAAGCTGCCGCACCTCGGAGAGCGTGTATCTGGATGCCGTGGGGCCAATCTCCCGTCCGAGAGACTTGCAGAGATTTTCGTGCATGAGCCAGCTTTCTGTGCTGGCAAAATCATAGATGCGCACCAAGCTCGGACGGATGCGCTTTTTGCACCAGTCCGGAACGCGGAGCATGTTGTGCCAGCGCTTTAAAAGGCGCGGCTTTTTCTTCTTCGTGCAGTAGGCTTCTCCAAACTGCACCACCACGCCGCCGAGCTGACCGGGGTTTCGGCCTCTGTACTCGAAAACGTGGTCACAGTCTGTGCATACGGGAACCTTTGGCCGGATCTTCATACGACATTCTCCTTACTTTTTATCCATTTTCGCGCGGCAGAGGTCGATCACGCGCTGACAGGTATCAATTTCAAACCCGCCGATGTGCGTCTCCTCCTCTGAGAGCTTTAATTCTCGTGCCAGCCACTGATAGGCTTTTGTCCGGCTGATGTGCATTTTCTGCCAGTAAGCGTCGAACACCTGATGGGCTTCGATGCGCTTGAGCCGCAGAATCTCATTTGCCACATCACCGAGCGGCCGCGTAGTACCCTTGTGGCAGCCAACGCGGGCATTGCAGTTCTGGCACTGATACAGATATTCGTTCTGCATTCCAAGCCGTTCTGTGGAGCTGCCATAGACATCAGCAGCCGGAACGAGCCGGATGATCCCGCCGCAGTAGCGGCAGATGGTCGGTTTCTTCAAATAGGCGTGTCCTCCTTTTTTATGCCGCCTCCTTGCGCGGCTTTTTTGTCTTTTGGGGTTTCGATTCGATTGCCTTCGGTTCACGCACCGCCATCTGGAAGCAGACAAGCTCGTCTGTTTTGAGAAGCAGCGCACTGTGCTGCACGACCTCCAGCATAAGCGTTCCGTTCAGAGCCTTCAGGCATTCCAGAAGCTGCGTCGGGCTGTACCAGTACACGCCCGCAGGCTCGCCGCTCAGCGCAACCACGTCCATAGCTGTCTCCGAAACACCGTATTCGCTTTCACAGCGCACAGTCAGCCGGTTTCCTGCAAAGGACAGGGAAAACCGGTTCTGCGTGCCGGTGACACTCAGGGTCTGCGAAATAGCATCGCGGAGCAGAGCGCTGTCGGTCAGGACAGTAAACTGCTGCTTCAGATTGGACAGCACCTGCGACACGGCGATATATGGCCCTTCCATAATTCGTGCGGCGAACGAGAAGTTCTCTTTCGTGAACACAATGGTTTTTCCGGTCGTGCCGACCTGCAATTTCTCGCGGTTCTCCACCAGTGCCGCCAGCTTTTCCAGCGAAGCAGCTGGCACCAGAAAACTGATATTTCCACGGCTCT
>ERZ780208.731-NODE-731-length-30593-cov-6.441974_pt1 | contig 30593 bp, 24 predicted proteins | sample MGYA00511167_ERZ780208 | MGnify/ENA primary metagenome ERZ780208 (study PRJEB29588, sample SAMEA2159202) | human gut metagenome | biome: human gut; feature: human-associated habitat; material: faeces | place: Denmark | collected 2008/2010 ...
TCTGTGGAATATTTTTTAGATAGCTCATATATTCCCGGTTTGATATAACCGCAGTGGTGTGCCGTTTTTTCATTAAGTGTCAGATATATAATGATTACTTTCCGGGTTGTCAGGCTATGGTTTGCTTGAAGGCTCAAAGTAAGTTTATTGCATGACATTATAAAAACGAGAGTATATGTTGTTGTGTTTGTAAACATCGTTGCTAAAAAATCGATGACAAATGAAAATCCCGTTTTAGAGCGGCGGAAAGGCGCATGAAGCATGGCGGAACAGCCGCGGTTTTGCCGTAAGGGCCTCCCGGGATTGCGACGGGGCCCTTGTCACATTCCAACGGGGCCGCCGCCGCATGATGAAAGCGGCCCCGTCGCAACCCCGGGAGGCCCTTACGGCAGAAAAAATCACCGCTTTTTGGCTCGAAAAAGCGCCTTTTCGGCGTTTAAAAACTGCACAAATCCCGAATAAACGGAGTAATCGTTTGAATGACAGTGACTTACGCTTGCACGCGCAAAACTCAGGAATTTGCGTCCGTCGGTGAAATATTTTCCAAAGTGCCCGTTCCTGATGCTGTTTAGAGGACATTTTTGAGGCTTTTTGTCAATCGTTTTCTGATATGTGATTGGCTTTTCTTCGGGGAAACAAAAAATACTTCATCTCTCCGGTATGTAAATCCGTTATTTTTATGTAAATTTGCCGGTGATAAGAATAGACGTCATGGTGTGACTTGCGGGAGGTTGCCGGATAAGGCCGCCTCGGTCACAGATGTACAACTAAAAGTATAGATATAAGTCGACAAACGAAATAAATACAAAGTTAAGATTACTGCAATTATGAGAAAGAAGAAAACCATTTTGCTGCTTCTCGCTCTGCTGCTTGCCATTCCTTTGGCGGCTCGTGAGCGTGACTGTCTGCTGGTTCATTTCGCCTCGGGGAGCTACGTCGTGTTTCCGTTGACGTCCATGCCGCAGATAACGTTCGACGGCGGAGTGATGCAGATCGCTTCCGACCGCTATCAGGTGTCGGACGTCCGGAGATATACTTTCGGCGATTCCGAAAATACCGGTATCTCCGACGTTACGGCCGACAGCGGTGTCAGCAGCTTTTCGCGTGACGGACGTTTCATCCGCATCGCCCTGAAGGACCCTTCGCTGCCGCTGCGTCTCTACAGTCTGAGCGGCGTGGAGCTGGTGAACGGGCTGAAACCTGATGCTGATGGTGTGGTCACGATTGACATGTCGTAGCTGGGCGCAGACGTCTGCCTGCTGTCCATCGGTGGCGAAACCATAAAGATCAGACGCCTATGAGACGCATCCTATCGTTTCTTGTGGCCGTCGTGGCGATAGCTGCGGCAGCCCGGGCGCAGGACGACGCCGGCCAGCTGCTCGTCTTCAGAACGACGGGCGAGGTCAATCTGCTCTACACGTCGGAGATTGACAGCATCGTCTGTTCGCGGGTAGACAGAGACAGCGTCGTTCATGACGACGTCGTGACGCAGGTCTTCTATACGGCTGACACGGCGCTGGTCGTGCCGATAGCTGAGATTGACAGTGTGGCGCTGGGCAGCCGCAACGAGATTCGGGTGAAAGACGGCGTGAGGATGATGACGGCAGAGGACAGCCTATGGATAATCCGCTATGACGGCGCCAACATATATTACCGTCACGACACTCCGCCGGCCATCCTGCCCCGCGAGGGCGAAAAGCTCTTCTACGGACGCATGGACCGGCTGTTCCCCATCGGGCTTGTGGCCCGGGTCACGTCGGTCGCGTTCCGCAACAACGAATATGTGGTTGGCGTCACCGACATTGAGATGAAAGACGTGTTCGACCGCCTTTTCTTTGCCGGCGAAATGGAAGTTCCCGTGAAGCCGGTCTCCTCCGTGGAACAGCGCCATCGGGCACCGCTGGAAACGAACGAGACGCTGGAGATGACCATAGACATCGGCGATAGCTTCGCGGTCGGCGCGACGGACGATTTCAGCATACGAGGCACGGTGGTGGCCGATGTGCTCCGCGGCTACTACAGCATGGAGGCTGACGTGCGCAACGTGCTTGACTTCAACATCAAGGCCGGATTGAATGTTTCCGACACTCAGGAACGGGAAATCCACATCGGAGGCATACCGCTGGGCGTCTATGCCCTTGTGTTCACCCCGTCCATTGAGTTTGACGGTTTTGTTGAGCTCAATGCCGAGCTGATGGCCAATCTTCATACCCGGCAGAACAGCAGCGTCCATGTCAGCTATAAGAAACTCCCGCGTAAGGATCCGGATTTCAGCATAACGCCTCTGAAAGGCGAGGATGGCGGGACGGAGGCGCAGACGGACATCACGTGCAAGGGAGAACTATATATGGGCGTTCAGGCTGCGCTTGATCTCAACATACTTCGTGAGGCGGCAGGAGCCCGCCTGAAGTTCAAGCTCGGTCCTTCGCTGCAGAGTGAGTTCGGGTTGGGGATGCTCAACCAGTCCGTGACATACAATCCGGAGGTCTATGGAAAGGCTGAACTGACCGCGAGTCTGAAGATGCAGGCGGTGGCTTCGCTCTATCGGCGTGACTACATTCTGTGGGGTGAGGAACAGGAGCATGACCTGCTGAAGTATGAACATAAGTTCTTTGAGACCACATACGACCTCTTCCCGCGTTTCTTCCAGACACGTGCCGTAGCTGTTGAGACGGAGGGACAGGACGTCGTGACCATGTCCACAAAGTCGGAAAACGAGATACTCGGTGAACTGGAGACCGGCTTTGAGCTTCTTGACGTCTCCGGCGAACCGGTGGACAGCATCTTTGTCGGGACGATCATGCCTGACACGACCGCCGTTCAAGGCTTCTGCGGCGACATCGACATCAGCGGCCTTGCTGTGGCTGAGACGAAAAAGGAACTGACCATACGTCCCGTGTTCCACTATGCCGGCCGAACCGTCAGGGCGCAGGTGGCTCCGCTGATGAGCGGCATGCAGCTTCAGCCGATGGTCTTCGGCGGGACTAACGGTGTTGTCACCTATCTGTCCGGAATGCCGTTCACGGGTTCGGCCGTCGGCGGCGGGACACTCTATACGGCCGGTCCTTATCTTCCGGTGGCGGTGCGCGACACGGTGTTCATGAAGCCGGGCCCCATTGACGCGGGACTCTACTTGGACGACTATCGCCGTTCGTTGCTCGTGGGTACGTGGAGCGGAGTTGAAGGCCGGTCGGAGGTGAAATATACCTTTCGTGCTGACGACACATGCTCAATGGCGAACGGTCAGGTGGTTGTGTCCGGCACGTATGTTGTCAACGACCCGCAGAGTGGCCGCATCTCGATCTATCCAGATGACAGTGCGGTGGAAGTTAAGGTGCTGAGCGTTGTCAATGTTAGTGAGACCGTGCTTCAATACCGCACGGCCGGCGATACGGCGCTTCATACGCTCAACCGCCGGTGACGGGCCTTCGCACTGTGTTTCTAAATAATCAGCTGTGTTTAAATAACCAGCCGTGTCTTCTTTTAAATAATTAACAGTTTTTCTAATAATCAAATGAACTAATTCTAATTTTATAAACGAAATGAAAGCAATAAGATATATATCCGCAATCCTTTTCTGTCTCGTATGCACGTTGGCCCCTACGGCCTCCCGTGCTCAAATCGGCTATCAGGTTTCGCTGCTCAACACCGCCACGGGCGAACCGCGTGCGGGAGTGACGGTTAGTGCCGCCGTGACCATTACCGACTCTTCCGACAAGGTTGTCTACACCGGAACGCAGCAAGCTACGACCAACGACTTCGGCGTGCTATCGCTGGCCGTCGGCGATGATGCTACGTTCAAGAATGCTGATTGGAGCAAACTCCCGTTTTTCATCTCCGTGACGGTTGACGGCACGCTCGTCGGCAAAAGCCAGATTCTTTCCGTGCCTGTGGCGGAGTATGCGAAGAAGACCGGCGAGTTGACGAAGGAGATGCTTGTGGGGACGTGGGTGAGTGGTTATAAATATAATGTGAGAATAGATTCTTATTATGATCGATATGATTCGGAAGGAAATATTATAGCTGTTAAATATGCATATATGTCTTATATTAATTCAGATAATAAAATTCAGTTTAATGAAGATGGAACATTTAGGTCAGATTCTAATTATAAGTGGTGGACAGTAGGACATCGAGACATGGATGGTACTCCGAGGGATGATTCTGTAGAAATCCCGGTACAATTAACAGGAGAGTATTTCATAAATGGCAATGATGTTCGTTTGATTGGTGATTGGGATTGGGATGATGTACACAGGGAACATTGTACGGAATATTCTACGAATTTTTTTACTTCTGTATATAATATATATTATATTCCATCTAAAAGAGTCCTATGTGATGAAGAAGGATTCTTAAGTTCTTATTCTGACGTTTACGCCTTTACAAAACAATAATAAAATCGAAGCATCATGAAACGTACCATTGTTTATATAATACTGTGTATATTGGTCATCCCTGTGACCTCCCGTGCCCAAATCGGCTATCAGGTTTCGCTGCTCAACACCGCCACCGGCGAACCGCGTGCGGGGGTGACGGTTAGTGCCGCTGTGACCATCACCGACTCTTCCGACAAGATTGTCTATACCGGAACACAACAGGCCACGACCAACGACTTCGGCGTGCTATCGCTGGCCGTCGGCGATGATGCTACGTTCAAGAATGCTGATTGGAGCAAACTCCCGTTTTTCATCTCCGTGACGGTTGACGGCACGCTCGTCGGCAAAAGTCAGATTCTTTCCGTGCCTGTGGCGGAATATGCGAAGAAGACTGGCGAGTTGACGAAGGAGATGCTTGTGGGGACGTGGAGTACGAAACTCAATATGGGATTATTGGATGGAAGTGATTCGGTGGTTGTTAGAATTGATGATTGGGTAGGATTATGTGAACGGTATTCACGAAAGTATTATATATTTAGAACCGATGGTACATTTGAGTTTTCATGTCACAACTATTGGGCTTATAATGATGTTTATCGTGGCGATGAGGACAAAGATGAAAAATATGATTTCGTTGGGGAATATATAATAGAAGGTAATAACGTCAGGATGTTCTACAATGATAAGGAACATAATGATGGAACACGAAATATGATGTGTATGGAAGTACAATATGTTCCATCTAAAAGGATGTTATGTGCGTATTGTGAAGAAAATGTATCTTATGGAACTTATACAAAACAATAAAATCGGAAATAAGTTTGTTAATTTCAAGTTTTGATAGTGTGCCGTCTTTTTGTTCGTTAAATCTTTGGCAGAAACAAATAAATGGACTATCTTTGCGATATATATCCATTTATAATCAGACCGGTAATGAGCACAGACATTATATCCACCATCGCAGCTTATTTCGCGACACAGCCAGTGAAACGTGCATGGCTGTTCGGGTCGTTTGCACGTGGCGAAGAACGTGCGGACAGTGATGTGGATATACTGGTGGCTTATGACCGCAGTCAGCGTATAGGACTGATGAAGATAGCCGGAATGTATGTGGAACTGAAAGAATTGCTTGGGCGTGAAGTGGATCTTGTAGAAGAGGGCACACTGCGTCCGTGGGCGGTTGATAGCGTGAATTGTGACAGAAAGTTGATATATGAGAGAGGCGAGTAGAGACAAAGGACGGTTGTCCGACATCGTGGAGTATGCCAAGCATGTGGAGCATTTTATTGATGGTTTCACTTTTGAGGAGTTCCGTACTGATACCCGTACTTATTTCGCTGTCATGAAGAGTATCGAAGTTATCGGTGAGGCCGCCTATATGCTTACGAAGGAGTTTAAAGAAGAGCATAGCGAATTGCCATGGCCTCAGATTGTAGCAATGAGACACATCCTTGTTCATGGATATGCCCAAGTCCGAATAGAGGATTTATGGGAAACAGCAATCAACGATATTGTTCCGTTGCGTATTCAAGTGGAAAAGTATCTTGATGAGATTTAAATATTCTCATCCCCATCCCAAGTTTTGATAGTGTGCCGTCTTTTTGTTCGTTAAATCTTTGGCAGAAACAAATAAATGGACTATCTTTGCGATATATATCCGTTATAATCAGACAGATAATTTTGTTAAGTAGAGTATAAAGTTGAATAGTAAAAAATATTAGGATATGGCATTACCAATAGCATCCATACCGGTATTGACAGGTGAAGTGGCTCAGCGATTTGAAGCAGAGGCACAAGCGAATTATCAGCGGTATCTCAACCGTACCGAAGAAGAGAAAAAAGCAGAAGCTGAGGCTCTTGAAAGAGGATTTTCCAAACTTCGTCGTATGTTGGCTAAAGCACATCTCGGTGGCAAATGAGTTTTTTGGAAGATAAATGTAGTCTGTTTCCTTTGGCAATACCGGAGGAAATAGAGGGTTTTACTTGCGGAGATAGCGACCTTGATGAGTTCTTCACCAATGATTGCTTTGCCTATTCAAAGGAGTTGTTGGGTAAGACCTATTGTTTCAAGATGGATGAAAATCCTCATACTGTGGTATGTGCTTTTACTCTCGCTAATGCGGGGGTAAGAGTGAGCGATTTGCCGAATGCGAGAAAGAAAAAGATCGAGGCAAACATACCTCATATCAAAGCCTTGAAAGATTATCCTGCTGTGTTGGTGGCACGATTAGGAGTTTCTAAAGATTTCCGTTCGTTGCATATAGGCAGTGATGTCTTGAGCTATATAAAACTGTGGTTTTTGGAACCATATAATAAGACCGGATGCCGTTTTATGATAGTAGATGCTTATAATGAGCCTTCAACTATGGCCTTTTATGAACAAAATGGTTTTAAGACGGTATTCAGTACGGAACAACAAGAGAAAGACTATCGTCATCTGGAATCTGGTATATCATTGAGTACACGCTTGATGTACTATGATTTAATGAGAACGGCAGAAGAATATATGTAGGAAAATGTCTTCATTCCTGCAATCCGACACATCGGATAAAGCATGCTTGCAGTCAATCGCCAGTCGGTTGGCTGCTGTTTTTCTGTGTGGGGCTCCATCGCTTTTAACCCCATTTTCTTGCCTGTGTAGTGAAAAAGTGTTACCTTTGCAGCCGTAATACATTTATTATAAACTTTTTAGTAGATATGAAAGCATTCGTTTTTCCCGGTCAGGGAGCACAGTTTGTCGGTATGGGCAAGGACCTGTATGACAACAATCCATTGGCAAAGGAACTTTTTGAGAAAGCAAACGACATTCTCGGTTACAGAATAACAGACATCATGTTCAGCGGCACGGATGAGGAGCTGAAGCAGACAAAGGTGACACAGCCCGCCGTATTCCTCCACAGCGTGATTTCGGCTCTTTGCATGGGCGACGCTTTCCAGCCCGCCATGGCCGCCGGCCACTCGCTGGGAGAGTTCTCGGCTCTGGTCGCTGTCGGCGCACTGAGCTTCGAGGACGGACTGAAGCTGGTCTATGCGCGTGCAATGGCCATGCAGAAGGCCTGCGACGTTGCTCCGTCGACGATGGCCGCTATCGTCGGTCTGCCCGATGAGAAGATTGAGGAGATTTGCGCCGAGGTCAACAAGGAAGGTCATGTTGTCGTTCCGGCCAACTACAACTGCCCCGGCCAGCTGGTCATCTCGGGTAACATCGAGGCCATCAACGAGGCTTGCGAGAAGCTGAAGGCCGCCGGAGCAAAGCGTGCCCTGCCGCTGAAGGTGGGCGGTGCGTTCCACTCTCCGCTGATGCAGCCCGCCAAGGATGAGCTGCAGGCAGCCATCGAGGCCACGGAGTTTACCACTCCCAAGTGCCCCGTATATCAGAATGTTGACGGCAAGCCCCACACAGAACCCGCTGACATCAAGGCTAACCTCATAGCACAGCTGACGAGCAGCGTGCGCTGGACCGAGAGCGTCCAGAACATGATTGCCGACGGTGCTGATGATTTCACGGAGTGCGGTCCGGGCAAGGCTCTGCAGGGTATGATCGGACGTATCGACAAGAACGTTGCAGCCCACGGAATAGCATAAAGGTATATATGCCTGTCATATACAACGATAGATACAACATTCACTTATGACAGGTTATATGAAACGATAAAACGGCAAGCCCGTCGCGCACATCCCTCGGAGAAAGGATGGCGGACGGGCTTTTGCTTTTTCATTTGTGTGACATATAAAAGAATATAAAAATGCAGAAAGTAATCATCTATCAGATATTCACGCGCCTTTTCGGCAACCGCCGTGAGGCATGCCGCAAGAACGGCACGCTGGAGGAGAACGGTTGCGGAAAGATGAGCGACTTCACGGCGGCGACGCTGAAGCGCATCAAGGCTCTCGGTGTGACGCACGTATGGTACACGGGTGTCATCCGCCATGCCACGACGACGGACTATACGGCCCACGGCATACCGCGCCAGCATCCGGCGGTGGTGAAAGGCAGGGCCGGTTCGCCGTATGCCATTGCCGACTATTATGACATTGACCCGGATATCGCCGACGATGTGGACAAGAGAATGGCTGAGTTTGAGGCGCTGGTGAAGCGCACTCATCAGGCCGGCATGAAGGTCATCATCGACTTCGTGCCAAATCATGTGGCGCGCCAGTACCGTTCGGTGTGCAAGCCGGAGGGTGTCCGTGACCTCGGGGAGGATGACAACCGCGACATGCACTTCTCTACGTCGAACAATTTCTATTATTGCTGGGGCCAGCCGTTCGCTCCCGACTTTGACCTTTGCGGCGAGGAGGCCGAGGCTTATTCGGAGACTCCGGCACGAGCGACGGGCAATGACAATTTCAGCAACCGTCCCGGACGGAACGACTGGTATGAGACGGTCAAGCTGAACTATGGCATCGACTACTGCGACGCGGGCGGGCGTTCGGAACATTTCAGTCCTATTCCCGACACGTGGAACAAGATGACGGACATACTGCTCTTCTGGGCGGCCAAGGGTGTCGACGCTTTCCGCTGCGACATGGCGGAGATGGTGCCGGCCGCATTCTGGGCCTGGGCTACGGATAAGGTTAAATACCGCTATCCGGATATTAAGTTTATCGGCGAGGTCTATGACCCGTCGCAATACCGCAACTATATCGGTGCGGGCTTCGACTGGCTATATGACAAGGTCGGAATGTACGACAGCGTGCGTGACGTGACGTGCGGCCGCCGTCCTGCTTCGGACATCACGCGCCACTGGCAGTCGACGGACGACATCCGCGACCACATGCTCTATTTCCTTGAGAACCATGACGAGCAGCGCATCGGCAGCGACTTCTTTGCCGGTGACGGACGCCGTGGCATTCCCGGACTTATCGTCAGTGCGCTGATGCAGCAGAACCCGTTCATGCTCTATGCCGGACAGGAGTTCGGCGAGCGTGGCATGGATGAGGAGGGATTCAGCGGGCGTGACGGCCGGACGACAATCTTCGACTATTGGACCGTGGGCACGCTGCGGCGCGGATATTTCGACCGCCGAAAGATGACGCGTGAGGAAAAGGCTCTTGAGGCGGTCTATTCTCAGGTGCTCAACATCGCCGGCACGGAACAGGCCGTGTCTGACGGCTGTTTCTATGACCTCATGTATGTCAACGGACATATCGGCGGCAGCGTCTATGCGTTCATCCGCAAATGCGGCAGCGAGCTGCTTCTCGTAGCTGCTAACTTCTCCGGCGATGCTACGGACTGTGACGTGGTCATTCCGCGCCATGCCCTTGAATATCTGCAGATGGGCGAGGGCTTGCGCGAGGCGAAGGACTTGCTCAGCGGTGATAAGTGCGTTATGGAACTGAAGGCCGACGGCGCCGTGAAGATGGACGTTCCGGCGTATGGCGGACGGGTGTGGAAGATGACGGTCTGACACTCGGAGGCGGTGATTGCAGAAATGTTATATTATATATATTGTGATGTACAATGGAACTGGAACCGATATTGAATGAGCACAACAAGGAGGAATTCCCTCCAAGTCACACGGCGGAACATCTGCTCAACCAGACGATGATCCGCATGTTCGGATGTGAGCGTTCGCGCAATGCACACATCGAACGGAAGAAGAGTAAGATCAGTTACATTCTTGACCATAAGCCGGACCGGAAGGAGGAAAAGGCGATTGAGGACCGCATGAACGAACTGATTGCGGAGGATTTGCCGGTGACGTTTGAGTTTGTCTCGCGTGCGGACCTGACGGCGGAGAGTACGGCCGCCGGCGGGCGTTATGCCGGTGTGTCGCTCGACAAACTGCCGGACGACGCCTCCGAGACAATCCGCCTTGTGCGTATCGGTGACTATGATGTGTGTCCGTGTATAGGCCGCCATGTCCGTTCGACGGCGCAGATAGGCCGCTTCGAGATGCTTGGAACGAACTGGGACGAGATGAACCGCTCGTTCCGGATTCGCTTTAAGGTCATTCAATAGCCCGTCGGGTGTATTTCGCGGAAACGTTAAGTGCCGGTCATCTGTCCGGGCTGTGCCTTTGTGGAATACAGCCCGGACAGATGACCGGCACTTTTTGCTTTTTTATAATGTTATCTTTTGTCTCTTATAATGCAATCTTCATGAAGACGGGGTCGTGGTCGGAATATGTCAGTGGCTTTTTGTAATAGGTGATGCCGTTCAGTGATTTGTCGTGGAAGATATAGTCGATGCGCACCGGCTTCCTGCCTTTGAATGTCCGCATCCACCCGCTGCCGCATTCCTTGAAACCGTCGGTCATATCGCCGAGCATGGTGTTATATACGTATGAGTAGGGCACGTCGTTGAAGTCGCCGCATACGATGGCTGGGACGGGTGAGTTGCGTCTCTCGTTGGCTACGGTCGCGGCCTGTCCGGCACGTATTATCATGCCCAGTGTATAGTTGTCGTATATCGCGCTTATCAGCGAGTTGCGCTCAACGTGAAGTCCTTGCATCTCCATCTTCGCCGCACTGCGCAGCGTCCGGTTGAAGCCGGTGGTTTCAAGATGGACGTTGAAGACACGGACCATCTTGCCGTTGACGTCGATGTCAACCCACATGGCGCTGTTGTTGCTTTCTTCAAAGGGGATGTTCTTGTAGCCGCGGATGGGATGTTTGCTGTAGACGACCATATCGTTGTTGCCCGTTGACATGTACGGGAAATACTCCTTATAGCTGTTTGAGTTGCGTTTGTCGCCGCAGATGTCCGAATATTCCTGCATGCAGAGCACGTCAACCTTTTGCTTCTTCATCTCTGACAGGATGTCCTGAGCCATAAATCCCGATGTCTCGCGTCCGAACAAGGCGACGTTGTATGTCGCAATCTTGATGCCGTAACGTCCGTCCATGTCTTTCGGCAGACTCCGCAACTGATATATCGTGCCGATGTAGGGTATGCATGAGAGTATTGTGAGGGTAGGGATGGCGGCGAAAATCCATCTGCGTCGGATGAGCCAATAGACTAACAGAATCACATTGGCCATGATAAGCAGCGGCAGGACATAGACGGTCATGGCCTGAACCGTGTTGCCCAAGGGTGGCTTACAGCCTCCCCATAGTCCTACAATAGTAAAAATAGTGGTGACAATCTGTATGATGAGGAACATCATAAGGAAATATCTACGTACTGCTAACTTTCCCATAACATGCTATTCTTTCAGGTATTTGCTGATCATATCGGTCAAATCTCTTATCTGTATCGGTTTGGCCATGAACTCATCACATCCGGCCGCCTTGGCTTCCTTGATGTTTGTGTCGAATGCGTATGCACTCAGCGCGATGACGGGAACCCTGCTGTTCACCTCTTTTATTATGCGCGTGGCGTCCAGACCGTTCATTTCCGGCATCCGGATGTCCATCAGAATGAGGTCCGGCTTCTCGTCTTCATTCATGGTGACGGCCTCGATGCCGTTCTTAGCCCTCACGAGACGGTAGCGCTTGGCCAGGACATTCTTCAGCAGTTCATAGTTGCTGTCCTCGTCTTCGACTACCATGATGAGCTTCATCTGGCCTCCTCCGGCCATCATTCTCAGTGTGCGGGCTCCTGTGGTTGTTCCTGTCTGTTTCCGTTTTCCGCCCAGTGATCCGTCGAAAGGCAGCGTGAACCGGAATGTCGCACCCTCGCCGAGTGTCGATTCGACTTCAATCTTGCCTCCGAGCTTCTCCACAATGATCTTGCAGAGGGTCAAACCGAGTCCATGTCCGTTGTTGAGAGTCTCTGCATCCTTGGATGTATATAGCTTGAAAATGTCTTTGATATCATCCGGTGATATGCCTGTACCGGTGTCGGCAACATAGAATTCCACATCCCTGCTTTGGTTGATGAGGCGGTAGCCGAATGTTATGCTGCCCTTGACGGTATGTTTGAGGGCGTTGTTTATCAGGTTTGAGAGAATCTGGGTTAGTCTGTTCGGATCGGTATTGAGTGTTACCGATATGGTCGGCTCGGAACAAACGAGTTTCACGTTGTCCGGACACTTGAACTTGAAGATTTTCTTCACGTCGTGACAAAGACCGCTGAGGTTGGTCTCCGATTTTCTTATGCTGATTTCTCCTGACTCCATTCGCGACAGATCGAGTATGTCGTTGATGAGACTATTGAGCCTCGCGCTGTTGTTCTCGATTATTTCGAGAAACTTCATGCGTTCTTCCAGCGATTCCGTCTCGGCTATGATTCTTGAGAAACCCTCTATCGCATTTAACGGTGTACGTATCTCATGGCTCATGCCGGCGAGAAAGAATGATTTCATTCTGTCTGCCGTTTCGACCTGACGGATTTTCTTCTCACATTCTTCCAGCCTCAGGAAAGCGTCATCCCTCTCCCTTCTAACAGTCTTGATAAGCCTGTTTGCTTCCGCAAGTTTGCTTAATAGTATTTCGCGTTCGTCCTGCTTCATCTCTCTGATATAATGCTGATGATATCTGTTATATAGAAAACATGTCCTAATCGTATATTTCCGGTGTTGTCCTATCCTCTTTTTGCCTTTTCCCATACGCCGTTCCTATGCCCGCACAGGTATTTCATGCCTCTGAAGACATTTACGTTCATGAACAGGAAATAGTAGGGAATGTAGAGTAGTTTGTTTCTTCTGCCTTTGTTGTCGAGCGCATATCCGGCCCATGCCGCGGCATAGAAACATATCTGTAGGAGCCATATAATGGTGTAAACCGTGCCTGCATTAGCTATAACCAAAACAACATTGAGCGGAATCAGGGCCATCAAGGCAACCGGAGTGATGCTCCATCGGAGTACGCGGTGTGACACAAACTGGAACGAGGCCATCGGATAGCGTAACGGATTCATCAGCCGTCTCAGTCTCCAGATGCTCTGCAGGCCGCCGGCCGCAATCCTGCGTTTGCGCTTGCCTTCCTCTGTCAGGTCGGCCGAGCCGTATTCCATGGCGTATGCTTCAGAAGAATATGCTATGCGGTAGCCCTCCGCGACCATGTTCATAGATATGATGAAGTCGTCCAAAAGAGAGTCTTCCGGTATCGGACGATACAGGCTTTTTCTCACGGCGCATAACTCTCCGGCGGCTCCCATGGCCGAATAGAGCTCGCTGTCCAGCCGTTTCAGCGTGCTTTCGTATTTCCAGTAGAGTCCTTCTCCCTCTGCTGCGGCCTGTCCGTTGTGGCGTGCGGCAACACGCTTTTCGCCGGCTACGCATCCGACTTTCGGGTCTTTGAACAGTCGGACAATCTCGCGGATAGCACCGGAATTGATCATCGTGTTCGCATCAGTCATGACAACGATGTCCGTCTTGACAAGAGTCATGGCCCTGTTGACAGCCGCCGTCTTTCCACGGCGTTCCGGCCTGTGCTCAACGATGGCTTCCGGATAGCGTGCCAGCATCTCGGCGGTGGCGTCATTGCTGCCGTCCGTCACCCACATCACGTACAGCTTGTCCTTGGGATAGTCGAGAGCGCGGGTGTTCTCCATCTTCATTTCAACCACATCCTGCTCGTTGTAGGCGCAGATAACCATCGTGACCTCCGGCAGCTGGCTGTCATCAGGAGCTTCTTCCTGATGGCGTTTCCCTTTGCGGAAGGCCCTTTTGAGCAGCACGGCGATATATAGGATGATGCCATATCCTATATAAGTATAGAATATGACCGCTAAGCACAACCAGAATATGGCTTCGATGGTAGTCATTAAGTAGTCCTATAGATGTTAATATTGGTGCAAAGTAACAAAAAAAATCTGTATGTACAAAACAAAAGCGGGAATATTTTCCAACATTCCCGCTTTTGTTCATTTGGTCTCTATCTCTTCTTTCATGTCGATGTAGTTTCCTTTCCTGTCGTAAATCTCATATTGCAGGAAAGCCATCTTCTGTGAAGATACGATGTTGACGCCGAGTCCGTATTTCAGCTGCCATCTGCGTTTCAGCGACACCAGTCCTTGATTGATGTAGGCGGCGACATACGGATGTACGTGAAGATAGAACTTCTTGATGCCGATTTTGTTTACCAGTTGGTCAATTTTACTCTCAAGTTGGTCGGTGAACAGTATGCTTGACTTGATTTTTCCTTTTCCGAAACATGTCGGACATGTTTCTTCCACGTTCACGTCCATTGCCGGCCGCACCCTTTGACGCGTTATCTGCATCAGACCGAACTTGCTCAATGGCAAGATGTTGTGTCTTGCCCTGTCTTTCTGCATGTTCTTGCACATGCGTTCATAGAGCAGTTGGCGGTCTTCGGCAAGGTTCATGTCAATGAAGTCAACCACGATGATGCCGCCCATGTCCCGCAATCTCAGCTGTCGTGCCAGTTCGTCGGCGGCTCCGAGATTGACTTCAAGCGCGTTGGCTTCCTGTCCGTTTTCTGAGCGTGTGCGGTTTCCGCTGTTCACGTCGACCACGTGGAGCGCTTCCGTGTGTTCAATGATGAGATAGGCGCCGCGCTTGTAGTTAACAGTCTTTCCGAAAGCCGACTTTATCTGCTTGGTGACATTGAAGTTGTCGAAGATGGGCACCTGTCCTGTATACTTCTTGACTATGTTGATCTTGTCCGGTGCAATCAGTCCGACATAGTCTTTCACCTGACCGAAGATTTCCTCGTCGTTGACGTAGATACCGTCATACGTGGGATTGAAAAGATCTCTCAGCAGAGCAACAGCGCGTCCTGTTTCTTCGAATATCACCTGTGGGCGTGCTGTCGTCTTCTGTACCTTTGTGATGGCGTCCTCCCAACGCTTCAGCAGAATTTTCAACTCCATGTCCAGTTCGGCCACTCTCTTTCCCTCGGCCGAAGTGCGCACTATGACTCCGAAGTTCTTTGGCTTTATGCTCTGTATGAGCTGTTTCAGCCTTGTTCTTTCCTCGCTCTTCTTTACTTTTGAAGAAACCGACACCTTGTCGTTGAAAGGAATCAGCACCAGATAGCGTCCGGCGAAGCTCAGCTCGCACGTCAGTCTGGGCCCTTTTGTCGATATCGGCTCCTTCACAATCTGCACCATCACTTCCTGTCCGACCTTGAGCGTTGTCTGCACGCTTCCGTCCTTTTTCATTTCGGGCAGACGTGATGCCTTTGATATGGGGAAGAGCTTCTTCCTGTCGCTCTGTACCTGTTTGAGATACTTTTCGTAAGAGTTAAACTGAGAACCTAAATCCAGATAATGCAAGAAGGCGTCCTTCTCGAACCCGACATCCACGAAACACGCATTAAGTCCGGGCATCAGTTTTCTGACTTTTGCCACATAGATGTTGCCCACGGAGAAAGATGCGGAGCGGGGCTCGTTCTGATATTCCACCAGATTCTTGTCCTCCAGAAGCGCTATCGCGATGTCCTTGGGCCGGACGTCAATAATAACTTCGCTTGTCATTCCTTACAGTTTCTGTTTTCTTAGTTGTTTTGTTCAAATAGAAAGGGTGTGCCACTGTCCCCAAAAGGACATTACTGACACACTCCTCTCATTTCTTTTCCTGAACAGAGCCCCCTTTTCAGGTGGCGGTAACAGAGCCTTACTTGCTCTTATGTCTGTTCTTTCTTAATCTTTTTTTACGCTTGTGAGTAGCCATCTTGTGGCCCTTCTTTTTCTTACCGTTTGGCATAGCTATAAGACTTTAATTAGATTTATATATATTAATTTGTTGATTATTTCATCTTTGCGATGAAGCTCTTGGCCGGTTTGAATCCCGGATAGTCATGAGCCTCAATCATGATAGTGGTGTTCTTGGAGATATTGCGTGCTGTCTTCTGGGCGCGGTGTTTCACGATGAAACTGCCGAAACCACGCAGGAAGACATCTTCTTTCTTGGTGGCAAGGCTGACTCTGATTTCTTCCATGAAAGCCTCTATTGTAGCAGCAACGTCCCTTTTCGCGAGTCCCGTATCCTCTACGATTTTGTTGATAATATCCGCTTTAGTCATATCGTTATGTGATATTTGTTGTGAAAATTTGTTTTATTCCTATAATTCGGAGTGCAAATATACTGATTTTCAACGGTAAACGGAAATTATTTCGGATTTTTTTTAGAAAAAAGCAGATTAAACGCCGGTTCCATCCCGTACCGGCTTTCGCGGGGCGGCCGTGACATTATATATCTATAGCAGTGAGGCGGTTACGCTTTTGCGCATTCTCTGATGCTGAATGTAAAGATATAGGAGCAATGTTTTTGTCATTTCGCAAAATTGCCGTATCTTTGCAGAAAGAATGCTGACAGACGCCGGACATTAAATGCGTCTGCCATGACATTCCCAATACATTATTATATAATAATACAGCGAGCATAAAATGAAACAGACAAAGATTGTAGCTTCCATCAGCGACAGAAGATGTGACGTCGACTTTATCCGTCAGCTCTTCTACGCCGGTATGAATGTAGTCAGGATGAACACGGCCCATGCCTCGGCAGAAGGTCTTAAGGAGATTATACGCAATACGCGTAGCGTGTCAAGTCATATCGGAATTCTGATAGACACGAAGGGTCCGGAGATACGTACGACCGGCTGCGAGTCGCCCATTGCCTATAAGACGGGTGACGTGGTCAAGATTTTCGGACGTCCCGAGATGGACACACAGCACGACATCATCAACCTCACATACGTCAATTTTGCCAACGATGTCCATGAGGGTGACCACATCCTTTTCGATGACGGTGCTCTTGACATGAAGGTCATAGGCATCAACGGCCCCGCCGTCATAGCCCAGGTTCAGAACGACGGAAAGCTTGGTTCGCGCAAGAGCGTCAACGTTCCGGGCGTGCATATCGACCTTCCGTCACTCACGGAGAAGGACGTGAAGAACATCAATCTTGCCATTGACGAGGACATTGACTTCATCGCCCATTCTTTCGTCCGCAACGCTGGCGACGTGCGTGCCGTTCAGGAGATACTGGACAGCCGCGGCAGCGACATAAAGATCATCTCGAAGATAGAGAATCAGGAGGGCGTCGACAATATCGACGAAATCATCGAGGCTTCCTACGGTATCATGATTGCCCGCGGCGACCTTGGCATTGAGGTGCCCATCGAGCGCATTCCCGGCATCCAGCGTAACATCATCCGCAAGTGTGTCCATGCCCGCAAGCCCGTCATCGTGGCCACGCAGATGCTCCACACGATGATAGACAACCCGCGTCCGACGCGCGCTGAGGTCACCGACATCGCCAACGCCATCTACTACAGTACCGACGCGCTGATGCTCAGCGGCGAGACTGCCAGCGGCAAATATCCCGTTGAGGCTGTTGAGACGATGGCTCAGATTGCCGAGCAAGCCGAGAAAGACCGCTACCGCGAGCACGTCAACAGTGTTCCGCTGCCCGACGATTGCGACGTTCCGGCCTTCCTCGCCCACAACGCCATCGAGGCAACAGAGCGCCTCGGCGTCAAGGGTATCATCACCGACAGCAAGACAGGCCGCACGGCGCGCCACCTCGCCGCGTTCCGTGGACCGAACCCCGTGCTTGCCGTATGCTACAAGGAGAAGGTGCAGCGTTGGCTGGCTCTGAGCTACGGTGTTATTCCGGTTGCCCAGCATGAGCAGATTGGCCGTCAGGAGCAGTTTATGGCAGCCCTGCGTATGCTCCGGCAGAAAGGCTATCTTGACATGAACGACAAGATTGCATACCTCAGCGGCAGCTTTGCCGAGGGCGGCAGTACGACATTCCTCGAAATCAACACCGTCAGGGAAGTGTTCGACCGGTCGTACGAGTTCCACTTGCCCAAGTAAGAGGTTAGAGTGATGAGTGAAGAGGTATGATTACCTTTTAGTGCAGAAGCCAGAGTTGCTTTAAGTAAGAAGTAAGAGTATAGAGTGAAGAGGTATGATTACTCTTGTTGGATTGAGCCAACGGAGTAGTCATACCTCTTCGCTTTTTTGTTTCTTATGTGTGGTTGATTCTAATCAGTTCAGCCCTGAAGAGTAATCCTACCTCTTCACTCATTCCTCTGACATCTGACCTAAAATCCTGCCTCTTCACTCATCCCTATGATCTTTTACCCAAAGCAAAGAGTAATCCTACCTCTTCACTCTTCACTCTGACTTTAATTAAAATCTCACGCAGAACTCCACATCGACCATGCTGTAGTTGTGCTTGTCGAGCGCACGGTCGTTGATGAAGGCATATTCCGCCTGTATTTCCAGATTCTTGTGTATCAGATAGTTGAGGCCCGCCTCATATTGGGTGCGTGCTCCGCTCCATTCCGCCGTACGGCGGTATAGGTCATAGCGTGCTTTGGCGCGCAGCTTGCCGCGGATGATAGGGGCGATGCAGAGCGCGTAGAGGCCGTCGGCCTTGTTGCCGGCCGCGGTGTTGACCTCGGCATCCTTCAGGTTGGCCGACTGCTGATATGTCGTCTTAAATCCGTAGCCCGTCGAGTGGATGTATTCCGAGCGTATCTGCCAGTCGGCGTCCTTGTATTCTGCGCTCAGTGCATAGCGGTACTGGTTCAGGCTTCTTACGCCTGACACCGTCCGTCCGTCGACGTCCGTCCACGAACCGTTGCGCGCGTGGGAGCCGACCCATCCGAACGCGCCGATGCGTAGTCCCTTCACGGGCATGACCCAGAGGCCGCCGATGATGTCCTTCCGGTTGTCCACGTCCTTGACGTTTATTCCCTGTCCGTTGAAGACACCCGCCTGATAGTGAACCAGCGGGCGTCCCGAAGCGTCGTTGATGAAGTCGCCCTGAATCTGAATGCCGATGTCGCGTCCATTGCTGGAGTGCTCGCCCGTGCGGTCGCTGAAGCCGGACAGGCTGTTGACCACCTGCGCATAGCCCATGAATCCTTGGTCGATCGGGTTCATCGGGTTCTCAAACGTGAACGGCCGCTTGAATTGACCTGCCTTTATCTTCAGGAAGCTGTACTTCTGCCATTCCACGAAGAGGTCGACCAGCCGAGGGCTGCTGCCCAGTGTGGACGTGTTGCCGTTGATCTGTCCCTGTATCTTATATTCAAAATCGTCCATAATCCGGCCGCCCACCGACACCCGCGCCATGCGCAGGTTGAACGAATTGCTGTTGTCGCCGTCCTTCAGCGACGCCTGATACTGGCCGAGAAAATAGCCGCTGAACTTCGGTTTGCTGACTATGCTGCCGGCTTTCTGTGCTCCGGCGGCGACAGCGGCGAGGAGTAGGGCGGCTGTGATAAACAGTCTGTTCATTGCTTATATATTTAATAATGTGTGCGTGACGGCGTCCAACGGTTCCGCCGCACCTCCGTTTCACGCCTCCTGTGCCGTCCTCCTTTCGAGCAGGACGACGTTTTCGACATGGGGCGTATGGGGGAACATGTCCACTGGCTGGACCTCCACGACCTTGTAGTCGGCGTTGAGCGCGGCCAGGTCGCGGGCCTGCGTGGCGGGATTGCAGCTCACGTAGACGATGCGCTTCGGCGCGGCGCGGAGGATGGTGCTGATGACGTCGGCATGCATGCCGGCGCGTGGCGGGTCGGTGATGATGACGTCAGGCCGTCCGTGGGCGGCGATGAAGCTGTCGTTGAGGATGTCCTTCATGTCGCCGGCATAGAAAAGCGTGTTGCTGATGCCGTTTATCTCGGAGTTTATCTTTGCGTCCTCGATGGCCTCGGGAACATATTCGATGCCGATGACCTTGCGGGCGTTGCGCGCCACGAAATTGGCGATGGTTCCCGTTCCGGTGTATAGGTCATAGACAAGCTCGTCGCCCGTGAGAGCGGCGAACTCGCGTGCCACGGCATAGAGATGATACGCCTGTTCGGTGTTCGTCTGATAGAAGCTCTTCGGACCGACCTTGAAGCGCAGCTCCTCCATCTTCTCGAAGATATGGTCGTTGCCCCGGAAGGTCAGAATATCCTGATCGCCGATGGTGTCGTTGCACTTCTGATTGTCGAGATACATCAGCGACGTGATTTCGGGGAACGTGTCGGCCACGTGCTGCAGCAGGGCCTTGGCACGCTCGTCGTCACCCTCCTCGTCGTAGTGGAACTGGATGATGACCATCCATTCGCCCGTGTTGGAGTTGCGGATGATGATGTCGCGCAGCAGTCCTTTCTGTGCCCTGAGGTCGAAGAAGGTCATTCCGGTGGCGATGGCATAGTCGCGGATGGCGTTGCGGATGCGGTTGTGCATGTCGTCCATCAGCCAGCACTTCTCGATGGGGAGGATTTTGTCGAAGGCACCGGTGATGTGAAATCCGATGGCGTTGCGCTCGATGTCCGCTCCCGCTTCACCTTCTTTCGGGAGTGTCGCTATCTCCTCCTTCGTCATCCAGCGTCTGTTGGCGCAGCCGAACTCCAGTTTGTTGCGGTATTCACTCGTCTTCACCGAGCCCATTATCGGCCGGAACTCCGGCAACTCCACCTTTCCGATGCGGCGCAGCTGGTCGTGAACCTGCTTCTGCTTGGCCTTGAGCTGTTCCTCGTAGGGGAGGTTCTGCCACTTACATCCGCCGCAGACACCGAAGTGGCTGCACATCGGTGTCTCGCGCACCTTGCTGTATTCGCGGAAGCGGACGACCTCCGCCTCACAGTAGCTGTGCTTCTTCTTCCTTATCTGAAGGTCCACGACGTCGCCCGGAACCGTGAACGGCACGAAGACGACCATGTCCTCAACCCTCGCCAGCGACTTGCCTTCGGCGGCCACATCCGTGATGGTCACGTTCTCCAGTATCGGCAACGCTTTTCTCTTTCTGCTCATTTATATGTCTTTGTTGTTTGTTCTCTGTTTGTTCCGATTCTCTGAAATGGCGGTTTCCAGCCAATCAGTCTGCAAAATTAATAATTTCCTGTCATATAAGCCATTTGTTGATGATAATTTTCGGCTTCAGCTGTTCACTGACGCCGTTGCGGCACGTTTGTCTGCCCTGCAAGTCATTGTCTTTCCAATGAGTCATTGTCCGGCAGGCAGGTCATTGCCCGATATACATGACGTATGAAGAGCTGTCATGATAATATCACGGAATTTAACATTTGAAAATTTTAATTCTGGAGAACAGCGAAGCCGAAATCCTGACATTTCGCCGCCGTCGTCCTCCCGTTTTTCCGTCGCCGCCGACCCGGTAGGGCTTTACGGGGTTGCGAAAGCAGCCCCGTCGCATGATGACGGCGGCCCCGTTGCAATGCAATGAGGGCCTTGCCGCAAGGCCGTAAGGCCCTTACGGCAGAACTTTCGGGCTGATTTTATTGCACACTTTCAGGGTCTTTGCTGTAACGCGCTGTAGCTCAGATGATAAAAGATGCACGCGTAAAACTCGCGAATTTGCGGCCAAAAGATTTTTGTTTCTGAAAAACGCAAGGATTTTGAGGCATTTGTCCGCTTAATTCTGAGTTTTTAACAGTTTAATTCAACGCAAAGATGTGAAAACGAGAATGTTTTTCACGTAAGGCATAATATTGTTTTTGCCATAAAGGGACATCGCAATGTGTAGTGGCATGCCTTGGGCATGTTTTCATAGGTATCCTTTTGATTGACTTTGTGCAAAGGACACATTATATATGTTATGAGCGTGTGTGAGGATAAAGAAAAACGTGCTCCGGTGTGGCGGTATGGTGCTCGTATTATTTTCATATATGTTTTGCGGTATGGTTCAGGCAGGCAGAGAACGCCGTGACGGACATTCGCACGACCGGTTCTGAAACGCGGCCGGCGAGGGTGGCTGTCATTTTTTTGCCGGAGAAATATGATGGGCAGTATATCCGTAATCGCGTGATTTGTATAAATGTAATATAGACATTGCAAATTTTCTGTATTTTTTTTGGATAAGAAATATAAATGAGCTATATTTGCAAAACATAATAAAGAAAACAATAATAGTGTTAATCGTAAATAAAACAACTAACTTATGAGTGAAAAAAGAGTTTATACCTTCGGCAACGGTAAGGCCGAGGGTAAGGCTGACATGAGAAACCTTCTCGGAGGTAAAGGTGCCAACCTGGCGGAGATGAATCTTATCGGAGTGCCCGTACCCCCGGGATTTACAATTACTACGGATGTATGTAACGAATACTTTGAAAAAGGTAAGGAAGACGTTGTTGCCCTTCTGAAGGAGGACGTCAACAATGCCGTTGCCCATATCGAAGGTCTGATGAACAGCAAGTTCGGCAACGTGGAGAACCCGTTGCTCGTCAGCGTGCGTTCGGGTGCCCGTGCCTCTATGCCCGGTATGATGGACACCATCCTCAACCTCGGTCTCAATGATGAGGTCGCTGCCGGACTGGCCAAGAAAACAGGAAACGAGCGTTTCGTTTATGACAGCTACCGCCGTTTCGTGCAGATGTACGGTGACGTCGTGCTCGGCATGAAGCCCGTCAACAAGGAGGACATCGACCCGTTCGAGGCTATCATCGAGAAGGTGAAGGAACAGCGCGGCATCAAGCTCGACAACGAGCTGAACATAGACGAGCTGAAACAGCTTGTGGCTGAGTTCAAGGCTGCCATCAAGGAGCAGACCGGCAAGGACTTCCCGACAGACCCGATGGAGCAGCTCTGGGGTGCTATCTGCGCCGTGTTCGACTCTTGGATGAACGAGCGCGCCATCCTCTACCGCAAGATGGAGGGCATCCCCGCAGAGTGGGGTACAGCCGTCAACGTTCAGGCTATGGTCTTCGGAAACATGGGTGACACATCGGCTACGGGCGTATGCTTCAGCCGTGACGCAGCTACGGGTGAGAACCTCTTCAACGGTGAGTATCTCGTGAACGCACAGGGTGAGGACGTCGTTGCCGGTATCCGCACACCGCAGCAGATCACCAAGGAAGGCTCGCGCCGCTGGGCTGCCCTGCAGGGCATCAGCGAGGAGGAGCGCGCAAGCAAGTATCCCTCCATGGAGGAGGCCATGCCGGAGATTTACAACGAGCTCAACATGTTGCAGGACAAGCTCGAAAAGCACTACCACGACATGCAGGATATGGAGTTCACCGTACAGGAGGGCAAGCTCTGGTTCCTCCAGACCCGTAACGGAAAGCGCACGGGTACGGCTATGGTTAAGATTGCAATGGATCTGCTCCGCGAAGGTGAGATTGACGAGAAGACCGCACTGCTGCGCTGCGAGCCCCAGAAACTCGACGAGCTGCTTCACCCGGTATTCGACAAGGACGCCCTGAAGAAGGCCAAGGTCATCACTCAGGGTCTGCCCGCTTCTCCGGGCGCTGCCTGCGGACAGATTGTCTTCCACGCTGACGACGCTCAGGCATGGCGTGCCGACGGCCACCGCGTGGTTATGGTCCGCATCGAGACCTCACCTGAGGACCTCGCCGGTATGTCGGCTGCCGAGGGAATCCTGACCGCACGCGGCGGTATGACGTCTCACGCAGCCGTCGTTGCGCGCGGCATGGGTAAGTGCTGTGTGTCTGGCGCCGGCGCAATCAACGTCAACTACAAGGACAAGACGGTCGAGATTGAAGGTGTTGTGTATAAGGAGGGAGACTATATCTCGCTCAACGGTTCAACAGGTCAGGTTTATGCAGGCGAGATTCCGACAAAGGCTGCCGAGCTGTCAGGCGACTTCAAGGAGCTGATGGATCTCTGCGACAAGTACACCAAGCTGCAGGTCCGCACGAACGCAGATACTCCGCACGACGCACGCGTTGCCCGCGCATTCGGTGCTAAGGGTATCGGTCTGACACGTACGGAGCACATGTTCTTCGAGGATCAGAAGATTGTGGCCATGCGTGAGATGATTCTTGCCGACACCGTGGAGGGCCGCAAGAAGGCACTTGCCAAGCTGCTGCCTTATCAGAAGGCTGACTTCAAGGGCATCCTCGACGCTATGGACGGCTGTCCTGTCAACATCCGTCTGCTTGACCCGCCACTCCATGAGTTCGTTCCCCACGATCTGAAGGGACAGCAGACCATGGCAGAGGAAATGGGCGTCAGCGTTGACGAGATTCAGAAGCGTGTTGCCAGTCTCGCCGAGAACAACCCGATGCTGGGTCACCGCGGCTGCCGTCTGGGAATCACGTTCCCCGAAATCACGGAGATGCAGACACGTGCCATCCTCGGTGCGGCTTGTGAGCTGAAGAAGGAAGGCAAGAACCCCGTTCCGGAAATCATGGTTCCGCTGATCGGTATCCTCTATGAGTTCAAGCAGCAGAAGGAAATCATCATGAAGACCGCCAAGGAAGTGTTCGCTGAGGAAGGCGTTGAGGTTGAATTTGAGGTAGGTACGATGATTGAGATACCGCGTGCTGCCCTTACCGCAGACCGTATCGCTTCTGAGGCCGAGTACTTCTCGTTCGGAACAAACGACCTGACACAGATGACCTTCGGCTACTCTCGTGACGACATCGCCAGCTTCCTGCCCGCTTATCTGGACAAGAAGATTCTGAAGGTAGACCCGTTCCAGGTTCTTGACCAGAACGGTGTGGGCCAGCTCATCAAGATGGCCGTTGAGAAGGGACGCGCTGTCCGTCCGGGCATGCGTACCGGTATCTGCGGTGAGCACGGTGGTGAGCCCAGCTCAGTGAAGTTCTGTGCTAAGGTCGGCATGAATTACGCTTCCTGCTCTCCGTTCCGCGTGCCTATCGCACGTCTGGCTGCGGCGCAGGCTGCCGTTGAGGAGTAAGACATTTCTGACAGAAATATTTGTCAGAATTAAATAACTTTAATCAGGCCGCGGCAATCCGGATGACGGATGTCGCGGCCTGATAGTCTTATCGTCTCCGGCCGGGACAGAAGTGTCAGATTGGTGGAATGACGGTCAGAAAGAAAGCTACTTTAGAATAAAAGCTGGTAACAGAAGATTATATTAGTTGCTCTGTATTAATATTTTATACATGTTGAGATAAAAAAGGATGATTATTTTGCCATCAGGAAATAAAGTTGTATTTTTGCATAATGAATATTTGAATGGCCTGGCGCCGTATTGATATTATAGAAACAGGATATCGTCTATTGTCATAAAACGTTGCACTTGATCAGTAGTGGATCGGAATGCGGCTTATGGCGATAACGGTTTTTCTGTGTTAATGTATTGTGGATATTTATAAAACAGAAGTGTAACGAATATATATTAAGTGTATGAATTCGAATGCTAAGACAAGCAATTTGATAAAGACCATTGTTATAATCTGCGATTTTCTGGTTTTGAACGTATTGTTGTATGTTTACATCCATTTCGGAAAGAGTCTCATGGACTTCGCGATGGATGGTGATGATAGCATTTTGGTTTTTGCAGCCAATGCCGGAATGTTGTTTGCCCAATACTTTTTTTCTACAATCGTTCATGAGCGTCGTTCCACTTCCGAGCAGGTATTACGTCAGGTGACACTTCTTGTGCTGCTGTTTGGCGTTCTGACGTTTGTTTTCCAAATCTTGTTGTTCCAATACGAAGGCCTGTCTTTCCTTGGTTTCCGTTTCGCAGGCATCTTGACGCCGGCCGTTTATGTCGGTATATTGTTGTCACGGTATTATGAGCGTTGGATAATCAAGCGTTACCGCATGATGGGCCGTAACAGGCGTGACGTTGTTTTCATAGGTTCAGACCCGCTGACTGTTGATGCTTACAGGTTTCTCGTGGGCAATCAGTTCATGGGATATCATGTTAAGGGCTATTATTCGGACTACAGACTTGATGAGTGTCCGGAAGGATTGGAGTATTGCGGAACCATTGCTGACTTTGAAAAGCTGATGGACGCCAACGGCGGAACGGCCATTGCGGACGAGATTTATTGCAGCCTGCCTGTGGGCGAAGAGAGGAAGATACGCCGGATAATGCGCTATTGCAACAATAATGTGGCGCATTTCTATTATATACCGTCGTTCTCTCAGATATTTGGGCATACCGTCAAGTTTGAGCATCTGGGCAAGACAATCGTCTTCACTAATTATGAGGAGCCGCTGACTAATCCCACAAACCGGTTTGTCAAGCGTACATTCGACCTTTTGGTCGCGTCCATCATTCTGCTTTGTCTGCTTCCGTTTATCCCTATAATCGCTTTGATTATCAAGCTGCAGAGCCCCGGACCGATATTCTTCAAACAGTCCCGTACGGGTTTGAACGGCCGTGAGTTCCAGTGCTATAAGTTCCGTTCAATGCACGTAAACAAGGATGCGGACCTTGTTCAGGCCACGGAACATGACCCGCGAAAATTCGCTTTCGGCAATTTCATGCGCAAGGCGAACATCGACGAGCTTCCCCAGTTCCTCAATGTTCTTAAAGGCGACATGAGCATTGTCGGCCCGCGGCCTCACATGCTCCACCATACGGAGGTCTATCGTGAGCTGATTGACAAGTATATGGTGCGCCACTTCGTGAAGCCCGGTATCACGGGATGGGCACAGGTGACGGGCTATCGTGGAGAGACGAGAGAGCTCTGGCAGATGGAGGGACGTGTGCAACGGGACATCTGGTATATCGAGAACTGGAGTATATGGCTCGACCTGCGAATCATCGGCAAGACTGCTTTGCAGATAATCATACATGATAAGAATGCTTATTAAGCTAAAAGGCTCAACCGCGGAATGCTGGTTGAGCCTTTATTCTTTTCTACAATATCTTTATTTCTTATAATCAACGTCCTTGTTTCTTATGCACCGTTTCTTAAACGTACTGACGTAATGCGGCCAGCAGTTCATTGTTTTCGGTTCTTGTGCCGATTGTTATTCTGAGGCAGTCATGGCAGAGGGTTATGCGGGTTCGGTTACGCACGATTATTCCGCGGCAGACAAGATAGTCGTATATAGCCTGTGCGTCCGTCATTCTGGCGAGGAAGAAGTTCGCGTCGCTCGGAAAAACCTCCTTGCATATCGGCAGAAGCCTGAAAGCATCGCACATACGTGTTCTTTCTCCTAACAGCAAGCGCACCCATTTGTCGACGTCAAACGGAGTTCTCATAATCTCAAGGGCTTTCTGCTGGGTAAGCATATTGACGTTATAAGGATATTTCACCTTGTTGAAAACGCTGATGATGTCCTTGTGTGCAAACGCCATACCGAGCCGGATGGCCGCGCATCCCCACGCCTTGCTTAGGGTGTTGAGCACAATCAGGTTGGGATATTTAGCGAGTTCATGACGGAAAGACTTCTGTTTGGCGAAATCGATGTAAGCCTCATCGACAATTACGATGCCGTCGAAACCGTTCAGTATCTTCATGATTTCGTCCCTGTCGAGGCTGTTGCCCGTCGGGTTGTTGGGGCTGCAGAGCCATACAATCTTCGTTTTGTCGTCGCATGCGGCCAATATTCTGTCCGCTTCCAGCTGAAAACTGTCGTTGAGCAGGACCGGGCGGTATTCCACGTCGTTGATGTCGGCGCATACCTTGTACATCCCGTAGGTCGGTTCGATGGCCACGACGTTGTCTATTCCCGGCCGCGTGAAGCACCGGAAAGGCAGGTCTATGGCCTCGTCGCTGCCGTTTCCGAGGAAAATGTTTTCCGCCGGAACGCCCTTGACCTTTGATATTGCGGCTTTCAGCTCCGTCTGTAACGGGTCCGGATAGCGGTTGTACGGCGAGTTATACGGATTCTCGTTGGCGTCGAGAAAGACCTTGGCGACATGTCCGCTGTATTCGTTACGGGCGCTGCTGTAAGGCGCGAGATTCTTTATGTTTGGTCTGATCAGTTCTTCTAAACTCTTCATATCTGACAATCTGTTTCATTTAATCTGTTCAGTCTGACCGTCATGGCATTCTTGTGGGCGTCCAACGATTCTGCCGCCGCCATCCGTTCAACGGCCGGACCGATATTGCGCACCCCCTCCGGCGTGAGATGCTGGAATGTGATTTTGCGGCAATAGCTGTCCAGATTTACACCGCTGTAGGCCGTGGCATAGCCGTGGGTGGGCAGCGTGTGGTTCGTTCCGCTGGCATAGTCGCCGGCACTCTCGCACGCATACCGGCCGAGGAACACGCTTCCGGCGTTCACGACCATTCCGGCCAGCTCTTCGTAGTCGTCCGTCTGGATTATGAGATGCTCCGGAGCATAGACATTGCTCAGCTCCATGGCCTCCTGCTTGCTTGCCACGACAATTAGCTTGCTGTTCTCCAGCGTCTTTGCGGCAATCTCCTTGCGCGGCAGCTCGTCCAGCTGACGGGCCACTTCGTCCTCCACGAGACCGGCCATCCGTTCGCTCGTTGTGATCATTATCACCTGAGAGTCCGTTCCGTGTTCAGCCTGTGACAGCAGGTCGGCGGCCACAAAAGCCGCGTCGGCCGTGTCGTCGGCAATCACGCACACCTCCGACGGCCCTGCCGGCATGTCGATGGCAACGTCGTGGAGGCTCACCTGCTGCTTGGCCGCCATGACATACTGGTTGCCGGGACCGAAAATTTTGAATACCTTCGGCACCGTCTCCGTTCCGTAGGCCATCGCGCCGATGGCCTGAACGCCGCCGGCCTTGAAGATTCGGCTCACTCCAGCCACGCGTGCGGCCACGAGTATGGCCGGATGGACACGGCCGTTGAGGTCGGGTGGGGTGCAGAGCACGATTTCGCGGCAGCCCGCAATCCGCGCCGGTGTTGCCAGCATGAGCACAGTGCTGAACAGCGGTGCTGTCCCGCCGGGAATATACAGTCCGACGCGCTCGATGGCCACACTCTTCTGCCAGCACGTCACGCCGGGCTGCGTCTCCACCTTGCGGCTCTCGAACCGCTGCGACTCATGGAACGTCCTGATATTTGTGTGGGCAAGGATGATGGCCTCTTTCAGTCCGTCATCCACCGTCCGCCACGCCTCGTCAATCTCTCCGTCCGTCACTTCGAGCGTGTTGAGCGTCGCGTGGTCGAAGCGCTCCTCATATTCCGTCACGGCCTTGTCTCCCCTCAGCTTCACGTCGGCCAAAATTCCGGCCACGGTTCCGTTCAGCTGCGAGACGTCCAGGTGGGGGCGTTCCACAATCCTGTCCCACGTCCCGCGCTCAGGATATTTTATGATATTCATGTCTCAGTCTCCTTATATACATATTTATAATATCATCTTTTCGATGGGCGTGACCAGAATTCCCTGCGCGCCCATCTCCTTCAGCTTTCCGATGATGTCCCAGAAGCGCTTTTGGTCGAGCACCGTGTGAACCGAGCACCACTCCTCGTCGGCCAGCGGTATGACCGTGGGACTCTTCAGTCCGGGCAGAACGCTGATGATTTCCTTCAGCCGTGCCTTGGGCGCGTTCATGCGCACATACTTCTTGTCCTCGGCGCTGCGCACGGCCTCGAAGCGGAAGAGCATCTCCTGAAGTATCTGCCTTTTCTCCTCGCTCATCTGCCTGTTGCCTATGAGCAGGGCCTCGCTCTGCATGACGACCTCGACCTCACGCAGATTGTTGCTCACCAGTGTCGAGCCGCTGCTGACGATGTCGAATATGCCGTCGGCCAGTCCGATGCCCGGGGAGATTTCGACGCTGCCCGTGATGACGTGGATGTCGGCGCTGATACCTCTTTCCTCCATGAAATGTCGCAGTATTCCGGGATATGACGTGGCAATCTTCTTGCCGTTGAACCACTCCGGACCCGTATAGTTGATGTCCTTTGGTATGGCCAGTGACAGCCGGCACCGGCTGAAACCGAGACGGGAGACAATCTCCGCGTCCTCGCCACGCTCAACAAATTCGTTCTCACCGACCACGCCGATGTCGGCCACGCCGCCGGCCACGCTTTGGGGTATATCGTCATCACGGAGATAGAGGACCTCAAGCGGGAAGTTCGGTGACTGGACCAGCAGAGTGCGTTTGCCGGCATTGATCTTGATGTCGGCTTCGGCGAGAAGATTCATTGTGTCGTCAAAGAGACGACCTTTGGATTGTACTGCAATGCGTAACATTTTTCTATTATTATGTGAAAATACGATGCAAAATTACGGAAAAATATGTTATTATACAAGAAATTGACTACTTTTGCATCCAAATTGAAAGCATTTTGAAAACAAACGGAATATTAACTGTATATAAAAAGCCAAATCGCCGCTATCCGGCCGTGTTTCCCCTGCTGCTGATACTCATGACAGCCGTCACCATGTCGTGTTCCCGCCGCCCCGCCGGAAACGACACCCTGCCGTGGGGCGAGCCCGCCGATACATCCTCGTCAGCCTCCGGATTCGACCTTGACCGCATCCGGTCGGGTGGGGAGATGATAATGCTCACGCTCAGAGGACCGGACACCTATTATGATTATCACGGCCGCCACCTCGGAACCCACTACCTGCTCTGCCAGCGTTTCGCCGACATGCTCGGCGTGAGTCTGCGCGTGGACGTGTGCCGTGACACGGCCGAAATGCTCCGCAAGCTGGCTGCGGGCGACGGCGACGTCATCGCCTGTCCGCTTCCGAAACCCGACAACGGCGCCGTCGCTGCCGGCGGG
>ERZ780208.735-NODE-735-length-30452-cov-3.496069_pt1 | contig 30452 bp, 18 predicted proteins | sample MGYA00511167_ERZ780208 | MGnify/ENA primary metagenome ERZ780208 (study PRJEB29588, sample SAMEA2159202) | human gut metagenome | biome: human gut; feature: human-associated habitat; material: faeces | place: Denmark | collected 2008/2010 ...
ATTCAGCAAAATCTTTTGGTTTGTAATTAGTGATATTAGATGTGTTCATAACAATGCCCTCCTCGAGTATATTTTAACACATTTAATCACTATTGAGAATGATTTTGATTACTTAAAGTTTCCTCCTGTCCTTCCATTCCCAGTATAACAAATTCCACGCCATATACAGTAGACTTTTTTCGAATTTTGACCGTATTTCTCGACGCTCCGATGCTTTCCGCATATTCTTTATGCTCCAAAACGGAGGATTCTTCCGTATCCAAATCGCATTGTTCCATAATAGTCCTATCTTCGTACTACCGTAAAAGGTACTACCCCATAACCACGAAGACCCCACAGAAGAGATTTCTCCCTTCTGTGAGGTCTTCGAAATTATTCATGACAATAGAATGCTCGCAGAGCGTGCATTCTATTGTCGTTTACAGCCTTTTACTTAAAGTATGCCACACCGGACTCGAAGATCTTCAGATCCTGTTCGCCGTAGATATTCTGTGCAACGCTTCTGTCGCGGCGCTCGGAGTGCGCCATCTTGCCCAGGATACGTCCATCCGGAGAGGTGATGCCTTCGATCGCGCTGTAGGAGCCATTGATATTCCATTCTTCATCCATGGAAATCCTTCCTTCCGGATCGGAATACTGGGTTGCTACCTGTCCGTTTGCAAACAGCTTGTCAAGCCACTCCTTCGGAGCTACGAAACGTCCCTCACCGTGGGATGCCGGATTGACATATACTTTCCCAAGCTCAGCGCCCTGCAGCCAGGGAGACTTGTTGGAAACCACCTTGGTGTATACCATCTTGGAAATGTGACGGTTGATCGTATTAAAGGTCAGGGTCGGAGAATCGTCCTTCTGTCCGACGATTTCGCCGTAAGGAACCAGACCGAGCTTAATTAACGCCTGGAATCCATTACAGATACCAAGACATAAGCCATCTCTTTCCTTCAGAAGCTTCATAACCTCTTCTTTGATCTTCTCATTCTGGAATGCAGTTGCGAAGAACTTTGCGGAGCCATCCGGCTCGTCGCCTGCGGAGAAGCCGCCGGGGAACATGATGATCTGAGCCTGGCTGATCTCTTTTGCAAACGCATCGACGGAAGAACGGATGTCCTCTGCGCTCAGGTTTCTGAATACATGGGTTACAACCTGTGCACCTGCGCGTTCAAATGCTTTTGTGCTGTCGTATTCACAGTTCGTGCCGGGGAATACCGGGATGAATACGGTAGGCTTCGCTACTTTATTCTTGCATACATAAATGTGATTCGTCTCATACAGGCCGGTTTCTACTGCGTCCGTGTCCTTGACTGCCTTTGTAGGGAATACCTTTTCCAGAGGCTTCTTCCACGCATCCAGCGCCTCTTTTTCGGAAAGGGTCATGTTTCCATAGGTAAATACCGGCTCTGCCGTTACCGTGCCGAGCAGCGTATAAGCAACATCCATATCCGCCAGACGGTCTGCCGGAACTTCTGCCACCAGATCGCCAAGGCCGTTTGTAAACAGCTCCTCTGCAGAAACCGTTTCCTCAATTGCAACGCCAAGTCCGTTACCGAATGCCATGCGGGACAGGGCTGCTGCCACACCATAGCTGTCCAGTGCATATGCGGAAACGATCACGCCCTTGCCCATCAGCTCGGTAATCTTTGCATACAGTGCCATTACCTGCTCATAATCCGGCAGATCGTAAGCATCCTTCTGAATGGAGAAACGAACCAGACGGTTTCCAGCCTGTTTTAATTCCGGGCTGATAACATCTTTTTCCTTTGCAACATCCACAGCGAAAGAAACCAGCGTCGGAGGTACATCAATATCGTTAAAGGTTCCGGACATGGAATCCTTACCGCCGATGGACGGAAGTCCGAATCCCATCTGCGCGTCATAAGCGCCCAGCAGCGCCGCAAAAGGCTGGCTCCAACGTTCGGGATCCTGAGTCATGCGGCGGAAATATTCCTGGAAGGTAAAGCGGATTCCTGAGAAATCGCCGCCTGCCGCTACGATTCTTGCCATGGATTCCACAACCGCGTAAATTGCGCCGTGGTAAGGGCTCCAGGAGGACAGATACGGATCAAAGCCGTATGCCATCATCGTTACCGTATCGGTCTTTCCTTTCAGGACCGGAAGCTTGGCAACCATCGCCTGGGTCTCGGTCAGCTGATACTTACCGCCGTAAGGCATCAGCACGCTGCCTGCGCCGATGGAGGAGTCAAACATTTCCACAAGACCCTTCTGGGAGCAGACATTTAAATCCGACAGCAGCGCTTTCCATGCCTTTTTCAGATCGCCGGCTTTTACGGCTTCCTTTACAGCAGGAACTGCATACTGCTCAAAATAGTTATCTTCTTTCGACGGAACATCTACAAAAACATCGGTTTCCTGGTGTGCTCCGTTGGTATCCAGAAATGCTCTGGACAGGTTTACAATGCTCTTGCCGCGCCAGTTTAAAACCAGACGGGGTTCTTTGGTTACAACCGCAACCGGAACTGCCTCCAGGTTCTCTTCTGCCGCATAGCCTAAGAAGGTATCAACGTCTTTCGGAGAAACAACGACTGCCATTCTCTCCTGAGATTCAGAGATTGCAAGCTCTGTGCCATCCAGACCGGCATATTTCTTGGGAACCTTATCCAAATCAACGGTCAGACCATCTGCCAGCTCGCCGATGGCAACAGAAACGCCGCCTGCGCCGAAGTCGTTACACTTTTTAATCAGACGGGAAACTTCTTCTCTGCGGAACAGTCTCTGAATCTTTCTTTCGGTCGGGGCGTTACCCTTCTGCACCTCAGCACCGCAGGTTTCGATACTCTTTTCCGTATGCACCTTGGAGGAACCGGTTGCGCCGCCGCAGCCATCGCGTCCGGTACGTCCGCCCAGCAGGATGATGATATCGTCCGGATCGGAGTTTTCACGGATGACGTTGCGTCTCGGAGCCGCACCCATAACCGCGCCGATCTCCATACGCTTTGCAACATAATCGGGATGATAAATTTCTTTTACATAACCGGTCGCCAGGCCGATCTGGTTGCCGTAGGAAGAGTAACCGGATGCTGCGCCGCGCACCAGCTTTTTCTGGGAAAGCTTTCCCTTTAAGGTGTCCGCAACCGGAACGGTAGGATCCGCTGCACCGGTCACGCGCATTGCCTGATATACATAACCTCTGCCGGAAAGCGGGTCGCGGATTGCGCCGCCCAGACAGGTTGCCGCACCGCCGAAGGGTTCGATTTCGGTCGGGTGGTTGTGGGTTTCATTTTTGAAAAATACGAGCCATTCCTCGGTGACAGGACCATCGCCGTAGTCCATTTCAACGGGAACAATAACGGAACAGGCGTTGATTTCATCGGACTGCTCCATATCCTCCAGCTTGCCCTCTTTTTTGAGCTTACGCATCGCCATCAGTGCAAGATCCATCAGGCAGACGAACTTATCCGGACGGTCTTTAAAGATCTCTGCACGCGCATCCAGATAACTCTGGTAGGTTTTTTCCATCGGTTCCCGGTAAAAACCATCTCCGAATGCGACATTTTTCAGTTCAGTGGAAAACGTCGTATGACGGCAGTGGTCAGACCAGTAGGTATCCAGCACACGGATCTCCGTCATGGAAGGATCTCTCTTTTCCTCGCCTGCAAAATACTTCTGGATATGCTTGAAATCCTGCAGGGTCATCGCAAGACCAAGAGAATCGTACAGCTGCTTTAATCCGTCTGCATCCAGCGTAGTAAAGCCGTCTAAAATTCTGACATCTGCGGGCTCTGCAAACTCGGTTACGAGCGTCTTTGGCTTTTCCATACCGGTCTCTCTGGAATCCACCGGGTTAATGCAGTAAGCCTTGATCTTGTCAAATTCTTCGTCTGTCAAATCGCCTGTAATCAAATAAGTAACTGCGGTACGGATAATCGGCTGCTCCTCCGCTTTTAAAAACTGAACGCACTGTACGGCAGAATCTGCACGCTGGTCAAACTGTCCCGGCAGATATTCAACGCTGAATACGCGTCCGTTTGCAGGGATTTCGATCGTCTCGCGATACAGAATATCCACGGGCGGCTCGGAAAAAACAGTACGGCATGCCTGTTCAAAAACCTCATCACTGATATTTTCCACATCATAACGAATGAACATCCGGACATCTTCGATCCCTGACATATTCAGATAACCGATCAGATCCTCCTTCAGTTCCTGTGCCTTAACCGCGTAACCGGTCTTCTTTTCCACATAGATCCGTCTTACGTTTTCCATTTGTCCTCCTTTTGCCGCACAGGCGGCATTTTACGTTTCCAGCTCAGTCTTACCAATTCTATCACAAAATTTCTTTTCATGGTAGCAAAAGTGTCGATTCTGCTCAAGTATCGTCGGCATTACTATTTTCGGACAGAATTTTTGTTTTCGTGTGTGCATCTTTTTCATGCAGCGGCCGCGGCAGATCCCAACAGTAATGTGTCGCAAGCACCCGGATCACAATCACCACCGCAGTTCCTGCTGCCAGCGCCAGATACAGATGGATATGGATCAAAAGCACACACACCAGTGCACCCGCAAAAGCCGCCATCGCATAGATATGCTTATACAGGATAAACGGCATCGTATCCGCTAAAATATCCCGGATCAGACCGCCGCCGATACCTGTCATCATGCCCAAAAACACTAAAAAGAAGATTCCGTGATAACCCTCGCTGTGCGCGGTATATACGCCGAGGACTGTAAAAATCCCAAGTCCAACCGCATCACAGTAATTCATAACCTGCTCATAAATCGTCAGATAGCGGCTCGTCATGATCTCCTGCTTTCCATAGACAAGTAAAAATAAAAGAGCGGAGGTTCCCAGCGCCACCAGCGCATAAACCGGATCCCGGAATGCTCCCGGCGGCGTCCGCCCCAGGATAATATCCCGGACAATGCCGCCTCCGACTGCAACACACAGTCCCAGCACCAGTACCCCGAACAGATCCAGATTTTTGCGGATACCCAGCATTGCCCCGGACGATGCAAAAGCGATCGTCCCGATGATCTCCGCCGTAAAAATAATCGGATTTTCCATGTTCTCCTGTCCCCAGTTCCTTTTTTGTTAATACAATAGAATGCACGCTCTGCGAGATTCTATTGTCATGAATTATGGCAGGCCGTATTCAGCCGAATGGGCGTATTCTGCTGCTTTATAGTATCCTGCGCCGCACTGCAGACGGAGCCACCCCATATTTTTTCTTGAACAGCTTGCTGAAATGATAGGCATCCTCATAGCCGACCTGCGCCGCGATTTCCTGAATGCTCATTTCCAGATTCTGTGTCAGCAGGTTATAGGCCTTGGTCAGACGAATATCAATCAGATAATGAATCGGTGTGTTTCCGGTTTCCGCCTTGAAAATCCTGGACACATAAAAGGTGCTCAGATACATATTGCCGGCGATCCGGTCAAGAGAGATTTTCTCTGCATAATGATCCTCAAAGTAATCCGTGATCTTCTCCACGAGATATTTCCGGTTCGCGGATTCAAAGGAGCATCCACCTGCCTTCTGCGGCTTACCGGTCTCTTCTTCTTCCCGCAGCAGCAAAAGAAGCATTTGCATGGCATACGTCTTCATCATATAATAGCGCCCGATCCGGCAAAGCTCCTGCTCTGCCTCCATTGCCATACAGAGCTTGGAAAGCTTACGCTGCAGCTCTCCCTCCGTACGAAATACCGGGCAATTCCCCGGTAGTGGAAAGTGGTTGCGCCCAAGCCCCGCCAGATTTAAATCTGTCAGCCCCACGTAAAATTCCGCAACCGGCGTTTTATGCTCTCCCGCCAGGCTTTGATGATAAACTCCTTCATTGATGACCAGCAGGTCACCCTCTTTTACTTCATATATAGTATCGCCGATTCTGTGCTTTCCTGTCCCGGATTGAATATAACACAGCTCCAGATGCTCATGGCAGTGATAGTTCGGCTCATCCTCCACACGTGTTCCCTTCCACATAAACAAGAAGGTCGGATTTAACTCCTCCGCAAATACCGTGTTTTCCCGTTCCATATCCACCAGCTTCCTTCCCGGATGCCTGAAATTTATCTTTTATTTTCCTGCAACATCCCACAAAAACATTTAACGTAACTGTTCAGTATCCTCACAGTTACCATTTAACAACATTTTACATGAAACCTGCAAGATTGTACATTCCAAATAAAATATTTTGCGATACACTTTTTTTATCCATGATCTATCAAAGCCCATGGATACTTTTTTAAGGGAGGAAAAAAGGAAATATGACACCAATGAAATGGTTCTGGGGATTTCTCAGAAAGTACCGCTTCAAGCTTCTGGGCGGCCTGATCCTGACGACTTTCATTTCCGTTCTCGCCATCGTAAACCCTTACGTTTCCGGTATGATCGTAGATGATGTCATTCAGGGCGGTCAGTATGACCTGCTTTGGAAGCTTGTTCTCATCCTGCTTTTAGTTACGCTGGTCCGCGGTGCCCTGCGTTTCTTTTATCAGGTTATTTTCGAGGTATGCTCGCAGGGCGTGCTCTACGACATGCGGGACGTTGTTTACCGCCGCCTTCTGACAGAGGACTTCGCCTTTTACAGCAAGAAAAAAACAGGCGACCTGATGAGCCGTCAGACCGGCGACATGGAAGCAATCCGCCACTTCGTTGCTTACATTATCTATCAGGTTTACGAAAATATCCTGCTGTTCTGCTTTGCGCTCTTCATGATCTTTACGGTAAATGTGAAGCTGGCGCTCTGCATGCTGATCGTTCTGCCCTTTACAGCCATCACCACAGCAAAACAGTCCAAAGAGGTTCGACCGACATTCCAGCGCATCCGCGACTGCTTTTCTTCCCTGAATGCCTTCGTTCAGGAAAATGTCAGCGGCAACCGTGTCGTAAAAGCCTTTGCCAAGGAAGACTTTGAAATTGAAAAATTTAATAAGGAAAACGATGCCTACATGGACGCACAGTTGAACTCCTCAAAGGTCTGGATGAAATACCTTCCGATCTTCGAAGTTCTGGCATATGTCTTAAACGTTGTCCTGATGCTCTACGGCGGCTGGATGGTAATTACCGGAGAAATGACAATCGGTAACCTCGTAACCGTCAACGGTTATCTGTGGATGTTAAACGCTCCGCTGCGTATGGCAGGCTGGTGGGTCAATGATACCCACCGTTTTATCACCTCCGTAGAAAAAATTTACACAACCTATGTGGAAGAGCCTCTTGTAAAAATGCCTCCTGTGCCGGTTTCCCGCAAACATATGGAAGGAAATGTTGAATTTAAAGATGTTTCCTATACGGCAGATGATGAGGATATCGTAAAGGATATCAGCTTTTCTGTGAAAAAAGGACAGACAGTCGGCATTCTCGGTTCCACCGGTGCCGGCAAATCCACCATCATGAACCTGCTGTGCCGTTTTGTCGACGCGACCTCCGGTGAGGTTCTGGTAGATGGTGTAAACGTCAAGGACTGGAACCTTTACGATCTGCGTGACAACATCGGCATGGCAATGCAGGATATCTTTCTTTTTTCTGATACAATTGAAGGGAATATTGCATACGGTCGTCCAAACTGTACATTTGAGGAAATTCACGAAGCTGCTGTCATGGCAGATGCCAACCATTTCATCAAGGCTATGCCAGAAGGCTATGATACCATCGTCGGCGAGCGCGGTGTCGGACTCTCCGGCGGTCAGAAGCAGCGTATTTCCCTTGCACGCGCCCTGTTAAAGAAACCGTCCATCCTGATTCTGGACGATACTACTTCCGCAGTTGATATGGAAACAGAAAGCTATATCCAGCAGCAGCTCGGCAAGTTAAACGGCCAGTGCACGATCTTCGTCATCGCCTACCGTATTTCTTCCATTAAAGACGCTGATCAGATCCTGGTTATGGATAACGGCCGGATTATCGAACACGGAACGCATCAGGAGCTGCTTGCAAATGACGGCTACTATGCAAGCGCGTTCCATCATCAATACGGTGAGCTTCCTTCCAGAGAAGAACAGGAAGAATACCGTCAGGTTACAGCCAACGAAAGGAAGTGAGAACTCATGGCACGAAATAAATATGATGTGGACGAAGTCCTGGAAGATAAATTTGACCTCAATCAGTTAAAACGTCTGCTCGCTTATCTGATTCCTTACCGGAAACGGTTTGTCAGTGTCGGCTTCATGATGCTCTCCGCTTCCGCTTTTACCATGCTGATTCCGCAATTTTTTCAGAAGGTCATGGACGTCTGCATCCCGAACAAGGACATGAAGGGAATCGCATTTTACAGCTTTTTGACACTGCTTGCCGCATTTTACAGTGCCTTCAGCCTTCGCTACAAGATCAAATACACCAACCAGATCGGACAGCAGATCATTCACGACATGCGCTATGACATCTTTGAGCATCTGCAGGAGCTTCCGTTCTCCTACTATGATGACCGCCCCCACGGTAAAATTCAGGTGCGTGTTGTAAACTATGTCAACAGCATCAGCGACCTGCTTTCCAACGGTATCTTAAATACCATCACCGACCTGTGCAACCTGGTGTTTATCATCGTTTTCATGCTGATCTTAAATGTCCGGCTGACGCTTGTATGTCTCTGCGGTCTTCCGATCCTCGCGATCGTTATCGTTGTCATCAAGAAAAAACAGCGTACCGCATGGCAGGTTCAAAGCAATAAGCAGTCCAACTTAAACGCGTACATTGCTGAAAGTATCAACGGGATCCGTGTTACCCAATCCTTCGTCCGGGAAGACGTGAACAGCGGTATTTTCAACAACTTAAGCGGCAGCTACCGGAAATCCTGGATGCGCGCCGTTATGTTCAACTTTACGATGGGTCCCAGCATCGATATCATTTCAATAATTACAACTGCAGCGATCTATGTGCTCGGTGTCAGCTGGATGATCAACGGCGAAACCGGCATTACCGTCGGTGTGCTGGTCGCTTTTACTGCTTATATCGGACGTTTCTGGGCACCGATCAACACGCTGGCTGGCTTTTACAACTCTCTGCTGACCGCGATCTCCTATCTGGAGCGTATTTTTGAAACTATCGACGAGCCGGTTGTGGTCAAAGACCGGGAGGATGCGGTTGAAATGCCTCCGATCCACGGAGATGTTGCCTTCGACCACGTTACCTTCAGCTATGAGCCTGGCGTTCCGATCTTAAAGGATGTTTCCTTCCACGCAAACCAGGGGCAGTCGTTTGCAGTGGTAGGCCCCACCGGTGCCGGCAAAACAACCCTGGTGAATCTGTTGAGCCGCTTCTATAACGTAGATTCCGGGCGGATTTTAATCGATGGCGTCGATATCGCAGGCGTTACCATCCGTTCTCTCCGCAAACAGATGGGTGTCATGATGCAGGACAGTTTCATTTTCTCCGGCACAATCATGGATAACATCCGCTACGGCAACTTCAGCGCTACAGATGAAGAGGTCATCCGGGCTGCAAAAACGGTCTGCGCCCATGACTTCATCATGGAAATGGAAAACGGTTATCAGACACAGGTAAATGAACGGGGAAGCCGTCTGTCCGCCGGACAGCGCCAGCTGATCTCCTTTGCCCGCGCACTTCTGGCTGACCCGAAGATCCTGATCCTGGATGAGGCAACCTCCAGTATCGATACCGAAACAGAGATCATCCTGCAGAAGGGCTTAAATGAACTGCTGAAGGGACGTACCTCCTTCATCATCGCACATCGTCTTTCCACAATTAAAAATTCTTCCTGCATCATGTATGTGGACAAGGGAACGATCCTGGAAAAAGGCACACATGATGAGCTGATGGCCCAAAAAGGAGAATATTACAAGCTCTATATGTCCCAGTATGCATCGCTGATGTGAGTAATGAGTGCTGGTCGCTAAATTCGACATTGCAGGTGTCTGTGCCTGCGCAGAATGATTGGATTTCCACTGTTTGAAACGATAACAGTGGTTCAAACAAACCGCCCCTCCCGCAGCAATTTTCCCATTACTGCAGAAGGGGCGGTCTGTTCTGTTTCTTTTTATTCATGACAATAGAATGCTCGCAGAGTGTGCATTCTATTGTTTGATATACGGCATTTCCGTCATACGCAGGTTCGTGCATCCGTAGGGCTGCAGCAGCACGTCTTTCGCTTCGCTGAGCGCCTTGCGCTTAGTCGGGGAAATAGCACAGATGCCTCCTTTTTCTTCCCACGGAACCGGAACCATCTTCGCTTTGATCCTGATAGGTGGGTTCTCAACAGAAAACGGAGTGTCTGTGACAGGCTCAAACATCACTTCAAACGCTTCGCTGTAAAAGCCATAATTCCACTCAGAATCCGGGAACATCTCATAATCGCAGTACGGGAACCTGCGCTCTACGCCGTCCCGCACATATTCGATACGGTTCACCTTTGCCTTTACCGGCAGGGAGAACAGGAGCGGTCCCCGAACCAGCACCTTTGCATCGTAAGGGCGGTCCTGTAAAACAGCTTCAAAGGTCAGCTCCACCGTAACGCATGTTACGCCGTCAACCAAAATGTTCTGCTCGAAATAAGTGCCGGGGCAGGCTTCTTTTCCGTTGACTGTCGCTTTCTTTGCAAAGCCGGGAATACGGATCTGCAGACAGGTTTCGGCAGGCTTGTCCGAGCTCAGTTCAATCACTGCATTGTCACGGAACGGGTACATAGAAACAATATGTACCTGAACAGTTCCGTTGGGTGTTTCCACCTGTGCACAGCAGGGCACAAGGCTCTGTACAACCGGACCGCGTTCATTTTTCATCACTGCAGAAATTGCAAATTTCGGCCATGCCTGATTGAAGTTTGCGGTACAGCAGCCAAAGTGAGGCTCCAGCCCGAACATGTTCGCTTCGTTATTATTGGAATTATACGGATTCTCTGCATCCGGGATTCGCGCTGCCGAGATCTGGTTTGTCATCTGAAGGTACTGATGCGCCCACATATCCGGCGTCGTCGTTGCAGGCATGGAATTGAATGCCTCTCGCTCCAGTAAATCCCCCCAGAAGGGATTTCCTCCAATGGAAAGCAGGGTTTCACAGGAATACATCATCTCTGCAACGCTGCAGCACTCGCTGCCCTGGATCGGCGCATCACCGGACAGGCACTCGTCACCGGTAAAATGTCCGGTCGCCATACTGTTGTATTTCATCACCTTTTGATACATGGAAAGAGCGAACTCATCCGGATCTTCCTCTGTCAGACAGGACATCAGTGCGCGGCACTTAAATGCCATGGCGGTATTTACCACATGATTTGTCTGCGTCCAGTATTTCTTCGAAGCAGGCTTTTGGAAATCAAAATAGGTATAAAGCTTTTCGTAATCGATACCATCTGCATCCAGCAGCTCCATCAGCTGCAAAAGCCAGGGCTCCGGTCTGCGCTCATACATCCACAGAATCGGGATCAGACATTCATACCAGCGTGCTGCCGACCAGTTAAACAGCGTATTTCTTGCAATATGAGGAAGAAGCTGCTTTAACGCGCTGTATACCGCTTCCTCAATCCTTTCATCCCCACTGCAGTCCTGGTACAGCACCAGAACCTTACAGATCAAAAATGCCGCCCAGAGGTCATAGCGGTCGCGCTCTTCCGGCTCACAGGGGCAGATCCAACCGTCTTCCTTCTGGGCTGCCAGAATCGCATCGATATATCTTTTTGCACGCTTTTTCAGATCTTCATCGTCCAGAAGATATGCCAGCGGAATAAAACCGTCCAGCCAGTACGGTACGCGCTCCCAGCCTTCCTTGTCTCCGCCGATCCATTTACTCTCCCGTACATCCGGCCATACCAGATCCAGATGTCCGCTCAGCCCCTCCGCCTGAATTTCCAGCTGCCGCAAAAGCCAGCCCTCCGGTTTGATCTGCTGCGCAGTAAGCGCACGATATTTTGCACCTCTCATTTTCTTTCCCTCCCTTTGTATTCTTTTCTTTTTCCTCCGTTATGCTATACTGTCAGTAGAATTCTACCCCTAACTAACGTGCGCCGTTTTTGCATTTTTGAATTGGCAGGCTGCCTGCGCAATCTTTCGCTTCGGAGGATTTCCTTGATGAATACGGATTACATTTTTCTAAATCCTGCTCCCATGCCTTATCTGACTGACTGCGACTATAAAAAATTTGGACCGAACGAATATCACATCTCCCGGATCGTGGACTTTTTCGTTCTGATTTTTATGCTCCGGGGCAGTCTGCATTTTATCGAAGACGACGTTTCAGTCAGTGTCCAGGAAGGCGAGTGGTATATTCAACGTAAAAATCTGCTGCAGAGCGCGGATCGTCCCAGCCCCGGTGCAGAGTATTATTACTTCCATTTCAAGGCGGATTATACGCAGGATCTGCTCCATCGAATCAAGCTGCCGATCCGCGGAACCTTTTCTGCACCGCTGTTACTTCCGTCTCTGAAAAAGCTCTGCAGTCTGTTTCATCAGGCGCCGCAAAACCCGTTTGATATCCAGAGCGAATTTCTGCGCCTTTCCAACACCCTGTATGAACAGGAGAGCGCCTACACGTTCCTGACGTCCTCTGTCATGCATTTTCTGACCGAACATGCATCGGAATCCGTCACCGCGCAGACGCTGACAGAACAGTTCCATTATTCCGCCGCCTACATCAATCGACGGCTGAAAGCGGAAATCGGCGTTACCGCCCATACCTATCTGACGATCACTCGACTGCAAAAAGCTTCCCGTCTTCTGGTGCTCACGGAGCGCCCGATCCAGGAAATTGCACAGGACTGCGGATACAGCGACCCATCCCTGTTTTACAAGGCATTTACCCAGTATAACGGTCAAAATCCGTCCCAGTATCGGAAAGAACATCGCTTCCGCAATTAAAATGCAGCTGCAGGATTTATGCTTTTATTATATAAGATTCCTCTTCATTTCTAAAGTTCAAAATCAGCCTTATACATTGCAAAATTGAAACATGCACAACAATAGTGTTCCGAAAAACAAAAACAGACGGACTGCATCGCTACATTTCTATAGCTGTGCAATTCGCCTGCTTTCCATTTTGTCTATAAAAAACGATACCGCTCTTTATTCGTAACTCTGTCCGCCCATTTCTGTGCCGCAGCTACTGCAGTCCGCTTACTCCTGTGCCGCTGCCGCGCTGTCCAGATCCTTCTGTGCAAGCTCCAGATCCCTGCGGATGGAGAGATGCTGAGGACAGACTTTTTCACACTTGCCGCACTTCACGCAGCATTTCGCCTTTTCTTCGTCCTTCAAATCCTTTTCCCATGCATTTTTTACATGGTCGTAGGTTCCGTAAATGTGGTATTTGTTCCACAGTGCGAAGTTCTGCGGAATGTTTACGCCAGCCGGGCACGGCATACAATACCGACAGCCGGTACAGCCATTCTGTACTCTGCCCTGCAGATCTGATACGATTTCAGAAATCATCTTTTCTTCTGCTTCATTCAGCGGCTTAAAGTTCGAGAAGGTCTTCAGGTTATCCTCAACCTGCTCTTCACTCGACATACCGCTCAGGATCACCTTTGCATTGGAATGGCTGCCAACCCAGCGAAATGCCCAGGATGCGATGCTGGCATCTTTATCCATCGCTTTGAACTTTGCATTGATATCATCAGAGAAGTTTGCAAGGCTGCCACCCTTTACAGGCTCCATGATCACCATCGGAATTCCAAGCTCTTCTGCCAAAGCGTAGCCTTTATCCCCTGCCTGCTCCTCGGTGTCCATGTAGTTATACTGAATCTGGCAGAAATCCCAGTCACGGCCGCGCAGCACTTCTTCAAATGCCTCGTAGGTATCGTGGAAGGAAAAGCCCAGATAACGGATTTTGCCCTCTGCCTTTAACTGCTCGCAGAACTCCACAATTCCGAGTTCTTTCACTTTATCCCATCTCTCTTTGCTCATTGCGTGCATCAGATAAAAATCGATATGATCTGTGCGCAGGCGCTCCAGCTGTTCTGCAAAAATGCGTTTTGCATCGTCTACACTCTCAATTGCCCAGACAGGCAGCTTTGTTGCCAGATAAAAGGAATTGCGGTCATATTTCTGCAGCACTTTACCAACAAACGGTTCACTGTCACCATTATGGTACGGATACGCGGTGTCGATGTAATTAACGCCTGCCGCGATGGCACGATCCAAAAGCTTCTCTGCTCTCGGCTCATCAATTTTACCGTCCGGTGTGGCCGGAAAACGCATACAGCCAAAGCCAAGCAGTGATGTTTCGATTCCAAGCTTTTCAAATTTTCTCTTTTCCATGTCTGTTCTCCTTTTCGTTATGAAATGATTGGACTGTCCGTATTCTCCGGCTTTGCCATATCTTTTTCCATCTTCTCCGGTTCTTTTAATTTACCGATCTCATTATGACTCTCGAAGCTCTTTTCGATCTCCTGCAGCTGGTTTGCGTAGCCTAACAGCTCTGTTGTCAGCTCCTCCTTATCCGCCCGTTCTTTTTTATAAGAAATGCGGTGTTCCATACTTGCCCAGAAATCCATCGATAATGTCCGCAGCTGTACTTCTACCGGAAAATATTCCATCCCATCCATGCAATAGACCGGAACGCCGACAATCAGATGATAGCTGCGATATCCATTTGGTTTCGGCGCTTTGATGTAGTCCTGTTCGCGGATCACGATCAGGTCAGCCTGCCGCTTTAAGCTTTTGGCAAGGTTATAAATATCGTCCACAAAGTAACAAATAATACGGACACCGGCGATATCCTGCAGATAGTCCTTAGCGTTGTCTACGGTCGGTTCTTTTCCGCGCCGGATCAACTTTTCTTCCAGGCTCTTTTTCTTCTTGATCCGGTTCTGGATGTAATGAATCGGGCGGCTGTCTGACTTACCGTAAAGGTTGTGGTTAAGCACATCCAGCCGGGTCAGGAGCATCTGCATCGCATCCGCATAAGGCCTCACAAAATTGTAGTATTCTTCGTCGTTCATAAAACTCCTCATTTCTGAGTGATCTGTTTTTCTGCGTTTCACAATCACCAGTATACAACAATTTTGTCAAAAAATCATGAATTTTAGAAAAGTATTTGTTAAATTTTTATAACATCAGGCGCATCTGATACCAAACGACATTTCCGTGTACCGATTTCGAAACGCCCTCGTTGACAAAGCCAAAGTCCTCATAATAATGGATCAGTTTGTCCTTACAGGTCAGGACAAGCCCTTTGCGCCCTTCTTTTTTTGCCTGCTCAATGGCGCAGCGAATCAACTGACCCGCGTAGCCTTTTTTGCGGCATTCGGGAATCGTATTGACGCCAAAAATCATCTGCCACGCACCGTTTTCGTCATGCAGCGCTGCATTTTCATACATTTCATCCGCCAGATCCGGCGTATCCGTCACCATACCGTCCACAAAGGACACCAGCTTTCCGTTTTTAAACAGCAGCCAGAAATGATTGCCATATGCTGCGATCCGCTCTGCAAATTCTTCCTTCGAAGCCGCCTCTGCCGCCGGGAAGCATTCCGCCTCCACCGCCGCAACACAGTCCAGATCGGAGGATGTCGCCGTCCTGATTTCCTGAATTGTTTCCATAAAAATCTCCATTCTCCCGGCGCTCTGTCCGCCCGGAAAATTTTTCACAGTGCGTCATCATGCCCGGTAAATTACCGCCTCATACGGCCTTAATGTGCTGCCCGGCGCTTCTTTATAGTTGTGAATCAGAAGCTCTGCGTCAGGATGCGCCTGTTTCCACGCCTCCATCACACCCGCGTCTGCAGGGTCTTTCGTAAAGTTCGCGCAGACCAGAAGCTCTTCGGTTTCATCCGTTCTGGTGTAGGCAAAAATCTGCTGATCCTGCTCTGCCAGAAGCGTAAACGCGCCGTCCAAAAAGATGCGGTTTTCTTTGCGCAGGCGAATCAGCTTCTGATAATAGCAAAATACGGAATCCGGGTCTGCCAGCTCTTTTTCCGCGTTGATCTCGTGATAGTTGGAGTTGACCGAAATCCACGGCGTCCCGGTCGTAAATCCCGCATTTTCCTCATCGCTCCACTGCATCGGCGTCCGCCCGTTGTCACGGCTCTTTGCCTGCAGGGATTTTAAAATTTCCGCCTCGCTGTAACCTGCTGCCTTGCGCTCCCGGTACATATTCATCGTCTCGATATCCCGGTACTGGCTGATGTCCGTAAAGCCCACGTTTGTCATGCCAAGCTCCTCGCCCTCGTAAATATAGGGCGTGCCCTGCATGCCGTGCAGCACCGTCGCCAGCATTTTTGCTGATTCGACGCGATATTCTTTATCATTGCCCCAGCGGGACACGATTCTTGGCAGATCGTGATTATTCCAGAACAGACTGTTCCAACCGCAATTGTACAGACCGGTCTGCCATTTTTTGTAAACCTGTTTCAACTCCACCAGCCGAAGCGGCGACAGATCCCATTTTTCCTTGCCCGGAAGCTGATCCATATGAATGTGTTCGAACTGGAACACCATGGAAAATTCACTGCCGTCCGGGTTGCTGTAGAGCTTCGCACGCTCCACATCCGCGCCCCATGCCTCGCCGACCGTGATCAGCGCGCCCTTCTGGAACGTTTCGCGGCTCAGCTCCCGGATAAATTCGTGCAGACGCGGACCGTTCTGGGTGATTTTCTGGTCCGGCTCCTTGGCGATCTGGTCGATGACGTCCAAACGGAAGCCCCCAACGCCCTTATCCATCCACCATAAAATCATATTGTAGATTTCCTGGCGCAGCTTCGGATTTTCCCAGTTCAAATCCGGCTGTTTGACAGAAAACTGATGAAAATAATACTGCCCCACTTCGGGCACCCATTCCCAGCAGGAGCCGCCAAAGCATGCCTTCATATCGTTCGGGAGCTCGCCCTCTTTTCCGTCGCGCCATACATAATAGTCGTGATACGGATTGTCTTTGCTCTTTTTTGCTTCTAAAAACCACCTGTGCTCGTCCGAGGAATGGTTCAGCACCAGATCCATGATAATCCGGATGTTTCTTTTTTTCGCCTCTGCAATCAGTTCTTCCATGTCCGCAAGCGTTCCGAAGATCGGGTCGATATCCTGATAATCGGAAATATCGTAGCCATTATCGTCCATCGGAGAACGGTAAACGGGCGAAAGCCAGACCGCGTCGATACCCAGTTTTTCCAGATAAGGCAGCCTTTTAATAATGCCCTGTAAATCTCCGACTCCGTCCCCGTTGCTGTCCTGAAAGCTTCTGGGATAAATCTGATAAATTACCGCGTCTTTCCACCAGTCTTTTTTCATGATCTCCTCCTTTTCGACATCTCAGATGCCTCAAATTCCTGCATTTTTTCGATCATCTTCTGCACCGCCTGGGAATACGGAATATTCCTGCGCCACGCCATGATCACACCCGATTTGATCTCCGGGTACAGATGCTTTTGGATCAGGCGGCTTTTTCCCCAGTATTTTGCAGCGCCTTCGATCGAAACCGGGTAGCCCAGGCCGTGCATCGCCATCACGCCCGCGTTCGTCCCGAGGTTGCTCGTAAATGCAACCCGAAGCTTCGCCAAATCTTTTCCAAACCAGTTTGCAAGCTCGCTCTGCACGCCGATGCGCTCCGGCAAAATCAGTGGAAGCCCGAAAAGATCTTCTTTTGTAATGACTTCTTTTTGCGCAAGCGGATCGTCCGGACGCATCCCGACCACCCAGCAGTCGCTTTCGGGCAGCCGGATATAAGCCAGCCCTTCGGTGTTGACCGGCTCCATAAACAATCCGATGTCCACAAGCCCCTTGTTCATCATTTCAAAAATCGTATCCGCCGTTCCCGTATGCAACGCGATCTGCACCATCGGATAGCTCTGCTGATAGCTTTTGCAGATTTCCGCCAGCATTTCCACCGCGGCAAACTCCCCGCAGCCGATCGTGATTTTTCCCTCGATGACCTCTTCGCTGCCCTTAAACTCTTCCACGATCTGATCCTCCAGATCGATAATTTCCAGGGCTCTTCTTTTCAATAAAATTCCCTTTTCCGTCAGCGTAATGCTGTGCCCGCTACGGTCAGAAAATACCGCAATACCCTCAAATCCATTTTCAACAACCCATCGTCGCATAATTTAAAATCATTTCCTTGATGCGCAGCAGTTCCGGCGTATAATCACGCCCTTTTTCCGAACCCCAGATAAATCCTTTGGCATAATGTTCGCCCGCTCCCATCATCGTCTGAACCGTAACCCGCAGAAATTCGCCCTCAGGGATATCGGTTCGGAAGGACTTATCTTCCTTCGCCTTTTCGAACATGTTGTGCAGACGGACATTCACGGAATACAGCGATTCATGGAACGCAGCCAGATGCTCATTGTCCCTTCCAACACGGGATACATAGTGGTTGAAATTATCGTTGTAACAGAGAAGCTCTTTGTAATTCTGATACATTTCGATATAGCTGTCCAGCGTAAAAATCAGCCGATCCAGCGCGGAAATCTCCCCGACAGAAGAAATCGGGCGGCTCTCATCCAGCTTATCAAACACATCTTTCCATTTTTTGCCGCAGACCTCGATAACAAGCTCCAGCTTGCTCGGATAATACCGAAAAAGCGTCGCGCGCCCGACGCCTGCTGCCTCCGCGATCTCCCCCATGCTGACCGCTTCGATCGTTTTTTCCACAAAAATATCGAACGCAGTATCCAAAATCTTTAACTTGCGCTCGTCTATTTTGTCTTTTGTTGAATTCCCCATAAACCAAACTCTCCATTCCGCAGACGTTTCGCACCGAATTTCCTGCATGGTCCGATTGCGATACACGTCTTACCGTTTTCCCTCGTACTGTTTTTGATACACAAAGTCTCATTCTATTTTATAAAGATTTTACATTTCTGTCAATTGTACAGAAAGCAGGACAGAAAATCCTGCGATGAATTTCCTGTCCTGCTCTTTTGCTTCCCAACAATAGTGTTCCCCAAGTATGCATTCTATTGTTTTGTTTTTCTGTTTTGTTTTGCACTCCCTGCTTATTGCTTCGTTCCGTTTCCGCGTTTTCTGCGCTTTCCGCCGAGCAGTACAATTCCGGTGCCCGCTCCGGCCGCGATTACAATTCCGCCGATTGCAAACAGGATGACCAGCCGATTCGCGCTGTTCTCTGCGTTGCTGCCGATTGTGCTGCCGTCTGCTGCCGCGTCTGTGCCATCCGGCGTCAATGTGTCAGCGTCAGTGCCGGTTGCATTGCTATCGCCGCTCTGACTGCTGGAATCGCCGATTGTGCCGTTGTTCGCGCTGCCGTCTGCGCTACCCGCATCGCCGATCTCAGCCTCCACGTCCGCAACTTCTTTCCATGCGGAAGCTTTGTTCTTCGCCGAAAGCTTCAGATCGTCTGTCTGTTTTGTCAGCTCTTTTCCATGGATGCTCCAGCCGGTTCCATCGTCCAGTTCAAAAACAACCGTGATGTCCTTTCCGGCTGCCTGATTCAGCACGCTGGCAGGTACGATATCCGTTCCGTTCATTTTGATTACGATGGTATCGCCTTCGTTTGCATCCTTTAAGATTTCTTCGATCGCATCCCAGCCGCGTTTGCTGCTGTCTGATTTGAGGTACGGGAGGTCGGCGGTGGCTGCATTTTCGGTGCCGCCATCGCCATTACCGCCGGTAGTTACTCCGCCAGCACCGCTACTGCCTGCACCAGTGTTTGCTCCGCCAGCACCGCTACTGCCATTGCCGGTGTTTGCTCCGCCAGCGCTGCTTCCGCCATTCGCATTGTTGCCGCCATTGCCATTGCCTGCACTGGTTCCGCTGCCAGTACCGTTGCCGCTGCCCGACTCTCTCGGGATATCCACTGTGTAGCTGTTTCCGCAGTGGCTGCAGGTATAGATTTTATACCCGTCCGCGTAGTCGGTCGGCTGCTGGATATAGGTTTCCCGGTAGTCATGCGTCAGCGCTGCGACTGTTTTGCCTCTCTGAAGCAGGATGCCACAGTCCTTGCAGTACGTATCACCGGTGTAGCCGTTTACGCCGCAGCTGACGGTCTTTGCATCGCGCACTTCGGTATTTGCATGGGTACAGGCAAGGCGTGTGATCGCAATCACGACGCTTTCTGTCTCGTAGTTTCCATGTCCTTCGCCGATGTAAACAGCGGTCGCATGGACTGCTGTGCCGACAACCAGTTCCGTTTCCAGATCTGCGTCTGCCCATTCCCAGCCGTCCGGCAGCTGTACGTCTTTGACCTTTTTATTGCCATACGTTACATCCATCTGGTTTGCCGGGAGGTTCGGCGTATTGCCCGCACGCCTGATATTCAGCGTGACGGTTGTTTCTGTTATTTCATAATTATCTGTATCATCCGGTGTAAATACTACAGTATACGCCGTCTGATTGCTGTCCGCAACGTTCGGTTTGACTGTAGCATCTTTCCACGCAAAGCTTCCGCTCACTGCAGTGCCGGAAACGCTGTGCTGTACCGCGCCACCGCTCAGTGCAGAATCTGCAAGGCTTTCGCCCCAGGTGATCTCTGCAGCCGTCGGATTCTGTACAATGACCGGCTCTGCTTTCTTCACCTTCACTGCAACCGTCGTGCTGACGGCTTTATAATTCTTCGTTCCCGTCTCTGTAAAGACCGCTTCATATCCGCTGTTTTTCACAGTCGGAACAATCCCGGACTGCTTCCAGCTCCATGTTCCGTCCAAAGCCGTTCCGTCTACGCCCGTTACAACTCCACCGGTCAGATCGCTGTCTTCCAGCGCCTTGGTCGGATCATAGGTTCTCTCTGCCACACTGGCAGGCGTTCCGACGGTCGGCGTTGCCTGATTGACCACGATATCCACCGATCCATAGACCGACTTATACTCAGCATCCGCCGGTTTAAACTGCCATGTGCCCACCGGGATTCCGGCATACGGTACCCAGCTGCCGTCCGGCCAGCCGAACGTGCCTTCAATGACATTTCCGGCTTCGTCCGTAAATATTGCCTCTTCAAAAATCAGCTTCGACAGCGGCTCCCCATAGGTCAGCACGTTATTTTTCAGCCGAACTTCCATGCCGGGCTTTAAAATTACATTGGTCTGATCGCGCAGACACAACGTAAACTTGATCTCCGTGTCCTCGTAGTTCGTCATCTGTACCGGAATCACAAGTTCTCCGCGCTTGCCAAGATTCATCTGCTCCGGGGTCGTCTTTCCGGCTGTGTAGGACAGGATATTGCCGTTTATCTTCGGAAGAACCTTATAATATTCATACCCTCTTGATCCATGGTTCCATGGTCCAAAAACAGCTTCTCCACAGTCTGCCGGGAGATATTGGGTCAGATCAATCGCTTCTTCGACATCCTTTGTATAAACATAGCTCTTATCCACCGTCTGGATGACCGGCGCTGCCTTTTTGGAAATCGTCACTCCACCACGCCACAGGTCAACCGGACCGTTCGGCTGAATCAGTTCATAGCTATCCGCTTCTGCCCCTGTCAGGGTGAGTGTCGGCAGCGTTACGCTCCGATACGTTCCTGCATCCGCCTTTTCCAGGGTTCCCCGCAGACCGTTCGTATCGACCGAAACCCCTGAATAACTGGTGTCGGATTGATTCTCTAACACAACATCCGTCACATCCACAAGTCTGCTTCCATCATACGTTCTGCCTGTCGCTATGGCACCTGTTACGCGCAGCTTCGCTTTTTCTACGATAATCGTAATATTATAGGAGAGTCTTGCAACGCCCTGATTTCCCTGCGGATACAACTCAATTTTATAATGATGGGTTCCAACGCTGAGGCTGTCGAGAAAATTAGGATTAAACGTCAGTAATTCGTCGTTGCTCATATCATAATCAGTATTTTTAAGAGGCTTATCCCTGTCATCCACCACCTCGGCAAAGGCATTGCCATTTAGAGCCATCATGATAGCTTTTGGTTGACCTTCTTTATAGCTATACGAAAACTCTGAGTTATTCAGCGTGCTTTCCTGATAAACGGTCAAACCATCGCTGTTTAAAATGGACTCATTTCCAAAATTATCTGTTACCCGGACATACACTATTCTGCGCGGTCCGAGCGGTAAAACGACCGGCGCTGTATAATCTGTCCATTCCACACCGGGATAATCTTTTATTTCCTGATCTGCGATATAGTACCGTTTTGTCGCAACGCCGCTTTCTGCATCCTCAAACGCAATTTCCATCGTCTCTGTATTTTTGCAGAGGAAACCCAAGGAAATCGTATTGACAAATTTTCTCCAGCCGCTCTCTCCGATCTTCCAGCTCGCGGTCGGTGCAATCGTATCTTTTACCGTAATGCTTACCGTTCCGTCTAACGTTTCGTAGTTGACACTGTCTTCCGGTTCAAATACCCAATCATAGTCATGCGTACCGTACTGCAGCGTCGTTCCCGTTTTTAATTTCAGAGTTCCCGGAATTGTCGTATCTGTACGGGAAAGCTGCACCTGATCCACGTCGAGCGTATTTTGCAGTTCGTTTGCCGTCACGGTTCCGATCTGCGTATCTGCTTTTTCGATTACAAAATTATCCTTTGCTGTATATGTCACACCGCCTTCCTCGATCGACATGGTTGCCGTGTAGCTTCCGGCATTTTTCGGCAGACCGTTCTCCAGACCGTCTCCGGTGTATTCCTTCGTTATCTTGCCCGGGTATATACCGGAGGGAAACTGCGAAACAGTCGCGACATCCTGCGTCTTTCCGTTATATTTTATAGGGTCATAATCATCAACATAAAGCACTATCGTAGCGCGCCTCTGCGGGCAGTCTTCTTTCTGGCACTCCATGAGAATCGTCCACGCGTTTGCACTATAGGTCCAGTCATGGTCATGAACGATGGTAAAATACTTATAGTTGTTGTTCGCGCCAAAGTAGTAATCCCCATCATCTGTTCCTTTGATATAGATGATCGCTGTTCCTGGATTCACATTATTTTTATAGGAAACCGTATACTGTGATTCCGGAATGGTCTGATCCCCGTCTTTTACAACGATCTCCGGGCAGATTTCCGCTCCGGTGTATTCATAAGGACTTTCATCCGGATTTCCAACGATCTCGATTTTCAAATCAGTCCCAAAGAAAGCCTTCGGGTTGATTGTAAAAGTCGTTTCTGCAGTTCCTTCGTAAATTCCGATACCGGTTATGATAACCTTTGCCGTTCCCGCATGGATATTGTTTTCATAGGAAACGCTATAGCTTACATTTTGCGTCAGGGTTGTAAAGCCGTCGCTGAGCATTACTTTTGTGACCTTAGGCTTTTGTTCGGTTCCGTCATATCTCCAGGTACCTTCCTGCAGGGTAATGGTCGCGCCCTCGATCGAATATCCCATGACAGGATAGGTCTTCTCCGATTTTATCGAACCGGAGGTTTTCTCTTTCGTCACTTTACAGTAAATCTGTTTGCGAATATCCGCCTGCTTGATCGAGTAAGTACTATATTTCCACGTTGTTGCACTGGAAGATGTCTGAATTACTTCCTCCTGATCCCCGTCTACACGATACCATGTGTAAATATAGGCTCCATCGCCATCGCTTTTATCCGTAAAAGTCGCTCTCAGTTCTGTTCCGACCTTTGCGGAAGAAGAGATACCGTTTCCGATTTGCAGATCCAGTTCTCCTTTAAGCGCCGGAAGCGGAACAATTTCAACGTCGTCTTTCCCGCTCGGCAGTGTTGTTGTATATGTTCCCTGGTTACTGCCGGTCAGATATTTCACGCAGTAGCCTTCTTTGATTTCATAACTTCCGCTTACAGACAGACCGCCGTAAAACGTTCCGCCGGAAAGCACAACTTTGCCGTCGCCGATGTCGATATGGTTGCTACCGCGGAACGAACCGCCCTCGATCGTCAGTGTGCGGTTTGACTCGCTCTCTCCTTTCAAAAGCTCTTTATAATCATAATAGCTTCCACCCTGAATCGTCAGAGAAGAATTACTTTTCATGTTAAAAAGGGAATAGGAACCACCGGTTGTACTGTTATGACATTCCGCGCCGCCCGCGCTGTCTGTCAGCACTGCAGAGACTCCTTCTGCAAGCGCCAGCGAACACACACTCGTCCCGTTCATCGTGACATTCTGCCCGTTTAAATCGAGCTTACAGGATTTTTTCAACGTGAGCCAGGATCCCCAGTTCGCGATTCCCATCGCCTGAATCGTAAACCCAGCCGGGCTAATATTTTCTGCATCCGCAATCGCATTAAAAAAACCTTCATAATATTTCTTGCCTATGCTGCTGTCCTTCTCCCAGAACACTCTCGCTCCGTTTGGCGTATTGAAATGGATATCTACAATTTCAGATATCAGATCGCCCTGCTTTGCAACCATATAAAATCCATAATTGCAGTTTGCAGTCAGATTCTGCAGATGCACTTCGCCCTTCTGCGCAGTCTGTTCATACTTTGTACCCTCGGAAATAATTACCTTCGGATCATCGATCACCTGATCATTGCTTCGCTTCATATACAGATCCCAGGTCATGACGTTCGATTCAACCGAAATAGTTACGTCTGTTGCATTGACTTTGGACTCCTTTGCAGAAAGTGTCACCCTGCCGACGCACATGGAAACTGTGGTGATTCCGTCCTTTCCGACCGTCAGTCCGGTTTTGGTCATCGCTTTCGACCCGTTGATTCCAGACGCGTTGACTGTAATCTCTGTCGCTCCATCATTCGCCGGGAGAAAGATCATCATTTTTCCGACGCCGTCTGTTACCCGTTCGATCTTTCCCGGCTGCACAAACTCTGTGTCTTCCAGCGCCGTACCGTTCTGCTTGATCGAAATTTCGTCTACTGCAACGTCCTCTTTGATCGCGTCGTCATAAAATTCCAGAGACACGGGATAAAGCTCTTTGCCCGCCGTCAGGTCATATTCCATCTGATCCGCTTTAAAATCAGCCGTTGCTTCATAGGTTTTCCCGTCGATTGTCACGGTAAATGTCTTTTCGCCGGAAAATGCATTGTGCGCAAACGAAAGGGTAAACGCTACCTGTCCGGGCATCGTCATTTTCGCCGCAATCTTTTCCTGAACCAGACTGCCATCCAGCTCAATCTTTGCCGTCTTAGCTTTTGCAAATGCAGTATCAAAAACGGTAAAGCTCAGTTCATAATTTTTTACCGTATTTCTGCCGCCATCTTTGATCTCTCCGTCCAGCGTCAGGAAAACCTGATCGGAAACTGTCACTTTCGCATTTTCTCCGGTCGGATAATAATCAGATTCCACATAACCGTATCCGATATTTCCCTTTGCGGTGACGTTACCGCCATTTAACGCAATCACACCGCAGGGCAGCACGTTGTCGCCCATCGTATTCGTATCAACACCACGCCCGATTGCAGCGGGCTGTCTGGCTCCTTTTCCGGTTCCTTCTGCGACCACCGTTCCGCCGTCTATCGTAATCCGTGCGACGCTGCCGTTTCCACCGCCGCCGATACCTGCTCCAAACATTCCGCCGATTGCCGTTACTGATCCGCCGATGATATCGATCATGCCGCCGCTCGTGCCATAAGAGCCGCCGATACCTGCACCGCCGCTGATGTCGCTGCCGCGGAAGCGATACGTTCCGCCCTCCGCCTTTACCGTGCCGCCTGCGATTTTAATATATCCACAGGAACGCGTCTGCGGGTTGGACGAATAATTCAGATCCAGCCCGGGACTGATTGCTCCGATACCAGCCGCGCCGCCGAACATATTTCCGCCTTTTGCGTACAAACTGCCGCTGCTCTCCTGCGTGATATGCAGCACCGTCCCGCTCGGAACGCCAATGCCAGCGCCGCCGTATGCACCGTACAAGCTATTGTCGCCCTCCAGCGTCAGATTCAATGTCGCCTGATTGATCAGGGAGATCGCAGAGATCGAATTGCTGCCGAAATTTTTCCGGTCAATCTTCAGATCCCGGATCGTCAGGTTCAGCGTCACGCCGTCGACCACAATACCTTTTGCGCTGTCATTCAAATCGGACGAACTCACGCTGCCGGTCAGGATTTTGTTGTCCCAGTCATCCAGATTTTCCGAATTGATCACGATCTGTCCGTTGGAACCTGTCGGCTCAACGTCCGCGATATCGATCACTTCGTTACTCAGGGCCCGCACCTTCCGACCGCCGATCAGAACAGCAATCTGCGGCAGCTCTGCATCATCCGCCATGACAAGTTTGTTGCCGTCCGCGTCCGTTTCAGGCAGGACAGGTTCGTATACATAACATTTGCCTTCGTTTTTCTTGCTGCTGTCGAATTTGTCGCCGTCGCTTTCTTTTGCGTTGAGCTTCCAGGTGATGTCCGTCAGAGTAAGCTGCTTTTGCTGCTTTTGCTGCTCCGGCTGCTCAGATTCAGCGTTTGCCTGCGAGGGGGATTTCTTCGTTGTACCTGCTGCCGTCGCTTCGGTCTTTTCGTTCTCCGCAGACTTCATTTCCGCCGCATAGACCTTCATCGGCAAAAATGCTGCAAAAATCTGCTCCGCCGCGGATGCGATGCCGTTTTCTGATTCCTGTGCGGTTTCTGCGGGCGCTGCGCTGCCGGTCGATTCCGACTGCGGCTGGGCAGACTCCGTCACGGGGGTTGAGGATTCGGCTGCGCTGTTACCTGCGCCCGCGTGGCTTTGTTCCGACGCTTCTGCTGCGCCTGCGTCATTTTTCGTTTTGCCCGACGTAGCAGTTTCCGTTCCGGATTCGTTTGCGCCTGCCGCAGCTGCATCCTCTGCTCCGGTCGTTGTTCCCTCTTCTGTCACGCTCTCTGCCCCAGTCGTTTCTGTTTCTGTCGCTTTTTCTGTCGCGCTTTCGATCTCCGTTTCGGTTGCCGTCGCGGTCTCCGTTTCTGTCTCACTTTCCGTTTCGGTCGCGGTCGCGGTTTCAGTCTCTGTTTCCGTTTCTGTCTCAGCTTCCGTCTCAGTTTCAGTTTCCCCTGTTTCCGTCTCTTCTACCGCAGCGCTCACCCATACGTCCAACGTATCCGGCAGGACGATTTCTTTTTAGGAAGCGCCCACCTTCAGCGTCTGCTCTGCAATCTTATCCGCCAGCGGTTCAAATTCCGTAATGACAACCGTTTTCTCCGGCTCGCCCGTTGCTTTTGCCTGTGCCGCATACGTCGTCAAAGCGGAAATGTCTACCGATGTCGCTGCCATCCATCCCGCCAGAAAAATCCCCAGCGCCTGTTTTCCCCGATTTCTTTTCCCCATATATTTACTCCTCCCTGCTGCCTGATTCGCAGTTCTTTTGGATGATACCGTCAGTCTCATAATACTTGCAGTCTCATTTTATAAAAAGAATACGACGATGTCAATATTTTCGTTACAGCTCACTCGAGCACTTCTGTAAGCGGATTTTCGTGCTCGCACGAAAATCCGCGCATAGAAGCGCTCGAATGGAGCGCCATTTTATGAGCAAAAAGAATCCTGCAAAGCAGGATTCTCCGCCTGCGGCGGGTCGCGCAAGCGACATTCTTCCATTCCGCTGCAGTGCGATCCGCACGAGGCGTTTTTATTTCATAGGACGCATTTTCCTATGAAATAAAAAGTATATTCTTAGCATATAACAGACTGATGAAAAAGGGAATCGAAAATATTAATTACAGTTCAGGTTGTTTTGTCATTTTATTTTATTATGCAGACCGCATCCAAATCGGGCCTAATTACGAATGCATGCGTATTTGCAATTGCTACAATTTATACATTTCGAAGTATGATAAAGGAGCATCCGGGACGCGCGTTGGCAGTATTAGTGGCTTTTGCACTGGGTGTGATTATTGCAGTCAATAATATGCCCGCATATTTGGTGCAGCGTTTAACAAACGGAGATACAACAGGCACGGGAAGATTTCCAATGTGGGTTACGCTTGCTGAAACAATGTTGAATAATCCGATAAAGATGATTTTTGGATTTGGGACAAGTGCGGTTAAATACTATACCGGAACAGGGCTTGTATCGCATAATACATATCTTGATTTGCTTTTTAATGAGGGTCTAGTTGGCTTTATACCACTTGTGATTTATATAGGCAAATCGATACGAATCAAAATAAAAAAATGCCCATACACAGTAATAACTTTTCTGGGTATGTCAGTGTTGCTTTTGACATTGTCGGCATTTAATACGCGATTTTTCATGTTGCTTCTTTTCTTAATAGGAATGGATGTAACAGAGAATTTTGAATAATCCAAAAAATGAGAGGATACGTCAATAAATATATGGCTAAAGAAAAAAAGATTCTATTATCAACTCTACAGGTGACATTGATAACCTTGTTCGTTAAATTTTTGGGTCTGGTAAAACAATCAGTCCTTGCCGCATCTTGTGGTGCTACAATGGAAACAGATGCCTTTTTCATTGCGACAGGAACAATGGTTAACCTTAGCACGGTGATTTTTTCTGCCATATCAATTTCGCTCTTGACAATTCACACAAATGTCCTGATTAATGACGGCAGAAAAGAATCAAATGAACTCATTAATGCGGTTCTAAAATTTTTTATCCCGGTTGCCTTTGGATTGACGATAGTAGTCTATTTTGGTTCTTCAATTGTAGCGAAGATATTAGCTCCGGCATATCAAGGTGAAGAATTGAGATTGTTGTCTGAGTATATTAAAACAATGTCAATTTCATTTGTATTGTGGTGCTACTTCTTAACAATCAATGTGATCTTAGAAACAGATAAGCAATTCGTTCAAGGAAAAGGACAAGGTTTTTTTCAGAATGTGTTTTTGATTTTCGGCGCTTTAATCTTTTATCCTAGATATGGGATGAAAACACTTGTTTATGCTTTCCTTCTTTCTGGTTTGACACAGTGTATTTTAGTGACATGGTGTGCACGCGATAGATTTAAATTTGTTATTACGAAAAAAAAACCCAATAAATATGTTTGTTCTTTGATAAAAGTTGCATTCCCATTGCTCCTTGGAAATGCAATGTATGAGGTGAATACAATCGTTGATGGACAGGTAGCAACAAGTCTTGGGGCTGGAGGGGCATCAATCTTAAACTACGGAGCAACAATTAACGATATGGTTGTAGGCGTCATAGTAGCGTCAGTCTCAACGGTAATTTTTTCACATTTTAGTACATGGATTGCAAAAAATGAGATCAAAGAAGTCGAAATTAATCTGAAGAGGGTATTGGAAATACTTACATTACTGTTATTTCCAATAATGGTAATGTGTATTGTTGCTGGAGATAAAATTGTAGAAATTTTTTATGGTCGTGGTAATTTTGGTGAAAGAGAGATATGGATGACATATGGTGTTGTCATTGGCTATGCAGTCGGATTTGTGTTCCAAGCGACAAGATCCAATCTTGTAAAAGTGTATTATGCGTTTCAAGATTCAAAAACACCGATGATCAATGGAATGCTTGCTATTGTATTAAATATAATACTTAGCATAACATTATCTAAATTTATTGGTGTTGCAGGGGTAGCACTAGCGACAAGTATATCGATGCTGTTCGTTACAGCTTTGCTTTTTGTCGGAGTAAAGAAATATCTGCCGTCCTTTACGCTAAGAGAAAGTTGTAAAGAACTCTTCAAAGGTGTTATGGCAGCATGTATAACCACCATAGGTGCTTTTGCTTTAAAAAGTATCCTTTCAGTTGGCTTAATGATAACATTTTTGATTATTGGCTTTTTTGTGGTAACCATATATGCAATACTTCTCTTCCTTTTCAAATCGGACAATTTAGAGTGGCTTTGGAAAGGTATGTGTCGAAAAATCAAAGGAGAATAATCTAATGTCAGTTAAAGCATTGTATAAAGAGATTCGTTTCACATTGAGAGATTTAATATATAATAGCCGATGCAGGAAGAAGCTTTTAAATAATGACTTTTCTCTGATCACATGTGATTGCACGGGCGGCTGTGTTGCGAAAGACTTGAAAGTGCGGATGAATTCACCAACGAGAAATTTTTATTTTAATGCGGATGATTATATTAAGTTTTGCAAGAATTTGGATTACTATCTATCACTTACGCCGGAACCATATGCTGGGGATTATTCAGGGGGAGGATCAGAGTATTTAATGGCATCTCTTGGCGATTTGAAGATGTTCCTAGTTCATTACCCAAGTGTTGAGCAGTGTCAAAAGGAATGGATTCGACGCCGTGATAGAGTAAATAAGAAAAACATGTTCTTTGTGATGAATGATCGTAACTATTGCACTGAAGAGGATATAAAGGCTTTTGATGCGCTTCCATATGATAATAAAGTCTGCTTTACACATGTCAGATATCCACAGTATAAATCCACATATTATATTTCGGGAAGTGAAAAAGACAATTATCTAAAAAGTGTTATGAATTATGTACATCAGTGGTGGATTAAAAGATATTATGATCAATTTGACTTTGTAACATGGCTTAATAATGGCGGTTCGAATTGGACAAAAAGCGTTTGACAGGAGACCAAGAGTGAAAAATAGAGTTAATTTTGAGACGCACTTAAATAAAGGGTCGTAAGTCCCCGAGTTAAAAAGAATATATAGCCGAATATTGGTTATTAGTTATCGTTGCATCTAACTAATTGGCTGGTATCGTATCATCTGGATTCAAGATACGCAAAAACATTTTTATCATTAAGTACAACACGTTCATTGCGTAAACGTCAAATCCTGCGCCTTGGCTAATTGATCTATTTATGCCACACTCTAAATGACACGAAAAAACTATTAGTTTTTTAGAGGAGGCTAAAGC
>ERZ780208.744-NODE-744-length-30125-cov-4.886265_pt1 | contig 30125 bp, 17 predicted proteins | sample MGYA00511167_ERZ780208 | MGnify/ENA primary metagenome ERZ780208 (study PRJEB29588, sample SAMEA2159202) | human gut metagenome | biome: human gut; feature: human-associated habitat; material: faeces | place: Denmark | collected 2008/2010 ...
ACGAACCAGTAGGTCGGGGGTTCGAGTCCCTTCTGGCGCACCAATCATTTTCGATACTCACAAAGGAAAATCCACAGTGTATAAAAGCGTGGACTTTCCTCAGCAAGTATCTTTAAGTATCCTTGCTGAGCATATATGAAAGCTTGTAGTAACAAGCTAGGATATGTTTTGTGACATTTGTTTCGTTTCGCTCTTAGACCTTGTCAAGGCAGCTGCACATTGTGGAGCTTGGGCGAATCATCTGATGTTAATCCATAGTGGCGTCGGCACATAGGCTTGCAGTTAGCTTAACTGTTACTGGCTGGCTCGTGTTCATGTTCTGAAATGTTAAGGATGCCTGATCGGCGTGATTGAACAGTAACGAACGTCATGGCTCAAAGCGACTTAAAGACAACTCAATGTCTTGTTGTGCTTGTGTTTCACATCAGTTGACCTCATCTCAATCTTATTTGAGGACTTACGATATTCGATTTTCAAGCTGCATTTTTGATGAGTTGAATCAGCAGCTAAAAGCAAAAAGAGCTTTCCAGATGTTTGACATCGTGAAAAGCCCTTGACAATCTATTTCCAACGTGCTATAATAGAGCACGAGGATAGCATTCTCTGAAAGCTCCACAGTTGCTGTAACATCTGTGCTGCTGGGCTTATAAATTCCGCCAAGAGTTTATAAGCCTTAGAGGGTGCAATTTTTTATGCCCTCTAAATTTCCTCTGTATATTAATTATACCACCATTTTGTCAATTTGTCAATACTTTTGCGGAAATCAATGGCGAAAAATATATATTTTATATATAAATGCAAAAAGACCCTAGTGTGTCACGGTGACACACTAGGGGTCATTTTCGTTATAATAATTCCACGATCCATTCAAGCCAACTTCTAATTGTTGAAGCCCTACGATAATATGTTTCGTCACTTTTCACTTTATATAGGTTACACTGTTTCATTATTGCAACAATTTCATGCTTGTTGATTTCTCCCTGGCTAAACCATAAATTAAGAGTTTCTGAAAAAACCTTATGTGATAATATAGCTTCACAAAAAGCTAATTGCCTTTGTTTGTAGCTGAGTTTTAAAATGTTTTTTCCTTTTGACGTTAAGAAAAATGTAATGCTATCATTCCTTTGCTTGTCAACTAACCCAAGATAGCGAGCAGCGTCGGTATAATAATTTGTTTGCCTTTCGTCAAATGCGTAATTAATTGTAATATTATCTTTTGTCATAGGGTGTTCGTTTAATAATTCGCATAGATTTATTACTCGTTCAAAACTGTCTGCTTGTGGAAATGATATTTCAGGCTCATCAATTATCGGTACACTGTCAAGTAATTGATTGATTTCCTCAGATGTAATAGTCATATCTTCCTCCACAGAATAATTTTTCTGCTTGACAAGTGTCAGTGAACTATATTCCATTGGATCAGAAAATTGATATTCATATAAATGAAATATGCCATTGGAATACACAAGGAAAATTGGTTTGACATCTTTGTTTACACGATCTTTCCACGTCCTGAAAGGGTAGTAGAGCTGTCTTACAAGAAAATCTTTCGACAAATCTCGCTTTGCCTCAATTAGTGCAAGCTTTTGTAATCCCTCATATCCTGCATCTATCTCTATTTGAGAATTATGTACTTCAATGTTTCTTTTGTCATTGCATAGAACATCTTTGATCTCAAAATTGAAGTTACCAGATCCCATTCTGCCACTTACAGTTGGAACAAGTTGCTCATCTTCTAGAAAGTCTGCTATTATGCCCGACACATAAGCACAATTTAAAGCAACTGCTTCACTGGTGATAGAGTCTACATCTAAACTTTGAATGTAGTATGGTAAGCTTATTCTTGTTACTTCGGGTGACATAGGCTCGAATTTATGATACGCATCAAAATGAGAAATGATATAATCACCACGAGTAATAGGAAGTATGGAGAGCTTATTTTGTTTGAATAATTTAGGCAAATTGATAATGTGATCAAATTTTGCCATTAAACGTGGCTCACGAAACTCTTTAATTTGTGTAGCAGATATTTGAAAACACCCTTCTTGTTCTATTTGATGTAGAATATCGTATTTTTCAAATAATAAATGCCATGCTGCGTCATTCCTGGTTTCATGTTCAAGTTTATCTGTGTCATTCATAGTTTGTTATTATTACCTCATCAACATCTCCACGTTTGCTTGCAACTGAGTTGATTGCCCTTTTGGCTTGTACAGTTGTTATATGATAATCAGAATATTGTTCTCTTATAAATTCAGTTGAAGAATTTGACAACATGAATTTTACACCACGTTCATTAAGCATATCACAGCACTCACGAAGTTTAATCTGCTGTTCTCTGCTAAAACCGCCTTTTGAATAACCAGTAAAGCTAGAGGTATCTGATATTGGATCATATGGCGGATCAAGATATACGAACGTTCCTCTCCGTACTTGTTCAAGTGATAATGCAAAATCGTTTGAACTGAATGTTATCTCAGCAGAGTTAAAATAATTACTTACGGCTTTCAAAACAGGAGCATTAACGATATTTGGATTTTTGTATTTTCCAAAAGGACTATTAAATTCTCCTGCATTGTTTACACGATATAAACCATTATAACAAGTTTTATTGAGAAAAATAACCCTTGCCGCTTTTTCGATGTCACTAAGCCTATCGTATTTTGATTTATCACGATCAATATTACGAAGCTCATAGTAGAAACTTTCCTCATTCGGATAGGTTTCAAGTATTTCGATAAGAGCGTCAACATCATCTCTTATAACAGTATATACATGAATGAGATCGATGTTAATGTCGTTGACTATTGCTTTTTTAGGCTGCAGATCAAACAAAACAGCACCGCCACCAACAAAAGGCTCACAATACGAGGTTATCCTTTTAGGTAGCATGAGCTTTATAGAGGGCAACAGCTGCCTTTTTCCTCCCACCCATTTGAGAACAGGAGAAACAAGTTTATTTTTGGACATTAAAATCACTCCGTTTTTGTGTCACTAGACAGTGTGTCATTGTGACACACCAAGGATTTTTATTTTATACAAATTCAATTTTAAGTTTTTTATCCATAGCAGCGGCAAGCCTTTGAAGTGTTTTTATAGACGGGTTTGCATTTCCATTTTCAATTTTGCTTATATCACCTTGTGCAATACCTGAAAGGTGGGCAAGTTGCTGCTGAGTTATACCTTTCTTTTTACGGACGTCAATTAACGCTTGAACTACTGCAAATTCAGGCTCTATAGAATTGTATTCTGCCTTAAGCTCAGGAACAGTTAGTTGTGCATTAAGAAAATCATTGAAATTTGTCATATTATTCTTCTTTCGATATTGAATATATCCTATAATTATCATATCACATTGTACGTGTTTTGTCAACACGTATTAAAACCAAGACACTTATCTAATGTGTCACGGTGACACATTGACATCTTTCATATACTCATCGATCGTTTCAGCGACTTTCAGCTTTTCACGATATGTAAGGTGCGTGTATATATCGCTGGTGACAGCTATGCTGCTGTGACCGAGCCAGACCGACACGGACTTTAGCTCAATGCCGTGCTGAACCAACAGTGACGCACAGGTATGACGAAGATCGTGGAAACGGCAGCGGAAATTCATTTCTGCCATTATCCTGCCGAAACCAACAGACAGATCGTCGGGCTTGACGATCAGCCCCATATCGTCAACGCATATGTATTTAAGATATTCTCGTGAATACTTGTCACGATGAGCCGTGTAATTATCGCACTGCCTGCGCCTAAGTTCCTTGAGGTATTTGAGCACGCCTGAGGGAAGAGGCAAGGTTCTGCGGCTTGCTCTGGTTTTTGGAACGTCTGAAAACACCAAAGTTATCTTGTGATCTTTAATGCATTTGACTACAGTATGCTGTATGCACATGGTCTGCGTTTCAAAGTTTATGTCTGACCAACGCAGTCCCAGAACCTCGCTGCGTCTGAGTCCCATAGTTCCTGATAGAAACACAGGCGTGTAGAGGTCAGTATTTTTGACCTTGTTAAGAATTATCTCAAATTGATCTGTACTTATGAAATTTCCACAGTAACGGTCAGTGCAGGGAAGCTCCGCAAGCAAGGCTGCATTGTGGTCTGTCAATCCGTTCTTTACGGCAAATTTCAGCGTCATCTTGATGTTTGAATGATGTTTCCTTATGGTTGAGCCTGATAAGCCTGATTGAATCTTTGTGAAATAATATTCTTCAAGCACTGCTGGCGTGAGCTGAGAAAGCATTGTACCCTTGCTGCGAAAATACGGCACAAGGTGGTGATTGACCTGGGTGCAGTAAGCTTCATATGTGTTGGCTTTTACAGACATTTTTTTGTTGTGCAGCCACGTTTCAAGCAGATCGGCGAACGGAGTGTCACTAGCTTTTTTAGCCGACAACTTGTCTTTAAGCTGTTGGTTTTCTCCTGCAAGCTGTATCACAAGTTTTTCAAGTTTTGTTTTTTCGTCAATTAGTTCTTCGATAGTCATAATGATCCCCTTTTTTGATATAATAAATTAATTATATTACAAAAACAGGCATTCTGACAGCTTGAATTGATATCTGTCTGAAAGAAAAAGCGAATTTCACATAAAAAACAAAAACACACTTTAATAACTTTGATAATAACTAAGTATATAAACCAAAATCAATTATTTGATTTCAGACAGATAATCAAGAATGGGTCAGTTATAGACAGTTCATTTTACCCACTACCCCTTTTTAAGAAAAAAATCTCTAAAAGCCGCATTTTTTTCTTAAAACCTATTGACAAAGCCGAACTTTTGTTATACAATGAACTTGTGTTTTTAATGGGTGTGTTCATTGTAAAGCAATGAATGCTCTGCCTCCTGCTTGAGCGGCGGGGGGCTTTTTTTATTCTGCTGTGAGGAACATATATGCAGACAGTATATGTGTTGTCTGTAAAATCACCTACACGAGTTCTGATTTTCTTCTTACGAATGAATTTGCCTTTTACAAGCTTTTCTATCGTCCTGAGAACGTCCTGACGGCTCATGCCAAGAAGCTTAGATAGATCATTATAGCTTTGGAAAAAACTCTTGTGCGAGCTGTCAGCCAGCTTACAGCACACTGCATAAACTCTGAATTCATTTCCATTCAATCTGCTCATAAGCTTTTTATCCATGGTGAAATATTTAGAAGCTGTAGATACGGCTTCAATAGTGTATGTATATGTGCCAAGCTTTCCAGGAGCATTTGTCTGGCGCTTCTGGGACTTGATAAATCCACTCTTGAGCAGTGAGCTTGCCGCACGCTTAACAGTGGATACTGAAAAGCCGCATAGTGACACAAGAGTTGTCTGCTTGACTGTGATCTCATAGCCAAGCAGATTTCTTTTTGTATTCTTGTGGATAAGACTATAGAATACACAGGCAAGTTTCAAGTCGGCTGCCTGTGTAAAGCGTGTAACAAAGCTGTTAGGTATTCGCATTTTTCAATTCCTCATTATTAATGTATTGTTCCAGTGCCGCCCATTCATCGGCAACAAAATTGCTGCGTATATCAGGACGTTTCTGTATTTTCTTTATGTAGCCCCTTGCAGCGGCATAGTTCTGATCTGAAAGAAATCCTCCAAGCTCGCTGCCTACAAGTCCGTTGATCTTATATAGCAGGGCGGTGATATCGACATACGGACCATCGTCCGGGTATTCTCCTGGGAAATAGAGCTCGTCCTGATCGGTGTAATCATCTTCTTCGTCTGAGCCGCTTGTTCCATATGCCTCTGCAAAGATCTTTCGTGCCTCGTTTGCACGAAACTCATTGAGCTTTTGTACCTGTTGCTGATATTCTATGACTTGCCGTTGAGCCGCACCGGCATTTTTCTCAAGTTCAAGTGCAGCCTTATACATACTTTCGGACACAGTGCTGCCGTCTGACTTTATTTGGTCTATCTTGCCTAGCTGCATATAGTAGTCATTCATAGCACGTTCAGCAGTCTTTTTGAGGCTGTCTAATCTGTATTGATAACCTATTACGCCCAGACTGTCCCAAAGCTCGTCATATGGATACATTGCTGCGGAAAGGTCAATGTTGCGAGATTTTATCGGCAGCTCGTCTATAGGTATGCGTGGCATTTTGTTAGGTAGCAGATGATATGGCGTAATATTGGTCTTTATTGGTTCACATCGCATTTTTTTGACAATAGCAGTGCCGAACGGCAGCTTTGAGAGCTGTGTTGTATCGAGCAGCGCCTTGCTGTCAACTCGTTCACCTTGGTGATCTAAAAATCCATACAGGCTTCCGCTGAAGGTCAAATAGTTTACTGTTTCATTTCCTATCATTTCAGAAAATGCTTTGTTTGTATTACCATTAAGAGATAATATGTATATCTGAATGTTACAGCCGCCTTTGATGCCTTCTTCTTCTTTTTCATATTTCTTAAGCTGTCCGTAGTCCTGAAGAAATAGATTGAAAAGAATGTTAGCTCCGGGTGAGGCATTCATCTTACTGCTGAGGTCAGGCAGCTTAGTCATTTGTCCAAATTCGTCATACATATACTCTATTTTCCTTGGCAGCTTTCCTCCCGGATACTTTCTTGCCTGTTTTGCGAGGTACAAAAATGACTGATCTGCGAACATCGAGGCGATAACGTATCGTGATTTTTCCTCATATGGAACGAGCATATATATTATGCAAGGCTGATCTTCATTGATAAGGTCAGCAAAGTTTATTTCATTTTTAGATGTCAGCTTTTGAACGCCCATATCCGTCATGAATATCTCAAGGTCTGCGGAGAGAACAGTGTATATTGAAGAACGTGTATCACCCTGGGAGAACTTTGACGTAGAGTAAGATGTTCTTGCAAGACAGCCCACCGGCAGTGCGTTGAAAAGTTCATCAAGTGCGTTGACTTCTTTCTTGTTACCGCTTTCGTCCTCGATAACAGTATTGTAAACTCCAAATTCGGTAAAGAATGTTGTGATACTGAACATATTAACGCAGGACATATCATTTTTCTCGTAGCCTTTATCTAAGAAATAGTATATAAGGGCACTGAGCAGCGACCTTGCGGAGTCTGTCCATATAGCCTCGCTCTGGGTATCGTCTGTAAGGCAGTGAGCGAATGAGCTGACGAGCTTTGAAGTCTGCGACAAGTCATTGTTGCCGTGTTTAGCTGTGAGGTACTCGTCAATAATAAGCTGAAGAGGGTTCCAACAGTCCGAACGGTCAGTATCGATAAGGTTAAGAGTAACTATCTTGTAGCCGTTTCTGGCAAATTCCTTATAGGTCAGTTCAAGCAGCTCGCCTTTCATATCATTAACGATAACAGAGGGCTTTTCTTTTGCATTCGCCATAAGCCTCAGGCTTGGCAGCACGTAGCATTCACCCTTGCCGGAACGTGGAGCACCTACGGTCATTGTGTTGTATGTGCCCGGTTCGATGTAGTAGACGCCGTTGCTTTCTCCTATGAGCATTCCTGCCTTTTCTGCTGAAGTGATGTTATCCATAGGCACTGCCAGAAAATGATCTAACAGTTCGTTGTCCTCCATAAATTTGTTGTCACCCTTAACATTCTTGCTGTCATTTTTCATTCGGTAGAGCGTATGCAGCTTTACCGTTATTCCCAGACCAACTATAAGAGAAAGAATTATCTCAAAAATGAACATTATAAATCCGGGTGGAACAATGATATTCCACGGCATAAAGTGCGTTCTTGAATAATCTGCACTGCCATTGACGGCGCTTATACTTCTCAATGACTTTATAACATAGATGAAAATGCTGTTAATGATAATGTAGACTACCGATGTTGCAATGGCAAACTGCTTTACTCTGATGTTTCTGCGGTCTTTGTCTTTTTCAATAGGTGTTTTGTTTACTGCATTAAGAACACGCATAGCCTGATCATAGATCCAGCCGAACACACATAGTATTTTTGCTATAGCAGCATTGAGTATACGTTTTATTTTGTCTATATACATATAATTTCCTCCTGTCAAACGCTGCGGCTTTTTTCCTTGGCTTTCGCCATTTCCTGCTCGATCTCAAATTCTCGCATAAGACGTGCTGTCTTTGCCTCCTCTGATTTTAATGCTTTACGCAGCATATTTGATGATTTATGAAGAAGTGTCCTCTGAGCCTGCATACAGCCTGCCAGTCTGAATTCAAATGGTATATCTGTTTTTTTGCCGCTTATTATCTTTTTAGCAATGTCATTGCCTGAGCGTGCTGACTTTCTCAGCCATTGAAATGCAGCCTTGTTCTGACCGTCACGGAGCAGCATTAATCCGTATGCGAGCTGACCGCTGTCATTGCCGTTTAAAGCACATCTGCGGAAGCAATCCTCAGCCATTTTGTGCTTGTTTTCAGACAGATACACTTTGCCAAGTATATACTGGGCATTTGGATCGTTGTATTCAAACGCAGAACGCTTAAGGTATTCTTTAGCTTTTGTATTATTGAATGAGCTATAATATTTGCCCAGAGTGTATATCGCAGGCTCAAAGTCTTTATCTGCGGCTGATGAAAGATAGCGTATCCCTTTTGAAACTTCTGTTGTTTTTTTGCTGTCAAGAAGAATTTTTCCTGCAGCATACATTCCAGGTATGCTATCTTTGTCAGCGGCATTCGTGAAATACTGCAATGCTTTTCGTCTGTTATTTTCAGACAGATACAGCTTGCCGAGGCGATAAGCTGCTATACCCATAGTATCGTCTTTGTGATCGGCAGCTTGAAGAAGGTATTTCTCAGCCTGTGTATTATCGTTAAATTGCTCTTGATACAGTTTTCCGAGAGTGTATGCTGCATAGTAATTATCTTTTGCTGCTGAACGTTCTAAGTATGATGCCGCCTTGTCATATCTCTCTTGTGAAAGATACAGCTTGCCAAGACTATATTCACACAATCCTGTTTTATCCTGTGCGTTTTCAGCACCCTTTATCAGAATTTTTTCAGCCTTTTGAAGATCTTTTTTGCTGTCGCTCTGATAGAGCTTACCGAGCATATATTGTGCTTTATAGTTATTGGAGTCCGCCGAGAGCAGCAGATATTTTTCAGCACATTCAAGGTCTATATCCGTTCCATTGCCATTCAGATACATCATACCTATCTTGTAGCTGATATTATCGTCATGGTTTTTAGTGAATACTTTCTCTAAACCTTTTAAAGCTTCAGCGTAAAAATTATGCGCACTTGATAGGTCTTTTTCTACTCCTTGTCCCAGTTCATAAGCTTGTCCTACGGCATAACTTGCGAACGGCATTCCGCCTTTGCTGCTTAGTGAGCGCATATAATAGTCAAATGCTTTGGCATAGTCTGTTTCAACACCAGAGCCGTATTTGTATATGTTTCCAAGAGCAAAATAAGCATATTTGTTTTCAGACAGCTTATAATGCTCTATGGCTGAGTTATAGTCTTGAGTAACGCCAAGCCCATATTCATACATTTTACCTATGCGATAGTTGAGATAGGACTTTGTCCAATTATCACGTTTGTCATCACTCATGCTTACTATGGACAGCAGCTTGTGAAAATCTTCAAAGGCTTTGCTGTAATATTGCTGACTTAGTGTATCGCCGTCATTGGATTTTAGCATTTGGCTGTCATAAAGCTTGCCTATGTCATATGTTGCGATAATATTTCCGCTTTTGCTTTCTATTGAGAGTATTTCAAAAGCTTTTTCGGGGTCTTTCTTTATGACTGCTGATTTGTTCTGTTCATTTCCGTACATATAGTCGAGGGCAAGCTTATAGTTCTTGCTCCAATCTATGCGTAGATGTTCCACTGCCTGATCGCTTTTATCATTTTCAGACAGATACGCTTCGGGCTCTTGCGGAAAAATATCCGTGCTGTAGTCAGGAGCATTTGGTTCATACAACTCATCATAATTTCTTGAAGATAGGTACATTTCCAAATCATCAGGGATATCTTCTAAAGAGTCATAAGTCATAGCATCCTCTAAATCATCTTTTTTATTTTCAGACAGATACACTTTTGATTTCTGCGAGGAAATACTGTTGTTGTAGTCAGGCTCATTTTTCTCAGAAAAGCCTTCGCTTTCTTTTTCAGACAGATACGTTTTCGTTTTTGGAAAGTAAGAAGTACTATCAAGAGCTATATGGGATTGCAGATCCTCAGGTGGTTCAAAATTGACATTCTTTGTGTTGTAGTATTCACGGCAGATAGAAAGAAATGAGTTTCCTACTCTGGAGTAAAACCCTGACGGATCGTGAAGCTGATGTTCTTTATACTCAGCCCACCTTGAATTTTGTCCGTATCTGTTTCGGAACATTGCTTGTGTGCTGTCGAGCTTATGAAGATATGTGTCAAACATTATTTGTAATGTTTGATTTTCTGATATGACAGACCTGATACAACTGTCAATCTCGTTTTTTGTCACATCATTTTGTTTGGCATACCACCACTGCTTGCCGCTGTTTTTTAGGTCATCAGGAAGCTTGTCGATAAGTGCGTTTATTTTTTGAATACTGCTTGCAAACTCGGACTTGATATGAGGTGCAAGCACGTTTCTTTGAAATTCAGTAAGGTTAGCAGCGGCGGCACTTTTGTCAATGAAGTGCGTCATTTCAGTTTTCAAAGCGTTGAAAGCTTTCTGCTCGATATCGTCTTGACCTTTGTTTTTGTATGTAATGCGTCTATCCTCAAGTCGGTGATATTCAAGAAGCTGATAATGGATATGTACATTACCTGTATTGACGTGAATGCTGCCGACCCAGTAGCAGTTACTTGCATCCAGCTTTTCTGATTTGTCTATCATTTTGTTAATGCCTTTTCGTGCGGCTTCAATAAGTGCCTGGCGGTTGAGCTGATTGCCGACTATGAAATTATTCTGCCGCAGATATGCGTTATCAAATGAGATAACTCCTGCATATTTCGGACAGCCCTCAGAGCGGCTGACAGCTTCAAGCTGACGTATCTTGTCTATATCGGCAGGAGTCAGACTATCTTGTGTGCTTGTGAAAGCACCTAATGAGCGTTCAGCTTTTATGTTTTGAGCCTGACTTTTCTCGTTTGGTACAAATTCTGAATATACATACTCCATTTCGTTGGCGTGTTTGTTCGGCTCAAAAGCTTCAGGGCGGAGCATATAGTCCAGAAAATCGAATATCTTGTTGCCACCGTCACCGCTTATTCGCCACTTGTATACGAATTTGCATTTGTGAAATATTCCTGGTGTCATTATTAGTCACTCTGTTCGTCTTGCAGGGAGTCTGCACCCTTATCAACTGAGCGCTGATGTACGATGCTCTTGTAGTTGTCATTTGATCGTGACATGACGTCATGCGGTTCGCTGTCACTCAGACGCTTGTCGGCTGAGTGGAATTCCTGCACTTCATAGAAGTGCAGGAGCGTATTAATTCCGTCACGCTCCTGATATATCATGCTGTTATTTTCTTTTGCGATCATTAGCAGCTTTTCAATATCATTTTCTATATTCGCCAAGCGATCAACGCTTGCTGTATGTTTTACTTTACTGTAAGTGCTGTCTATCAGAAATGCAAGACAATCACTGTAAGTTGAAAAGTCTTTTAGATTCTTTATCTCCACAAACTTTTGAAAATCCTGCTCGGAAAAAGAAAGCAGTTTATTGATAGGTTTGCTTTTCATTTTTTCATCCAACCTTTCCGTGTAGTTTGATTTTATTTTGTGATATCTAAGTTAGAGGTGTGGGTCAAGAGCATAAAGGCACGATATCGTGCCTGCTGGAAACCTCGGTAGAACCGAGGTTTCAGGTGGGGTACTGTGATATCATCAGGTCTTTTTCTATATACGATTTATATACGATTTTTTGTATATAATGGCAGTTTATATATTATTTATATATCACAACTCAAATTTTATATATGATTTATATACGAAAGCTCCTATTATTTACCGCTTTATATACGAATTAGATATTTTTCATGCTGTAATAATTTGTATATATTTCTATTGTGTAAACAAAACTGCCCTGTTTATGAATTTTCTTTGTCCGAAATTTCAAGCACCCTGAGAATTTCTTCATTTGTAATTGAGTTTTCTTCAGAATTTGTTATCGTTTCTGTAAGCAGATTTTCGATTTTTTCTGTTGTATTTATCATTTTTTGCGCTGCAATATACACATTATTTATAGTGGAATTTGCGCCCTCTGAAAGGCGGTCAAGCTCCTGATTTACTAACGCACGAACGATAGGCGGAAGAATATTTACAACAAAATCGTCATTGCTTTTCACAAAATCTGATATTAGTTTTGAAAGTAATGCGTTCCGTGATAAGTCCTCAGCTTTTGCTATATTGTCTATTTTATCTATCATATTCTCAGGGATATTGCGTATGATTATATCCATTTTTAATTATTCCCCTCGTAAATTCTGTTGTAATAATCATCTTCATCACCATATTTTTTTACTATCTCTTTGCTGTTTGTTTTGCAAACAGCAGGCAGTATTTTCTGAATAGTAAAAAGGAAAAAGCCCTGCTCAGGTGTATCCTTATTCAGCTCGAACAATATCGGCTTTCTGCCCTCACGTTTAATACAGACAGCCGTATAACTTTTATCTGCAAAATGTATTTCTTCTATTTCACTATATGTAAAGGTGTGTGTGCTTTTTTTGTCTTTATAGTAAGCAAGCTGCAGTTCATTTTCTGTAGCTTTTATGTGCAAAAGATGCTTAGGATACCGCACAAAAATCTTGCCTGTTATCATTGCGACAAACACAAAAAGTGCTGTCAGAAAATAAAAAATCAGTTCTGCTTTTGCAAAAAATGCAGATAAAAAATACATTGTCAATGCACAAAAAGATGATATCATCACGGCATATTTAAGCTTTGTTAGCTGCTTTTTTAATACCTGAAATTCTTCATCTAATGAACCGTTATCTTCTCGTACCGGGTATTCAAAAAGAATATTCTCCAACGTTTTCACCTCACTTGTTCTGTGACGAAATGGTTATATCACTGCTGCATATCTTCACTGATTTGTCCGTAAAGGTCCTCAGTTCTCCCTTTACAACTACTACACAGCCTTTGTGCAAATGATTTTTTGCAAAGGAGATCGTGCTTGCCTCGTTGGCATATACAGTGAAAACATCATTAAATCCTTGCTCTCCTTTTTTGACTTTTCTCGGTACGGCTATAAGAAATTCTATTGCATAGGCATTGATGATTTTTACTTCTGAAACCAAGAATCCTATGATTCTTATTTTATTTGACGAGTTGTTAAATAGCATTTTTATTACCTCTTTTCTATTCCTTGACGGTCACCATACAGCTTGCCTGCAAGCCCTTATCTTCTGTTACTGCGGATATGATAGCTTTGCCTTTTGCAACTGCTGTGACCCTTCCATTACTGTCGACTGTTGCTATGTCTGGACGGTTGCTTTCCCATTTTACGTTTTTATTTACGGCGTTATCGGGCTTGACTTCTGCACGAAGCTGAGTGTGCTCACCTACCTTGATCTGAACGTCATTGTACTCAAATTCTGTTGCGAGTTTTATGGAATATACCCTTGCCTGTGTTGTGGTGGTTTCAGCTTGTGCAGGCTCATTATGTGTTGCTGCTGTGGTTTGCGGTGGTGCATATGCAGGCTCATTATGTGTCGCATCGGTGGTCTGCGGCGGCGCATATGCAGGCTCGTTGTAATCCCTTGTTTCGGCAGGCTTCGTGTTCATTTCTGCTGTTGCAGGCTGTCGTTTCTCCGTGGTAGTCCTGCTCGTTTGAGATGCTTCGGCAGCCTTTTCACTCAGATCATGTGTGGTTGTTGCTGTAGCTTGTGTTGTCACTGCTACAGCTTGTTGGCTCGTGATTTTAGATGTTTCAGAGTTGTATAAACTGCTTGTTGTGTTTGCATTTGAGCTTTCTTCAGAGTACCCCGGAACTATTTTCACGGCGTGGGTCTGCATATCTTTTCTGTCTATAGTTACTCTAAGTGTGATAGTTTTCCCTTTTTCGGTGTGCGCCGGTATCTTCTCACCAAACTCGTCATATGCGTCATCATATTTTGTGTCAGGCATAGAAGTTTTAATAACCACACGCATTATTTTGAAATTCGACGGCGGATTTTTTACTGTGATCTTTCTTGAATAATCATCATACTTATTGCCTGATGTGAACTTATGATCTGTAAGGTCATCGTCAAAATTTACAGCCGTAACCTCAGGATATGTAGCTCCAGTGTCAGACCCTGAAAGGCGGCACTTTATGACAAATTCGCATACATTGTCGTAATACGCTGCGTCTGTCACCTTGATATTATAGCCGTTAAGTGACATTGTTTTGTTATAGCCGTTGCTTTTGCTTTTGTATGTAAGTGAGGCTATCCAACTGTTGGATGTGAGAAACAAAACAGCCAGAACAGCAGTAACAATAGTGAATATCTTATATATCTTACTGCTCGCTTTTGGACTTACTACTTTCATTTTGTCGCCTCCGTTCCAGCTGCCTGAAGAAGTTCTTTTATAAGATTATCAACCATTTGAATGATCACAGTGTCGATATATTGGCTTATGTGCTGTTCGATTTTTAGGTAAGAATATGTTTCTGCAAGAAAGCATTTTCTGAAATAATCAGCGTCCATTTTTCTCAGCATAAGACCGTATTCCTGCTTAGTGTGCTCATTATAATAATGAGAAAAGCAGTTGTGTATGATCTCGATCCTGTCCTGAGCATTGCCCATATACAATAGCTGTCTTGCTCCGACTATTCTTCTGCAATGGAGCTTATCTCTGTCCGAGTCCAACGACAAAAGCATTTGTCCCGGTTCAAATGCTGTGCTTTCTCTGAGCTCTGCATATGAAAAACGAGGAAAGGCTTGATGAAGAATTTCAATGCTTTCCGGCGATTGTTTGAGTATCATTTTGTACTGGACAAGTGAGAAAATAACCTTGATCGAGCCGGCTGCCGCAAGATTTCCGTCTGGGATAAAGTCAAGTATCGACTGCGTTGCGAACCATAGCCCTGCAAAATATTTTCGTGTACGGCGACATAGCTTTTCTATAAACTCCGTTACCTGAGGGTATTTTACGGAAATGAAACGGTGTGCTTCATCGATAAGGCACACAACGTTTCGCATATCCCATGGATTGATAACGTTTTGATTATATCCTATGTTTTTGCATATGGTAGCCCACATTATAGTGAGTATGTTGAACAACTGTGCGTTATAAACATTGTCAGCCATTTCACTGATGCTCTTAACATCGAAGATGATAAGATCGTTGCTTTTTACATCAATGTTCGTTACTCCGTCAAACATACCGGCGTATGCACCCTTGCCACAAAGCTGCTTTATGTATACTTGTATATTACAGTATGCGTCATATTTTCTTTTAGGCAGTGAATCCGTTTGTGACAGCTTTTCAGTGACTTTGTTGTTCACATCGGTAAAGCAGGGAAACTTATCAGGCTCAAAAAGTGTTATATCTGTTTCGGGGAAAATGCCCTTGTCAGATAGACATTCTGTCACAAGATCCATGAAGATTTCCATAGTATACATATCTATTTCAGGTATATACATAGACATAAAAGTGCGTATTCGTGACATCTCTGTGGCAAAATTCTCTCTTGCCTCGTCCTCAGGTGAGATTTCATCATCAACTCTTGCATCGACTACCTTGCATATTTGAAGGGGATTTATTTTTGAGCTGCTGTTGATTTTTATTGTCTGTCCGCCGTAAACTTTAGCCATAGGCTGATATTCACTTTCGATATCGAGTACCATTACTTTATTGCCCAAAAGCAGCTGATCCTCAAGCATTGATTTGAAAGTAACTGATTTTCCGCCGCCCTTCAGACCAAACGCAAGCAGATCGAATGAGTTACGGGTCTTTGTCCTTTTAAACGTGTTTAGAATATTCAAACCGCCTGTTTCCGTGAATCCAAAGAAAAGTCCTGTATCATCGATATGTGACTGATAATAGAAAGGAAACTGCCTTGACAGTGTATCAAAAACAGGAAACGGTGTCTGAATAGTGTTGCTTTTATCATCGATAACAGAAAGAAACTCATGCTGTGTGGTATTTGTCGGTATATACGCAGACAGACCACTGAGCTGCAGCTCATGGATTAGCTCTTTTGAACGCTTGCTCAAGGAGCTAAGTGAGGCGTCTTTCAGAATGTACCTGAGCGTAACATAATATATCTGCTCATTGCCGTTTTTTATGTTCTGATAAATGATCTCAAGCTTTTGATACTCGGTATTTGTATCTATCTTATCGGCAGCGTCTTGAATAATTCCTCCTCGTGACTCTAACTCGCGCAAGGATGCACTTATCTCATCTATGACTTTATCCTTTTCAGATATGCTTATATCCCATACTATGGTATCATCAGATTGTATTACCATTTGAGCCAGCTTGAGGTCATCGATTTCCGCTGCATAATCATAAACAACTATCGTCTGTGCATATACATCATTTACTTTGTAGTAATTAGGTCGAAAAGTTATCTTCTCAGGTAAAATAATCTCATTCAGGCTGCCTTTTTCAGATAGCTGCTGATTTTCTGTATTCAGACAGATAAGCTTGTTAAGCGTGACGATTATTTCATCATCGGAACACCACGATATGTCTATATCTCGCATATGGCTGATAAAACGTTGTGCACCGTTATAGATTTTCTTCTCGTCATCGGAGTATATGAAAAGATACGCCATTCTGTCAAAATGGCTGCTCTCAAAGCTGTCAAACAGCTCGTACTGTTCGTTGAGCAGATATTCGGAATATCTGTTTATGCTTTGCTGACTTTTGTATTTTATAAAAGCTTTTTGGTTAGCAAGATATGGCGTTTTTGATGTGAAAACATACTTGTGACCTGTGCCTATGGATAATGTTGCTTTCGCAAAATTATTGAAAACAGTGTTGCGGTCATAGTCATTAAGGTCAAATATATCCATTCCCGATACCGCAAGCACGCCCATTTTGAGCGGCTTGCCTTTTACTTTCAGCTCGACTATTCCGTTATGTATGCTTTCAAATGACAGACGTGACATTATGCTTGACGGATCATCTTTCAGCTTTTTGGTCTTTTTTTCTCTCGCAAAGCCTTTGGAAGTTTCGATTTTACTTTTCAATGTCGATGACTTCTTTTTCATTATTTTGTTCTCCTTCCTTGTGCTTATGCAGCGTTTTATTTGTCATAAGATAGCTGAGCCACTCAAGCCAAGCCTCTGCAAAGCATTTGCAGGGGTCAGAGGGGCTTTTGCCGCTCATAATAATAAACACTGCGCCACAGAATATGATAAAAGGAATGCCAAGCTTAGAGCTGACCAACATTCCCGATAACTGCGAGGCTACCAAAAGAGTAACTATAAAGCCAACTATTTTGGTAAGGTTTATGTGTCTAAATATACGCTGCTCCGTTTTAGTTTTTTTCGGTACTACTCCCATAGCTTAGTTTTCTCCTTCCTTATTGAAGCCGCTGCCGCTGTTATTATTCGGCTTACTGCTGTTGCTGCTGTTTGTCGGTTTTGGAGCGTCAGAACTACTGCCACCGTTTCCTGCACTGGTGGTATTGTTGCTTGTAGGATTTTGAGCATTAAAACCGCTGCCGTTCTTGCTTGTGGCATTGTTGCTATTTTCGCCTGATGATGTCGGAACGTTAAAGCCGCTGCCACGGGCAGGCTGAGATGTGCCGTTATTATTTCTGTTATTGCTGCTGTTTTCATTGTTGTTGGCTCTTGTATCAGTTCCATTTGTGCCGTCTTTCCCTGCTGCACCTTGCGCACCTCTGTCACCTTTAGCTCCATTCATGCCGTTAGTGCCATTTAAGCCGTCCTTTCCGTCAGCACCCTTTGAAGCGCTGCCTGCGCCGCCTGATGAAAAGCCCTCTCCTACAGACTCTTTTACGTTATTGGCAATGTTGTCTTTTGCATTTGAGAATGTATCTTTTATTGAGCCTGGATTTGTTACTGCATAAGCTGCCTTTGCGCCTGCATTAGTATGACCGAAAGCTCCACCGACAGCGCCTGTTACAGTTCCTGCTGCTGCGCCGCCTATAGCTTTTCCTATCTTGCCAGGGGTAGTATCACCGCCGTGTATACCACCATATACGCCGCCTGCAAAGCCTTTTACTGCTCCTGCTGCGCTGCTTGCGGTATGCTTTGCAACACTTCCTGCCCCATGTACAACGCTGCTTCCTGCACGAGCAAGTCCCATTGTGGCATAACTGCCCATTTGCATTGATTGGTTGATAGCCATCATTGTGGCTGCACCTGACTTAACGCCTGCATCAATGCCGAACAGCTTTGTCAACACCTCTGGACCGTCTATCACAAACTTTGCGCCTGCTATTATAACTATGAGCATTACCGCAAAATTGCTGCCGTATTCCGAACCTTTTATGCCCCATATAACGGCTATGTATATTCTTAAAAGAATTACAACTATCATAAGAATTATGTTTGAAAGCAGCATATTCTGGATAGCTTTTTTAGCTCTGCCTGAGCCGTTAAGGTCTGTTGCTATGATAAAGGGTGTAATGAGCTGTGCAAACATTATTTCAAATAGCGTAGTTGCTATTTTTATTCCGCTGAAAATAAGGCAGATAGCCACTGCAAGCATAAGCACAAAGGTTGACCAGAAGTCGATATGATAATAATATAAACAGTCAACCGTGTAGCCGCTGGTTATATTTCTGCGTATGATCTGCTCTACCGAATTAAGATCATCATAATCTTCCTCGTCAAAAAGAGGAAAAGATTGATATTCTGCATTTACTGGTTCTGCATCTTTGGCGGTATTTGTATTTGCCGCTATGTTAAGCTCCCTTATAACATCATCCTTGATAATGTCAAGTGCTTCCTCAACAGTATGTGCGTTTGCTCCTACCTCCTGCGTTTTTCCAGCCGCAGCTACTGCAGGGTGATTGGCTATGAGGTCACGGATATATGTGTTGAAGTTGCTTACATTAGTTATTCGGCTGCCGTCAGGGTAATGGAGATCGCCTAAGGTCACGCCATAAGGGCAGGCGTCGCCGATAGAGGCTGATAAAAATTTATCATAGTCTTTTTCAGACAGAACACTGCCATATATCGAACCTGATGTGCTGTATACTGAACAGTATACCTGCATATTTGCACCATAATCTGCACTGAGTATAAGCTCTCCATTTGCATTCTTTAGAACATTATATTCATTTTCAAGTCCTAAAAGGGACATCATATTCTCTGTGGTTAGACTATTGTACTTTTTCTGCTTAGGATATACGTCATGTATATCTGTAAGATAACGGGTAGTCCAAGGCTTGCTATCGTCAGGCTCAATTCCACCTGTTATCTGAATGTCCTTTACATTTCCTGAACTGCCCACAGTATCGAGGTAAGTCATCATCTTCTTATTATCAACGCTGTTTTCAACGTCATATATTCCCGACGCCAGAAGATCCTTGCCCAATGTTCCGACAGTGACTGTGCCGTCTTTGTCGACCGTTGTCTGTTCAGATTGATCATTGATCTTTATGTTCTGCGCTGTTGTTATACCCTTGCTGCGAAGTGAGTTGCAAGAAGATATGAACGCCGGAAATGCTACAAGCAGTATAGTTGAGACCAAAATACTCATCAAAAAATCAGACACTTTGATCTTATTTCTGAATATCACGAGAGCACACGCTCCAAAAACGAGTGCAAGGCTCATAATAGACAGAATAATTGTTTGCATTTGACTTAAGCTGAATTCGTCCGACAGGTAGTCGAAGAAATTGAGTTTGAGTAATGTTTTGACAGCCTTATCAAAGTAATCTATCACATCACAAAGAAAACTCAGTATGTTAAATTCTATATTTATCAACAGATCACGAAAATGATTCTTTATTGTTACCATTTTCAAAATCTCTGAGGAACACCCTGTATATCCCAGTTCTGCTGCACAAGCCTGTATACTGCCGCAGCCGCTCATAACAATGGCGGTGATGAATATAAGCTGATACCATACCTTTTTGCTTTTCATGTACTTCAAAATAATACTCCTTTCTGTCTATCTGTGTATGCCCGTAAGAACGCTAGGGATAACGCTTTTACGGACACACACAAATATGTGTCCGTGCAGATCAAGCTACATATATTGAGTCAAGGAAAGCGTCACCGAAAACGAGCAGGGCAGCAGCCACGCCAATAGCGATAAGCCAGCCCTTGACTGAGGATATGCCGTTTTTGCCGCTTGCACCGAGGCATATAACAACGCCGACAAGACACAGTCCAAGCAGTGCTTTGGCTGCAATGGAAAGCCCATTTTTGTTTTTGGTGATCCAGGTGGCGACCGAAGCCCATACACCTGAGGTTGCGTCTGTTTCAACATCGGCAAAGGCTGCAATGGCTGATGACAGACAAGCTGTCATAATTCCGAATATACGAGCACTAAGCTTTATGCTCTTTTCTTTGATTTTTTCTTTCAGTTTCATAATTCATTCCTCCGTTTTTGTTTTATCTGTTTGTTTTGAATGTGCTGACACCACAGCCTTGAGTGTATCGTTCCAGTCTTTGCCGTAAGGCGGTATGCTGACTGAAACAGTATACTGCTGTGAATATTTGTTCATAAGCTTTTCCGTTGCCTGCTGTCCTGTTTCGTCATTATCAAGACAAAAGACTATCTGTGTGATACGAGGATCATCAGATAGTCTTTGCTTAAGTGCTATGTCAGAGCAGCCTGAAAGGGATACTCTGTTTATGCCAAGCCAGCAGTCAGGACGGTATTTGTCCCCTTGACCGATAGCTGAGCATTGTTTTCTCATTGAAAGCTGCATTAAAGCGCCGTGTGACAACAGGTCAATGGGAGCCTCAAACACATATATCTTTGCAGGGTCATATCCATAAGAGCCGGGCACTGCGGAAACATAAAAACTATAATCCTTAGTACTGCCTTCAATATTCTGCGGATAGTATTTGTTAAAGGTGTTTGTGATCTTCGCCTCTGCAAATCGCATTTTTCCTGTCTTATCGTAGCCGCAGAATATAGCTCGCTTTTTTACATCAAGATAAATAAGCTTGTTGCTGACGCAGTATGAAATTATATCGGCAGGCAGCTTTCTTGTGATGTTGAGGTAGGCGTAAAGCTCACGGCATTTGCCCTGCATAGGCTGAGGCGGTGTAAGCTCAGCTTTTGGCTTCTTAACTTTTTTTGGATAATGCTGTTCATTGGCTTTTAAATCGGGTGAGGCTCGTATACTGCAGCTATCCCCTATGAGTCGTGCTACAGCATCTTTGAAACCATATCCGTCAACTTTGCAGAGCCAGTCGATAGCACCTTTTCCAAACAGATCTCTTGAATACCAGTGCCAGGTATAGCGGTCTGGATTGATCTTAAGACTGTCATGCTCTATCCCTATATACCAACCGCCTGACGATTTAAAGCTGAAACCCTCGTGGCTTTCGAGAAATGTGACCATATCTGTTCGCCGTGCGGCTTCAAGCTCCTCTTTAGAGTACATGACAAAGCTTTTGCCTGATTCGTATCTTCTGTCTATCATATACCCTCACCTCCTCTCAATGTTTTATAATTTAAGAGCCTTTGGCTTAAGTTTTTCCAGTAAGGAATTATTCTTGCCTGTGTCAATTTTGTCACCGTTAAAAACATAGCTGCGAAACTGGTCGCTTTCTTTTTCAGACAGATTATAGACCTTTGTATCTGACGCAGCGATGAGCTTGCCACCCTTTGATACTACATCACACCATTCTGATTTGTCTTTAGTGCCGATCAATGCCTGATATTTGTTATTATGGAATCTAAATTCCACAGCACTTTCAGGAGCATTATTTATACTCTGAGAATTTCCGCTGAGCTGTGCATTGACATATTCAAGACGTTTTGTCTTTTCGGCTAATTCTTGTCCATGTTCAAATGGTTTGAGCATATTTTGCTGAGCTTCTGAGAGATCCTTGTTTGCTTTTTCAAGCTGTTCTTCAAGAGAACATTGCTTCTGATTTATCTGTATTCCTGCAAGATTTTCAATTCTTCTGACATTTCCCACGCCATTATCTGTGGCAACGTCACATGAATAGGTGAGTTCTCCGTGGAGAACAGCGATACAAGGTTTATCAAGCTCAAAAAATGTATTTGCTAACGGATTTCGTTCTATTGTGATTTTAAAGCCACGATACGTTCCAAGCTCTATAGGCTCACCTGTGGCAGTACATTTTGCCATTGCCACGGCAATTTGTTCTCCTGCATTTTCTCTCTTATCGTATCTGACCCCGCCTATTGTCATTTCAAACTCCTTGTTCAACGCCTGATTTTTTTGATATTTAGACATATCGTTCCTAGCTTTTGTGAGAAGTTCAGAGTATTGTGTTATCTGTTTCGGCAAAATTTTCTCTGCCAACTCCTGCATTTTATAAATTGACTTCTTGTGTTCTGCTTCAAGAGTTTTCAGCATTGCAACATCATTGTCAAGCTGTATTTTCTCTTTTATCATAGGATTACCGCTTGCTATAGCCTGCATTTCGGAGTATGTAAGTACCATTTCGTCAACATCTTCTGAAACTCTTGCAGGGCTTTTTGAGGTCAAGATCTGATTTATGAATTTCGCCTTGTTTGTTATAATGCCCATCATGTATGCGTCAAAAGTTTCCTCTGTAAGATAGTGATATATTCCGACTTGCGAAAATCTGTTGCCTTGCCGTATTCCACGTCCGTCCTGCTGGGTAAGGTCTGATGGTTTCCACGGTATATCAAGGTGATGAATTGCGCAGATCCTATCCTGAATATTTGCGCCAGTTCCAAGCTTTGAAGTGCTTGCGATGATAAAACGTTTTTCGCCTTTGCGCAGGCTTTTGAACATTTCGTCCCTAGCCTTGTCTGTCTTTGCGTCGCCTGCAAAGCAGATCTCTTTCTCTGGTATTCCACGCTCCATAAGTGCCTGTTTTATAGCTTTATACACAGAGAAGTGTGTTTCATCCTCGTTGATAGCGATATCACAGAATACTATTTGAACGCCTTTTTCTGTCATAGTGTTTTTATAGTTCTTTTCAAGGTTATCGATAAGCTTCATCACTTTGCTGTCTGGTGCAGGCTGAGCGTCTTTGAAAATACATCTAGTGTCAAGACCGAGCAAGCGTGCTTCATGAGTTATTTTCAGCATATTGTCCTGCCGTGGGTCAACTGTGCCGCTGTGTATCGTTTCAGAACGTGTGGCAAGCTCTTTCATGTATGCTTTTTGACGTTCGTCTGGCTTTGAGGTCACTACTATCGGCTTGCCTGTTTCAAGCTTTGGCACAGGAAGTTTCAGCATATCCGCTGTTTGAATATCAGCGAATTCCTTATACATCTGCATAAGCTCAGGTATGTTTACGAATTTGCTGAAACGATTCTTCATTTGAAAGCCGTTTCCTGCAGGCTTTATCTCTAATTGTGATACAACTTCACCAAATGTGCTTGCCCAATCATCAAAATTCTGCAATCCTGCTTTTTCAAGAAGATCTGGTCTGAGATAACGCTGCATGACATAAAACTCGACCATGGAATTACTTATAGGCGTTCCTGTAGCAAAAAGTATATTGTTGCAGCCGTACTTATTATTGAGGTACTGAGTTTTCATCAGCATATCCTCTGATTTTTGTGCTGCTGTTGTTTGTACGCCTGCCACATTTGACATTTTTGTAGAAACAAAGCAGTTCTTATAGTTATGTGCTTCATCGCACACTAGATAGTCAAAGCCGAGCTTTTCAAAGCACAATGATGAGTCTTTTGGAGAAGAAAGCAGCTTTTCAAGCCTTTCCTCTATGTTTTTCTTCTGACGTTCAAGGGCTTTTACTGATGATTTATCCTTTCGCCCTGCTTGAGATATTGCACTAATGATATCGTGAAGTTCCTTTTGCATAAATTGCTCTTTATACTCGTCTGACATAGGTATGCGCTCGAATTGAGTAAATGACATTATTACAGCGTCATAGTCACCTGTGACGCACCTTGCAATAAAACGTTTTCTGTTCGCTTTTGTAAAGTCTTCTGGTTTTGCTACAAGTAGTTTTGCGTTTGGGTAAAGCCGCAGCCACTCACTCGCCATTTGCAACGTGAGGTGCTTTGGAACAACTACGCAGGCTTTATTTATTAGACCAAGCCGCTTTTTCTCCATTACAGCTGCAACCATTTCAAAACTTTTTCCTGCTCCGACATCGTGAGCAAGCAGCGTGTTTCCGCCAAGTTTTGCACGCATTATGGCGTTTGATTGATGTTTCCGCAGCGTTATTGATGTGTTCATGCCTGGAAAGGTTTGATGTGAGCCGTCATACTCTCGACCTCGTATGGAATTGAACAGATAGTTATACTTTGCAACGTATTTTTCTCGCCTGCCCATATCTTTCCACAGCCAATTTCTGAACGCTTCTTTCATCAAACGAGCCTTTTCTTTTGCCAGCTGTGTTTCTTTTGTATTTATCTCGTACCATACTTTTCCGTCACTCTCTCGTCTGTCACGAACCAAGACATCACGCTGATTAAGAAGATTTTCAAATATCTGATAGCTGTTCATCCTTGATGTTCCGAATGTTTCGGTTGCAGCGATGGAGTGATCTGCGTTTTTCCCTTCTATTTTATATTCGCCTAGCGTTGTTCTTGTGACAGGGTAGTAATAGGTGTTTGCGTGTGCATACTCATTTAGAAACTTATTATAATCTGCAACATCGATCCAGTTAGTGCCGATCCTTACGGATATCTCGCTGGCTTCAAGGTCTTTTGGCACAACTTTCATTAGAGCTTCTACGTTTTTGTTGTAGCTGCTGTCGATATGTTCCGCATGATCTCTGGCTATTCTCAGCTTATCACGGATATTGCCTGACAGATATTCAGATGACTCCGTATAGCCTGAATATGGGTCATTGTCTTTAACTTTGGCAGGATCTCTGAATATTTCATCACCAAGGTCAGCAATGACCTTTTCAGGTGTTGTGTCTGTGAGCTGTGACATATAGAGAATATCGACCTTTCCCAATCTGTCCATTGATACTTGAAGTGCTTCAAGTGCTGTATCAACTTTTGAAACTGGAATATCTGGAAGTATCGTTCTCTTTGTGAATATTGCAGCCTTTTCAACTGTCTTATTTTCCACGTTGACAACTTCGAGTGCTGCTAAAGTGTTGTAGTCATCATCATTAGAAAAGCAGCGTGAATTGGCGCTGTCAGTAATATTTCCGAACTTTGTTCTGAAATTGTCATATGTGCTGTTGAGCTTCTTCTGAAGCTCTGCAAGCTGTTCATCAGAGCAGCCGTCAGCCTGGGCATTGATAAGCTCCATAGTTGCTTGCCTTAGAGTATGAAGCCCTTTCATGCGTTCAAGCGATTTGCCTGTTTCTGTGACCTTGACCATTATTTCATTTTCACGGAAATAAAGATCTCCGTCAACAATGGTATGGGTGAAGTTCCTGACAGTTGGATCAGCAGGGAGTATCTCAGCTGTCCCATTGTCAAGCTCAGTTTCCACAGTATCAATAACGCCGTCTATTTTTGAAATGGCATTTATGAGCTGCTGTGCAAGGGGAGTGTCACTGTTTGCATAGCAGGTCGTTACCTTGCTGTCTGCACCATATTTTCCTCGCATACGCTCGTCCCACGCCATAGTACCAAGTACCATATCGGGGTTGTCCACAAAATATTGATTGCAAGGAATGCCGTTGTGTGTTTCTGAAACGTGTACCCAGTCTGGTATAACAGAGGTCATTGTTGTTCTTTTTTTCAGAAAGATAATATCTGTTGTAACACTGTCTGCGTCTTTAAACGTTCCAGAGGGAAGTCTTACTGCGCCTAAAAGGTCACAGCGTTCGGCAAGATACTTTCTTGCTTTATCATTTTTCTTGTCCATTGTGAATTTTGAAGTCACAATGGCAACAATTCCTCCAGGCTTTACCTTATCTACTGCTTTTGCGGCGAAATAGTCATGAATTTTGAAGTGGTATTTGTCATAGGCTTTGTCTGCAATGCCATAATCTCCAAAAGGTATATTACCTATGACCACGTCAAAGCTGTTATTCTTGAATGTTGTTTTTTCAAACCCTTTTATCTGGATATTATCCTCTGGATAGAGCTGCTTGGCTATTCGTCCTGAAATGCTGTCAAGCTCAACTCCGTAAAGTTTTGAATCTGCCCTCATTTCATCAGGCATTTTTGCAAAAAAGTTTCCAACTCCCATGCTAGGCTCTAGGATGTTTCCACCCTCAAATTGAAATCTTTCCAAAGCAAGATATACGCTGTCTATGACTTCTGGCGGTGTATAGAAGCTTGTAAGTGTAGATGATCGTGCTGCGGTATATTCATCTGCGGTCAGAAGTTCTCTTAAACGAGTCTGCCTTGCTCCCCAACTGTCAGCAGAAACATTCTCATTATCTGCAACAAAAGCCTGAGCAGTTCCGCCCCAACCTGAGTATCTAGCCATTATCTTCTGTTCTTCAGGTGTCGCAAGCCGCTTTTCACTCTCTATTTTCAGCAATGTTTCAATAGCAGCTATATTTGCGTCACAACGAGCAGCAGCTCCGCCCACAACAACATTATCAGGGTCAAAGTGGTATGTGCTTGCTTTGACATTCTTCTTTGGCTTTTCTACCTTTTCAGTTTTGATATCTTCTTGCGGCGTTTCAAAGAGTGATATCTGTTCATCAGATGTAGAAGATATAGGAACGCTTTCAGAAACAGGCGGTGTTGTCTTTTTTTCTTCAGACAGAACATTATCAGCGATTGTAGGCGTTTCATATGGTATAGGTTTTTCGACCTCACCATTTTTTATCGCAAGCATTTTCTTTTCATAATCGTCTATCTGTTCTCTTGTGAAGTAGGCGTTTTCAGGCATTTTCTCATACAGCTCATTGATCTTAGCTATCTGCTTTTCAACTGTTTCTGCCCACAAGTGCTTTTCTGCACCTGTTTTCAGATAGTAATCACAATCAAGCTTAAGCCTGCCCAAAAGCTTGTCTATTTCAGGCTGTGTTTCATTTGTAGGTGTAGGCACTTCATCGACCAGTTCTGCCATATGTGCGGCTTTTGCAGCTTCAAGCTCAGGTATGATCGAGCTGTAAATTGAGTATCTTTTCAGAAAATCAATAACGCCGCCGTATCCGTCACCTGCGTCCTGGCGTTCAGTGATCGTTTGTCCGTCAGGCATATTGATAGTAAACTTGACCTTATCATAGCCCATAAACTGTGAGAATTCGTCATCAGCGTCTGCTTCATACCATGCTTTTGCTGAACCGTACTTCTCTATTGCAGCCTTTGCTCCTGCCACCATTTCACTGTCAGCCTGTTCCATGAGCGTGTCAAATTCTGCAACACTGTAGGTCTTGCCGTCCTCAAAGTAGTTGCTTTCACTCCATTCACAGGTTATCGTAGGCTCGGATAAAGTAGTAAATGATTTAACATCATTTGAACTTATATCGGCACTATTTTCTTGTTGCTTACCCTTGACAATATTGCGACTTTGGTGTATAATAATATTAGAGTCAAGATTGTTTATCGCCTCAGGCAATTGGAGCCTTTGACACGAGAACAGTGCTTGGCTTTTTTCTTTGTCCCAAAACAGAATATTATTTGATTTTGCAGCACGTTCAACATAGTTTGCAAACCCATTTTCTTTTCCATAAATACTTGTGATAAAGTTTGATGATACATTTTCCATTTCATAAATGCCTTGCCCATTTGGTTTAACACTTACGATTATCGGTGCATTATCATTATCAACGTTATTTAAACAAATTACTATACTTTTATCAGCACTTTTGTTTGGAGAAAGTGAGTCCATTATTATGGCAGGGCTTTCTAAAAGATGTGGGATATTACATATCTGTTCCAGTGTTAAGCCGTGCCAATGTGCATTGTTCGGGGATTTTTCATGTAGAGCGTCTTTTAAATGCCTTTGCGTATACAACATAGGAAGCCGATCACAGCCGATATCCACAAGAATTTGTGGTGTATCACAAACCTTTAGATTTGAGTATTTTGGGAATACGCCATTTAAAACATCATTTATCTGTTCAGCAAATGTTTTTTCACTCTTGACAACTCCAGAGGAGTCTGTTATACTGCTTGTAGAGCTATTAGGAACAGCAGGGCGTAGCTGGTTTTCAGCCAAACCTATAATTCTTGATGGTTCTATTTTTTTGTCCTGTTGAGTAACAGAATTATTCTTGTATTCAATATTTTCCTGCTGCGTACCCTTGACAATATTGCGACTTTGGTGTATAATAATATTAGAGTCAAGAATGTTTAAGCCCTTGGACAATTGTAGCCCAAGCACACTGAACGGTTCTTGGCTTTTTTCTTTGTTGTAATAAAGAACTTTGTTTTGTTCTACGGCACGATTAATTTGATTTTCAAAATTGTTTCTGCCATGAAAACTCATTACAAAGTTGGATTCGACCAATTCTAAATCATATTTAGCTTTGCCATTTGGCTTTATAGCAGCAATGATAGGCATTTTTTCGTTGTCAAGTTCAGATGTTACGATTATTATGCTATCATTTCTCGAAAGGGAATCATATATAATCACGGGATTTTCAAGTAACATGGGCATTTTTTTGATTTGTTCTGCGTTCAATCCGTGGTAATGTATGCTTTCACCTGTATTTCCTTTCGGCTTGAGAGCGTCATGCAAATGCCGTTTCGTATAAAACATTGGAAGTTGCTCACAGCCAACGTCAAGCAATATTTGAGGTGTATCACATACTTTCAAGTCATTGTATCGGTTCGCGTTTCCTGCAAGTACATCATCGACCTGTTCAGCAAATGATTTTTCACCCTTGACAATTCCAATTGAATTTGTGTCAACAGAGTTATCCTGAGCTTCAACCGCTTGAACGTTCTTCTTTGAATGCTCTATTACAGCCTTATCAAGATATATCTGAACATCATGTGGATCTATCTGTCCGTCAACTGCCTGATGAAACATCTCAAAGAATGTTTTTATCTCGTCTACCGTTAGCCGTTCATCGACCTCGTTAAGAACAGTAATGGAAATTCCCTCAGAAAAGCCCTGCTGCAGCATGGCTTTTTGTTCATCACTATAATCATGGTGAGAGAACATATCTGACAGCTTCAGCCGACCATTGAGCTCATTTACATATGTATAGTAATCATTGAGTATGCCCTTTGGATCGAGTGTTTGCTCAATGACACTTTGAGAGTAGTAGTCTGCTACTAAAGATGATATATGCTGTAGCTCGTCGGGCGAATATCGGACGCTTACCCAATGCCGTATGTTATGCTCGCCATTTTGTGCAGCCGCCACAACCGCTTGCTTTAGTGCAAGTATCTGGTCTTGCGAAAATTTAAGCCTTATAAGGTCTTTGAGTATATCGTCAACCCTATCCGATGTGCTTTCTTGCTTTGCGGTTTTGGCATTGTCAAGAGCTTCGTTTTTGCGGTCAATTGCGATAACTTCTTTTTCAATTTCAAACAGCGTGTCTTTGGCAGCGTGCTGAACAGCTCTGCTGAAAAGAATCATATCTCTTGCATTTTTGATAAGGTCAAGAGCACTTACATCAACATCGGCATACAGATCTATTTTACCTGAAAGATTACATCTTTGAGAAACAACGAACTGCACCACAGAATCCAGTGAATGGCGGTATACCTCAGCCTGTTTTGTGTCAAGTCCCATTTGAGATATTGCATTTTGTACCGACTCAGCAATAGGCGCAGAATTAATACTGTTTGCTGTCATTGCTTCGATACATTCTTTGACCGATCCTGCGTTTATATTGTATCGGTTATTAAGCGTATTGAGTAGCTCAGGTGTATTGCGGTCAGTAAGTGTCCACATCTCAGGCAACTCTTTGCCGCCTGTCTGAGTGACGTCATATAAATATCTGCAAGTGTGATTTTTGCCAAAAACAGCAACGCCGTGAGAGCCACGTCTTACATATCGCCCTAGACGTCCCCATTTCTTATACTCAGCGATCTTTGTTGCATTCCTATCCTGCTGGAATACTAACACAGCGTCTGAATATGGCTGTTTATACATTTTTGCGGAAAATTTGAGATACTCAATGTAATCCTGCTTATTGTTTCTGAGATGCTCATTGATTTCAAACCAGGCTTGTTTTACAACTTCATACTTATCGTGCTTATCCATTTAAGTTCACCCTCTTTTATTTTCCAAGAATATTTAAGAGCCGTTCCAAAAGCTCCTTATTCTTTCCTGCGTCTGTCATATCCATGATGTTGAGAGCATATCTTACTCCTTCAACAAAACCCAGA